>Ga0116226_10000958_pt1 | contig 25243 bp, 23 predicted proteins | sample S1TSphfallax_FD_89692 | JGI IMG/M metagenome (GOLD analysis project Ga0116226, IMG submission 89692) | Host-associated microbial communities from peat moss isolated from Minnesota, USA - S1T2_Fa - Sphagnum fallax MG | ecosystem: Host-associated > Plants > Peat moss > Unclassified | place: USA... | reverse complement strand
TTTTTACTCTGGCCTTTGCGCCACATGCTGCTCTGCCGCAAAACTTTACCGCCGGCCCGCCGCCGGTTGGCACTTTGCGCTTATTCCCCGGCCGCCCAGGCCTCAGTACGGCAGCGACGGCCCAGTATGTTAAACTCATGCGGATTTTATTTTGTATCAAACTTCGCATCACACTAGGACATGCTGCCCTCCGAGCCCGTTGCACGCCCGTTGCGTCCAAGCCGCGCGCTCCACGTCAAAAGCGTGGGACGTGTCGCCCGGACTTTGTGCGACGCCAGGATCGCGAGCGTCGTTTTGTCACGCCGACGCGTTTGTGTCGGCCGTCTTGCGGCGAGCGCGCTGGCGTTGCGCGCTTCGTCTGGTCTGAACCTGGTTGGTGGTTCTTCTACGCCGTCTGGCATGCTGGCTGCGCCCAGCGCCGCTTGCCCGACTTCTCCCAAGACGCTGCGCCGTCAATGTCCCCAGGCCTGGAAACAGGCATATCCCGCTGACGCATTGCAAACCGGCGAAGCGCCGGTACGCGCCGGGCATGCTGGGAAAACAGTCGTGCGCGCCGGTTCGGAAGCCGAATCGCCGATGCAGCGTTCCCCCTATTTTGCGACGCGCGAGTACCGCGCGCGCATTTTCAGTTCTATCTCCGCACGCGGCGCCAACGCGCTGCCAGGGCGCGGTTCGCCGCGCCCAGCGGGGCATGAAGTTCTATCCAACTCTCAGACCTAAAGGAATCACGGATGAAGATTCACGAGTACCAGGGAAAGGAAATCCTGCGCAAGTTCGGGGTTGCGGTGCCGCGTGGTAAAGCGGTGTTCTCGGTGGACGACGCAGTCGTTGCCGCGCAAGAGCTGGGCGGCCCGGTATGGGTGGTCAAGGCGCAGATTCACGCGGGTGGCCGCGGCAAGGGTGGCGGTGTCAAAGTCGCCAAGTCGCTCGAGCAGGTCCGCGAATACGCCGACCAGATCCTCGGCATGCAGCTGGTCACGCACCAAACCGGTCCGGAAGGCCAGAAGGTCGGCCGTCTGTTGATCGAAGAAGGCGCAGACATCAAGAAGGAACTGTATGTCGGTCTGGTGATCGACCGTGTTTCGCAACGCGTCGTGGTGATGGCGTCGAGCGAAGGCGGGATGGAAATCGAAGAAGTCGCCGAACACCATCCGGAACTGATCCACAAGCTGGCTGTTGATCCGGCCACGGGCCTGACCGATGCCGACGCGGACGACCTGGCCAGCAAGATTGGTGTGCCGGCTGCTTCGCTGCCGCAAGCGCGCGCCATCCTGCAAGGTCTGTACAAGGCATGCTGGGAAACCGACGCATCGATCGCCGAAATCAACCCGCTGATCCTGACCGGCGACGGCAAGGTGATCGCACTCGACGCGAAGTTCAACTTCGATTCGAACGCCCTGTTCCGTCATCCGGAAATCGTGGCTTACCGCGATCTGGCCGAAGAAGATCCGGCTGAAATCGAAGCCTCGAAATTCGACCTCGCCTATATCTCGCTCGACGGCAACATCGGTTGTCTGGTGAACGGCGCCGGTCTGGCGATGGCCACCATGGACACCATCAAGCTGTTTGGCGGCGAACCGGCCAACTTCCTCGACGTGGGCGGCGGCGCCACCACCGAGAAGGTGACGGAAGCGTTCAAGATCATGCTGAAGAACCCCGGCCTGAAAGCGATTCTGGTCAACATCTTCGGCGGCATCATGCGCTGCGACGTGATTGCAGAAGGCGTGATCACCGCTTCGAAGGCTGTTTCGCTGAAGGTACCGCTGGTGGTGCGCATGAAGGGCACCAACGAAGAGATCGGCCGCAAGATGCTGGCTGAATCGGGTCTGCCCATCATCTCCGCGGAAAGCATGGAAGAAGCCGCGCAGAAGGTCGTCGCAGCAGCTAACGGCAACTAAGCGCGCCAGTCGCGGGCCCCAGTGCAACGGATTCCGTTCCGTTTGCGCCCAGAGGCCGCGCGGCGCCGCGCTTAAGGCGAACTCAGTTGAACGCCGCGTCGCCCGCCGGCAGCGGGCCATCGCAATAGCGGTGGCGCAGCGCCCGGCGACGCCAGCTTAACCAGACAGGGGTAATACATGTCGATTCTGATCAATAAAGATACCAAGGTCATCACGCAGGGCATCACCGGCAAGACCGGCCAATTCCACACCCGTACTTGCCGCGAGTACGCCAACGGCCGTGAAGCATTTGTGGCCGGCGTGAACCCGAAGAAGGCCGGTGAAGATTTCGAAGGCATTCCGATCTACGCTTCGGTGAAAGAAGCCAAGGCTGAAACCGGCGCTACCGTGTCGGTGATCTACGTGCCGCCGGCAGGTGCTGCCGCCGCCATCTGGGAAGCCGTCGAGGCCGACCTGGATCTGGCAATCTGTATCACCGAAGGCATTCCTGTGCGCGACATGATCGAGCTCAAGGCGCGCATGGCACGTGAAGGTCGCAAGACCTTGCTGCTCGGACCGAACTGCCCGGGCACCATCACGCCGGACGAACTCAAGATCGGCATCATGCCGGGTCACATCCACAAGAAAGGCCGTATCGGCGTGGTCTCGCGCTCGGGTACGTTGACCTATGAAGCGGTCGGTCAGTTGACTGCGCTGGGTCTGGGTCAATCGTCGGCAGTCGGTATCGGCGGCGATCCGATCAACGGTCTGAAGCACATCGACGTGATGAAGATGTTCAACGACGATCCCGATACCGATGCTGTCATCATGATCGGCGAGATCGGCGGTCCGGACGAAGCCAATGCGGCTTACTGGATCAAGGACAACATGAAGAAGCCGGTAGTGGGCTTTATCGCCGGCGTTACCGCGCCCCCGGGCAAGCGTATGGGTCACGCAGGTGCGCTGATCTCCGGCGGTGCGGACACCGCTGAAGCCAAGCTGGCCATCATGGACGGTTGCGGCATCAAGGTGACGCGTAATCCGTCGGAAATGGGCCGCCTGCTGAAGTCGGTGCTGTAAATATCGAACGATACGCGCCGCGCGTCGCAGTGCGGTGTAAATTAGTCGATAGAATGGGGCTCGCGCTTGGCGCGAGCCCCATTTTTTATGCCCAGGTTGCCGGTTCATGCTCGAATTTTTCAGTCAGTTGCATTGGGCTGCGGTCGTTCAGATCGTGGTCATCGATATCCTGCTCGGCGGCGACAACGCCGTGGTGATCGCACTGGCTTGCCGGCGTCTCGCGCCGGCTCAGCGACGCCAGGGCGTGATCTGGGGCACGGCGGGCGCGGTGCTGCTGCGCCTGCTGTTGGCGGCCGGTGCCGTGACCTTGCTCAAGCTCCCTTATCTGAAATTGATCGGTGGACTGCTGCTGTTCTGGATCGGCGCCAAGCTGATGCAGCCAGAGTCGGAGGCGTCCGAGCGTATCGAGCCGGCCGCGCAATTGCTTGGCGCCATCCGCACCATCATCGTCGCCGATCTGGTGATGAGTATCGACAACGTCCTGGCGATTGCGGGGGCGGCTTCTGCGGCTGACGCGGGCCAACGCATCTGGCTGATCGCCTTCGGCCTGTTGGTCAGCGTGCCGCTGGTGATCGGCGGCAGTCAACTGGTGCTGCGCCTGATCGATCGATTCCCGCTCTTGATCGCGGCGGGCGCTGCCCTGCTGGGGTGGATAGGCGGCGGCATGATCGCGAGTGACCCCGCGGTGCATCAGCATGCGGTGTTTGGGCCGGCGTATGCCCATACGGTTGCGGCCGCCGCCGGTGCGGCGCTGGTGCTGCTCGTGGGTTGGGGCTTGAAGCGGCGTGCAAAGCGGGGTTAGGGCGGCGCGAGCGGAGGGCAGAAGAGGCGGCAGCACAGCCGGTCGAACAGCCGAATCGGCTTTCGGCGCCTTGCTCGCTACGATAGTGCCATGAATGTGGTCTATGCAAGGCTGCATCGCTTGCAGTGGGAGTCCTATCGTGGCTACGAGTGTATGTGCGCCAAGCCGCGCGGTCGGGGCGGCGCCTCGCCTGCGCCTGTGCAAGGCGGGCTTTACCTTGATCGAACTGATGATCGTGATGGCCATCATCGGCGTGCTGGCGGCCTATGCCATTCCGGCTTACCAGGACTATCTGGCCCGCAGCCGGGTTGGCGAAGGTCTGCAACTGGCCTCCACGGCGCGTATCTCGGTCGCCGAGAACCTTGCCAGCGGCGTCGCGCTCGACGGCGGTTATCTGGCCCCGCCGCCTACCCGCAATGTCGATTCCATCCATATCTCACCAGACGACGGTGAAATCGTCATTCGGTATTCGTCGCGTGTTGCCGCCGGGGACGCCAATACACTGGTGCTGGTGCCGTCCTTGCCGGACGACCCAGCCCAGCCCAGCGCCCGTATAGCGCTGCAAGGCGACCAAGCCTTGCCAGGCGCGCTTACCTGGGAGTGCTTTGTGGCCGGCAAGGCGGCATCGTCCCTGCCGGCACCCGGTCCCGGGCCCATGCCACTGGAAAGCCCCACCTTGCCGCCCAACCTGGCGCCGCCGGAATGTCGCGCCTAGGCAGGGGCTTCCCGCACCCCGGCCGTGGCGGCTTGAAGCCCGCCACGGCTGGCGGGCAGGGCGGTACTTGGCGTCGCCTCAGAGGCGGTCGGCACGCTCTGGCATGGCGGCGCATGCGGCTGCGGGCAGGCGGTCACCGTAAGAACCGGTAATCAGCGTGGATGCATCTATTTCGCGGATAACAGGCCCCAATGCGGCTTCCTGTGGCATCGGACAGCGAAGTTTTGTATAGTGCGCCGGTTACCGCCGACTCTACTCGCGCCCCGATGCCCTCGAAATTTGCCCGCCCGTTATACCTGCTGCTGCTGATCGTCGCCCTGACGCTGCCGTATTCCTATACCGAACACACTTACCCTATCCCCACTTTCTATACCGAGTTCATCGCCCTGTGCGCGTACTTGCTGATGGCGATCGTGGTGGCCGCTTATGGGTATGCGCAGCGTGCCACGCTGGGGGCGCCCAAGGTGGCCTGGGTGCCGCTGGCATTCGGTGCCTGGGTTTTGGCGCAGATATTTCTGCTGCCGACCACGCAGCCGACCATGAACCTGCTGGCGGCGGGTTGCCTGATTGCGGCGGTCATGACCGCACAGACGGGATTTTGGGTCAGTCGCCTGGGTCTGGCCGAGGCCACCCTGAAGTGGGGCAGTTACGCTTTGCTGGCGGGCGGCGCGTTCGAAGTCTTTTGCCAGATCGTACAATTGTCCGGTCAGGAATCGGTGTTCTCGCCGTTTGTTCTTTCGTACGGCGTGACCGAAGCGCGGCGGCCCTACGGCAATATGGCGCAGGCCAACCATCTGGGCACCTATCTGTCATTTGCGATGTGTGCGGCGCTGTATCTGGTGCAGACACGCAAGTTGCCTGTCGTGGTGTGGGCGGTCGGTACCATGGTGTGTGCGACAGGCGCCGCGCTGACCATCTCGCGGACCTCCTGGATCCAAGTGGCGGTGATTGCTCTGGCCGGCTGGTTGATGGCTTATGCCCGCTTGCGCCGCGCGCGCCAGGACGATCCGAGCGCCAAATTGAGCTGGCGCGATTGGCTGGTGCCAGCCGGCGTGGTGGTGATATTCGTGCTGGTCAACGTGGCGGTGCGCTGGGCCAATGTCGCCTATAACCTGCAACTGGGCCAGTCCGCCGCCGAGCGCTTTGAAGACGTCGGCCAAATTGCGCCTCGGCTGGCGCTGTGGCGTTACGGACTGGGCATGTTCCGCGCCCATTGGTTGACGGGTGTGGGTTGGGGCGAATTCCCGGCCTATCAATTCAAGCTTGCCGCGACCCTGGGCAAGGTCGAGATCGCGAATAATTCGCACGACATCATGATCGACCTGCTGGCGAAGACCGGCTTGATCGGCTTTGGCATCGTCGCGCTCGGACTGTTGTGCTGGCTGTTGCGCGCCGTGCGCGCACGCCTGACCGAAGAACGGGTACTGGGCTTCGCATTGATCGCGGTATTGGGCGCGCATGCGCTGATCGAATATCCGCAGCAGTATCTGTTTTTCCTGCTGCCGATTGCCTTCGTGCTCGGTATGCTGGAAACCCAGGCCATGCCGCGTGTGCCGGCACGGTGGTCGGGCGGCGTCTATCTGGCCGTGATCGTTGGCGGCGTGATCGTCGCGGTGCCGGTGTTGCGTGATTACAAGCGCTCGGAAGTGCTGTACTACGGCAAGTCACCCGAAGCCGAGTATCGTGCCGCCCCGTCCACGCTGTTCGGTGCCTGGGGCGAGTACGGATTGGCCACCTTGCTCGACATGAACGCCGCGAATCTGCAATACAAGCTGTCGATGCACGAACAGGCGATCGATCTGTTGCCCGGCGAAACCGTGCTGAAGCGTTACGCCATCCTGCTGGCCTTGCAAGGCCGGGACGCGCAGGCGCTGGATGTGGTCAAACGCCTGAAGGTGTTTGCCGAGGCAGAGAACGATTGGCCGGACGATCTGGCCTCGGTCTATGAAATGTGCGACCAGCAAGGTTCGGCACTGACGGGCTTCAAGGCCCAACTGATTGCGCTATACGGCACCGTGGTGCCGGCTGAGCCCGCCGACGATAGCTCAAGTTGAGCGGGTGCGGGCCAGGGCGGTGGTTCCGCCGGGTCCTTACGCAGCGTCCAGCCCGTTCGCCGCGACCACTTGCCTGTCCCTGACCCCATGCTTTGACGCGCCGCCGCGGGGGGCAAATTCAGCCGCCATACCCATCGCGTCGTGACTGTTCGCGATACGACTCGCATATCCAGCGTCGGATTTGCGCAACATGTATTATGTATGTGTTTAATTAAATGTGGACCGCCCGACGCTGGCCAGTCCGCAACAGCGCATGCCACGGGGCTGCACAAGGCCGCGTCGGACGCCCGCTCACCGTTGATGGGCGGGGCTGCGAGCAAATTTCCGAGAAATTATTAAAAAAATACATCAAATAGACTAAAGTTTTCAAAAACCCAGCCGTAGATATCGGTAAGGCCAAGTTCCACCGGTCCTTGCAGTGCAATGTGCGCCGCCATTGTGGTTTGCGGCGCGGTTCAAGTCCTAAGGACGCGCCATGATAAATGCCATAACCTCAACACCCAGCATCTCGTACAGCGCTGCGCCAAGCAGTGCCGAGCTGTCGACGCTGCAAAAGGAACTGGTTTCATACCAAAAGCAGCTGTCGCAGGTCGAAAACGGTACGACCGTGACCAATCCGGTGCAAACGCAGTTGCTGGCAGCCCAAGTTTCGCTTCTGACCTCACAAATCGTGAGCTTGAGCGGCGTCACGCCCGTTTCCTTCGCCGAGCCGCTGCAGAATCCGACCGGGCCGGCGCAGGGCGTGCAGACGCAAGCCTCGGCAGCCGTCACGGCGGCGGCTCGGAATGCTGTCGTCAGCGCCAATACAGCGGCCCCCGCCACCCTGTCGACCACTTCGACGCTGGCGCCAAGTGCCGCATCGCAGCCGGACCAAGCCGCACTGAGTCAGGCTAAGGCCACCTTGAGCGCAATCTTCGAGAAGGCGACGGTGCAGGCCGCAGTGCCGCAAACGAGCGCGACCACGACCACATCGACCGTGTTCAGTACGCCGACCCCGACCACGACGGCAAGCTCGCCCACGACCTCGGTCACCCCGACGACCTCGACCACGTCATCCAATACGTCGAGCAACTCGAACACCGATACCGAGGAAGAGTCGCCCTATCCGAATCCGGTGGGCAGCAATATCAATGTGTTGGTCTGACGCGAGTTCGCGGTGACACGCCACCAATAGGTAGCCACCCCGCGCACTCGCTGACGATCATTCTGCCTTAGCTGCTGTCGTCAGTTCGTTTTGCCACCCGTGTCCCCCCTGCATTGCTCCTTCCCGATTCCCGCTGCGACACCCGGTATTCCGTGTTGATACCTAGCTCCGTTTGCGCATAGGCGGACCCGCCCTGGTCAAGCTTGCGCGACCCAATGGCCGCTCTTGCCGCCGATTTTTTCACGCAGACCGATGTCGGTCATGGTCATGCCCCGATCGACCGCCTTGCACATATCGTAGATCGTCAACAAGCCGATCTGCACTGCGGTCAGCGCCTCCATTTCGACGCCGGTGCGGCCTATGGTTTCGACTTCGACACGGCATTGCACGCCCGGCAGCGTGTCATCGAGCTCGAATTCGACGGCGACGCGGGTCAAGGCCAGCGGATGGCACAGCGGGATCAGATCCGCGGTGCGTTTTGCACCCTGGATCGCCGCAATCCGGGCAATGCCCAGCACGTCGCCCTTTTTTGCATTGCCGCCTCGAATCAAGTCCAGCGTGGTCGGCAGCATGCGGATGGCGCCTTGCGCGACGGCAACACGGCGGCTGGCTTCTTTGGCGCCGACATCCACCATATGGGCTTGTCCGGCCGCATCGAAATGCGTCAGGGGGGAGGGGTTGGCCTCGGGTTTCGTATCGTCTGGCTTGGGTATGGACATGGTTCGGGGGTATCGGGTGAGTTCGGTTTTATCGGGTGCAGGCCATGCTGCGTGACTGCGGGCGGCTATTGCGTCGGTCAATTAGACCATTCAGACTGCCATTGCGGCAGCCGGACTGCGCACAAAATGAAAGCGCGTCTCGACCTCGCTGCAAAAAATAGGCGTCAGCGGCAGGGTCTGGTGGCGCCGCCAATGCAAGCTGGCCGCAATCGGTGCATCAGTGCCAGCCGCTGGCGCTGGATGGTCGGTGTCGCTCAGGGTCGCGTGTTCGGTCAGCAAATCCAGATCGTGATCATGCAGCAGGGCAATACGTCCGGTCGCGTCCGAGAACAACACCGCGCCAGCATCATCGAGCCAGCCGGCGCTGGGTTCAAAGGAGCCGCCGCACTGGTCGGTCAGGGTCAACTCCCCCGGGGTCGCGGGATCGATAGTCGCAGCCAGTTGCAGGCGCACGATCCAGGGCGTGTAAGCCAGCTCAACATAGACCCGCTGCGGTCCGTTCTGAAAATACCAGCGGCCACCTTCGTCAGCCTGATAATTGCGACCAATAAAAGCGAGCAAGGCGGCGTGACGGATGGGCGAGCCCGGCGCGCCGTTTTGTTGCGCGGCCTCGTCGCGCATGCGCCAATTGCCCCGCCGGTCCAGCGCGAGCCAGCCGGTGCAGGCCGGCACATTCGGCCACTTGGCCAGGGCCTGTTTGACACTTTCGTCCATGCTGATGCCGAGTAAAGTTCAGGCCTGAGCCAGGCCCAACTGTTGTTCGAAATAGCCGCACAGCCGTGCGGGCAGCCAGGCGATATCGCCGGGCGGCGCGCCGCGCATAAAGCCGACATGCCCGCCTGTTTCCGGCTGGTCCAGCTCGACAGTCGAACTGACCTCGGTTCGCCCGGGCAAGGCCGCGGCCGGCAGGAAGGGATCGTTGCGCGCGTTCAGAACCAGCGTCGGTACGGTGATATCGTGCAGCACATGCCGAGCGGACGCGCGGTGCCAGTAGTCGTCGGTGTTCAGATAGCCGTGCAGCGGCGCGGTCACGACATTGTCGAATGCGTGCAAATCCTGTGCTTTAAGCATCGCGTCCCGATCGAACAGGGTGGGGAATTGTTCAAGCTTGAGCAGCGATTTGCGCTTCAGCGTGGCGAGGAAGTTGCGCGCATAGACGCGGTTGAAACCGCCTGCCAGGGCCTGCCCGCCAGCCTGCAGATTGACCGGCGCACTGACGGCGGCGGCCGCTGCGACAAACTCGGCGGCGCGCCCCCTTTCGCCCAGCCAGCGCAGCAGGGCATTGCCGCCCAGCGATACGCCGGCCGCCAGTATCGGCGCGTGCGGCAGGGCGGTGCGCAATGCGCGCAGCACCCAATCGAGCTCGGCGCTGTCGCCGGAATGATAGAAACGCGGCGCGCGATTCATCTCGCCGCTGCAACTGCGGAAATGCGGCACCACCCCACGCCAGCCGCGCAGGCCCGCCTCGTACATCAATGCGCGGGCGTAATGGCTTTGCGAACTCCCTTCGAGCCCGTGGAACAACACCAGCAGCGGCGCGTTCGGGGCGTCGGTGCCGACGATCCAATCGAGGTCGATGAAGTCGCCGTCGGGCGTATCCCAGCGCTCACGCCGATACTCGACCGGCGGTTTGCGCGCGAACAGCGCCGGTACGATGGTCTGCAGATGTCGGTTCGGCAGCCAGAAGGGGGCGCGGTAAGGGGCGATCTCGGCGCCCGCCCGGGTGCTTGCTAGGCGCGTGGTGCGTTCTGCGGCCGCGCGCGTATGCGACGCGGTGCCGACGGCTGACCCCGCTTCAGTGGAGTTGCCCGTGTCCATGACGCAGCTTGGCGGTGAAATGCGCCGCCGTGTGTTCCGGCATCGGGCTGGCGTGGATATGCGCGATGCGCCATTCGCCACGGTCGTGCACCATCACATAGGTCGCGAAGACCATGGTGGTGGCGGGATTGTCGCCTTGCCGGTGCGCTTCGGCGATGGCGTATACCACCGTCCCCAGGCTGTCGTAGACCCGGATATCGAGGGCTTCCACATGCATGCGGCTGGCTTCGAAGCGTTGCGCGAAACCGGTGCGAATGTCGTCCAGTCCGTGCAGGTGGGCGCCGTCGGCGCGGATGCAGCTGACGAATTCCTCGTCTATCCAAAGACTCATCAGGTGGTCGAGGTTGCCTTCGGCGAGCGCCTGATAATAAGCAGTCAGCGTATCGGCGGCGGCTTCGAAGAGTCTGGCAAAACGTGGCATGGCACTGTCTGCTGGCTAAAACGGGGGCGGGCCCCCGCGATCATCGTGTCCGCGCCCTGGCGGGTGCGGTGCTGGTACTGCCTATGCCCGATTCTGACAGAAAACCGCGGCAATTCGCGCCCCTGGCGCTTTTGCCGGGTTTCTGCATGCGGGCACTAGCGCTGCGTCAATAAGGCGCGCAGCGGACCGAACACTTGTTCCGGTCCAAGGTCGCGCATGCACTTGAAATGGCCCAATGGGCATTCACGCGCAAAACAGGGGCTGCAACTCAGTTGTAACCATTGTACCTGTGCCGTGTCCGACAGCGGCGGCGTGTGGCGCGGGTCGGTCGAGCCGTACAGCGCGACTATGGGGCGGCGCAGCGCTGCCGCTACGTGCATCAGGCCGGAGTCGTTGGTGACCACGGCACTCGCGCGCGCGATCAGCGCGCAGGCATCGTCCAGCGAAGTCTGGCCGCACAGGTTGCGCACGAACGGGGCGTGGTTGGCAATGGCCTGCGCAATGGCCGCATCTTTGCCCGAGCCCAGCGCGACGAATTGCGCGTAGGGAAAGGCCGTGCGCGTCATTTGCGCCAGGGTGGCGAAATGTTCGGCCGGCCAACGCTTGGCTGGGCCGTATTCGGCGCCGGGGCAGAACACCACCAAGGGAACGCGGGTATCCAGCGAGAAGCGATTGGAGACTCGAACCGCTTCGTTCGGATCGGCATCCAGGCGCGGCGGTGGCAGCGTGTCCGGCAGTTCGGCGCCGGGAGCGTAGGCCAGCGCGGCGTAGTGGCGCGACATCGATGGCCGCTCATCGCGCGGCGGATTGGTGTGGCGCACATTGAGCAGGCCGTAGCGCTGCTCACCCAGATAGCCGATCCGCAGCGGGATGCCGGCGACCCAGGGTATCAGGGCGGATTTCAGCGAGTTCGGGAGCACGTAGGCCGCGTCGTAGCGGTTGTCGCGCATGTCGCTGGCCAGCGTCCAGCGGTGCCAAAGCTGCAGCTTCTTGTGGCCGAGATCGTTGGCATAGACTTCGCTGATCTCGCTCATGCGCGCGAGCACGGGGGCAACCCAGGCAGGCGCCATCGCGTCGATCTGGACGCGGGGGTGCAGTTGTTTTAGCAACGCGAACAGCGGTTGCGCCATCAGCGCATCACCGATCCAGTTCGGTGCGATCACGAGCACGCGACGCATCAGAGGGGGTATCCGTATAGAAAGAACAAGGTTGGCTGCGTCCCGTTGCGCGGCACAAGCACGGTGTCGTCGCGCAGGCAACCGTTACAGGCAAAAACGGCTCGCCTTGAGGCGAGCCGTGCGGTTGCGAGGCCACGTCGCAGGGGATGGCCGCGCAAGATGGAAAGGGTCAGTGATGGCCCTTGATCACCTCGCCCGCCTTGAGTGCGTAACGGGTGCCGCAGTACGCACAGCTTGCTTCGCCGTGCGTGACATCGATGAAGACGCGCGGATGCGAGCTCCAGCGCGGCATGTTGGGGTTGGGACAGTAAACCGGCAGATCGGCAGCGCTGACTTCGATGACGGTGGTGTCTTTGGTTTCGCTCATGGTGTGTCGGAACTCTCGCAGGTCGCGGTTTCGTTAAACTTTGGTGAGCCACTCGGCGTACTTGGCGTTCTTGCCTTCGACGATCGAGAAGAAAGTGGACTGCAGCTTTTCGGTGATGGGCCCGCGGCTGCCCGAACCGATGGTGCGGTTGTCGAGCTCACGGATCGGGGTCACTTCGGCTGCCGTACCGGTAAAGAAGGCTTCATCGGCGCAGTACATTTCGTCGCGCGTAATGCGCTTTTCGATGATCGGGATGCCGGCGTCGCGTGCGATCGTGATGATGGCGTCACGCGTGATGCCGTCCAGGCAGGACGACAGATCGGGCGTGTAGAGCTTGCCGTTCTTGACGATAAACACGTTTTCGCCGGAACCTTCCGAGACATAACCGTCGACGTCGAGCAGCAACGCTTCGTCGTAACCATCCGTGATGGCTTCCTGGTTGGCCAGGATCGAATTGACGTACCAGCCGCTCGCCTTGGCCCGCACCATCGACACGTTGACGTGGTGGCGCGTGAACGACGAGGTTTTCACGCGAATGCCGCGTGCCAGGCCATCTTCGCCGAGATAGGCACCCCACGGCCAGGCCGCAATCGCGACATGGATGGTGTTGCCCTTGGCCGAGACGCCGAGTTTTTCGGAACCGATCCAGATCAGCGGGCGCAGATAGCAGGACTCGAGCTGATTGGCGCGCACCACCTCGACCTGGGCATCGGCAATGGTCTGCTGGTCGAACGGGACTTGCATCTGAAAGATTTTCGCCGAATTGAACAGGCGTTGCGTGTGCTCTTTCAGGCGGAAAATCGCGGTGCCGTCGACCGTCTTGTATGCGCGCACGCCCTCGAAGACACCCATGCCGTAGTGCAGGGTATGAGTCAGCACATGGATCTTGGCATCGCGCCAGTCGATCAGCTTGCCATCCATCCAGATTTTGCCGTCGCGGTCGGCCATGGACATAGGAGTCTCCTTGCTCGGTCTTAAGACAGGGCCTCCATTCTAAATCACCCAGCCCGTCAGGCATAGTCGAGCCGCAGTTGGCATCAGGGGCGACGCCGCGCCCGCCCCGCGACGGGCCTGCGGCGCTATACTGGCATCCTATTTCAAGATAACTGACGTCGCGGCCGTGGCTGCCCCACGCGATCGCGCCGCGCGCACCACTCGCCATGCTGCTTCGCTTGTCCGACCTCGACCGCCGTGCGCTACGCGACGGGTATCGCCTGTACTCCCCGTCCTTGATGGCGATGTTGTCCTGGGGTCTCGTCACCGGCATCGCCATGAGCAAGTCGGTGCTGACCGTGCCGCAAGCGCTGGCCATGTCACTGCTGGTCTATGCCGGCTCATCCCAACTGGCGGTGTTGCCGCTACTGGCGGCAAAACTGCCGGTATGGACCGTATTGCTGACGGCGGCAATGGTCAATACCCGCTTTCTGATCTTCAGCGCGGGACTGACCCCCCATTTTTCCTATCATCCCTTGTGGCGCCGGATGCTGATCGGCTTTTTCAATGGCGACATCATCTATTTGATGTTTATGCGCCAGCCTTTCAAAGCGGGTTTTGAGCCTGGCAAGGAGGCTTTTTTCTGGGGCATGGCGATATTGAGCTGGCTGTCCTGGCAGGTTTCCTCCGTGGTCGGCATCCTCCTGGGTAGTGTGTTCCCCGACAGTTGGGGACTCGAATTGGCCGGCACCCTGGCGCTGATCCCCATCATGGTGTCGGCCCTGGCCGGCCGCTCCACGGTGGTGGCGGCACTGGTGGCGAGTGTGGTGGCGATTGCCGGCTATCACTTGCCATATCGCTTAGGTTTGCCTTTGGCCGTCCTTGCCGCGCTCGCCGGCGGATTGGGGACAGACCACCTGATCGAGCGTGCCGATCTGCGCCGGATCCGCGCGCATGCCGCGACACATGGCGATAGCGCACCGCTTGGCAGGCCGGAGTCGGGAGGCGGGGCATGAATGATGCCGGCTATATCTGGAGTGTGATTGTCGGCATGACGCTCGTGACTCTCATCACGCGCGCTTTTTTCCTGTTCGCCGGCAACCGCGTGAATCTGCCGCTGCGCGCCCAGCGCGCGTTGCGCTACGCGCCTGCGGCAGCGCTGGCCGCCGTGGTGGTGCCGGATGTACTGACTTGGCACGACGCCCTGACTCTGTCCTTTGCCAACCATCAGATGCTGGCCGCTGTGGCGGGCCTGCTCTGGTATCTGTGGCGCCGCAGTATGATCGAGACCATCGTGTTCGGCATGCTGGTGTTGACCGCCTTGCGGTGGTGGGCTTAGCCAGGCGCGACATGCGAGTCGGCCCGCCTCGCGGGAATTCCCTCTTAAACCGCGAATCTGACGTTTGTATCGGGTAAAATGGAGGGCTGACCGGAGTTGTATCTCGGCCTGTGTCGCCTTGCCCCACGCGCTAACCCGCCTGAACGGTCGACGCGAGCGGCAGCCGAGGCCGGACCACGAACCGCCCACATCCAATCAAAGTCATGACGCAAGTACTACGCCTCGCAGACCTGATCGCCGCCGGCAAGCTCGCTGGCAAGCGCGTTTTTATCCGTGCAGATCTCAACGTGCCGCAGGACGATAGTGGCAAGATCACTGAAGATACGCGTATTCGCGCTTCGGTGCCGGCGATCCAGCAAGCGCTGGCTGCGGGTGCCGCAGTGATGGTGACTTCCCATCTGGGCCGCCCGACCGAAGGCGAATTCAAGCCCGAGGACAGTCTCGCGCCGGTCGCGGCGCGTCTGGCAGAACTGCTGGGCCGGCCGGTTCCGCTCCTCGCCAATTGGGTTGAAAACGGCGTGGCGGTGCAGCCGGGCGACGTCGTGCTGCTCGAAAATTGCCGCGTCAATGTGGGCGAAAAGAAGAATGCCGACGAACTCGCCCGCAAGCTGGGCGCGCTGTGCGACATCTACGTCAACGATGCCTTCGGTACCGCGCACCGCGCTGAAGCCACCACCCACGGCATTGCCAAATACGCACCGATCGCCTGCGCCGGTCCGCTGCTGGCGGCCGAACTCGATGCGCTGGGCCGCGCGCTGGGCGCACCGCAGCGTCCGCTGGTGGCCATTGTGGCCGGCTCCAAGGTGTCGACCAAGCTCACCATCCTGAAATCGCTGGCCGACAAGGTCGATCAACTGATCGTCGGCGGCGGTATCGCCAATACCTTTATGCTCGCGGCCGGCCTCAAGATCGGCCGTTCGCTGGCCGAACCCGATCTGGTCGGTGACGCTGCGGCTATCATCGAGATCATGCGTGCGCGCGGCGCCAGCGTGCCAATCCCGGTCGACGTGGTGACGGCCAAGACATTCAGCCCGACCGCCGAGGCGCAAACCAAGGATGTGGCCGATGTAGCCGACGACGACATGATCCTCGACATCGGTCCGCGCACGGCGCAGATCCTGGCTGAGCACATCGGTCGCGCCGGCACCGTGGTGTGGAACGGCCCCGTCGGCGTGTTCGAAATCGAGCAATTCAGCCAGGGCACGCAAGTACTGGCGAACGCGATCGCCAAATCGCATGCATTTTCGATTGCCGGCGGCGGCGATACCCTGGCGGCTATCGACAAGTATCATCTGGCCGACCAGATCGACTATATCTCGACCGGCGGTGGCGCTTTCCTCGAATTCCTGGAAGGCAAGACGCTGCCGGCGGTGGCTGCGCTGGAAGCGCGCGCGGCACAGCAGTAAGCGGTCTGTCTGTCGCCGCAGTCGTACACTGAGGCATGCAGCAATTGCGGCGCCGCTCAACCCGGCAGCGCGTGCGCCGTGGGTAAGACCCGTCGGCGCAATGTTGGACAGGATGGAAGATTTGGGCTCGGCCCGGGTGTAACTTGGCGTCACGAGCAGCCGCATCACGAAAGGCTGCCGATGTCGGGACGCCCGGGCTGGATCGTAAAACTCTGCCATGAAAGGATGGCAACGGTAAGCATGCAGCGCCTCTCACAGCGTCCCCGAGTGCAGTACCTGAGTTAACGAGGACCTATATGCATCGAGCTACCAAGATTGTCGCGACCATCGGACCGGCCTCCAGTTCGCCGGAAATTCTGGCGCAAATGATAGGCGCCGGGCTGGACGTGGTGCGCCTGAACTTTTCGCACGGCACCGCCGACGACCATCGTCAGCGGGCCGAGCGGGTGCGGGCGGCAGCGCGTAACGCTGGGCGCGAGATTGCCTTGATGGCTGATTTGCAAGGACCGAAGATACGCGTCGGCAAATTCGAGCAGGGCAAGATCGAACTTGAGGTGGGCCAGCCTTTTGTGCTGGATGCCAACTGCGAGCTCGGCGACGAGACGCGGGTCGGTCTAGACTACAAAGACCTGCCGCGCGATCTGCGCGCCGGTGATGTATTGCTGTTGAACGATGGCCTGATCGTGCTGACCGTGGTGCGGGTGGTCGGCGAGCAGATCCACACGGTGGTGACGGTAGGCGGTGAGCTGTCGAACAACAAGGGGATCAATCGCCAGGGCGGCGGCTTGTCTGCCCCCGCGCTGACCTCCAAGGATATGGAAGATATCCGCACGGCGATGGAAATCGGGGTCGATTACGTGGCGGTATCGTTCCCCAAGACCGCGACCGATATGGAAATGGCGCGCCAACTGGCGAATATCGCCGGCGCGCCCTACGGCTTGAAGCCGCGCATGATCGCCAAGATAGAGCGGGCCGAGGCGATACCGGCTTTGCAGGAAATTCTCGACGCCTCGGACGGCATCATGGTGGCGCGTGGCGATCTGGCGGTGGAAGTCGGCAACGCGGCGGTACCCGCTTTGCAAAAGCGCATGATCCGCATGGCACGCGAGTCGAACAAGCTGGTGATTACCGCGACCCAGATGATGGAGTCGATGATCCACGCCCCGGTGCCGACCCGCGCCGAAGTGTCGGACGTGGCCAATGCCGTGCTGGACGGCACCGATGCGGTGATGCTGTCGGCCGAGACAGCCTCGGGCAAGTATCCGGTGGTCACCATCCAGACCATGGCGGCCGTGTGTCTGGAGGCCGAGAAGTCGGAGCAGGTCGAGCTGGATCGCGATTTTCTCGATCGTACTTTCACGCGGATCGATCAATCGATCGCAATGGGTGCCTTGTTCACGGCCTACCATTTGGGGGCCAAGGCGATCGTGGCGCTGACCGAATCGGGCGCCACCGCACTGTGGATGAGCCGGCATTGGAGCAATGTGCCGATTTATGCGCTGACCTCGCGCCTCGGCAGTCAACGCGCGATGTCGCTGTATCGCAATGTGACGCCGTTGCCGCTCGACACCAGCAGCGACCGCGACACCGCGCTGCAACAGGCGCTGGATGCATTGCTGGAAAGAAAGCTGGTCGCCGTGGGCGATCAGGTGGTGCTGACCGTCGGTGAGCCGATGGGCCAGGCGGGTGGCACCAATACGTTGAAGATAGTGAGGGTGGGCGCGCACGCGTGAACGCGCGCCGGTCAGGCGCTACACGCATATCAGGCGAGGGCGGCGTTTGCCGCCTCCGGCTGGTCAAGCGTGGCGCTGACGGGCGGCGAGGTTCGGCAACGGGACCGGCAGGGCGGGGGCATATCGCCGCGGCCGGCGGCCCGGATGCAACAACGAGGCGCCACTCCAGCGGGATATTTTTTTGTTTATAGGAGCTTAATCATGCCTCTCGTTTCAATGCGTCAACTGCTGGACCATGCCGCTGAGCATGGCTATGGGCTGCCCGCTTTCAACGTGAACAATCTCGAGCAGGTGCAGGCCATCATGGCGGCCGCTGACGAAGTCAATGCGCCGGTGATCATGCAGGCTTCGGCCGGCGCGCGCAAATACGCGGGCGAGCCTTTCCTGCGCCACCTGATCGAAGCCGCGGTCGAGTCGTATCCGCACATTCCGGTCGTGATGCACCAGGATCACGGTCAATCGCCCGCGGTGTGCGTCGCCGCAATCCGCAGCGGTTTTACCAGCGTGATGATGGACGGCTCGCTCGGCGAAGACGGCAAGACCATCGCCACCTATGAATACAACGTCGATGTGTCGCGTCGCGTGGTTGAACTGTCGCACGCGATCGGCGTCACGGTCGAGGCCGAGCTCGGTTGCCTCGGTTCGCTCGAAACCATGCAGGGCGACAAAGAAGACGGTCACGGCGCCGAAGGCAAGCTGACCCGCGAACAATTGCTGACCGATCCGGAGCAGGCCGCCGATTTCGTCAATGCGACCCAATGCGACGCACTCGCGATCGCCATCGGTACCTCGCATGGCGCTTACAAGTTCAGCAAGATGCCGACCGGCGATATTCTCGCGATCGACCGCATCAAGGAAATCCATCGCCGCATTCCGAATACGCATTTGGTGATGCACGGTTCGTCGTCGGTGCCGCAAGAACTGCTGGCGGAAATCCGCGAATTCGGTGGCGACATGAAAGAAACCTACGGCGTGCCGGTGTCGGAAATCCAGGAAGGGATCAAGCACGGCGTGCGCAAGATCAACATCGATACCGACCTGCGTCTGGCCATCACCGCCGCGATTCGTCGTTATCTGTTCCAGAACCCGAGCAGCTTCGATCCGCGCGACTACCTCAAGCCGGCACGCGAAGCCGCCAAGGCAATGTGCAAGGCACGTTACGTCTCGTTTGGCTGCGAAGGCATGGCGAGCCGCATCAAGCCTATCGGTCTGGACAAGATCGCGGACAAGTACAAGAAGGGCGAACTGCGTCAGATCGTCAATTAAATCGTGGTAGGTGGGCGCCGCGACCGCATTCAGTCCGCAGCGCCTGCCCTGTAGTCAAGCCTGAGCCGGTTGGACACCAACCGTAATCACGCGGCGGTATCGAATGCCCCGCCGCTTATTTTTGAAAGAGAAGCTGCCGATGTCCTCGACCCTCTACGAATCCTCGCTGCACTCGCTGAAACTGCTGGGTCGTGGCAAAGTCCGCGACAATTACGCGGTCGGCGACGACAAGCTCCTGATCGTCACCACCGATCGCCTGTCCGCCTATGACGTGGTGATGGGCGAGCCGATTCCGAGCAAAGGTCTGGTGCTGAATCAACTGGCCAACTTCTGGTTCGACAAGCTGGGCGATCTGGTGCCCAATCACCTGACCGGCATCGCCCCCGAAACCGTGGTGGCGGCCGATGAGATTGACCAAGTGCGCGGTCGCGCGGTGGTGGTCAAGCGTTTGCAGCCTATCCTGATCGAAGCCGTGGTGCGCGGCTATCTCGCCGGTAGCGGCTGGATCGACTATCAGGCCAGCGGCGAAGTCTGCGGCGTCAAGCTGCCGGCCGGCCTGCAGAATGCGCAGAAACTGCCGGAGCCTATCTTCACGCCCGCAGCCAAGGCCGAGATGGGCCACCACGACGAGAACATCACCTTCGCCGACGCCGAAGCGCGCATCGGCAGCACGCTGGCCAACCAGATCCGCGATATCAGCATCAAGCTGTATCAACGCGCCTCCGAGTATGCGGCCACGCGCGGCATTATCATCGCCGACACCAAATTCGAATTCGGTCTGGACGATGACGGCAAGCTGTATTTGATGGACGAAGCCCTGACGGCCGATTCGTCGCGCTTCTGGCCCGCCGACGAATATCAGGTCGGCAGCAACCCGCCGTCCTTCGACAAGCAGTTTGTGCGCGATTGGCTGATGTCCCAGCATTGGGACAAGACGCCGCCGGCGCCGGCGCTGCCGACCGAGGTGATCGAGCGCACGGCGGCCAAGTATCGTGAGGCGCTGGAGCGCATCACGGGTCAGGCGCTGCAGTAAGCGCGGTCAGTAAGCCAGTCAAGATAAAACGGAAACGCAGATGAGCCAAACAGGTCTTGAGAACGCCCAGCCGTTGGTCGGCGTTGTGATGGGATCCAGTTCCGATTGGGACGTGATGCAGCATGCTGTCGCGATCCTGCGCGAATTCGAGATTCCGTTCGAAGCCCAGGTCGTGTCGGCCCACCGCATGCCGGATGAAATGTTCCGCTACGCCGAACAGGCAGGCGCACGCGGCCTGCGCGCCATTATCGCTGGCGCCGGCGGCGCGGCGCATTTGCCCGGCATGTTGGCGGCGAAAACGCCGGTTCCGGTGCTGGGTGTGCCGGTGCCGAGCAAATATTTGAAAGGCGTCGATTCGCTGCATTCGATTGTGCAGATGCCCAAGGGTATTCCGGTCGCAACCTTTGCCATCGGCGAAGCCGGCGCAGCCAATGCAGCCTTGTTTGCCGTCGCCTTGCTGGCGGCGAATTCGGATGCGCTGGCCCAGCGCCTGGATGCGTTTCGTGCGCGCCAAAGTGAAGTCGCACGCGGCATGACTTTGCCGCTGTAAGCGCACTGCCAGCCGGCGCCAGTCAGTACGATGGCGCCGTCCGTTGTCACCGAAAGCGCGGCTGCGGCCGCGTTTTCCCCCTTCGTTGAATAGCTATGAGTCAGCAACCCTCGCACAACCCCGATACGCTTGCTCCGATCCAGCCCGGCGCCTGGCTAGGCATGCTGGGCGGCGGCCAGTTGGGTCGCATGTTCTGTTTTGCAGCCCAGGCCATGGGATATCGCGTGGCCGTGCTGGATCCGGACCCGAACAGCCCCGCCGGCGCGGTAGCCGATCATCATATCTGTGCCGCCTACACCGACGAATCCGCGCTGACCGAAATGGCGCGCCAATGCGCTGCCGTGTCGACCGAATTCGAGAACGTGCCGGCGCATAGCCTTGAATTTCTGGCGCGCACGGTGGCGGTGAGTCCGTCCGCCAGTTGCGTGGCGATCGCCCAGGACCGTGTTGCCGAGAAGCAATTTATTCAATCCACGGGTGTGCCGGTGGCGCCGCATTTGGTGCTGAGCTCGCGCGAGACGCTCGACGCATTGGACGACGAAGCCTTGCAGGCGGTGTTGCCTGGCATTCTGAAGACGGCCCGCTTGGGCTACGACGGCAAAGGCCAGATCGGTGTCGCTACCCCCGCCGAAGTGCGCAGCGCGCATGCCGAGCTGGGTCATGTCGCGTGTGTGCTCGAAAAGCGTCTGGCCTTGGCCTACGAAGTCTCTGCTTTGGTGGCGCGTGGCGCGGACGGCGCGGCCCAAGCCTATCCGCTCGCGCAGAATACCCACCGCGACGGCATTCTGGCCCAAACCGTGGTGCCGGCGCCGGACGCTTCGGCCGGATTGGTCGAGCAGGCGCAAAGCGCGGCATTGGCGATTGCCCACGCGCTCGATTACGTCGGCGTCTTGTGCGTCGAATTCTTCGTGTTGGCCGACGGCACCCTGGTGGCCAATGAAATGGCACCGCGGCCGCATAATTCCGGTCACTACACGGTGGATGCCTGCGCCACCAGCCAGTTCGAGCAGCAAGTGCGTGCCATGACCGGCATGCCTCTGGGCGATCCGCGCCAGCACTCGCCGGCCGTGATGCTGAATCTGCTGGGCGACGTCTGGTTCGATGGCGAAAACCTGATCCAGCCGCCTTGGGACAAGGTCATCGGTCTCGCCAGCGCGCGCCTGCATCTGTATGGCAAGGAAGAAGCCCGGCGCGGCCGCAAGATGGGCCATATCACGCTGGCCGCGGCCGATGCTGAACTGGCCCGCAACGCCGCGCAGGAATGCGTGCGTCTGCTCCATCTGCCGCACGATTGACGATCATGGTCCCGGCATCCGATACGCCTGCGCCCGTCACCCCCCCCGACGCTGCCGCGATTGCCCATGCGGCGACGACGCTGGAGGCGGGCGGGCTGGTCGCGTTTCCGACCGAAACCGTGTATGGCCTGGGTGGCGACGCCGAAAATCCGGCGGCGGTGGCCGCGATTTATGCGGCCAAGGGACGTCCGGCCAACCATCCGGTCATCGTGCATTTGAGCGAGGCAGGCGATCCCGAGTATTGGACCGGGTCCTTGACCGAGCCAGCCCGTCAGTTGATCGCAGCGTTCTGGCCTGGGCCCTTGACCCTGATCGTCAAGCGCGCCGCGCATATTCCCGATGCGGTCAGCGGCGGTCAGGATTCCGTCGGTTTGCGCTGTCCCTCGCATCCGGTCGCGCAAGCCTTGTTGCGCGCTTTCAAGCGCGGTCATGGCGGGGTTGCCGCACCGTCTGCAAATCGCTTCGGTCATGTCAGCCCGACTACCGCGCAGCACGTCCATGACGAGTTCGGCCCGAGCCTGGAAGTGCTCGACGGCGGTGCGTGTGCCGTCGGGATCGAATCCACCATTGTCGATCTGTCGCGTGGCTTTGCCGCGCTGCTGCGGCCCGGCCACATCACGCCGCAGCAGATTGCCGAAGTATTGGGGGTGGCGCCGCGTCTGCCCGATGGCAGCGACGCCACGGCGCCGCGCGCATCGGGCACCTTGAAGGCCCACTACGCGCCACGCACGCCGCTGGCTTTGCTGGATCTTCAGCAGATGGCGGCCGCGCTCGCTGCGCGTGCCCCGGGTGAGGCCATGGCTGTGGTGGTGCGCGCTTCGGATGTCGCGCTGTTGTCCGCGCTGGTGCAGGACGCACCCGAGGTGCGCTTCGTCGCCGCCCCCGAATCGCCGGAACGCTACGCACAGGACCTCTATGGTTTGCTGCGCGCGCTGGATCGCGCCGATGTCTCCCGTATCCTGGTGGAGCGTCTGCCGGCGGGGCCGGAGTGGGACGCCGTGAACGACAGGCTGGGACGCGCAGCGGCCGCCTTCCTGGCCGGCGACTGAGCTGACTCGGCGCCAACGCGCCGGCACGGCAGCCAGCCGGCGCGGTAGCAATCGCCGCCTGCGGGCAGCCAGCCCTTGATACGACTATCGCATCTTTCGGTGCGTGCCTACTCGCTGCGTCCCGCTTGCGCGCTCTGCGTGACGCCATGCTGTGACGTGAGCGCGGCGGGTCCGGCTGACGGCGCTGTGACCTGCGCGGCCGCAGGACTGGGCGATGATCCATTGACTGCCGCACGATGGGCGGCATCGACGCCCGGTGCATCCTGATACACCCATTCCAGCAGCGCATCGTGCGCAGCACGGGCGCCTTCGGCGTGCGGATCGTTGATAAAGCTCACCACAATAAAGCCATCGCCGTTTTCGCTGCCGACGTAGCCCGCGATAGCGCGTACATCGCGCAGGGTGCCGGTCTTGATATGCGCGTTGCCTTCTATGCTTTTGTTGACGAGTCGGTTGCGCATGGTGCCGTCCACGCCCACGATGGGGAGGGACTCGATATACGGTTGCGCGACCGGGCTGGCATTTGCCACTTGCAGCAAGGCGGCCATAGAAGCGGCGCTGATGCGTTCGTCGCGCGACAGGCCCGAGCCGTTGTCCAGCACCAGATCGGGCATCGTCAGGCCATCCCTATGCAGGAACTGTTCGACTTGCTGGGCCGAACTTGCCAGCGTGGCGGGTGCGCGGCCCTTGACCTCGCCTATGGTCAGGAACAGATTGCGCGCCATCACGTTGTTGCTGAACTTGTTGATGTCGCGCACGATATCCGACAACGCCGGACTTTCGTGCACCGCCACTTCATGCGCATCGGCAGGCGTGGGACCTTCGGTCACCGTGCCCTGAAAGGTGCCGCCGGTTTGTTGCCACAATGCCAGAAAGCCGTCGGCGAAAAAGGTGTCGTGATCGAGCGCCGCCAGATTCGATTCCTGCGCGCCACACGTGAGCGGGAATCGGCCGCTGAACACCGCCTGTGCCGTACCGTCGGCTTGCTGGGTGACGACTGGTGTGACCGCCTCACCGACACAGCGGCCGCGCGTCACGTGCAGATCGTTGACGATGTGCAGTTTGTATAACGGGGGTGTCACGCCGATATCGACCGCGTTGCCGCGGGCGGAAACGGTGAACGAGAGCGACTTGAATGCGTACAACAGCGGATCGGGGCCGACGTTGTACGGCGCCAGCACTTCATCGTCGAAGGGACCTGCATCGCGGGTGGACGGATCGAAGTTGTGTTTGTCCAGCACCAGTTGACCGTCGATTGCAGTGATGCCGGCGGTATGTATCTTTTGCACCAGATCGATCAGTTCTTCGGGAACCAGTTTGGGGTCGCCGGTGCCTACGATATACAGATTGCCATGCAACACGCCGTTTTCAACCGGACCGAGCGCGTATGCGGCGGTTTTCCAGCGATAGTCCGGACCTAGCAGCGATAAGCCCGAGAAGGTGGTGACCAGCTTCATGGTCGAGGCCGGGCTCATCGGTTGCTGTGCGTTCCAGGTCAGCACCGGCTGGGTGCTGCCGGCTCGTTCGACCAGGACGCTGATGGCTGACGGCGGCACATGGGCGCGCGCCAGCGCCAACGCCACTGCGGGCGGCAAATCGCTGGCGGGTACCTCGACGGCGGCCTGGGGGGCATGCTTGCGCAAATGGAATACGGGCTTGCCACGCCCGTGGGCTTTCTGGTCGGTCGTGGCAACGGCATTGGTACTGACGCTGATCAGGCTCAGGCTCAGGCTCAAGCAGAGCGCGGCCCGGGCCAGTGAACGCAACAGCGGGCTGGGCGTGGAAATTGCCCCGATCAGGTGTGCTGAGTGTCGAGGGTGCCGTGGCGTCCGGGTGGCGCGTGGCGGGAGAGCACTGCGTAAAACAGACTGTAGTGACATGGGGCTTGCGTGCGGCTGGCGTGAAATGCGCCTCGTACTGGGCCCGCTGGGCTGCACGCCGGCGGGATCGAATCGAACTACCTGCATTGTAGATATAAAATGCGATGTCGCGCATGCGATGTGGGTCCGAACCGTGCGATTGCCGCGACATCAGCGCGCAGCCGGCGCCATCCCGCGCTTGCCCCGTTGCCTGCAATAGGAACCGACCGATGCGAGTGTTGTTAGTCGAAGATGACCGGATGATCGCCGAGGGTGTGCGTAAAGGACTGCGCCGCGACGGCTGGGCGGTCGATTGGGTCGCCGATGGCGTCGCGGCCCTCGATGCGTTGGCGTTGGCCGGAGAGATCGAGCCCTATGATCTGATGCTGCTCGATCTGGGTCTGCCCAAACGCGATGGGCTCGATGTGTTGCGCAGTGCGCGTGCCAAGGCGCTGGATCTGCCGGTGCTGATCCTGACCGCACGCGATGCGGTGGCCGATCGCGTCAAAGGGCTGGACGCTGGCGCCGACGACTATCTGGTCAAACCGTTCGATCTGGACGAACTGGGTGCCCGCATGCGTGCGTTGGTGCGGCGCCGGGCCGGC
>Ga0116226_10000957_pt1 | contig 25244 bp, 24 predicted proteins | sample S1TSphfallax_FD_89692 | JGI IMG/M metagenome (GOLD analysis project Ga0116226, IMG submission 89692) | Host-associated microbial communities from peat moss isolated from Minnesota, USA - S1T2_Fa - Sphagnum fallax MG | ecosystem: Host-associated > Plants > Peat moss > Unclassified | place: USA... | reverse complement strand
CTGGATGCGGCGCTGGTGCCGTTGGATGCGGCGGCTGATCTCGACGAACATCGGCATGGTAGGCGCTTGCGGCGGCCGTGCCGCCCAGGCCAGAGAGGCCGAGAGGTCCATCATCAGCCAGTTGAAGAAGCCGCGAAACAAGGCGAGCGCACTGTCGATCGGGGGAATGGGGGGTGGGGATGTCATGGACCCAGGTGAGGTAGTGTTGGTGACTCGGAAAGTCAATGATGATAACACACGACGGAGCGATTTTTGACGCTTCGTGCGGTCCCGTGGTTCGCCGGGTCGAGCCCGGCGATGACGATTTCTCATTGAATCAATATGTTGCGCGTAGGATGGGCGTAGGGTGGGCTTCAGCCCACCATCGGGCGCACGTTAGGTGGGCTGAAGCCCACCCTACCGCACTACCGCACCGGGTCAGGGCCCGGTGATGACGTTCACCTGTGCGAGTGACGACGTTCTGCGGTGCGGGTCACGACATTCCTCCCGCCCCGTCGGCTCGCACCGTCATGACGGAGGGTGGTGACGGCTCGCAGCCCTCATGGCGGCAGCGGGTGCGTGCCTTCCGCCAGACTCTCAAGCTGAGCGTCGGTCGGGGCGCGGCCGTAGAGCACGCCGCCGATTTCGGTCGCGTCGTTGGCAATCAGCACGTCGCTGTCAGCCTGGGATGCCGCCGTCCGTTCGAGCCAGGCAAGACCGAGCAGACGGTTCAGCGACGGCGGCTCCTCGATCCAGCCGAACGGCAACGCCGGCGCGACGACGGCGTGGTGCTCCCGCACCGCACGCAGCGCGCGCCATTCCGCCGACCCGGCGACGACGGCGCGCATCCGCGCGTCGCCGAACATGATCTCGTCCGGGTCGAGGGCCGCGATCTGTTCGAGTGTCACGGGACGGAAACTGCCGTTGCCGGGGGGTGCGAGCACCTGCCAGTGCAACAGCGCGAACACCTCCGACGAGCCGACGCCCGGCGCGATGGCGCGCGGCGTGTCGCTGCCCCGAACATAAACCACCGTGTGCGGCTTGCCCGCCGCCGCCGGAGCTTTCGTGCCGGCCAGGACCGATGCCGCCAGCGACGCGAGGGTCTTTGCCCGCTCCTGCCGATGCAACGCCGCTCCCAGCGTCCGCAGCACCTCCGGCGCCTTTTCCAGCGCGCCATCCAGCAGGATCGTCGGCACACCAAGCTTCTCCTGCGTCTTCTTCGCGAGGTCGATGTATCCGGGCGTCACGTCGCCGTAGTCGACGATCAGGTCGGGTTTCAGCGCACGCACCTGCTCGGTCACGTCCTCCCGGCCGGTCAGCCTCGGAATCTTCGGCAGCGCCGCCGCCTCCGGAGACAGGAACGCGCGCGCGTCGGGCGAAACGTCCATCGGGAAGCCGAGCATCAGGTCGGGGGCCAGCGTCAGCAGCAGCACGGCGGCGGGCGGGCCGGCGGGGAGGATGCGGGCGACGTGGTCGGGGATCGTCACGGTCCGGCCGGTCGCGTCGACGATGTCGGCGGCGCGCGCCGCCCCGGAGAGCAGCAGCAGGACGGCAAGAAGGCGACGCATGGCAATGGTCCCCGACCCGAAAGCGGCCTATAGCCGGGCGACCATAGCGGCACCGAGCCGGAAAGGAACCTGTGATGAAACTCAGCGCCCGCAACCAGATCAAAGGCAAAGTCGTCGAGGTGAAACTCGGCGCGACCACGGCGCATGTGCGCATGGATATCGGCGGCTCGGTGATCACCGCCTCGATCACCAACGAGGCGGCCGAGGATCTGGCGCTCGCGGTCGGCGACAGCGTGACGGCGGTGATCAAGGCGTCGGACGTGATCGTCGGCAAGGCGTAACGCCCGTCGGCAAAGGGGCGGGTTGTCGCTGTATCCCGGGAACTATATCGTGCGGCGACAACCGGCCGGGGCCCGCGCCATGCGTTTTCTGCTCGCACTCGTTCTGCTGTTCGCGCCGGTCGCCGCGCGCGCGGAGCCGCTGACCGTCTTCGCCGCCGCCAGCCTGACCGATGCGCTGTCCGACATTCTCAAGCAGTGGCAGGCGGAGGGGCACCCGGCGCCGAAAACCTCGTTCGCGTCGTCGTCGACGCTGGCGCGGCAGATCGAGAGCGGAGCACCCGCGAACCTTTTCGCCTCGGCCGACGAGAAGTGGGCGGACTATCTCGACAAGAAGAAGCTGCTGGCGGCGGGCACCCGCGTCGATCTGCTGCGCAACGATCTGGTGCTGATCGCGCCGGCCGGGCACGCGGCGAGCGACGCGGTGATCGGGCCGGGCTTCGATTTCGCCGGGCTGCTCGGCGCCGACGGGCGGATCGCCACCGGCGACCCCGCGCACGTGCCGGCGGGGATCTATGGCGAGCAGGCGCTGAAGAAGCTCGGCTTGTGGGACACGCTGCAAAAGCGGCTGGCGCCGGCCGAGGACGTGCGCTCGGCGCTGCTGCTGGTCGAGCGCGGCGAGGCGCCGGCCGGGATCGTCTATGCCACCGACGCGCGGGTTTCCGGCAAGGTCGTGATCGTCGGGCGGTTTCCGGCGGACAGCCACGACCCGATCGTCTATCCGTTCGCGGTTGTCGCCGGCGGCGACACGCCGGACGCGCGGGCGCTGCTGGCATATCTGAAAGGCCCGGAGGCCAAGGCCGCGTTCGCCAAGCGCGGCTTCACGACGGAGTAGCGAGCAAGATTCCGAGCGCCGAGGAGTGGGACATTGTCCGGCTGACGCTCGCGGTGGCGGCGCGAGCGGTGGGGTTCGGGCTGCCGCCGGCGGTGCTAACGGCGTGGCTGCTGGCGCGCACCCGCTTCCCGGGCCGGCCGCTGCTGAACGCGCTGGTGCATCTGCCGATGGTGCTGCCGCCGGTCGTCACCGGCTGGATTCTTCTTCTGGTCTTCGGCATCCACGGGCCGGTCGGCGACGTGCTGCTCCGCTGGTTCGGGGTGCGGCTCGCCTTCACCACCGCCGGCGCGAGCCTCGCCTGTGCGGCGATGACGTTCCCGATCATGGTGCGCGCGGTGCGGCTGGCGATCGAGGCGGCCGATCCCGGATTGGAGCAGGCGGCGCGCACGCTCGGTGCCGGGCGGCTGGACCGGCTGCTCACGATCACGCTGCCGCTCGCGGCACCCGGCATCCTGGTGGGCGCGGTGGTCGCCTACGCCACCTGCCTCGGCGAGTTCGGCGCGGTGATCACGTTTGCCGCCTCGATCCCCGGAGAGACGCGGACGCTGCCGCTGGCCATTTTCTCCGTGTTGCAGGTGCCGGGCGGCGAGGCGCTGGCGGCGCGGCTCTCGGTACTGTCGTTCCTGCTGGCGATGGCGGGATTGCTCGTGTCGGAGTTTCTCGGGCGGCGGCTGAACCGGGCGGTCGGGCGGTGACGCTGTCGTTCGCGCTGCGGCACCGATTCCCCGCTATTTCGCTCGACATCGCGTTCGAGGTGCCGGCCACCGGCGTCACCGCGCTGTTCGGCCCGTCGGGGGCCGGCAAGTCGAGCGTGCTCGCCGCCGCCGCCGGCCTGTTCCGGCCCGACGAATGCCGCCTCGCCATCGGAGACGAGATCATCGCCGATACGCGAAAACAAGTCTGGCTGGCGCCGGAGCGGCGGCGGGTCGGGCTGGTGTTCCAGGACTCACGCCTGTTCCCGCACATGTCGGTGGCGACCAATCTGCGCTACGGGATGCGGCGGGCGCCGCCGGGCGATATCGGGTTCGACGACATCGTCGACCTGCTCGGCATCGCGCCGCTGCTGGCGCGCCGGCCGCACACGCTGTCGGGCGGCGAGCGGCAGCGCGTGGCGATCGGGCGGGCGCTGCTGGCACAGCCGCGCCTGCTGCTGATGGACGAGCCGCTGGCGAGCCTGGACGCCGCGCGCAAGGCGGAGATCCTGCCCTACCTCGCCCGCCTGCACGCGGGCACGCGGCTGCCCGTGCTCTATGTCACCCATGCGTTCGGGGAGGTGGCGCAACTCGCCGACACGCTGGTTCTGCTGGAGGCCGGGCGCGTGCTCGCCGCCGGCAAGCTGGAGGAGATCGCCGCGCGGGCCGATCTGCCAACGGCGCGGCGTGACGATGCGGGCGCGGTGCTGGAGGCGCGGGTGCTGTCGCACGATCCGGTCCGCCGGCTGACGACGCTTGGCTGCGGCGGGATCGAACTGCTGGTGCCGCTGCTGGCGACGCCGCCCGGCGGCCGGCTGCGCGTCCGCGTTCCGGCACGCGAAATCATCCTCGCCCGGCCGGACGGCATTGCCGCGGGGGCCGCGATCAGCCTGCACAACATCCTGGCCGGCACGGTGCGCGCGCTGGCCGAGGACGCGGCGCGGCGGGCGACGATGGTGGAAATCGCGGTCGGTGGCACGATGCTGCTGGCGCGTGTCACGCCGGATGCCACCGCGCGGCTGGGCCTCACGCCCGGTTCGCGGATACTTGCGCTGGTGAAGTCGATGTCGATCGAGCTGGTTGATCGCGAGGAATAGTTTGACGTCTACATGAGAGTGCGGACACATTTTCGTTAGCTTGTTTGAATTGAACAATTGACTTTGTACGGTCTGATGGCAAAACTATAAAACGTAGAAATGAGCGAGGCGGGAAAAAATTGCATGGTTCGGCTACCTTGAACGGGGCGACGGAGCGTGACGACGGCGTGCGCGCGGTGCGGCGAGCGTTGGCGATTCTGCGCGCCTTCGGACCCTCAGACGGCAGCCTGCCGCTCGGCGAAATCGCGCGCCGGGCGGACCTGGACAAGGCGACGGCCCGCCGTCTGCTGCGCACGTTGATGAGCGAGAGCCTGATCACGCAGCAAGGCATGAACCGCGACTATTCGCTGAGCCCCGCCGTGCTGGAACTGAGCGCCGGGGCCACGCCGGTCAACCATTTGCGGCGACGGGCGCAGTCGCTGCTGGCGAGCGTCGTGGCCGAGAGCGGAGCCACTTCGTTCCTGGTCGTGCCGCACAAGGGCACCGCGCTGTGCATCGAGTCGATGGCCGGCGGGCGGAATGCGCCGCCGCCGGTGGCGATCGGCGTGCGGCTGCCGATGAACATCAGCCCGGCGCCGCGCGTGCTGATGGCGCATCTGTCGGCACAGGAACGCACGGCGGTGCTCTCCCGCCCGTTCCCGGCCTTGACCGCCGCGACACCCACCGACCCTTCCGTCCTGTCCTCCATGGTGGACTTGATCCGCGAGCGCGGCTGGGAAGCCAGCAAGGGCCATGTCGTGTGGGGCATTTCCGGCCTGGCCGTCCCGGTGCGCGACGCGAGCGGCGAGGTGATCGCGGCCCTCGGCATCGCCGGAGCCGACGACCACATCCTGGTGGGCGGCCAGCCGCGCCATCTGGACATGGTCCTGGCCAAGGTGCGGGACTGGGAGCGGCGATACGAACGGGCGGCGCCGGAGGCGCCGGACCCAAGACCGCACGTCGCGCTGATGGCGGAGCAACTGCTTCGTTCGTCGCAGCCTGACCCGTGACGGCCCGGCGTTCGTTAAGATAGTGGCCGGCCCACCGCGTGACCTCGGCGCGGTCATACTTTGATAATCATTCCGCGCGATAGTGTTTGCTGGATGGGCAGGAAACCCTCCACCAATGGCAACCAGCGCGCGTTTCCAAAATGGATCGTGGATAAGGAAACACGACCATGAGTTCCGCGATCAGTGGCCAGACGGCCGCTTCTGAATACTACTGGGCGTTGCAGATCGCCCTCGCCGCCAACGGCGGCACCATCACCATCGATTACGACAACGGCAAGGAGAGCGCGACGCTGGACGGCGCGTCGATCCGCGAGTCGCCCAGCGTGACCACCCCGATCCCCTCGCCCGCCGACGTCGTCAGCTTCTCGGCCGATGCCAGGACGGCCCACGCCGCCTCGGCGGCCGGCAAGCCCGTCGAGTCGGCGGCGGAGCTGAACGCGCAGATCGAGCTGACGCTGCTGACGTCCCCGACATTGACGGAGGCGGCCCAGGCCCAGGCCGCCGTCGCCGAGGCGGCGCCACCCGCCGCCGCCGGTGTCGCGGCGCAGCAGGCTTCGAGCGAGCCGGCGGGCCTGGCCGCGCCCGCGACGGCAACCGCTACCCCGGAGACGGAACTGGCCTGATCCGGACGGCGCCGGTGCCCGGGCAGCCGAGGCGCCGGCCCGCTCCCGCCGTGAAATCGACCGGCGCGCAGGCCCTACGCAGCGCGCCCGCGACGGCCTAAACTCTCCGCAGAGGAGAGAAGCGAATGCACATCCTGATTATCGGCGCCGCCGGCATGGTCGGCCGCAAGCTCACGGAAAAACTGGTGGCGGACGGCGCGCTCGGCGGCACGCCGATCACCGCGCTGACGCTGGTCGATGTCGTCGCCGCCGCGAAGCCCGCGGACTTCCGGGGAACGGTCACCACGACCGCCGCCGATTTGTCGGCACCCGAGGTTGCGGCACAGGCGTTGGCCGGCCGGCCCGACGTGATCTTCCATCTCGCCGCGATCGTCTCCGGCGAGGCGGAGGCGGATTTCGACAAGGGGTACCGCATCAACCTCGACGGCACGCGCTACCTGTTCGAGGCGATCCGGCAGGCCGGACTGGCGAAGCCGTACACGCCGCGCGTCGTCTTCACCTCGTCCATCGCGGTGTTCGGCGCGCCATTCCCCGACGCCATCGGCGACGAGTTCTTCACGACGCCGCTGACCAGCTACGGCACCCAGAAGGCCATCGGCGAACTGCTGCTGAGCGACTATTCGCGCAAGGGCTTCTTCGACGGCATCGCCATCCGGCTGCCGACCATCTGTATCCGCCCGGGCCTGCCGAACAAGGCGGCGTCGGGCTTCTTCTCCAACATCCTGCGCGAGCCGCTGGTCGGGCGGGAGGCGGTGCTGCCGGTCGGCGAGGACGTGCGCCACTGGCACGCATCGCCGCGCGCCGCCGTCGGGTTCCTGCTGCACGCGGCGACGATGGACCTCTCGCGGCTCGGCTGGCGCCGGGCGGTGTCGCTGCCCGGCCTGTCGGCCACCGTCGGCGAGCAGATCGAGGCGCTGCGGAAGATCGCGGGCGAGAAGGCGGTCGGCCTGATCCGCCGCGAGCCGGACCCCACCATCATCAGGATCGTCGCCGGCTGGGCGCGCAATTTCGACACCGCGCGGGCGAAGGCGCTCGGCTTCGTCGCCGAAACCTCGTTCGAGCAGATCATCCGTGCGCATATCGAGGATGAACTTGGCGGGAAGATCGGGGGATGAGAGTCAGGGACGGCGCCGCTCGGACGCACCTCACGCCGGCGCGTCGTCTGACCGGCTGGCGTGCGAGATCAGGTGGCCGAGCACTTCGGCGGCGCGGCTGACGGAGGCCTGCACGCTCTCCAGCAGGGCCGGCAGTCGCGCCATCTCGACGCCGTCGGTGATCTCCAGCGCCGCGAGTTGCGCGTTCTCCACCAGCGACGACAGGACGTTCTGGAACACGAGGCCCGACGACGAATCGAGCCGGCTGTTCATCGTCCGGTGGCCCTCGACGATGCCGTCCTGAAAGCGTCGGCGGGCGGCCTCGGCGGCCTTGCGTTCGGTCAGGTCGGTGAACAGCAGCACGAAGCCGAGCACGCGGTCGGGCGCCGAGAACACCGGATCGGCCCGCACGAGCAGCGGCTTGGGGTCCGAGGCGGCGGATGCCAGCCAGACCTCGCCGCGCCACGGCCGGCGCTGGCGCAGCAGGTCGGCCAGCCGCGCGCGCAGGTCGCCGCCGTCCGACAGCAGCTCCACAAGCGAGGTCAGATGCGTCGGCGGCGCACGGTCGGCCGGCAGCAGGCGGCGGAAGGCGTCGTTGCCGACCAGGATGGCGCCGGCCGCGTCCGCCACGATCACCGGCTGGTCCGACAGACCCACTTCCCGCGTCACCTGCGCCAACTGGTCCTGCGCGATCAGCAGCCGCACCGCGCGGAACTGCAAGACCACGTCCGTCACCGTCTCGCCGATCAGCCGCGCGGCGGCGAGCTCGGCCTGGCTCCACGGGTCCGAGGTTCCCTCGACCAGTTGGTGCCATTGCGCGAAGGAGCGGCGCGGCGACAGATCGGCCGGGTTGTCGCCGATCTGCACCGGCTTGAACGGGTCGCCGCCCCAGGTGATCGTGCGCACCCGTTCCGGCCGGAACCACAGCAGATATTCGCCGCCGCCGCGCGAGACCGGAACCGCCAGCAGGCCGCTGACGGACGGCGCCAGATAGGCGAACTGCGGCGCGTCGGAGCGCAGCGAGGCGGTCGCGATCACCGCGCCGCGCGGCCGGCTGTCCAGCCACGCACCGAGGTCGCGCAGTTGCTGGGTGCCGGGCACGTCGCCGACGGTCTGGCATTGGCCGTCGTACAGCAGCGCCGCCCCGGTCGCGCCGAGCGCCTGCATCACGGATTGCGACCCGTCGAACAGCCCGGTCCGCCAGTCGCCGTCGCGCGAGATCGCCTCGACCATCCGCTTTTCCAGACGGCGGACCGACAGTTCGGCCTGCCCCTCGGAAAAGCTTTGCAGCGCCGCGATCCGGGTGCCGACCGCCTCGGCCAGCAACTCGCAGACCGCGCGGATCTCGAAATGCACGAAACGCGGCTCGTAATGGTGGCAGGAGATCAGCCCCCACAGCCGGCCGCCCACCATCACCGAGACCACCAGCGTCGCCCGCACGCCCATGTTGCGGAGATACTGCACATGGATCGGCGAGACGCTGCGCAGCACACATAGAGACATGTCCAGGTCGTGGCCGCCGCCCGCCGGCCACAGCGGCACCGGCGTGTATTCGATGTCGGCCAGCACCCGCACCCGGTTGCGCTCATACAGCCGGCGGGCGATCTGCGGAATGTCGGACGCCGGGTAGCGGTTGCCGAGGAAGGATTCGAGGCCCTGGCGGCGCTGTTCCGAAAGAACCTCGCCGTGGCCGTCATCGTCGAACCGGTACAGCATGACGCGGTCGTAGCCGGTCAGGTCACGGAACAGCCGCGCCGCCTCGTCGGCCAGCGACAGCAGCGAACTGGCGCCGAGGATGGTCTGGAGCGCCCGCTCGACATGCAGGCCCATATCGACGGGCGCGCCGACCGGCTCCAACTCGATGACCAGGCCGCCGCCGGGCGGGCGATGCAGCAGCAGGTCGAACGCCGCGTCCCGACGCCCGACATGGCCGCGTACCGCGACCGGCACGCTGCGCAGCGGTTCTTCGAGCAGCGGGCGGATGACCTCGGCGAGGTCGCCGCCGAGGTCGGCGACGGCGCGGCCGATCAGATGTCCGTCCACGCCGAGGAAGTCGCCGGCATTGGCGCTGGCGCGCTCGATGATCAGGTCGGGGAGGCGCACCAGAAGCAACGCGCCGTGCGGCTGGATGGAGCCGGGGAGATGGATCTGCTCGCGCTCGCAATTCGACAGGTCCGCCTCGCCAAACGCGGGCACGCCGATGCTACGCGCGACCATCCGCTGGCTCCCCCGTCGCTGCCGACATTTATGGTGTGCCGGTTTCCCCGCAAGCTTTTATCCGCAGCGTCTCGCCGTCTTGCGCGGCGCCTTCGCCTCGTCGTCAGTCGGCGTTGTCGCCATCCCGCTCGGCGGCGGCGGCCATCGAGGCGGTGTCCATGCCGTAGCGGTTGAGCTTCACATACAGGCTCTGCCGGCTCAACCCGAGCAGTTCGGCGGCGGCGGTGCGGTTGCCGCCGGCCAGTTCCAGGGCGGCGTCGATATAGTGCCGTTCGACCGCGCTCGTTGCCTCGCGCACCAGTTGCAGCAGCGGCGTGGTGCCGACCTTGCTGGTCATCGCGGCCAGCGTGGACGCCAGCGGCGCTTCCGGCCGGTCGTCGTTCGCCTCCGCCGGCATCCGTCGGCCGACATCGCGGATCAGCATCCCGAGCGCGCGCGGGCGGGTATCGGTGTTGCCGGCGGCGGTCACTTCGACCTCGGTTTCTGTGCCGAGTTCGCCCTGGATGCGGGTCGCGAACAGCCGCACCGTGCGGTGGCGCAGCACGCCGGCCAGCAGCGCCGGCAGGTCGGCGCCGGGCATCCCCAGCCAGCGGCCGAGCGACTGGCCGACGACGCTGCCCTCGGCACCCATCTGCACGAGATCGAGGAACGCCCCGTTGGCACGACGGATCGTGCCGTCAGCGTCGGTCGCGACGAACCCGTCGGGCATCCGTTCCAGCATCGTGTCCGCCGTCACCGGCTCGGTGCGTTCCGGTCCCGCCTGCCGCGCCGCTGCCGGCGCAAGCTGGAGCATGACCAGCGGGCCGGGTTCGGAGACCATCAATGACGCGCGCATCATCCAGCCGGTCCGGTTCGGGCCGAGATGCACGATGATGCCGGGGGCGCGGCCATGGTCGCGTACCCGGGCGATCGTCGCCCGGAACGCATCCGCGTCGGCGTCCGCCACTTCGCGGAAGAACTCCCAGCCGGGCGCGAAGCCGAGCGCGCGGATCGCCTCGGGATTGGCCTCGATCACGCGCAGACCGTCGAGCGACAGCACCAGCACGGCCTCATGCGTCGCGTCGAACAGCAGGCGATAGCGCGTCTCGACCGCGCGCAGCTTCCAGTAATCCTGCTCGCGCGCCTGCTGGGCCGCGATCAGGCGGGACTGCAATTCGCTGACCGCTTGCAGGTTGCGGCCGATCGCGATCATCCCTTCCTGTTCGCCGAGGCGAACGGCGGTGAACTCCATCGGCAGTTCGCGGCCGGACGGGAAACGCTGGTTGATGTGGCGGAAGGCGGAAAAGCCGCTGCGGCGGGCATCTTCGACCACCCGGCGGACCTTGGCGCCGGCAACACCCTCGACCGTCTCGGTCCAGTTCAGTCCGACCCAGTCCGCCAGCCCCTCCTCCCCCACCGACACCGAGGACGTGGCCTTGCGGATCACCCCGTCCATGTCCAGAAGGAGCGTTAGATCGGGTTGCGAGAGATTGATCACTGAGTTGACGGCGGACATTGGAACAGCTCCGGCTCGGCATGAATTGCGCGCGCCACGCCACCTTGGGCGCATGAGCGTGATTCCTCTTCATACGCCCGAATTAACGATTAATATAGTGGCAATATCGTGTAGGAGCGGTCGCGATACGATTTTCGATCGGGCGCGGCCTGCCGCATTTATGGGCATGTGGGAATTTCGGGGGAACTTGCGCTGATGGCCGAGTTCGCGGGTGAATGACATGGCGACGCCGCGCCCGGCCCCGGCGCCCGGCTCCCCCGGTCTGGCGCAGCTTCTGCGCGCCGGCACGGCGGCGCTGCATGTGCGCGCCGAGCGGTCGGGCATCGTCGCCGACATGCTGCGCGGCGATGCCGGGCGGGCGGGCTATGCGCTGCTGCTGCGCAATCTGCTGCCGGTCTATCGCGCCATCGAGGACGGGCTGGAGCGGCATCGCGACGACAAGCTGCTGCGCCCGTTCGCGCGGCCCGAATTCTATCGCGCGCCGCGCATCGCCGCCGATCTGGCCGCCATGTTCGGCGCGGACTGGCCGGAGCGGATCGGTCTGCTCCCGGCGGGCGCGCGCTACGCCGTGCGCGCCGGCCGCGCCGCCGAGGGCGACGGCGCGGCACTGGTCGCGCACGCCTATGTTCGCACGCTCGGCGATCTCAGCGGCGGGCAGATGATGGCCAGGCAACTCGCCCGCTCGCTGACGCTGCCGCCGGACGCGCTGCGCTTCTACGATTTCGCCGACGTGCCGGACCTCGCCGCCGCAAAGCGGGAGTGGCGCGCGGCACTGGACGCCGCCGGGGCGCTGCTGGCGGCGCCCGGCCGCGTCGTTCACGAAGCCCGCGTCGCCTTCCGGCTGAACATCTCCCTGTCGGAAGCAGTACAAAATGCGGCAAGGTGACAGGCCCGATGTGACAGGCCCGATGTGACAGGCTGGCGACGCGCGTGCGATCTGCTAGACTGTCAACCGAACTGGACAGACCAGCGAGCAACCGGAGCAGCAGCGTGCGGGTCCTATTTCCGTTTTCCGCGATCGTCGGCCAGGACGAAATGAAGCTGGCGCTGCTGATCGCGGCCGTCGATCCGGGTATCGGCGGCGTGCTCGCGTTCGGTGATCGCGGCACCGGCAAATCCACCACCGTTCGCGCGCTCGCGGCCCTGCTGCCGCCGATGGATGTCGTCGAAGGCTGCCGTTTCGCCTGCGACCCCGCCACGCCAGGCGATTTCTGCGACGAGTGCCGCGCGCGCGCCGGCATCGGGGTCCGGCATGGCGTGCCTGTGCCGGTCGTCGACCTGCCGCTCGGCGCCACCGAGGACCGCGTTGTCGGCGCGCTCGACCTGGAACGGGCGCTGGCACGCGGCGAGAAGGCGTTCGAGCCGGGGCTGCTGGCGCGCGCCAATCGCGGGTTTCTGTATATCGACGAAGTGAATCTGCTGGAGGACCACCTCGTCGATCTGCTGCTCGATGTCGCGGCCTCCGGCGAAAACGTCGTCGAGCGCGAGGGGCTCAGCGTCCGCCATCCGGCGCGCTTCGTTCTCGTCGGCAGCGGCAACCCGGAAGAGGGCGAGCTGCGGCCGCAATTGCTGGATCGGTTCGGCCTGTCGGTCGAGGTCCGCACGCCGGGGGACATTCCGACCCGCATCGAAGTGGTCAAGCGCCGCGATGCGTTCGAGCGTGACCGCGCGGGATTCGCGGCGACTTGGCAGCCGGTCGAGGCGGCGCTGCGCGAGCGCATCCTCGCCGCTCGCGCCCGCCTGCCCGGCGTCGCCGTGCCGGATGCGATGCTGGAAAAGACGGCGGCCCTCTGCATCAAGCTGGGCACCGACGGGCTGCGCGCCGAACTGACTCTGATCCGCGCCGCCCGTGCGTTCGCCGCCTACGAGGGGCTGCCTTCGGTCGATCTGGCCAGCCTGCGCACCATCGCACCGTCCGCGCTGCGCCATCGGCTGCGGCGCGACCCGCTGGACGAAGCCGGCTCCTCGGCGCGCGTGGCGAGGGCGCTGGACGGCGTGCTGGCGTGACCGAGACGGCCGACCTCGCCGCTGCCATCTGGGCGGACGCGGCGGCGGCGGCGCTGGTGCTGGCGCTCGACCCGGCCGGGCTCGGCGGCGTGGTGCTGCGCGCGCGCGTGGGACCGGCGCGTGACGCCTGGTTCGCGCTGCTGCGCGCCGCCTTGCCGCCGGGCGCGCCGGTGCGCCGTGTCCCGGCGGGCATCGCCGATGCGCGTCTGCTCGGCGGCCTCGATCTCGCCGCGACGCTGCGCGCGGGCAGGCCGGTCGCCGAGCGCGGCCTGCTGGCGGAGGCCGACGGCGGCATCGTGGTGGTGCCGATGTCCGAGCGCCTGCCCGCCGCCACCGCCGCGCGACTGGCACAGGTGCTCGACACCGGCGAGGTCCTGTCCGCCCGCGCGCGAATCGGCGCGGTGGCTTTGGACGAGTCGGTGGACGACGAGGAATTGCCGCCGACATCGCTGCTGGACCGGCTCGCGATCCATCTGGATCTGTCCGGCGTGCCGCCCCGCACCGCCACCGCCGAGGCGCCAGGGCAGGAATGGCTCGCCGACGCGCGCCTGCGGCTCGGCGCGGTCACGGTCGATGACGAGGTGACGGAGGCCGTTTGCATCGCCGCCGACGGGCTCGGTGTCGGTTCGCTGCGGGCGCCGCTGTTCGCGTTGCGGGTCGCGCGCGCGGCGGCGGCGCTGGCCGGGCGCGACATCGTCGCCGAGGAAGACGTGTCGCTCGCGGTGCGGCTGGTGCTGGCGCCGCGCGCGACCCGCCTGCCGCCATCGGCGGAGGCCGAGCAGGACCCCGAGCCGCCGCCGCCCGACGATCGCCCGGCCGACGAGGAGACGGCGCAGACGCCGGAGGAGACGAAAGCCCTCGCCGACATGCTGCTGGAGGCGGCGCGCGCCGCCTTGCCGAAAGGGCTGCTGGAGCGGCTGCAATCCGCCGCACGCGCACGCGGCGCCGCCCGCGCCGTCGGGCGTGCCGGTGAGCAGCGCACCGGCGATGCGCGCGGCCGGCCGATCGGCACCCGCAGCGGCGACCCGCGCGACGGCGGCAGGCTCAATCTGGTCGAAACGCTACGCGCCGCCGCGCCATGGCAGCCGCTGCGGCGGGCGGCATCGGAACACGATTCCCCCTCCCCCCAGCCCCCTCCCACAAGGGGAGGGGGAGATTGGCCTTCCTTCCCCCCTCCCCTTGTGGGAGGGGCTGGGGGAGGGGTGCTTCATGGGTCACTTGTTACGCCGGTTGGTATGACCCGCCTCCACATCCGCAAATCCGACTTCCGCCTGACCCGGCACATCCAGCGCCGCGAAACCACGACCATCTTCGGCATCGATGCCTCCGGCTCGGCCGCGCTCAACCGGCTGGCCGAGGCGAAGGGCGCGGTCGAGTTGCTGCTGGCCGACTGCTACGTTCGCCGCGACCGCGTCGCCGTCGTCTCGTTTCGCGGCAACGCGGCCGACATCCTGTTGCCGCCGACGCGGGCGCTGGCGCGGGCGCGGCGCAGCCTCGCGGGGCTGCCCGGCGGCGGCGGCACGCCGCTCGCACTCGGCATCGACGCGCTGCGGGCGCTCGCCGACTCCGAGCGCCGCGCCCAGCGCACGCCGACGATCGTGCTGCTCACCGACGGCCGCGCCAATGTCGCGCGCGACGGCAGTGGCGGGCGGCCGAAGGCGGAGGCCGAGTCGCTCGCCGCCGCCCGCCGGCTGCAAGGCTTTGCCGCGCTCGTCGTCGACACCTCGCCGCGCCCGCATCCGTTCGCACGGAAAATCGCCGAGACGATGGGTGGGCGCTATCTGCCGCTGCCGTACGCCAACGCCCACTCGCTCTCGGCCGCGGTGCGCGTCACCCTGGCGGCGACGTGACCGTCGCGCTGATGACGGCGCCGCCGCCCGCCTGGTCGCGCGACGGGCGCGATTGGCCGAACCGCGAGGCGAGCCGTTTCGTCCGCGCGGCCGGGATGGTGTGGCATGTGCAGACGATGGGCAGCGGCCCGGCACTGCTGCTGGCGCACGGCACCGGCGCGGCGACGCATTCCTGGCGGGCGCTGATGCCGCTGCTGGCGCGCGATTTCCTTGTCGTCGCGCCCGACCTGCCGGGCCACGGTTTTTCGCCGGCGCCGCCGAAGGCGCGGCTGTCGCTGCCGTTCATGGCCTCCGCCCTCGGCGAGCTCTGCCGCACGCTTCCGGTTGCCCCGAAAATCGTTGTCGGCCACTCCGCCGGGGCGGCGATCCTGGCGCGTGCGTGCCTCGACGGCTTGCTCGATCCGCGCGCGCTGGTCAGCCTGAACGGCGCGTTGCTGCCGCTATACGGCCTGCCCGGCCGCGTCTTTTCGCCGCTGGCAAAGCTGATTGCGGGGCTGCCGGGCCTTGCGACCCTGTTCACCCGCCACACCGGCAACCGCGCCGTGGTCGAACGGCTGTTGCGGCAGACCGGATCGAACATCGACGCCGTCGGCGTGGATTGCTACGCGCGCCTCGCCGCCAACCCGTCCCATGCCGGCGCCGCGCTCAACATGATGGCGTCGTGGGACCTGCCCCCCCTCGTCCGGGATCTGCCGCGCCTGAAGCCGAGACTGCTGCTGATCGTCGGCGACAACGACCGTTCGATCGCGCCGGCCGATTCCGAGCGGGTGCGCGACATGGTCCCCGGCGCCCGCCTCGCCCGCCTGCCCCGGCTCGGCCACCTCGCGCACGAGGAAGCGCCGGAGGCGACCGCCCGCCTCGTCCTCGATTTCGCCCGCGAGACCGGCGTGCTCGCCTGACCATGGCGGCGCTGTTCGCCAGCGGCCGGATCATCGACGCCATCCTGCTGCTCACGGTACTGGAAGCCGGGTTCCTGCTGTGGCGCCGGCGCGCCGATCTGCTGGTCACGCTGCTCTCCGGCCTCGGCGTGATGGTGGCGCTGCGGCTGGCGCTGGCGGGTGCGGACTGGCGGTGGCTCGCGCTCGCGCTGCTGGCGTCGCTGGCCGCCCATGTCGCCGACCTCAAGCAAAGGTGGCGCCGATAAGCGCTGGCGCGGAACGTCAGGATAGGTTTACACTTCCTCTGTATGGACGGATTGACGTTCCCCGGCGGGCGCCCGCGCCCCCATGCCGTGATCATCGGCAGCGGCTTCGGCGGCCTCGCCGCCGCCGTCCGTCTCGGCGCGCGCGGCTGGCGGGTGACGGTGCTGGAACGGCTGGACCAGCCCGGCGGCCGTGCCCGCACCTTCCGCCAGGACGGTTTTACCTTCGATGCCGGCCCGACGATCGTCACCGCGCCCTACCTGTTCGAAGAACTTTGGCAGTTGTGCGGCCGGCGCCTCGCCGACTTCGTGGAATTACGGCCGATCACGCCGTTCTACCGCGCCCGTTTCGACGACGGTACGGTGTTCAACTACACCGGCGACCCGGCCGCGATGCGCGAGGAAGTCAGGAAACTGTCGCCGGGCGACGTGGACGGCTACGAACGTTTCATGCGGACGAGCGCGGAGATCTGCCGCGTCGGGTTCGAGCAACTGGGGGACGTGCCGTTCACCACGCTCGGCGACATGGCGGGCACGCTGCCCGACCTGATCCGCCTCGGCTGCTGGCGCAGCGTGTTTTCGCTTGTCGCGGGCTACGTCAAGGACGAACGGCTGCGCACGCTGCTGAGCTTCCATCCGCTGCTGATCGGCGGCAATCCGTTCACCGCGACCGCCGTCTACGCGCTGATCGCGCATCTGGAGCGGCATTGGGGCGTGCATTACGCGATGGGCGGCACTGGCAAGCTTGTGCGCGGCCTGTGCGACCTGATCGCCGAGCAGGGCAACGCGGTGCGCTGCCACGCCGAAGTCGCGGAAATCCTCGTGCGCGACGGCGCCGCGCGCGGCGTGGCGCTGGCCGACGGCGAGACGATCGCCGCCGACATCGTCGTCAGCAACGCCGACTCCGCTGCGACCTACCGCCGACTGCTGCCGCCGCGCCACCGCAGCCGCTGGACCGACCGCAGGATCGCGCGCGCGCGGTATTCGATGAGCCTGTTCGTCTGGTATTTCGGCACCGCGCGCCGCTACGAGGACGTCGCCCATCACACGCTGGTTCTCGGCCCGCGCTACCGCGAGCTCGTCACCGACATTTTTTCGCGCAAGATTCTGGCCGACGATATGAGCCTGTATCTGCATCGCCCGTCCGCGACCGATCCCTCGGTGGCGCCCGCCGGGCATGATGCGTTCTATGTGCTGTCGCCGGTGCCGCATCTCGGCAGCGGCACGGACTGGCGCGTCGAGGCGGAACGCTACCGCGCGCGCGTTGCCCGCCGGCTGAGCGAAACCGTGTTGCCGGGACTGGAAGATTGCCTCGTCACATCGCGGATGCTGACGCCGCTCGAATTCCGGACGGAGCTTGCCAGCGAACATGGTGCCGCCTTCGGGCTGGAGCCGATCCTGACGCAAAGCGCCTGGTTCCGCCCGCACAATATCAGCGAGGATGTCGATCGCCTGTATCTCGTCGGCGCCGGCACGCATCCCGGTGCAGGGCTGCCGGGCGTTCTGTCCTCGGCCAAAATCCTCGACCGTGTGGTGCCCGATGTCGCCGCCTTTGTCTGAGTCCGTGCGTGCCGACCTCGAAGATTGCCGCACCACGCTGCGCCGTGGGTCGAAAAGCTTTCACGCCGCAGCCCGGCTGCTGCCGCGCGATGTCGCCGACTCGGCTGTCGCGCTCTACGCCTTTTGCCGTGTCGCAGACGACGCGATCGACCGTGCCGGGGGCGCGAGCGCGCTGCCGGCGCTGCGCGAACGGCTGCGCCGCGCCTACGATCACCGCCCGTATCCGCTCGCGTCCGATCGTGCGCTCGCCTGGGTGGTTGCGCGCCACGCGATTCCGCGCGCGCTGCCGGAGGCGCTGCTCGAAGGCTTCGCGTGGGATGCCGAAGGCCGGCGCTACGAGGATTTCGCCGCCGTCACCGCCTATGCGACGCGCGTCGCCGGCACGGTCGGCGCGATGATGGCGCTGTTGATGGGTGCCCGCGCGCCCGTCTCCGTCGCCCGCGCCTGCGACCTCGGCATCGCCATGCAGCTTGGGAACATCGCGCGCGATGTCGGCGAGGATGCGCGCGCGGGGCGCCTCTATCTGCCGCTGTCCTGGCTGCGCGCGGAAGGCATCGACCCGGACGCCTGGCTCGCGCGCCCCGCGTTCGCACCGGCGATCGGCGCGGTGGTGCGGCGGCTGCTGCACGAGGCGGAGGCGCTGTACGCGCGCGCCGACGGCGGCATTCCGCTGCTGCCGGCCGGCTGCCGCCCGGGAATTGCCGCGGCCCGGCTGATCTATTCCGAAATCGGCCGCGAGGTCGCGCGCAACGGTTTCGACAGCGTCTCCCGCCGCGCCGTCGTGCCCGGCCGCCGCAAGCTGGCGTTGCTCGCGCAATCGGTCGCGCACGCGATGCTGGCGCAGGCCGGCGCCGCCGCGCCGCCGGTTCCCGCGGCCGCCTTCCTCGTCGAGGCCGTCGCCAACGCCCCGCCTCCCCGCCCGATCGCCATGGCGGCGCGGCAACACGCGGGCCTGGATGCGCGCATCGAGCGCGTCATCACCATGTTCGCCCGCCTGCAAGCCGAGGAAATCGCGCGCGGCCAGCCGTGAGGGTCTTCATCGCGGATGCGTGACAAGCCTGGGCCGGAAGGCGCAGGATGCCCGCGCAACAGGGACACGCCGCCATGTTCGCCAAATGGGAATGGATCATCATCGAGCTTCTGGTGCTCGGCGCGCTGGTCTGGGAACTGATGCGGACGCGGCGGATGATCCGGGCCGACAAGGCGAAGGCGAAGACGGACGAAGCGGGAGGATCGAAGTGATGAAAATTCGATGGCCTTCGGCAAAGGCATGGAAGTGGATCATCAGCATCATACCCGCCTGCGGGCTTGTGATCTGCGGCGTGGTTTACGGCACGATTCATCTGCATCACCGGACCCGAACCGACACGGCGACGGTCAATACCCTCCTTGGACTGTCCTACCTGTTCCTGGGATTGCCACAATTGGTTCTATCCAAGCAGAAACTCCATGAAGTTTACGGCGTCCAGGGGAAAGGGCTGAAATCCGCCAGAGTTATGGGCGGCGTGTACCTCTGCTGCTTTGCCGTTTTCGCTTACGGCGTCGGTGACACTCTGAACTGGTGGTAGGGGACGCTACCCGCCCCATCGCGGCATCCTGAACGGCAGCATCGCCTGCACGATCGGCGCGCGGAAGCGGTCGAGCGACAGGCTTTCGTGGACGCTGAGACCGTCCTCGCCGAGCAGCCGGGACCGCAGCACGGAGCGGGCGTAGAACGGCGTGTCCTCCAGCGTCCGCTCCACCGTCGCCGCGCCGCGCGTGCCGCGCGGAACGCGCCACCTCGTGCGCGGCAGGGCGGTGCGCGGCGGCGGGGCGAACGGCTCGCAGCCGCCATGCCGGTCGAAGCGCAATGCCAGCGCGCTTTCGCCGCCGTCACGTAGAAAACAATCGTACAGCACCGCCGCGCCGTCGCGCAGCCGGGCACAGCTCCAGTCCCAGCGGACGAAATCCGCTTCCATCGGTGCCGCCCCGCAATTCATGTCGAGATAGGCCGGCCCGGACCAGCGCAGATCCGGATTGCGCAACGACACGTCGATGCGCGCGATCGGCGCCAGCGGCGACCAGACGTGCCGGCCGCCCGGGTCGAGCGTGAAGGCGCGGCCAGGGGACGCGGACGGGGTCAGCGTCACCTCCCCGCGCACCCGCCTCGGCAGCGGCATCCCGCGCTCGTCGAAACGCACGCGCAGCGCCGTGCCGTCCCACGCCATCCCGCTCGGGCCGATGCGCAGATGCGACCCGGAGCGTTCGACGGCGCCACGCCCGCGCTCGGTCATCGCCCAGCGCGCGCGCGGGCCGTACAGCGCGACGTTCAGCGCGCAATGGTTCAGCGGCTCGCCGCCGCCGCGCCGCCGCGCCCAGGCGTAGTACGGCGAGAACACGCTGCCGATGAAGGCGATGATGGTCAGCGCATGGGCGCCGTCATCGCTCAGCGCGTCGAGGTACCACCACGCATAGCCGCCCGCCGGGACATCCCGGTCGAAGCCAAGTCCTCCAGCACGCTGGAGGCCGCGAGACGGCCCGAGAGCGCCGCCATCGGCACCCCCGCCCCCGGATGCGTCCCGCCGCCCGCCAGATACAGGCCCGGAATCCGGCTCCGCGCCCCCGGCCGGCGGAACGAGGCCATCGCGCCATGCACCGCCTGCCCGTACAACGCGCCCCCCGTCGCCGGGAACAGCGCGTTGAACCGGGCCGGAGTCGTCAGCACCGTCGCCACCCGGTCCAGCGCCAGGCCGCACGCCGTCAGCAGGGAAAACGTCGCTGTCTCGCATCCGGCGATCTCCGCGTCGGTGAACGTGTGCGCGTCGCCGTTGGCGGGCGCGTTGACAAGGCACAGCAGGCGCTCGGCGCCATCGGGCGCGGCCGCGTCGGCGGCGCCGCGATCCTGCGCGCAGACATAGACGGTGGGTGCCCCCGGCAGTCGCCCGCCCCGGAAAAGCTGCTCGAACTCGGCCGGATAGTCGGACGAGAAGAACACCGAGTGGCGCAGCAGCGGAAAGCCGGACACGCGCGCCTGCATCGCCCACGTCAATGCCGAGAGCGAGCGCGCGGCCGGCGGCACCGGCGGCGTGCCCGCGCGCACCGCGCCGCCGAGCAGCCCCGTCGCAAGCGCCGCCGGATCGCCGTTGAACACGACGGCATCGGCCGAAATCCGCTCGCCGTCCGCCAGCGTCACCCCGCTTGCGCGGCCGTTCGCGGTCTCGATCGCGGCGACATGCGCGCCGTAGCGCACCCGGCCGCCCTTCGCGGCGAGGAGGTCGGACAGCGCGCGCGCGATCCGGTGCATCCCGCCCTCGACGAGCCACACACCGTCCTGCTCGACATGCGCGATCAGCATCAGCGTCGCCGGCGCGAGGAACGGGGAGGAGCCGGCATACGTCGCATAGCGCCCGAACAACTGGCGCAACCGGATGTCGGAGAAATGGTCGCCGAGCGCCGACCACAGCGTCGCGAACGGGGAGATGCGCCACATGTCCGGCAGGCCGCGCAGCCCGGCGCCGCGCACCAGCGAGACCGGGGTCGGCCGCCGGGCACGGATAAACGGGCCTTCCAGCGTCTTCCAGATGCCTTTCGCCCGCGCGCAGAACTCCCGGAAACCGCGCGCCTCCGCCGCCCCCGCGAACGCGCCGATCGCCTCCTCCGACCGCCGCGCGTCGGCGAACAGATCCAGCCGCTCGCCGGCGCTCCAGGCATGGCGGGCCAGAATCTCGGCCGGGACGAGGGACAGATGATCGGCAAGCCGGGTGCCGGCGGCGGCAAAAATCTCGTCGAACACCCAGCGCATCGTGAACACGGTCGGGCCGGCGTCGATCGCGGCACCGCCCGCACTCACCTCGCGCAGCTTGCCGCCGGGCGTCGCCGCGCGCTCCAGCACCGTCACGTCGGCACCCCGCACCGCCAGATCGAGCGCCGCGACCAGGCCGCCGACCCCTGCCCCAATCACGACGACTCGCGGCGTTCCCCTCACCTCGGCTCCAGTTCGCGCTTGACTTGAGTGTCAATAGTCCATGACAGTCGCATCTGACAACAACGCCTGACAGTCGGATCGGGGGAGCGGCACATGGATGCGATGACGCGGATCGAACGGGCGCTGAATGCCGCCGTCGGGCGGGCCGAGCAGCCAGGATGCCCGCCTTTGCTCGCCGCCGCCATGCGGCACGCGGTGTTTCCGCGCGGCGCGCGCATCCGCCCGCGCCTGACGCTCGCCGTCGCCGCCGCCTGTGCCGAGGACGATTCCGACATCACCGACGCCGCCGCCGCCGCGATCGAACTGCTGCACTGCGCCTCCCTGATCCACGACGACCTGCCCTGCTTCGACGACGCCGACACGCGGCGCGGCAAGGCCTCGGTGCATCGCGCGTTCGGCGAGCCGCTCGCGGTGCTGGCGGGCGACGCGCTGATCGTGCTGGCGTTCCAGACGCTCGCGACCGGTGCCGCGCTGGCGCCGCAGCGACTCGGCGCGCTGGTGCAGACGGTGTCGCGCGCCGTCGGCGTGCCCAGCGGCATCTGCGCCGGCCAGGCGTGGGAATGCGAGCCGGACGCCGACCTCGCGCTGTATCAGCGGGAAAAGACCGGCGCGCTGTTCGCCGCCGCCACCATCGGCGGCGCGGTCGCGGCGGGGGCGGAGGGCGAACCGTGGCGGATGCTCGGGATGCGATTGGGCGAGGCGTTCCAGGTCGCCGACGACATCCGCGACGTGGCGTGCAGCGCCGCCGAGATCGGCAAGCCGGTCGGCCAGGACGCGGCGCTGGACCGGCCGAACGCGGTGCATCTGTTCGGGCTCGACGGCGCGATCGACCGGCTGGAGGGGCTGGCGCAGGGGGCGGTCGCCGCCGTGCCGCCCTGCCCGGGCCAGAGCAGCCTGCGCGCGCACATCCTGACCGAGACGCGCCGGCTGCTCCCCAAGGAGCTGTCGCGCCACGCCGCCTGATACGCCCGCCTTGGCCGGCCTGCTCCCCGCCCGCGATTGGCGCGACGCGGCGGCGGCATGGCGCGACCGGCTGCTGACCAGCGAGAAATTCCGGCGATGGGCGGCCGCGTTCCCGCTGACCCGCCCGATCGCAAGGCGCCGCGCCGGCGCGCTGTTCGATCTCGTCGCCGGCTTCGTCTATTCGCAGGTGCTGCTCGCCGGCGTGCGGCTCCGGCTGTTCGACCTGCTGGCCGAGGGGCCGCTGACCGAGGAGCAGGTGGCGGCCCGACTCGGGCTGCCGCGTGACGGCACCGCCCGGCTGCTCGGCGCCTCGGTCGCGCTGAAGCTGCTGGCGCGGCGCGGCGGCGGCCGATTCGGTCTCGGGCCGCTAGGCGCCGCGCTGGTGGACAATCCGGCGATCACGGAAATGGTCCTGCATCACGCCATGTTGTACGCGGACCTCGCCGACCCGGTCGCGCTGCTGCGCGGCGAGCATGGCAGCGGTGCGCTCGCGGGGTACTGGCCGTACGCCAACGCGGACCGGCCGGCGGAGCTGTCGGCCGAGCAGGTCGGCGCCTACACGCGGCTGATGTCTGCGTCGCAGCCGCTGGTCGCGGGCGAAATCCTCGACGCCTACGATGTGCGGCGGCATCGCTGCCTGCTCGACATCGGCGGCGGCGACGGCAGTTTTCTGTGCTCGGTCGCACGGCGGGCGCCGTCGTTGCGGCTGATGCTGTTCGACCTGCCGGCCGTCGCAGCCCGCGCCGAGGCCCGATTCGCAGCGGCCGGACTCGGCGCGCGCGCGGTCGGCGGCGACTTCGCCCGCGATGCGCTGCCGACCGGGGCCGACATCGCGACCCTGGTGCGGGTGATCCACGATCACGACGACGTGACGGTGCGCCGCATTCTCGCCGCCGCGCGCGCCGCCCTGCCCGCCGGCGGCACATTGCTGCTCGCCGAGCCGATGGCCGCCACGCGCGGCGCGGAGGCGATGGGGGATGCGTATTTCGGCCTGTATCTGCTGGCGATGGGCCGCGGCCGGGCACGGTCTCCGGCCATTCTCGGCGGATTTCTGCGCGAGGCCGGCTTTGGCCGGGTGCGCCAGGTGCCGACGCACACGCCGCTGCTGACCGGCCTGCTGGTCGCGACAGCCACGTAACATGGCGTTCTGTAAATCGGCATTGACATGAACCTCTGTCAATGTAGGCTGACGGTCAGCGCGAAACACCGACAAGCGAGCGCGACGCCGAGGAGGAAGCCTGACATGGACACGATGGCTGTCGTTCTGAATGAGCCTGAGCGTCTGTCGCTCAACCGCCTGACGCTTTCCCCTCCTGGCGACACGGACGTCGTGGTCGACATCGCTTACAGCGGCATCAGCACCGGCACCGAGCGGCTGCTCTGGAGCGGGCGGATGCCGCAATTTCCCGGCATGGGCTATCCGCTGGTGCCCGGCTACGAATCTGTCGGCCGCATCGTGGAAGCCGGCCCGCGCTCTGGCGCGCGTGTCGGCGAGCACGTGTTCGTCCCCGGCGCGCGCTGCTACGGCGATGTGCGCGGGCTGTTCGGCGGTGCCGCCGCGCGGGTTGTCGTACCCGGCGGGCGCGCCCTGCCGATCGCCGACTCGCTTGGCGAACGCGGCGTGCTGCTGGCGCTTGCGGCGACCGCGCGCCATGCCATCGCCGGCGGCCACAAGCCGGATCTGATCGTCGGCCACGGCGTGCTCGGCCGTCTGCTCGCGCGTCTCGCGGTGATCGCGGGCGGCGAACCGCCGGTGGTCTGGGAACGCAACGCGGACCGCGCCGCCGGTGCGCTCGGCTACCGGGTGATCGACCCCGATACCGACAAGCGGTACGACTATCGCGCGATCTACGACGTCAGCGGCGATAGCGGCCTGCTCGACACGCTGATCGGCCGGCTGGCGCCGGGCGGAGAAATCGTGCTCGCCGGATTCTACAGCGACCGCCTCGGCTTTTCCTTTCCGCCGGCTTTCATGCGGGAGGCGCGGCTGCGCATCGCCGCGCAGTGGCAGGACGCCGACCTGATCGATGTCCGCGATCTCGCGCAGGACGGTCTGCTGTCGCTCGATGGCCTGATCACGCACACGCAGGACGCGATGCAGGCGCCGGATGCCTACCGGACGGCGTTCACCGACACGGCGTGCCTGAAAATGATCCTCGATTGGAGAGCATCCGCATGACCGTCCAGCTCCGCACCCAGATCGCGAGCGACGCACAGGCGACCCTCGCGGCATCGCTGCGCGCCGAAGCCGCGCAGGAACCGGACCCGGTGCCGACCGGCGAAGTGAAGAAAGAAACGCAGATCATCGCGATCTACGGCAAGGGCGGCATCGGCAAGAGTTTCACCCTCGCCAACCTCAGCTACATGATGGCGCAGCAGGGCAAGCGGGTTCTGCTGATCGGCTGCGACCCGAAAAGCGATACCACCTCGCTGCTGTTCGGCGGACGCTCCTGCCCGACGATCATCGAGACATCGTCGAAGAAAAAGGCCGCTGGCGAGCAGGTGAAAATCGGCGACGTCTGCTTCAAGCGCGACGGCGTGTTCGCGATGGAACTCGGTGGCCCGGAAGTCGGGCGCGGCTGCGGCGGGCGCGGCATCATCCATGGTTTCGAGCTGCTGGAAAAACTCGGCTTCCATGAATGGGGTTTCGACTACGTGCTATTGGATTTCCTCGGTGACGTCGTGTGCGGCGGCTTCGGCCTGCCGATCGCGCGCGACATGTGCCAGAAAGTCATCGTCGTCGGCTCCAACGATCTGCAATCGCTGTACGTCGCCAACAACGTCTGCTCGGCGGTCGATTACTTCCGCAAGCTCGGCGGCAATGTCGGCGTCGCCGGCATGGTGATCAACAAGGACGACGGCACCGGCGAAGCCCATGCGTTCGCCGAGGCG
>Ga0116226_10000956_pt1 | contig 25246 bp, 17 predicted proteins | sample S1TSphfallax_FD_89692 | JGI IMG/M metagenome (GOLD analysis project Ga0116226, IMG submission 89692) | Host-associated microbial communities from peat moss isolated from Minnesota, USA - S1T2_Fa - Sphagnum fallax MG | ecosystem: Host-associated > Plants > Peat moss > Unclassified | place: USA... | reverse complement strand
GCGCCGCCTGCTCGAATTCGAGATTGCGGGCCAATTTCGTCATTTCAGCTTCCAGCTTCCTGATGCGCTTGATTGCCTGATCGGGCGCGAGCGCTGCGACATCCGCACTCCCGTAGCTTTCCCGATCCTGCACCGCCCGAGCCCCTTCCATGACATCGGCCACCGCCTTGACGATGGTTTTCGGCGTGATGCCGTGCACGGCGTTGAATTCGATCTGTTTGTTGCGGCGCCTGTCGGTTTCGGCGATCGCGCGCTCTATCGACCCGGTGCGCACGTCGGCGTACAGGATGGCCTTGCCTTGGACATTGCGCGCCGCGCGGCCGATCGTCTGTATGAGCGATCCTTCCGAGCGCAAAAACCCTTCCTTGTCCGCGTCGAGTATGGCCACCAGGGAGACTTCCGGCATGTCCAAGCCTTCGCGCAGCAGATTGATGCCCACGATGACGTCGAACTTGCCCAGGCGCAGATCCCGGATGATCTCCGATCTCTCCACGGTCTCGATGTCGGAATGCAGATAGCGCACCTTCACGCCGTGCTCGCTCAAGTACTCGGTGAGATCCTCCGCCATACGCTTGGTGAGCGTCGTGACCAAAACGCGCTCGTGGACCAGCACGCGGGCGCGAATTTCCGACAAGAGATCATCCACCTGGGCCCGCACGGGCCGGATTTCGACCGGTGGGTCGGTCAGGCCCGTGGGCCGCACGACCTGCTCGATGACTTGCGCCGACACGCGTTTCTCATAAGCTGCCGGCGTTGCGGAGACATAGATGGCCTGGGGCGCCAGGTGCTCGAATTCCTCGAAGCGCAGCGGCCGGTTGTCGAGCGCCGACGGCAGCCTGAATCCGTACTCGACCAGCGTTTCCTTGCGCGAGCGATCGCCCTTGTACATCGCGCCGAGCTGCGGAATCGTCTGGTGACTCTCATCGATCACCATCAGCGAATTGTTCGGCAGGTAGTCGAACAGGCAAGGCGGTGGCTCGCCCGCCGCGCGTCCCGATAAATAGCGCGAGTAGTTCTCGATCCCGGCGCAGTAGCCGACTTCGTGCATCATTTCCAAGTCGAACAAGGTCCTTTGCTGCAGACGCTGAGCCTCCACCAATTTGTTGGCATCGTTCAGCTCGTGCAGCCGCACCCGCAGCTCGTCGCGAATTTCATCCACGGCCTTGTGCACACGCTCCCGCGGCGTCACGTAGTGCGAGGATGGGTAGACGGTGAGGCGCGGCACCTTGCGCAATACCTCGCCGGTGAGCGGATCGAAGAGGCTCAGGCTCTCGACCCGGTCGTCGAACAATTCGACGCGCACGGCCTCCCGTTCCGATTCGGCCGGAAAGATGTCGATGACATCGCCGCGCACCCGATACGTGCCCTGCTGTAGATCGATCTCGTTGCGCGTGTACTGCATGTCGGCCAGGCGGCGCAGCAGCTTGCGTTGTTCGAGTACATCGCCGCGCGACACGTGCAGCACCATGCTCAGGTATGCCTGCGGGTCGCCCAAACCGTAAATGGCGGAGACGGTCGCAACGATGATCGAGTCCGGTCTCTCCAGCAGCGCCTTGGTGGCCGAGAGCCGCATCTGCTCGATGTGCTCGTTGATCGAAGCGTCCTTCTCGATGAAGGTATCGGAAGCCGGTACGTAAGCTTCGGGCTGGTAGTAATCGTAGTACGAGACGAAATATTCCACCGCATTCTTCGGAAAGAACGCCTTGAATTCGCCGTACAGCTGCGCGGCCAGCGTCTTGTTGTGCGCCAGCACCAAAGTCGGCCGCTGCACCTGGGAGATGACATTGGCAATGGTGAAAGTCTTGCCCGAACCGGTGACACCCAGCAGCGTTTGGTGGGCGAGACCGTTGCGCAGCCCATCCACCAAATTATCTATCGCCTGGGGCTGATCGCCCGCCGGCGAGTAGTCTGAATATAGCTCGAAATTCATGCTCAACTATCCTCTCACGTTGTCAATGCCGTCGGCAGTCGCAGGTTGAGCCGCGTGCGCCCGTCCGCGGTTTGCAAGAGAATATGTCATATCGGCTTGCCTGGCGGTGCTCATACAATTTTCGTACACTCCAGCCGCCTTGCTTAACTGAGGTATGTCCCTTGCCCGCACCGCTTTCAAAACGCGTTCAGAAGGTGAAGCCGTCCCCCACGCTGGCCGTTACGGCTCGATCGTTGGCCCTCAAGGCTGAGGGTAAGGACATCATAGGGTTGGGCGCGGGTGAACCCGATTTTGACACTCCGCTACACGTGTCGGATGCCGGCGTCGCGGCCATTCGCTCAGGCATCACCCGATACACCGCGGTCGACGGAACCCCGGAATTGAAGGATGCGGTCATCGCAAAGTTCAAGCGAGACAATGGGTTGAGCTATCAACGTAATCAAGTTTTGATATCGTCGGGCGCCAAACAAACCTGCTTCAATTTGTGCGCTGCGCTGCTCGACCCGGGTGACGAGTGCATCATTCCCGCTCCTTACTGGGTGTCCTATCCGGACATGGCGCTCCTCGCGGACGGGGTCCCGGTGTTCATCAATGCCGGTCCGGCGCAGGGTTACAAGATCACGCCGGAACAACTCGCGGCGGCGATCACCCCCCGAAGTAAGATGATTTTCATCAACAGTCCGAGCAATCCGACCGGGGCGGCCTATACCAAAGCCGAACTGCAGGCGCTCGGCGCAGTATTGGCCAAGCATCCCCACGTCGTGATCGCGTCCGATGAAATGTACGAGCACATCTATTGGGCCGCCGAGCCGTTCACGAGTTTCGTGCAGGCGAACCCAGACCTTTATGACCGCACCGTCACCATCAACGGCGTCTCCAAAGCCTACGCCATGACCGGCTGGAGGATCGGCTACTGCGGCGGGCCCAAGGAGATCGTTGCGGCCATGTCCACGATTCAGGGTCAGTCGACGTCCAATGCCTCCAGCATCTCGCAACGTGCCGCCACGGTTGCCTTGAACGGCGACCAAGCCTGCGTGGCCGACATGAACAAAGCTTTCAAGGCCCGGCATGATTTCGTGGTGGCGGGACTGAATGCCATTCCCGGCATCTCGTGCCTGCCCGGTGCCGGCACGTTCTATGCCTTCGCCCACATCGACGGCGCCATGCGCGCCCTCGGGATCAAGGATGACAACGAGTTCGCCGAGTATTTGTTGGTGCACGCCGGCGTCGCCGTAGTGCCGGGGTCTGGATTCGGGGCGCCCAACCACATGCGGCTTTCATTTGCCTGCAGCATGCCCACGTTGGAGGATGCACTGCGCCGGATCGGCACGGCCCTCTCCGTGGCGGTGGCGAAACGCGCTTAAGCCGCTCTTTTCAATGATTTACAAGAATCTGGGGGGTAGCGGCGTCCGGGTGTCGCAACTCTGCCTCGGTTGCATGACCTTCGGCGTGCCGGAGCGAGGCGATCACCGTTGGACACTGCCTGAGGAGCAAAGCCGCCCGCTGATCCGCCAGGCGCTCGAACTCGGCATCAATTTTTTCGACACTGCCAACGGCTACTCAGACGGCACTTCCGAGGAGATCCTCGGCAGAGCCATCAAGGATTTCGCGCGTCGCGAAGAAATCGTGCTTGCCACCAAGGTGTTCTTTCCGATGGCCCCGGATGCCAATGGCGGCGGCCTGTCGCGCAAGGCGATCTTTCGCCAGATCGACGCCAGCCTGCGCCGGCTTGGAACCGATTACGTCGATCTCTATCAGATCCATCGCTGGGACTATGCGACGCCCATCGAGGAGACCCTCGAAGCCCTCCACGATGTGGTGAAGAGCGGCAAGGCGCGCTATCTCGGCGCGTCCTCCATGTGGGCCTGGCAATTCAGCAAGTCTTTGTATGCGGCCCGGCAACGCAACTGGACGCCTTTCGTATCGATGCAGAATCACTACAACCTGCTGTATCGCGAGGAAGAACGCGAAATGATGCCGCTCTGCGTCGATCAGAAAATCGGCGTGATTCCCTGGAGCCCCCTCGCCCGCGGGCGTTTGACCCGCGCTTGGGACGAGCAGACAGAGCGCAGCCGTACCGATGAGTACGGCGGCAAACTGTATGTTTCGAACATCGACAGCGATCGCGCGGTGGTGGAGCAAGTCGCAAAAATAGCCGCTGCGCGCGGCATCCCCAAGGCTCAAGTCGCACTGGCGTGGGTCGCGCAAAAGCCCTTCGTGACCGCGCCCATCGTCGGCGCCGCGCGATCACAGCACCTCACCGACGCCATCGCAGCCCTGTCGCTGGCGTTGACCGCCGAGGAGATCGCGCAGCTGGAAGCGCCCTATGCGCCTCACCCCATCGCCGGACATGCCTGATCCTGAACCGCCCGTTTCTTGACTTACAGACGCGCCTTCCCGACAATCCGCGCCTCTTTCGCATTCCCCGGTAGCTCAGTGGTAGAGCGACGGACTGTTAATCCGTTGGTCGGCGGTTCGAATCCGTCCCGGGGAGCCAATTTACGCTTGTGGTGCCCCGTGCCTCTCGCGTCATTTCCGAAATTCGCTGCGTGAGGTCACTGGCGAGGGCATCGACGTACGGTTCTCGCATCATGTGATAGTGCGTACCGACGATCTCCACCACTTTGACTCGCGAAGCCAGGTTCTTCCAGATGCGGCCGATCTGCGGCAGACGAAGCGGCGGCTTGACCACGGCTTCGTACACGATGACGTCGCCGGAATACCGGCTAGCTTCGTATTCGAAGATCGCATTGAACAAGCGATTGATGAATGCGAGGTGCTCGGGTTGATACCGTGATATGTCAATGTAGGATTCCACCGAGTATCCTCCACCGAACCGCTGCGCTCGATTCATGCCAAGCAATTCTTTGAAAATTGCGGCCATGTTGTTGACGATGCTTTGGAACACCGACGGCATGGTGCGGCTTCGAACCAGCCTGGGATGTGTTCCCCAGAGGTAAACGTTATGCAAGAACTCGAACCAATAACGTGGCATCCAACGCCTCAAGGCAAAACTCGTGTTCTCCGGCACACCGTCAATCGCCACTAACGGTCCGACCTGCCGCCCCCTTGCGATCAAATTGTTGGCCATGGCGAGAGCGATTACCGCTCCGATACAATAGCCACCGATGAAAAGAGTGCCCTCGGGTTGAAATTCAACCAGCGCATCCGCGTAATAAGCGGCAATCGATTCAACGGACGCTCCAAAATCCACATTTGGCATGGCTTTGGGGGGCGCTTGAATACCATAGAACCTGATCTTCGGGTCCACCCTCTCGGCTAAACCCAGAAAATCCGTTCCTGCGGCGCCGGATAGGGAGTGCACGCAAAAAAATTGCGGCAGACTTGCATCGTTACTGAGCGCGCAGTTATTGAGCGGAGTGATTACCCGTCCGGCAAATACCGATGCCCCCGCGAATAGGGCAGCGCTGCTTCTTGTCACCTCCATCGAAGCGACATTCACAAGGCTTCCTTCGTCCACTCACTCTGGTCAGTGCCTGAGAAGGCACACATTTCCATTCGACACCCTCGCCGCCAGGCGCAACACCAAAATTCTCCATCAAAATTATACGCCTCGGACAGCGTATTCATGCTGATTTAACCCTGTCGCCGAAGATACCCGCTCCCCCTCAAAACCTGTAGGGGGTTTCCTAGCGCCTGTCGGAGGTCATCCAACTGCGCGCCGGGCATTGACGAACGAGCGAATCGCGCCCAGGGCGCCGGCAATGGATTCGCCCTGGGCGGTCATTCGCACGCTCTCACCATATCCGATTGCTCCCAATTAACGCAAAATGAGCGACTCTTGGAATACGCCGCCCGTTACTGTTAAACGCAGAGATTCAAGCCTATGAGACCTATGGTTACCGTAGAGAAAATTTCAATCGACAAAGGTTTGTATGACTTCGTCAACACCGAAGTCATCCCGGGTACAGACGTGCAGCATCTGGATTTCTGGCGCGGCTTCGCTGCTCTCGTGACGGAAATGGCACCTCGCAATGCCGCGTTGATGCGCCGACGCGATGATCTGCAAGAGAAGATCGACGCCTGGCATCGGGCAAATTCCGGCCCGAATTTCGATACCGCCAAGTACCGCGAGTTCCTGGTCGCAATTGGCTACCTGGTGGAGGAGAAGCCCAGCTTCAGCGTTGCCACCGCCAATGTCGACGCGGAGATCGCGAACATCGCCGGCCCGCAGCTGGTGGTGCCGGTCAGCAACGCACGCTACGCGATAAACGCCGCCAATGCCCGGTGGGGTAGCTTGTACGATGCCTTGTACGGTACCGATGCCATTCCGGAGGACGGAGCGCCTCGCGGCGGCAAATACAACGCAGATCGCGGCGCAAAGGTGATTGCCTTCGCGCGCGATTTTCTCGATGAATATTTTTCCCTCGCCGAGGGTTCGCATCGGGACGCCGTGAGTTACACGGTGGGAGATTCAAATCTCACCGTGCAATTGAAAAGCGGCAAAACCACCGGTCTTGAGGATCCCCGCGCTTTTTGCGGCTTTCAAGGCGACGCTGCTGCACCTACCGTGGTGCTTTTGGTGCATCACGGGCTGCACGTGGAGTTGCACATAGACCGAAATCACCACATAGGCCGCGACGATGCGGCGGGTGTGAGCGATGTGGTGCTCGAGTCTGCGATCAGCACCATTCAGGATTGCGAGGATTCGGTCGCCGCAGTGGATGCGGACGACAAGATCCACGTGTATCGCAATTGGCTTGGCTTGATGCAGGGCAATTTGGAGGCGCGTCTGGACAAGGGCGGCGGTGCCATGGTGCGCCGCTTGAACGCGGATCGGCATTACAAGACGCCATCGGGCAAGGATCTGACGTTGCCGGGCCGCAGTCTGATGCTGGTTCGCAATGTCGGCCACCACATGTTGTCGGATATGGTCACGCTGGGAGGCGAACCGGTACCGGAGACCATGATCGACGCCGCGATCACCAGTCTGATCGCCGTTCACGATCTGCGTGGAAAAGGCGCGCGCGGGAATTCGCGCGCGGGCTCGGTGTACATCGTCAAGCCCAAGCTGCACGGACCCGAGGAGGTCGCTTTTGCGGTCGAGATGTTTGCGGCACTCGAGAAAATTCTCGGCATCCCCGCCAATACGCTCAAGATAGGCATCATGGACGAAGAGCGCCGGACCACCGTGAATCTGCAGGAGTGCATTCGCGCCGCGCGCGAACGCGTAGCCTTCATCAACACCGGCTTTTTGGATCGCACCGGCGATGAAATCCATACATCCATGGAGGCGGGGGCGGTGCCGCGCAAAGCAGACCTGAAAAAGGCGGTCTGGCTCGATGCCTACGAACGGCAAAATGTCGACATCGGCCTTGCCTGCGGTCTACGCGGCCACGCGCAAATCGGCAAAGGCATGTGGGCGATGCCAGATCTGATGGCGGACATGCTCAAGGCGAAAGTGGCACATCCCGAGGCGGGTGCCAACACCGCTTGGGTGCCCTCTCCCACCGCCGCGACTCTGCACGCATTGCATTACCACCAGGTCGACGTCGCCGCCGTTCAGACCAAACTCGCGAAGCGGGCGCGAGCGGCGTTGAGCGATATCCTCACGCCCCCGCTGGCAGCCGACCCCAACTGGAGCGATGCGCAAATCATGGAGGAAGTGAACAACAATGCACAGAGCATCCTTGGGTACGTGGTCCGCTGGGTCGATGCAGGAGTCGGGTGCTCCAAGGTACCCGATTTCTATGATGTCGCGCTCATGGAAGACCGTGCCACGCTGAGAATCTCGAGTCAGCACGTCGCCAACTGGTTGCGTCATGGAATCTGTTCCCACGATCAAGTCATGCTGGCATTGAACGAAATGGCTCGCGTGGTCGACAAACAAAACGCGGGTGACCCGGGCTATAGGCGCTTGGCCGACAATCCCGGCGACAACGTCGCGTTTCAGGCGGCCTGCGATCTGGTATTCAAAGGTCGGGAACAACCCAACGGCTACACCGAGGCGATTCTAACGGCGCGACGTCAGGAGCAAAAAGCGAAGTCGCACTAGAGCACGACGTCGTGCACGGTGCACGCGGGCACGGTTGCACGCGTGCTCGAGTGCTGGCAGGTCGCTAACTTCGCGTCGATCGCCGGACCGAGGTTGACCTCGCCGCCAACGCGAGAGTTTCGGGATGCCGATGGGCCAATGCAAGGTCCAACGCGGGGCGTGGGTTCAGCTGTGCAGGCGACCGTTGCGGCCTTTGCGCTATTTTGCGTGAGGACTCCAGAACGTTGACCATTTGGCCATGCAAGGTGGCCAGCTGTTTGCGCTGCCGCATGATCTCCCGGCGCACCTCGCTGGTATCGAGCACGATCACGCTGTCACAGGTGGGACAACTCATATGGCGTTTCGAGCTGAGCCAGCTGACGGTTCGCGCTTCGGTCCAGCCGCAATGCCAGCAGCGCACGTCGATCTCCCTGCCCTCGATCACTTGTTGCAAATCAGACATAACTTTCCTCTCCCAAAATCTTCCCTGCAGTCAATGCCGCTTTGAACAAAAGCGGCTCAATGCGCCAACGCTGAAGCGCAACATCCCGAAAATCCAGCGCTTTTTCGAGCGTCTCAGATCGTTATATATCGAGTAGTCGGGTTGATGTGCGTTCCTATTCGCGCATGACTCGCTTTATTTGCATGAAAGCGCAATATCGCGGCGCATCCGCATTCATAAACGTTCTTCAAAAACAGCGAGCTGGCGCACATTTTTGACAATTGCCGTGAGGCAAAACCCTTATCGTCTGTCCGCTGGTTGGTCGCCGTAGCGCACAAATCGCTAGCCGCTGCGGCTGTCGAGGAATCGCTTACGCAGGGCGGCCAAGCGCGCTGCCCACGGCAGCTCCTGTTCGAACCACGCGGCCAACTGCAGAAGGCGCGCGTCCTCGCCCAGCGGCGCGGCAAGCTGTACCCCGATGGGCAGACCCTCGCTCGACTGCACCAACGGCAGGGAAATGGCCGGCTGACCGGTGACGTTGAACAATTCCGTGTAGGGGGCAAATCGGTAGGAATCCTCATTCCATTGCTCGAGCGTGAAATTCGTCGTGCGTCCATCGATGCTGCCCGTCGGCACCGCGCACAGTGCGGTGCTCGGCAGAATCAAGACATCGATGTCGCAACAAGCCTCAGCCATGTCACGCGTCGCGGCAGTGAGGGTACGGCGCGCGCGCTCGTAGTCGATCGCATTATTGCGCATGCCCACATCGATGCACGCCCAGGTCAGCGCCTCGAGTTCATACGGCAACGGCGCCCGGCCCACGAATTGGCGAAGATGATCGATTTCCTCGGCTGTTGCACTCATCCAGACGGTGGCAGCCGCCGGGGCAATGTTGGCGGCCGATGCCGGATATTGGAATGAACTGACCCGATGTCCCGCCTTCTCCAGCAGCATCGCCGCTCGCTCTACCGCGACACCAATTTCATCGCTGGGCAAAATCCCCCCCGGCGCCCGCAGCGCGAGGCCGATACGCAGCGTCGAAGGGCGTTCTTGCAGGGCGGCGAGGAAAGAACCAGGGCGCCGCAGGGGAGTGCGCGAGGCGGACTCGGCACCGCACGTGAGATCCAACATCAACGCCGAGTCGCGCACGCTTCGCGTGAGCACATGCTCGCAGTCCAGGCCGCCGGCCAATTCGTCGTGATTCGGACCCACGGGCACCCACCCGCGGCTCGGCTTCAGTCCCACCAAACCACAGACGGCGGCCGGCACTCGTATCGAACCGCCTGAATCGGTGGCGTGAGCGATCGGCACCATGCCTGAGGCCACCGCCGCCGCCGCCCCTCCGCTCGATCCGCCCGGCGTGCGGCTCAAGTCCCAAGGGTTGTGCGTGGGGCCGCGCCAGGTCGGTTCGGTGACGAATTCGCCCGCGAACTCAGGCGTGTTGGAGCGGCCAAGAATCGTGAGTCCCGCCTTACGCCAACGCGTCGCCAAGGGTGCATCCTGGGATGCGGCCGGCAGGTCCGCGAGCCAGCGGCAGGATGAGGTCAGGTGCAAACCCTTGACCTCGATGTTCATATCCTTGGCAAGGAAAGGCACGCCGGCCAGTGGCAGTCCTCGCGCCGTCGATGCCGCCGCAGCGCGCGCCGAGTCATAGTTTGTCTCGACCACGGCATTCAATATTGGATTGAGCGCCTCTATCCTCTCGATGGCGGCGTCGGTAAGTTCCAGCGCCGAGACTTCACCCCGGCGCACCAGCGCAGCGAGATCGGTGCCATCGAGCGCCGAATACTCCTCAGCCTTCACCGCGTGCGCCGTGGTGGACGGTTCAAAGCGGCAGATTCAGAAAGCGACGCAGTCCTTGGTAGCCGAGCACGAGACTGCCCAGCAAGGCCACATAGCCACCCGCGCCGACGGCCACATGCCGGGCGACCAGATCGCTGCCGCGCTGAAGAATCTTGTTGGCCAAGCTCGTCACGCTGCCGGAGAGACCATTGACGTCGCTCGGCGTTGCCAGTATTTCGCCCGAGGTCTTCGAGTAAAGCATCAACCCGCAGACGATGATCAGCAGCAGAGGCAGAAGATAGGCAAGCCAGGCGAAGCGGTTGCGCCAAATGTGCGGCGCCAGCGGCCCCATCAGACACAGAAAACAAACCAGGGCGAACACAACCACGCCGAAGGTCGTGTCGATGGAGAAAAACATTCGAGTGGGATCGGCGATGACGGCCGCAGCATCGAAGAATCGCACGCCGTGCTTGATGGATCCCAGCCTGACCTCCAGCGTGTCGATGAAGAACCAGGCGAAAAACACGCTGATGATTGCAAACTTGCTCAGGGCGTCCAGCGCGCCGGCGGCAGTGATGAGCTGCGCCAGAGTTCCCTTCTGAGTCTCCGCATTGCTCGGCATCTCGAGGCTGCTGGGCTTGTCCATGGTCGCTACTCCTTGTTCCGGGTTAGGGTAGCGTCATCGAAAAATTTTGGCAGCAACAATCTGCGGAAAACACCCCCCCTATTTGGAGGATTGCCAGCCCCGCAGACGCGCGGCGGACTCGCCTGCCGCATCCAACGGCTCGCCTTGGATGTCGTCCTCGATCAGCGTCAGCACCACGGACGATATCGCCGTGCCGGCGGTTCGGTAATCGCCGCCACTTTGCGGTGCTGTCTGCGCGAGTGCCTGGATGTGCCATTGCCGATGATCCCGGCAGGCGACGCCGGTCGCCGCGGCAGCGGCCGGCGTGGAACCCGAAAGCGCAAAACTGCGGCAATAATCTCCCGACTTGGACAGGTAGCTGACGCCGATGTGTACCGTGGAATTGCCCGTTTGCTCGGCTGCCAGCTGGCCGGACAACGCTGCATCGAGCTGTCCCGTCGCGATCAAGCCCCCCGATGCGCCGCGCACGATCGGCACCGCTCCCTGTTTCCACATGCCGTAGCCGATGCCCAGCCCCAACAAGACTCCGGCCGCGATGGAACCCAATTGCCGCCACGAGGTACGCGGCAATGGCTTGGCCACAGCGTCGCGCTGGCTGAATGCACGCGCGTGTGCGGCGCGCGCACCCACCGCCCGCGCCTCCTTCAGGTCCACGACGTTGCTGATCCTGGCGGCCGAAGAATCGCGAACGACAGACAGCAGTTTTGGCGGCACCGGTTCGCCGAGTTCGGCTGCAAACGCGTTCTGCAGCCGGCTTCGCAGCGCGCGGTGCCGCTCAACCCGCTGCGCGACGTCGGGATCCTTGCGCATCGCGGCTTCGACCTCCGCGTGCGCGGCATTGTCCAGTTCGCCATCGGCGAAGGCCATCAAAATTTCCTCTGAGATCGTCATGCTCAATCCTCCGGCCCCAGTAGCGCCTGCAAAGCCTCCCTGCCGCGTGCCAGCCGGCTGGTAAGCGTGCCGATGGGTACATCCAGCACTTCCGCGGCCTCCTTGTATGGCAGGCCCTCGATCAACACCAAACTCACCGCCACTCGCTGATCCTCGGGCAGACGCAACAACGCTGCGTGCACCGACAGCAGCGTCTCCTGCTTGCCTGCGGCATCGACACCCACTTCCACTCCCGCCTCCTCGGAGAGAAAAATCCTGTCGCGCCGCGCACGCGAGCGCACCTCATCGATCCAGGCATTTCTCACGATCTTGAACATCCAGCTATCCAGCCGTGCGTCCCGATGCCACTGATCCAACCGCGTCAGCGCACGTTCCAGGGCGATCTGCACCATGTCGTCCGCGTCGCCCGGGTCACGCGTCAAGTTGCGCGCGAAGCGCCGCAGTCGCGGCAGCAATGCGACGATTTCCTCATGGATGTTTTGTGACGCTGCGCTCGTATTCATGAATAAGACGATTGCTACCGGATGATTCTTCCATTCATTGAGAGACAATTCGCCATGCGACATTTTCTGCTGCTTAGTTTATCACTGAGCCTGATGGCACCCGCCGCGGTGGCACAAATCCGGCTGCCCGCCTTACCGCTGGTGTCGCGTCCCTTGGGCGTGGTGGATCAATCGCTCGATGACGTCCAGTCGCGCACGCTGGCAGCCCTGAGCCAGGTGCGGGATCTGCAGATTCGCGGCCTGGTGCGCGCGAATCCCAAGACCTTGGATATCGATGATCATGGCAATCCCATCGTGCGCGGCGAGGTGCTGGCGCTCTCCCCCGGCGAAACTGCGTTGCAGCGTGCGGCCGCACTGCACTTCGCAATCCTGCGCGAGCAGAATATCGAAGCGATGAACATTCGCGTCGTGGTGTTCCAGGCACCGCCCGGTGTCGATACCAAGAAGGCCTTGCGCGAATTGCGCAAAAGCGACCCCGCCGGCGTCTATGACTTCAATCACATCTATACCGGCAGCGGCGCTCTGAGTGAGGTCGAGGCCGGCCAGGCGGACGACCGTGCGGGAGAAATGGTCGAGCCGCCCACAGCGCCGGCAGCGCCCGTGCCGGCCGCCGGACGCGTGCGCGTCGGATTGTTGGACACCGGCATCTATGCAGATCATGCGGTGTTCCATGATTCCCAATTGCACCTGTGGGGTTGCGGCAACGCGCCGGTCGCCGCTGCGCATGGCACCGAGGTCGCATCGTTGATGGTCGGTGCGGCCGGGAAATTTCGCGGCGTTCAACCGGGCGCGGAATTGTTCGTCGCGGACGTCTACTGCGGCAAGCCAACCGGCGGCGCGGTGGATGCGCTGCTGGCAGCGTTCGACTGGCTGGTGCACCTCGGCGTACCCGTGATCAATGTCAGCCTGGTCGGTCCGCCGAATGCGATGCTCGAGCGGGCGGTCGCCGCACTCTCGGAACGCGGAATCACGATCGTCGCCGCTGTCGGCAATGATGGTCCCGCCGCCCCGCCGCTGTACCCCGCGTCGTACCCGCATGTTGTCGGAGTCACCGGCGTTGATTCACACAACAAGGTGCTCATCGAGGCGGCTCGCGGACCGCAGGTGATGTTTGCCGCACCGGGAGCAGAACTCGCGGCCGCCTCAGCAGAGGGCTACGCGGCGGTTCGAGGTACCTCATTCGCCTCCCCGATCGTCGCGGCGCTGCTGGCGTCGCAGTGGGGCGCTGCCGGCTCGGTTGCGGGGGACATAGGCGTGGCCGGCACAGGCATGGCGGGCGCAGACACCGCGAACCCTGAACTTGCCGCCGCAGCGATTCAGACACTCGCCCGCTCCGCAACGCATCCGGGCAAAGCGGGTCGTGATTTGACATATGGCTATGGCGTCGTCGGCGCGGAATATCGCATCGATCCGGCAACATTGATCCATCGCTGATGGACAGGGAAGAAACCGCGATGCCCATTCGTATCAACCATGAAGGCTGCGGAATGGCCGCAGCCAAACAGGAGTACGACATGATTTCCAAACAATTGATCACGGGCACCGGTTTGGCCACCCTGCTGGCCTTCAGCGTCACCGCACAAGCGGGCGGCCTTGGCGGCGGATTGGGGGGCGGGCTGGGCGGCGGGCTGGGCGGCACGTTGAGCGGCTTTGGCGGGCGCGGATTGAGCGGTAGTGGCAGCTTTGCCTCGCAGGGACAGCTCAGCGGCACGACCGGCTCACTCGACACCAAGCCTGCGACGAAAGCGGCGAAGGACACGGTGGCGAAGGCCAAAGACAAGGCCGGGGACGCCCAGGATGCTGCGGGCAATGTTGCGGGCACCGCCGCGAGCAAGGCCGGGGACGCGAAGGACGCAGTCGGCAACGTGGCGGGCACCGCCGCGAGCAAGGCCGGAGGCATGACAGGCTCGACCGCGAATGCGGCCGGTAATCTCGATGCAACCGCGTCGAAGACTGGCTCGTCAGCCGCAGCGGCTTCGCAGCCGACGGCCGGCGCAACCAAACCCAGCGCCGCGCCCTCGCAATCCGCGAGCACACCGGCGTCCGCTTCGTCCGCGGCGTTGAACGGCAACGGCACCGTCACCCAGTCGGGCGGCATGCACGCCATCACGGCCACCGGTTCGCTCGACGCGGAGCACGGGGCGGGTTCGAATTCGCTGAACGGCAGCGTGGCCGCCTCGTCCAACTAGCAAGCCTGGGCGCACCCCTTTCGGCCGCGGGGTGCGCCCGGCAACTTGCCTGCTCAAATTCTATGACCCTTGAGCGGAATGTTGTAGGTGATGGTTGCGCCGAAGGCCTCGGGAGATTGCGCATCGACGCGCACCTTGTCGAACACCAGCAAGCGGGTGCCAAGCTCGAAACTCTCCTTCAAATCATGCGTCACCATGAAAATCGTCATCTTGTGCGTGTTCCACAGCTGCAGGATGAGGCGGTGCATGTCGGCCGTAATACCGGGATCGAGCGCTCCGAAGGGTTCGTCGAGCAGCAGAATTTTCGGCTCGCAGATCACTGATTGCGCGATGGACAAACGCTGCTGCATGCCGCCGGACAGCTGCGCGGGAAATTTGTCGGCGGCGCTGCGCAGGCCGACGGCCTCGAGCAACGGCAAGGCCTTGTCGAGCGCGAGCCGCCGTCGCGCGCCGAACAATCGGCCCAGCAGCGGCGCACCGCGCAGTTCCAATCCCATCAACAGATTTTCCAGGACGGTCAAATGGGGGAACAAGGAATAGCGCTGGAACACGATGCCGCGATCGGGGCCTGGTTCGCCCGGCAGCGGGGCGCCGTCGATGAGGAACTCGCCACGGGTGGGGGTCTCCACGCCCAGGAGCATTTTCAGGAATGTGGTCTTGCCGCATCCCGAAGCGCCGACGATGGTCACGAACTCATGGTCCTTGATCTGCAAATTGACGTTCTCGAGCACGACCTGACCGGCATACTCCTTCCACAAGTGCTTCACGGTCACCTGCGTCACTTGTTTTCCGCCCAGCCGAAGGCTTTTGCGCGCAGTAGACGCAGCATCCAGTCCATGCTGAACGCGAGCACCGTGATCCATGCCACGTAGGGGAGTATCACGTCCATGGCCAGGTAGCGGCGCACCAAAAAAATCCGATAGCCCAACCCTTCCGTGGAGGCGATGGCCTCCGCCGCAATCAGAAACAGCCAGGCGGAGCCCAGCGTCAAACGCAGCGCATCGATCAGCCGCGGCCACAACTGCGGCAGCACCACGCGCATGGCGAGCTGCCAGGTCGAGGCTCCCAATGTCTGCGCCTTGATGATCTGCTCGGTGGGCAACTCGCCCACGCGCAGCGCGAGATCCCGCACGATGATCGGGGCCACTCCGATGATGATCAGGATGACCTTTGCCATCTCGCCCAGTCCGGCCACGATGAACAGAATCGGCAATACCGCGAGAGGCGGAATCAACGACAGCGCCGCCACGAACGGCGCCACGGTGGCGCGCAGGTAGGGGAGCACGCCAATCGACAACCCCAGCAACAGACCGACCGTGGCGCTGATGGCGAGCGCCGTGAGCAGCCTCACCAGGCTGGCAAATGTATCGGTCCACCACAAATAGTCGCCGCTGCGCTCATCCTCCTCGAACGCATACTGATGGATCGTCGTGGCTATGGTCGCGGGCGCCGGCAGCAGCTTGTCTCCAGGATTTTCCAGCAAACGCGCGTGCGAATAAAACAGATACGCGCACACGATCAGAATGAAGGGGAGCGAGCTGAGCACCACGGTGCCCGCTCTTCCAGGACGCTGATTGACGAGCCTGCGCATTTTCCCGTCAGGCGCTCACAGCGATCCGTCCATCGCCATTTTCGTATAGGCCGCATCGATACGCATTTTCTGGTTATGCACGTCGCCGAGCGTCTTGCCGGCGGGAAACACGATGCCCACCACGTCCGCCGAAGCCGCGCCGCGACCCAGCAGGCCATGCTCGAATGAGAATTTTCGCACCAGATCCATGTTCTTGATCACGCCGTCGCCGTTCATGAATTCCAACGCCTGCGCCGGCGTGGTGAACAAGCGGGTCGTCGCCAGCTGACTGGCGAAGCCGGCGGGCGTCGTTCCCGAGGCCTTGGCCATGGCTGCTTGAGCCGACTTGCCGGCCGCGTCGTCCTTGAACATGAGCGCCAATGTTTCGTACCACGCGCCGATCAAGGCCTTGCCGAGCTTCGGATTCGCGTTCAGCACGGCGCTGTTGACGACCATGAGATCCATGATCTCGCCCGGTATCTTGCTGGAGTCGAACACCAGTTGCGCGTCGGGCGACGCGAGGATTTCGCTCAGCTGCGGCTTCCAGGCCACCACCGCGGTGCTGGATGGCGTGGCGAACGCCGCCACAATGTCCGCATCCGAGGTGTTGACGATCTTCAAATCCCGCTCGCGCAGGCCGATGCTGCTGAGCGCCCGGACCAACAAGTAGTGGGACACCGACAATTCGACCAGATTGACCTTTTGGCCCTTGATGTCCTCGAGCTTCTTGCCCTTCCCTTTCAGCACCACGCCATCATTGCCGTTGGAAAAATCACCGACGATTAACGCGGTGGAATCGACGCCGCCGGCGGCCGGAATGGTGAGCATGTCCATGTTGGTCATGACGCATGCGTCGAAGGTACCGGCAGTGTATTGGTTGATGGACTCCACGTAATCGTTGACCTGAGTGAGCTTGATCTTGATGCCGTACTTGGTCGCCCACTTCTGCAGAATGCCGCTGCGGTCTGCATAGTCCCACGGCATCCAGCCGACGTAGATGCTCCAGGCCACGTTGAAGCTGGTCCGCTCGGCGGCCCGGCCCATGTGTGGTCCCAATACGACAAGCAGCAGCAGCGCTAGACTGATCGGCAGGCGTTTCGTCATCGAGGGTCTCCAGAAGATTTTCATGGGGTGCTCGTCCATTTTGTCAGGCGACCGCGCGGATATCGTTGGGGCGGATGATCAACAGGGTTTGTGCAACGGCGACGGCGCGGCCTTCGCTGCATCGCAGTTGGGTGATGACCCCGTCGAGCGGTGCCGTCACGGGCAGTTCCATTTTCATGGACTCCACCAATACCAAGGTGTCGCCGGCCTTGACGCTTTGACCCAATGTCGAGGCGATCTTCCACACGCTGCCGGCAACCGGACTGACCACGGCGACGTGACCCTCGAGCAGCTGCTCGCCGGACTCCTCGTCGTGTGCCGCCGGCAACTCAGCCGCATAGCCGATCTGCCCGCTCTCCTGCCAACGCTGCCGTTCCGCATCGAAGGCCTGTTGCTGGCGTGCCTTGTGCGCCTTGATGCTGGCGGCGTTGTCGCGAAGGAACCGCCGGTGATCCTGCAGCTTGAATGTGTCTTCCTCGACCTTCAGCTGCACGCCACCGTACAAAAACTGCTCGCGAAACTCGGTCAACTCGTCATGCGTGACCGGATAGAAGCGGATCTGATCGAAAAATCGCAACAGCCATGGCTTGTCGGGCAGGAAATCCCGCGTCGCCCGATACGTGTTCCACATCTGACATGTGCGCCCCACGAATTGGTATCCGCCGGGACCTTCCATGCCGTATACGCACAAATACGCGCCGCCGATGCCGACCGCGTTTTCCGGGGTCCAGGTGCGCGCAGGATTGTACTTGGTCGTCACCAGGCGATGCCTCGGGTCGATCGGCGTGCAGACCGGCGCACCGAGGTAAACATCGCCGAGGCCCAGAACGAGATAACTGGCCTCGAAAACGATGCGCTTGACCTCCTCCACGTCATCGAGCCCGTTGATGCGTCTTATGAACTCGATGTTGCTCGGGCACCAGGGTGCATCGGCGCGCACCGATTGCATGTACTTGGAGATCGCCAGACGAGTGGCCGCATCGTCCCAGGACAGGGGCAGGTGAACGATGCGCGTGGCAATTTCCATCGAGTCGAGCGACGGCAGCATATCCTCCATGCCTGACAATGCATCCAAGAGTCTGTCGAGATGCAGCACCCGGCTGTCGTAATGAACTTGCAGCGAACGAATGCCCGGGGTCAGTTCGGTGATGCCCTCGATATCGGCCTGCTCCAGCCGGCGCATCAAGGCATGCACCCGCAGCCGCAACTCCAGGTCCAGCACCAAAGGTCCGTATTCCACCAACAGATACTTGTCGCCGGCGCGGCGATAGGTGACAGCCGGACGCGGATCGCGGGCAGGCAGCGACGCGATGATGGGTCCGTCACCCGCAGGAGCGGCAGCATCGATGTAGGGGCGCTTCTTGGTCAGCCGGTTTGCGGTGGATTCCAGCGTGGCAATCACACGCTCCTGCTGCAATTCCGTACGCACGGCTTCGTCGGGCGAATAGCGGTTGAAACGAATGCGGTTGTTGGGCCGCAACTGGCCCAGCTTCCACAATTCCGACTTGACCAGCGTGACCGGACAAACGAAGCCGCCGAGAGAGGGGCCATCGGGTCCGAGAATCACCGGCATATCGCCGGTGAAATCCACGGTACCCACCGCGTACGGGTTGTCATGGATGTTGGAGGGATGCAGACCGGCCTCGCCGCCGTCGCTGCGCGCCCAGGTGGGTTTGGGCCCGAGCAAGCGCACGCCGGTGCGGTTCGAGTTGTAGTGCACTTCCCACGTCGCTGCGAAAAACGCCTGCATGTCCGCTTCGGTGAAGAAATCCGGCGCCCCATGCGGACCGTACAGCACACCTATGTCCCATGCATCCTCGATGACGGGTCGTACGCATTCCGGTATCGCAGCCGACTCGACGCGGGTGGCGGCGGCGCCCAAATGCAGCACATCGCCCGTGATCAACGCACGACCGCCGTGGCCGCCGAATTTACCCAGGCTGAAAGTCGCGCGGCTGCCGAGATAGCGCGGCACGTCGAATCCGCCCCGGATGCTCAGGTACGCCCGGCAACCCGCCCCGGTCACGCCACCCATGCGCAAAACCTGGCCGGCGCGCACCTGCAATGGCGTCCAAAAGGGAACAGCGGCGCCGTCGATCTCCGACGACATCTGCGCGCCGGTGAGACAAACGAGTGCATCGACATTGAACTTGAGTGCGGGTCCGGTAAGCGTGATTTCCAAGGCAGCGGCATCGCCATCGTTGCCGACCGCACGATTGGCCAGCCTGAACGAGAAATCGTCCATGGGCCCGGAAGGCGGCACGCCGATGTTCCAGTAGCCGGCGCGGCCCGGATAGTCCTGAATCGTGGTTTGCGTGCCCGCGCTCAGCACCTCGATCGTCCGCGGCAGATATTCGAACGTGTCGAGCGCGCGCGTGGTCATCGCACCCGCGGCAAATTGCGCGCTCGACACCAGCTGCTGCAGGTACTGCAGATTGGTCTCGATTCCGGCGATGCATGACGCGCGCAGCGCAGCGCGCATTTTGACCAGCGCTGCGTCGCGATTCGCACCCACCGTGATGATTTTCGCGAGCAACGGATCGTACAGCGGCGACACTTCCGTGCCGTCCGCAATCCACGTTTCGATGCGCGCATCGTCCGCAAAGCGCACCTGCGTGATCAGGCCCGAACACGGCTGAAATGCTTTCGCCGGATCCTCCGCGTAAACGCGCACTTGAATTGCCGCGCCGCGCGGCGTTGGCGGCACGAATTGAAAAACATCGCCTGCGGCCAGCCGGATCATCCACTCCACCAGATCGATGCCGGTGACCTCCTCGGTCACGCCATGTTCGACCTGCAGACGGGTATTGACCTCCAGAAAGTAGAATTCCCCGGCCGCGGTGTCATAGACGAATTCCACGGTGCCCGCGGAGCGGTAGGCAACGGCTTTGCCAAGTCCAATGGCGGCGTCCATGAGCCGTGCGCGAACATCAGCGCTGATTCCCGGCGCCGGGGTCTCCTCGATGATCTTCTGATTGCGTCGCTGCGTCGAACAGTCGCGTTCGCCCAACGCGACGACATCGCCCGTGCCATCGCCGAATATCTGTACTTCGATATGCCTGGCAAGTTCGATATATTTTTCGATGAAAATGCCGCCGACGCCAAAGCTCTTGGCGGCCAGGCGCTCAACGGCGCGCCATGCGTCGACGAGTTCGGCGGCGCCGCGCACCAGGCGCATGCCGATGCCGCCGCCGCCGGCGGTGCTCTTCAGCATCACGGGGTAACCGATGCGGGCAGCCTCACGCAGCGCCTCCTCCGAATCGGAGATGAGGCCGCTGCCCGGCAGCAGCGCGACACCGCTGGTGCGCGCAATCTCGCGCGCCAGATGCTTGAGGCCGAAATGGCGCATCTGTTCGGGAGTGGGTCCGATGAACACTATTCCCGCGGCGGCGCAGGCTTGCGCAAACTCCGCATTCTCACTCAAGAATCCGTATCCAGGATGGATCGCCTGGGCGCCGCTCGAGCGGGCCGCGGCCAGGATCTTTTCCTGCGAAAGATAGGTCTCGAGCGAACCGCCCTCGCCCAAGGCCACCGCTTGGTCGGCGCCGTACACGTGGGGTGCGTGCCGGTCGGCGGATGAGTAGACGGCGACGGAGGCCACGCCAAGCCGCTTCAATGTCCGTAGTATCCGACAAGCTATCTCGCCGCGGTTCGCAACCAGAACCTTATCGAACATCCGCGTTCCAAATCAGAACTTCCAAGGGTGTGGGGTTGTAGGCGTTGCACGGATTGTTGAGTTGCGGGCAATTGGAGATCAAAACGATGATGTCCATCGCTGCCCGGATCTCGACGTACTGCCCGGGCCCGCTCAGGCCGTCGGCAAATGTCAGACCGCCTGCGGCCGTCACGGGCACATTCATGAAAAAATTGATGTTGTGCGTCAGATCGCGTTTGGCGATGCCGAGATGGTCGTGTCGGGCGGCGGCAAGCAGGTAGCTGTCGCGGCACGAGTGCATGGTGCGCTTCTCCAGCGCATAGCGGACCGTATTGGACTCCGCCGCGCATGCCCCGCCCAGGGTGTCATGCCTGCCGACGGTATCGGCGACGATTTCCGCGAGCACGTTACCCGCGGTGGACAGCAATTTCGAACCGCAACTCAAATACACATTGCGCTGTTCACGAATCGTGTCGACCGCGCTGTAGCGCTCGGCGGTGTCGCGGGCGTTATAGAACAGTGTGTCGGCTGCCTGATTACCCTCGACGTCGACGATGCGCAGCCGCTGGTCTTTTTTCAGCGAATCGATCCAAAAGTCGCCGGCCGGAATCGATTGCCGGAACAGCGCCTCCGCCGGCAGCAAATGGCTTTCACGCCGCATGTCAGCGTGCCTCGCCGCCATGCACGCCGCAAAGGCGATAGAACTCCGTGTTGGCGAAACCGCGCGCATTCTCCGGACGGGAGTTGCGGCACAAATCATCGTCCGCGACGGGCTGCGCCTCGCTGAATTGCAGATGCACCGCCTTACGCGGGTAAAGCGGCGCCGGATTCAGCGGATGAGGGCAGGTATGCAGCAGCACCAAGGTATCCATCTCGAAACGCAGCCCGACAAATTGCCCGGCACCGGAGTTCGTTGAATCGAAGTTCAGCGTGCCGTCTTCGGCCGTCGCCACCTTGCTGAACCAGTTGACGTTGGCGGCAAGATCGCGGCGACCCAGACCATACTTGCCCGCCTCCACCAGGAATGCATCCGTACCGTTTTGATACCAGTCATTACGGTGTTCCTGATACCGGTGTATGCCCCAGCGCTGCTGCACCGATTGCTGCGACGATGAACCGCAGACGGTGTCATGCCACCCGACGCTGTCCTCCGTGACGGAACAGAAGATCCGTCCCATATCGGAGTACAGACAATGGCCCGCGGTGAGTTTGAATGTGTGCTGGCACTTCAAGGTGTCGGGCGCGTTATAGCGTTCAAGGGTGTTTTGCGGGTTATAGAAAAGCATTCCGACATTCGCGCCGCCGTCGGCATCGGTGAGCCGCAGGTGCATACCTGCGCGCATCGTGAATGACCAGTGCTTGCCGCCTTCGATGAGCGTTTGATAGGACGATGTGCGTACATTCATGACGACCCTCCAAAAGTACCGGAGGATGGAGACCCCGGGGACGCGACCATCCTCGACAGATCTCCCGGGCTTTTATCCCGCCGTGTATCCTTGAACCTTCAAGGACTGCCTCTCTCGGACCAGCCGCCTGTTGGCACAGGCCGGAACCCTAGACGCACATTGAAATTCTTTTTACAGCAGAATCTTCGAATTTGCCAGGACTTTACGTGAGCGACGCCGACAGTTTGTTGATCCCGAATTTGCACCAGCAATACCGCGAGCGGCGCCTCACGCCGGCGCAGCTCGTAGAGCGCCTGACCACCATGCCGGCGGAGCAACCCAGCCGCAATATTTGGATCACACGCCTCGACATGGAGCAGGTCATGCCCTATGTGCGGGCACTCGAGAATCATTCCATCGAGAGCAAACCCTTGTACGGCATTCCCTTCGTCATCAAGGACAACATCGATCTAGCACGAGTCCCGACGACCGCCGGGTGTGCTGAGTTCAGCTACGTGCCGCAGCACTCCGCCAGCGTCGTCGAAAGACTGATCGAGGCCGGCGCGCTGCCGATGGGGAAGACCAATCTCGATCAGTTTGCCACCGGCTTGGTGGGCGCACGTTCCCCTTATGGCGCATGCCGCAACAGCTTCGATGCGAACTATGTGTCGGGCGGCTCGAGCTCCGGCTCGGCGGTGGCGGTGGCTCTCGGTCTGGCGAGTTTTTCGTTGGGCACCGACACCGCGGGATCCGGCCGGGTACCGGCGGCCTTCAACAACATCGTCGGTTTGAAGCCCACGCTGGGGCGCCTGAGCAGCCGTGGGGTGGTGCCTGCGTGCCGCTCACTCGACACGGTGTCGATCTTCGCGCTCAGTTGCGGCGACGCCGCGGCGGTACTGGGCGCCGCGGCGGGATTCGACGCGGCCGATCCCTATTCGCGCGCGCTCGACGATGTCAGCCTTGCCGGCAAACGCTTCGGCGTGCCCGGAGCGGCTGATCTGCAATTCTTTGGGGATGCCGATTACGCCGGACTATTCGCCGCGACGGTGCAGCGACTGCGGTCGTTGGGCTTTATCCCGGTCACCATCGATTTCGCGCCCTTTCTCGAGGCCGCAAGGCTGTTGTATGAAGGTCCGTGGCTGGCGGAACGTTTCGCCGCGGTCGGGGATTTTTTGACCGCCAATCCGTCCGCCGGCCTGAAGATCACCCGAGGGATCATCGAAGCAGGCGCAAGACTGTCGGCGAGCGATGCGTTCCGCGGCCAATATCGCCTGCAGACACTGAAGCGCACCTGCGAGACGCTCTGGTCGCAGATGGATTTCCTCCTGACGCCGACGACCGGAACGATCTATACCGTGGCGGCTGTCGAGGCCGAACCTACGCGCCTGAACGCCAATCTGGGCTACTACACCAATCATATGAATCTCCTGGACCTGGCCGGCGTCGCCGTGCCGGCGGGCTTTCGCGGCGACGGCTTGCCCTTCGGCGTCACGTTGGTGGGGCCTCCCTCGAGCGAGCGGGCGCTGCTGCACGTGGCGGACAGGCTGCATCGCGCCGGCGTCGCACGCCTCGGTGCGATGACCAGGCCGGCACTCGGCGAAGAACCGGCGTCACTGCGCACCGCCCCGCGTCCCGGGTTCGTATCGATCGCCGTTTGTGGTGCGCACATGGAAGGGTTGCCGCTGAATCATCAACTGCGCGATCGCGGCGCGTATCTGCTGCAGACGACGCGTACCGCGCCGAAGTATCGATTGTTCGCCCTCGAGGGCGGACCACCGCATCGGCCGGGTCTGATCCACACCGCCGCCGCAGGAACTGAAATCGAAGTGGAACTGTGGGCCATGCCGCAACATCTGCTTGGATCCTTCCTGGCCGGCATTCGGGCACCGCTGGGCCTGGGCACGCTGGAACTGCAGGATGGCACAACCTCCTTGGGGTTCATCTGCGAGGGATACGCCGCGGAGTCCGGCACGGATATCAGCCGCTACGGCGGCTGGCGTGCGTATTTGGACCGCACCTAGACGTTGCTGACCCGACCGTGTAGAGTGCGCGCAGCTCAAATCAGGCTTGGCGCTCGGTCAGCGCCACCTTCGAGCTCGCGGTCCGTCTTAGGCGCACTACGCTTTTATTACCCTCCCTCGCTACTGACCGCTGCGGCAAGCAAAACTTCCGTCGTGCGAGTCCAAAATTTCTTGAGGTTTACCATGTCATTTGCCGATCTCGGGCTGCTGCCCGAATTGTTGCGCGCCGTTGCCGATAAAGGTTACGACTCGCCTTCTCCCATTCAAATTCAGGCCATTCCCGCCGTGCTCGGCGGACGCGACATTCTTGCTGCCGCACAGACCGGTACCGGCAAGACCGCGGGTTTCGTGCTACCCATCCTGCAGCGCCTGATGGCCGATCAAAACCACGGCTCGAGCCGCGCGCCGCGCGCGTTGGTATTGACACCGACCCGCGAACTCGCCGCACAAGTTGCGCAGAGCGCGCGCGACTACGGCAAATTTTTGCAGTTGCGCACCTACCAAGTGTTTGGCGGTGTGAGCATCAACCCGCAAATCACCGCGCTGCGTGCCGGCTGCGACATTCTGGTCGCCACACCGGGACGGCTTCTCGATCTCGCTCAGCAACGGGCGCTGGATTTGTCAAAGGTGCAGGTTTTGGTTCTCGATGAGGCCGATCGCATGCTCGATATGGGGTTCATCAACGACATCCGGCGGGTCATCAAGCTGCTGCCCCAGGTGCGTCAGAATCTCCTGTTTTCGGCAACCTACTCGGACGATATCCGGGGATTGGCGGAGCGCCTGCTGCGCGATCCCCTGTCCATCCAGGTGGCGCCGCGCAATGCGCCGATCGAACTCGTCGAGCAGCGCGCTTACCGGGTGCAAAAGGAACACAAGCGGCACCTGCTGGTACATCTGATTCAGGAAGGCCAATGGCGCCAGGTGCTCGTCTTCACGCGCACCAAGCACGGCGCGAACCGTTTGACGCAGCAGTTGAGCGATGCAGGCATCGACGCTGCCGCGATCCACGGCAACAAGAGCCAGGCTGCGCGGGTCAAGGCCCTCGAGATGTTCAAGCGCGGCCAGGTGCGCGCGTTGGTGGCGACGGAGGTCGCAGCACGCGGCCTCGACATCAAGGAACTGCCGCAGGTGGT
>Ga0116226_10000955_pt1 | contig 25270 bp, 23 predicted proteins | sample S1TSphfallax_FD_89692 | JGI IMG/M metagenome (GOLD analysis project Ga0116226, IMG submission 89692) | Host-associated microbial communities from peat moss isolated from Minnesota, USA - S1T2_Fa - Sphagnum fallax MG | ecosystem: Host-associated > Plants > Peat moss > Unclassified | place: USA... | reverse complement strand
TGGATCAGCACCGTGGTCAGGAACTTTGTCGCCACATCGCCCTCCAGCAAACGGTCACGGTTCTTGGTGAACACGGTGACATCCCAGATCGCCGCATCCATCGAAAGCCCGACAAACCAGCGAAACAGAAGATTGTAGTTCAGTTGCTCCATCAGTTGCCGCTCAGAGCGAATCGAATAGAAGGCTTGCAGCAGCAACGCCCGCAACAGCTTCTCCGGCGGGATCGACGGACGCCCGACCTTCGCGTACATCCCCTCAAACTCCGGCGACATTACTTCCAGTGCCTCGTCGACGATGGCCCGGATCGGCCGCAGCGGGTGGTTCTCGGGAACCCGCGCCTCACAGCTCACATAAGAAAACAGGCTGTCCGTTCGTTGATCCGTCCCGCGCATCGATGGCCCTCTGGCAAAAATCCTCGCCAGATGATGGAATCATACGTCACGCGGTCGCGCCAGCGGTTTGAAGCCGAGTTTTTCCGCAACCTGTTAAAGGTGCCGTCGACCATGGTGAGTATGCGTCCTCAAGCGAGGTAATCCGCGAAGCCCTGCGCGACTGGACGATGAAGCGAACGCTGCAGGTCGAAGCGCTTGCGGCGCTTCAGGCCGATATCGATAAAGGCTTGGCAGATCTGGCCGAGGGACGGGTCAAGGATTTCGACGCCAACAGCATCATCGAGCGGGGACGAAAATTACTGGCCGCCCGCTCGCACTCCGCGTAACCGATACGGCAGAAGCCGATCTCGCCGAACTCTGGGCGCGGATCGCTTTCGACGCATCCGAGGAGATCGCGACCCGCTTCATCGGCGAGATCGAAGCGACGTTCGAACCGCTGCGGCATTTCCCTCTTTCCGGCCCGGCGCGGGAACAGCTCGCACCAGACTTGCGCGTCACCTTCCATGGCGCCTACGCCATCTATTACAAACCGCGACTGGATGAATTGGTTATCGTCCGCGTGTTGCACGGCGCTCGCGACATAGTCACCATCGCCGAGCGCGGCGGCTTGCGGTAAGCCATGTCATTGACCTTGCATGGCCTTGGCGATCGCGCCTGCGATGCGGTCGGCGGCGGCCTCGAGCGGATCAGCCGAGAGATGAGCGTAGCGGCTGGTGTTGGCGCTGTCGGCATGGCCGAGCAAGGCGCCGATGATCGGCAAGCTGTCGCCGGCCGCCACGCCGACGCTGGCGAAGCTGTGCCGCAGGTCGTGCAGGCGCAAGCCATCGAGGCCGCACCATTCCCGCAGGGCTTCCCACGCCGGAGGCAGGCCGACCATGTGGCCCTCGCCGGTCGAAGCCGGAAACACCCAGTCCGATGAGCGCGGCAGCTCCGCCAGCAGGTCGAGCGCCGGCTCTCCGAGCGGAACGATCTTGTCGCCGGTCTTGCTGTCCGGCAGTCGCAGGCAACTCCGTCCGGCATCGACGTAAGACCAGCGCAGCGACAGGATCTCCACCGCCCGGCGTTCATGCTCCTCGTCGCTGGTACGGACCCACAGCAGCAGACCGCCATTGTCGAGCTGACTCTGTATATGTTTGCCTTCGGAATCGCCCAGCCAGTTCGACAGGACCGAGCCAAGAACGCCGCCCGCGCCGCCGGCCGCCGCTGCCGCGCCGATCGCCACGGCCAACGTGCCGCCAGACATTATCACCGGTCCGGCCGCCGCCAGCGCGCCGACATAGACCAGGCCACCGATCATCACGCCCTTGGCGTTGCCGACCGATTCATGGGCGACGTAATGGCGACGCGCGATTTCCTGCTCGCCGGTATCGACCAGATCGGTGGTCTGCATATAGCTGTGCTTCAGCTTTTGTTGCACGACCGTCTCGGCCGCCAGCATGCTGAGATCGGCATGATCGAACCCCGAACTGAGCAATTCGTCGATCGCCTTCTGGTAATTGTCTTCCTCGGCGAACACGCCGACGGCTTCGCGCAGTTCGGTTGGGGATGTCTGCTGCTGTGCCATGTCTTCGCTCCCGCTTGTCTGCCTGTTCTCCTCAACCCCCGAGCGGCTCGGCGGGTTCGCCTCTTCTGTGAGATATGAGTGTCCTTTGAACCAGGTCGCGATGATCGGCGTTTAGAGAGGGTACACATAGCCAGCGGAAAGCCGATCGCATGAATGACGGGGAGGATCGCGGCGAACAGCCAGACGACGATAAGGGCAACTCGGATAAGAAGGCCGACGATAAGGAGCCGCCGAAGAAACACAGCCGCTGGCCCCTGATCGCGCTGGGAGCGGCCATCGTCATCGCCGCGATCGGCGCGCTGATCTATTGGCTGCTGACCAAGGACCAGCAGAATACCGACGACGCCTATGCCGATGGCCGCGCCGTGATGATCGCGCCCAAGGTCGGCGGCTATGTCACCCAGCTTGCCGTAAACGACAATCAGCATGTGCAGGAGGGCGACGTCCTGCTGCTGATCGATCCGCGCGACTATATCGTGGCGCGCGACCAGGCGGCCGGCCAGCTCGCCGCGATGCAGGCCCAACTCGACAATGCCAAGGTCGCGCTGGAGAAGGCGCGCACCACCTACCCGGCCCAGCTCAAGCAGGCGCAGGGCCAGTTGCTGGAGGCACAGGGGCGGTTTTTCCAAGCCCAGCGCGACTATGACCGCCAGCACCATGTCGACCGCGCGGCGACCACCCAGCAAACCATCGACCAGTCCGATTCCGGCCTGAAGATTGCCCAGGGCCAGATGGAAGAAGCCGAGGGACAAGTACACCAGGCCGAGCTGGTGCGCGAGGACATCGCCCAGGCCGAGGCCCAGGTGAAGCAGCTCGAGGGCCAGAGGCTGCAGGCCGAAGCCTCGCTGGCGCAGGCCGAGCTCAATCTGTCCTATACCCGGGTGACCGCCCCGCATGAGGGCTGGGTCACCAAGCGCAATGTCGAACAGGGCGCCCTTGTGCAGCCCGGCACGCTGGTGATGGCGCTGGTCGAGCCGGAAGAGTGGGTAACCGCCAATTACAAGGAAACCGAGCTGACCCGCATGCGGCCCGGCCAGCGGGTCGAAATCCGCGTCGACGCCTATCCCGACCTCCGTCTGGAGGGCCATGTCGATAGCGTCCAATTGGGCTCGGGCTCGCGCTTCACTGCCTTTCCGGCCGAGAACGCCACCGGCAATTTCGTCAAGATCGTCCAGCGCGTGCCGGTCAAGATCGTCATCGACAAGGGCCTCGATCCCAATGCGCCGCCGCTGCCGCTCGGCATGTCGGTGATTCCGACGGTGTATTTCAAGTGACCCAAACTTCGGTCAATCCCTGGGCCATCGCCCTGACGGTGACCTCGGCCGCCTTCATGGAGATTCTCGACACCACCATCGTCAATGTTTCGCTGCGCCATATCGCCGGCGGCATGTCGGTCTCGTACGACAATGCGACCTGGACCATGACCGCCTATCTGGTGGCCAATGGCGTGGTGCTGACCATTTCGGGCTGGCTGGCCCGCGTGCTGGGGCGCAAGCGCTATTTCATGATCTGCCTTGGCATGTTCACCCTGGTCAGCGTGCTGTGCGGCCTGTCCACCAACCTGGCCGAACTGGTCATCCTGCGCGCCATCCAGGGGTTTTTCGGCGGCGGATTGCAGCCGACGCAACAAGCCATCCTGCTCGACACCTTCCCGCCCGACCAGCGCAGCAAGGCGTTCGGCATGACGGCACTGGCCACCGTGGTGGCGCCGGCGATCGGACCGGTGCTGGGCGGCTGGATCACCGACAATTATTCCTGGCCCTGGATCTTCTTCATCAATCTGCCGGTCGGCATCGCCGCCTTGTTCGGCGTGATGCAATTCGTCGAAGATCCGCCCGAGGCCAAGGCCCAGGGCTTTCACGGCGTCGATTATATCGGCATCTCGCTGATCACGCTGGGTCTGGGCTGCCTGCAACTGACCCTCGACCGCGGCGAGGACGAGGATTGGTTCGCCTCCTCCTTCATCCGTATCAGCGCGGTATTGGCGGTGATCGGGATGCTTGGCGCGGTGGCTTGGCTGCTCTATGCCAAGAAGCCGGTGCTGAATATCCGCGTGCTCAAGGATCGCAATTTCGCCATGGCATCGATCATGATGGCCTCGATGGCGGCGATCCTCTATGGCAGCACCGTGCTGTTGCCTGAGCTGGCGCAGCAGGTGCTGGGGTATGACGCGACCCTGTCGGGCATGATCCTGTCGCCTGGGGCGCTCCTGCTGATCGTGCTGATCCCGATCGTCTCCGCCTTGCAAAAAACCGTACCGGTCAAATATCTGATCTTTTTCGGCTTTCTCCTGCTCGGCGCATCGCTGGTCTATGCCCAGCGCCTGACCCCCGATGTCAGTTTTCATGAGCTGATGTTCATGCGCGCCTTCCAATCCGCCGGGCTGGCCTTTCTGTTCGCGCCGCTGACCACCATCGCCTTCGTCAAGATCGCCAAGCGGGACGCCGGCGACGCTTCGGCCTTGTTCACCATGTTCCGCAATGTCTCTGGATCGATCGGCATCTCGGTCACCACCTCGCAGATCGTCGAGCGCACCCAGGTGCGCAGCGCCCATCTGGCCGATCATATGAGCTTTCTCGACCAGGGTTTCGCCATCGCGGTACAGCGCTATAACAATCTCGGCGTGCTCTATCAGACCTTCGTCAAACAGGGCGCCATCCTGGCCTATTCCGATCTGTTCGTTTATGCCGGGATCGGCGCTTTCTGCGTCGCCCCGATCGCCCTCTTCCTCTCGAGCAAAACCGGCGGAGGCCAGCAGAATGCGGCACATTAAGCCCGCCCTCGCTGTTTCCCTGTTGGTGGCCGGCTGCGGACTTGCATCATTGACGGCCTGCACGCTGGGCCCCGATTTCGAGCGGCCCAAGCCGCCCGACATGCCGCTTTTATGGAATAGCGAGACGGCGCCCGAACCATTGCGGCCGGACTGGTGGTCGGTGTTCGGCGACGCCAAGCTGACGCGGCTGGAGGAGCGGGTCGCCGGCGCCAATCTCGATGTGCGTGCCGCCACTTTGCGATTGGCGGAAAGCCGGGCCCAGCGCGGCATAACCGCCGCCGACGAGTTTCCCAAGGTCACGGGGAACGGCATCTATCAGTACGTCAAGCCCTCGGCCAAAGGCCCTCTCGGCGCGCTCAGCCAGGGTGCTCCGGGGCAATCGCTGGATTTCTATCAATATGGCTTCGACGCCAGTTGGGAGATCGATCTGTGGGGCAAGGTGCGCCGCTCGGTCGAGGCGGCCGACGCCCAAATCGATGCCAGCGCCGAAGCGCGGCGCGACGCGCTGGTTTCGGTGCTGGCCGAGGTGGCACGTGATTATCTGCAATTGCGGGGCGTGCAGACGGAATTGCGCATCAGCAAGGCCAACGCCGTGACCGCCCAGGAAATCCTCGATCTGACCCGAAAGCGCGCCGATGACGGGCTGACCAGCCAGCTCGACGTCGCCAATGCCGCCGCACAATTGGCCACCACCCAATCCGACATCCCGCAATTGGAACAGCGCCAGGCCCAATCGATCAACCAGCTGTCCTTCCTGCTTGGCCAGCCGCCCGGCGCGCTGGAGGACGAGCTGATCGACCCCGACGCGGTGCCGCCGCCGCCGCCCCGCGTGCCGGTCGGGCTGCCCTCCGAGTTGGCCCAACGTCGCCCCGACATCCGTCAGGCGGAAGCCCAATTGCACGCTGCGACCGCGCAAATCGGCGTCGCCAAGGCCAATTTCTATCCCAGCATCACCCTGTCGGCGACGGCGGCGATGCAGGCGCTAAAATTCGCCGATCTCGCCAATTGGAGCGCGCGCAGCCTGACCGCCGGCCCGCTGATCAGCATTCCGATCTTCGAGGGCGGACGGCTGACCGGCAATCTGACCCTGACCGAAACCCGCCAGCAGGAAGCCGCACTCGACTATCAGCGCACCGTGCTGTCGGCCTGGGAGGATGTGGCCGATGCGCTGGTCGCCTATCAGGCGGAGCAGCGCCGGCGCGACCAGATCTCGATCGCGGTCGCGGAAAACCGCCGCGCCCTCACGCTGGCCCGCTCGCAATATGGCGACGGCTTCGCCAGCTTCCTGCAGGTGCTGAGCGCCCAGCAGCAACTCCTGGCGGCCGAACAGAAGGAAGCCGACAGCATCACCACCGTCTCGGCCAATCTGGTCGCACTTTACAAGGCGCTGGGCGGCGGTTGGGAGACCAGCTTTCCCAGAGACCATGATTGACGAGAGGGTGATAGGGTAGGCTGGTGCTTTCGGCCTCGAGCAACGCGCCACCCGATAGGTTGGCGCTCGGTTCATTCGGGAACCTTGCACGAAGTCCGGAACCTCGGCGTTTGCCTTGGGTTTTCAATTGAGTAGCCGGAGTTTAGGGATGAGACGTGCCGTTAAGATAGTCGGATGGACATTGGGCGTGCTGGTGGTTTTGATCGGCGCGGCCACAACCTTCGCTTATTACTTCGTCACCTCGGACTATCTGCGCAACAGGCTGGAGAGCGAGGCCGACACGGAATCGGGCCGTGTCACCAAAATCGGCAAGCTGGCGGTCGATTGGGGGCGGACCACCCATATCCATCTCGAACAGGTGCAGATCTCGAATGCCGATTGGGGCAAAGCGCCGCAGATGTTCTCAGCCGACGAGATCGAGTGCGACATCCGCCTGTGGCCGCTGCTCAAAGGCCATATCGAATTGCCTCGCCTGCGCCTGGTCAAGCCGTCCCTGTCGGTCGAGAAGAACGACAGGGATGAGCTGAACTGGAGCGAGGCGCAGGCGCCGGCAACAAACACCGCCCTCGAGGCGGCGACGCCGGCGCGCCGCGATCAGATGCCGCTCATCGGACGCCTCGAAATCGTCGATGGCAGGCTTGCCTACCGCGATGCCAAGCGCAAGCTATCGCTCGACGGCACGGTCAATACGGCGATGGGTCAGGCCGGCAGCGATTCGCCCGAGGCCCGACTCTCCTTGACGGGCAATCTCGAAAGCCAGCCGCTCAGCCTGCGATTCACCGGCGGCTCGGTGATCATGCTGCGCGATACCGACACCCCCTATCCGATCGATCTCGACGTGCAGTATGGCGACACCCATCTGACCGTGAAGGGCAAGCTGCAGGATCCCCTGCAGTTCGAGGGGGCAAACGTCACCCTCACCCTGTCCGGCCAGGATCTGGCGCAGATCTATCCGCTGCTCGGCATTCCGGGCCCTCCCACCCCGCCCTATCAGATCGAAGGAAAGCTCGACCGTTCGGGCCAGACCTGGAAAGTCGACGCCATGAAATGGCATGTCGGCGAGTCCGACCTGGCCGGCAGCCTCACCCTCGATGAGAGCGTCAAACCCGCAAAATTGACCGCCAAGCTGACCTCGCAGAACCTGGTCTTCGCCGATCTGGCGCCGCTGGTCGGCGCCTCGCCCGGCCAGGGCGGCACCAGCTCGGAGGCGCAGAAGAAGACCGAGGCGACGCTGCAGCAGAAAGGCGAGCTGTTCCCCGACGTGCCGCTGCATGTGGAAAGGTTGCGCGCCATGACCATGGATGTCAGCCTGGACGCCCGGAAGGTGGTGGCACCGGACTATCTTCCGGTCGATACCCTGATCTTCCATGTGGTGATCGAGGACGGGAAGGCCACGGTCAAGCCGCTCAAGATGAACTTCGGCGGTGGCACGGTCGAAGGCGCATTGTCGATCGACGCCAAGCCCGACCTTCCCACTGTCGAGACGGGCCTCAAGCTCGACCAGATTTCGCTGGCCGAATTTTTCCGCAATTCGCGCTTCTTCGACACCAGCGAGGGCAAGCTCGACGGCCGCATAGACCTGACCGGGCAAGGCAAATCGCTGGCCGCGGTGATGGGGTCGGCCAATGGCGACATCGTCGTGACGATGGGCGGCGGCGCGATCTCGGACCTGATGATCAGCGCCGCCGATCTCCAGCTTGCCAGTGCGCTGACGCTTTATATCACGGGCGACCACCGGATACCGGTGCGGTGCATGGTGAGCCGGCTCGACGTCAAGCAGGGCGATGTCACCTTCGAGCGAACGGTGCTCGACACCACCCGCTCTGTTCTGCATGTCGATGGCGACGTCAATCTCGGCGATCAGGCGACCCGCTTGACGATCCGCGCGGATCCCAAAAAGTGGGACCTGCTCGATCTGCATGCGCCGGTGCTGCTCACCGGAAAGATTCGTGACCCTCACATTTCGATCGGCCGCAAGATCCCGATCCCGCTGCCCGATTTCGGCGGCGCCAAGGACGCACCCTGCGACCGCCTGACCCAGGACATCATGAACGGTGAACAGGATCGAAGCCATGAATGAGGTCGTGAACATAGCCGAGCTTCTCGATCGCGCGGGGCGCCAGGACAAACGGGTAAAGGTCGGGCTGCCCCATCGACCGGTTGAGGCTGTTGACGGCGTAGGCGAGCGGCAGCCAGGCATCGATCAGGGTATCGATTGTATACACACGGTGCGGATCGAAATCGATGTCGGTTTCAAGGTCCGGATCGTCCGTGACCTCAGGGCTGACCTTGATGCCGAAAGCCGCCGCCATCTCGAGCGTATCGACGATATGAAGGTAGTGCGCCCAGGTCTCGGCCCAGTCCTCCCAGGGATGCGAGGTGGCATAGGCGCTGACGAAGCCCTGCTGCCAGCTGCTGTTGTTGGGGCCCTTGGCGTAGTGCCGCTTGAGAGCCTCCTGATAGTCTTCCCGTTCATCGCCGAATAGGGCGCGGAAACTGTCCAGCATTCCGCCGTCGCGGACCAGCTTGTCCCAGTAGAAGTGGCCGACCTCATGGCGGAAATGGCCGAGCAGCGTGCGATAGGGCTCGCCCATCTGGGTGCGCGTGCGCTCGCGCTCGGCATCGTCGGCCTCGGCCAGCGAGATGGTGATGACGCCATTGTCATGGCCGGTCATGACTTTGTCACCGGACTCGGCGTGGGGATCCTCGGGAGCGGCGAGAAATTGGAAGACCAGCGGCTCGGAATCGCCGCTGAACTCGGTCGGCATGGGCAGGCGCAATTTGATCAAACTGTAAAACAGCCGGCGCTTGGCCACTTCCAGCTTCTGCCACAGCCGATGTTTGTCGGGATCCGAGATATCGGGGATCTTCCTGTTATGCTGGCACGCTGTACAGAATGCTTGCGATCCGGTTAACGGGACCATCCAGTTACAAGCATAAGCCTCCCAATTCGCACAGAAGCGATAGCGGCATTCCAGGTTGGCGGCGGCAATCCACGCCGCGCCATCTTCGACCACCGCGCTCAATATTCCGATGTCAGGCAAGTAACCTAGTCGACTTCCACAGCTTTCACACCAACTGTTCTCAAAGTACAGCATCTGTCCACAATTCTGACATTTGAACAGTTTCATTCTAGTCTCCGATGACGAATTTCTTATTTTCTCGCGTTAGAAAAATTTGATCAATTTATAGACAAATTGATTTTCTGTATTATTTTGATTTGATTCACCAAATCATAACTAAAATCTCACAAGTTTCTCTCCGGGCAGTCTCTGAACACTCTGGGGAGAGTTGACATGACAATTTCTTATGTATCGGCGGTATCGACAGAAAATTTTATCAATTCAATTGGAATCAATACTCATCTTGATTTTACGGCCTATAGCAGCCAACTCAGCACGGTGATCGCCGACCTGCGCTATATCGGCGTCAAAAATATCCGCGATTCCGCCAACAGCGCGGCGGACCTCGGCACCACCGGCTCCTGGCAGCAGGTCGCCAACGCGACCGGCGCCAAGTTCGACGCCTATCTGGGCGAAGGATCGGTCGCCACCATGCAGTCGGGCCTGGCCAATGCCGTCACCCTGGCCAAACAGGGCATCCTGAATTTCATCGAAGGCGGCAATGAGGAAGATCAATCCTACGCCACCTCGCTGGGTAACAGCCTCGCCAAAACCGCTGCCTATCAGCAGACCGTCTACACTACCGCCCACGCGCTCGGCGTTTCCGTGATCAATATGAGCTTCGGCACCGGCTGGGGTACTTCCTCGACCGGCGATTACGGCACCGTCGGCAATCTGGCCTCCTATGCCAACTATGCCAATGCGCACACCTATTTCGGCACCGGCAACACGCCGCTATCGACCATCGCAACGCTGAACTCAGACGCCCAGCTGGCCGCGGTCGGCAAGCCGGTGATCACCACCGAGATGGGCTGGTACACCACCGGCAGCACCACCGACGCCTCGGCCGATACGGTCACCGAACAGGCCAAATACATGCTGGACGGGCTGCTCGACGCCTATCAGGCCGGCGACGCCAAGACCTATCTCTACGAGCTGCTCGACGAGGGCACCAGCACCACCAATACCGAGGATCATTTCGGCCTGTTCTACGCCAACGGCACCGCCAAGCCGGCCGCCGTCGCGCTCCACAATCTGACCACCCTGCTGGCCGATACGGGAACGACGGCGACCACTTTCACCCCGACCGGCCTGTCCTATCAGCTGACCGGCACGCTCAGCACCGATCATTCGATGCTGATGCAGAAGTCCGACGGCTCCTATTGGCTGGCGGTGTGGAACGAAGCCCGACTGTCGGGCCCGAGCACCCCGGCCGCTATCACCGTCCCCAATCATACCGTCACCCTGACGCTGGCCAGCGCCGCCACCACGATCGAGATCTATGACCCGCTGACCGGCACCACCGCCACCCAGACGGTCAGCAACGCCTCGACGGTCACTCTCTCTGTGCCGGATCACCCGATCCTGGTGGAAATCATTCCGGGCAGCTCGACCGGCACCGGCTCGTCTGGCGGCACGACCACGCCCACACCCAGCGCGTCCGATCTTGCCGTCATCGTGCCAACCTACGACACCGCCTACACATCAAAGACCACAGTGCTGGCCGGCGTGTCGATCAGCGATGCGTGGGGCGCAACCCACACCGGCAGCATGGTGCTGAACCTGACGGCCGGTCACAATGCGCTCGAGATCAGCAACGGTTCGAGCCTGCACACGGTCGCCGCCGGAAAGACCCTGACCATAACGGGCAGCTTGGCCCAGCTGAACGCCGATCTGGCCACGCTGGAATTTGTCGGCGGCGCCAGCACCAGCACCGACAGCATCACCGTCGATGTGTGGAACCAGGGAGGCGTCGAATCGACAAAGACCCTGATCGTCGACCTGGTTGCTTCGACCGGCACCGGCACCGGCACGACGGGCACCACCACCACGCTGAGCGCGTCGGATCTGGCCGTAGCGGTTCCCACCACCTCCCCGACTGTTCACACCACCTCCTACAGCTCGATCACCGGCCTGTCGATCAGCGATGCCTGGGGGGCGGCCCATACCGGCAGCCTGGCCCTCAACCTCAGCGTCTCGCATGGCACGATCGAGATCAGCAACGGGGTCAGCACGGTGAGCGGCGCGACTGTCCATCTGGCAGGCACCCTGGCGCAGCTCAATGCCGATCTGCAGACCCTGCATTACGAGGCCGCCGCGCTGGTCGGGGTCGACACCCTGTCGGTCAATGTGTGGAACCAGGGCGGCGTCTCGGTCACCCACGCCCTGACACTGACGATCAGCTAGGTTTTATGGCTCCTGTGGGGGCACAGGGGGCGTGAGGGTCGTCGGGGCAACCTGACGGCCCTCGCTTTTTTTGCTATCATCGGCCGATGACCGCAGAAGATTTCCGCCGTATCGCGCTCAGCCTCGACGGCGTGGAAGAAGCCTCGCATATGGGCGCCGCCGATTTCCGCGTCGGCGGCCGCATCTTCGCTACCCTGGCCCATATCGACCAAGGCTATGGCAATCTGATGCTGAGCCCACAGGCGCAGCGAATCCTCATCGCTACCCACCCCGACATCTTCCTCCCCGTCGCGGGCGGCTGGGGCCGCAACGGCGCCACTCACATCCGCCTGGCCGACGCCGACGAGGATAGGATGACCGAGGCCCTGAACATTGCCTGGCGGCACCGGGTGGAGAAGACTCTGCGGGCCAAGAAAAGACCGAAGCCTTGAGCCGGGCGGCTCAACCGGCTTCGACCACGAACATCCTGGCTTGCTGCGCTTGCTGGCGGTCGGCCTTGATCGGGGCGTATCGCTCGGACTCGTAGAAGGCCAGCGCTTGGGCCAGGGTCGGAAACTCAAACACGCCGGCCATGGGGAGAGGCGCTTCGTCGCCTTCAAGAACCTGCGCGACACGACCGAAATGCAGGATCCGTCCGCCCGCCTCCTGCAGCGCTGCCTGAAAGCGAGGCGCAAGCGCCGCCTGCTTGGCGGGATCGATCACACGCAGATTGATATGCACATAAGCCGGCATGACAGATCTCCAAACAGTGGATAGAGCGAGAGGATTTTCGAATTGCTACGGATTCAGCGGGGACCAGGCTGGATCGGAGCCGTCCAGCGGGGTCACCAATTGCCTTTCATTCGTGCCGGTGAGGTCGACACTATGGAGTTTGGTGGTCATGTGCAGGCCGGCGGCATCGGTCTTGTCCTGGGTCCAGAATGCCAACACCCGCCCGTTTGGTGCCCAGGTCGGCCCCTCGACAAGCGTGCCTTCGGAGACTTTACGTTCTCCCGAACCGTCGGGATGCATCACGCCAATCGAGAAATTGCCCATCAAGGATGGTTTGGTGAAAGCAATCAAATCGCCGCGCGGCGACCAGACCGGCGTCCCATAGGATTTCTCGCCGAAACTGATCCGCCGTTGGTCGGAACCGTCGGCATTCATGACGTAAAGCTGCTGGCTCCCGCCGCGGTCCGACTCGAAAGCGATCTGGCTGCCATCCGGGGAATAGCAGGGCGAGGTATCGATCGCGTTATCGTTGGTGATGCGCGTGGTATGGCGCGTGCGCAGATCCATCTGATAAATATTGCTATGACCATTCTCGGCCAAGCTCATGACGACCTTCTCGCCATCGGGCGAAAAACGCGGCGCAAAGGTCATTCCCGGAAAATCACCCACCATTTCGCGCCGTCCCGTCTCCAGATGCAGAAGATAGACCCGCGCCTGGTTATGAAAATAGGACAGATAGGTGATTTCGCGCTGGGTGGGCGAGAAGCGCGGCGTCAGCACCAAATCTCGCCCATCGGTCAGGAAGCGATGATTCTCCCCGTCCTGGTCCATAATCGCCAGCCGCTTGACCCGCTCGATCGGGGGCCCCGACTCCGCCACATAAACGATCTGCGTATCGAAATAGCCGTCCTCGCCGGTGATCCGCTTATAGACCGCATCCGCGATCGCATGACCGATCCGCCGCCAGCCGGCCGACGGGGCATTGAACGCTTGGCCCATCATGTAGCTTTGCGCGAACACATCCCAAAGCCGGAACTCGACCCTGATCTGACCATCCGGGGAAAGCGTGGTCTTGCCCTGCACCAAAGCCTGGGCATCGATCGCCCGCCAATCGGCAAATCGAGCCGCAGCTTGAAGCGATTCCGGCGTCTGAATGAACGCCTTGGGATCAATGGGCTTGAACAGGCCGGACCGGTCCAGGTCGGCGGAAACCACTTGCGAAATATCCTGCCCGATCTGGTTTTCCCGCGGATTTGCGCCGTTGAAACGGGTCACGGCGATCGGCATGGGCTGCTGATGGCCCTTGGTGATGTCGATGGTGACATCTGCGCGCGCCTCCAGCCCCGCGCTGAGCGTCATTCCGGCAATCAGTGCTGCGAAAAGAATCGGAAAACGGGCGACGACCATCCTATCAGGCTCCTGTTGGTCCGAGGAGTCCAGCGGCGGTAAGCGCGCCTCCAACGAGGTCAACCACCCCGAAGGCGACGTCACACGGCATCGATCCCCAAACGATCCACTCGTCGCCACGATCGATCTGAATTACGGCGGAAAAATGTCGGCGCCTAACTGTCTCGGCCCACCCGGCAACGTCTCCGGGCTTACCTCGGCCCCCCCCACACCACGGCATTCATCCCGGCCAGACGCTGCTGCTCCTCCTGCTTGGCCGCCTCGCGCAGGCGCGTCTCGTCGCGCGCTGTCTTCTCGGCGATCCAGCGATCGTCGACCTCCAGCGATTCGGCGGCGCCCGGCAGATCGAGGAACCACATCAGGAACGGGATGTTCTGGCGCCGCGCCTGCTCAGTCGAGCCGTGATTGGTGGTGAATGTCAGCAGGAACGCCATGGTCAGATAGGGAAAGTTCCGATAGCAGAGCAGCGACAGGAACTCCGCCGTCCGGGCCGAAAAAGGCAGGAAACATTCCAGCAGGCTGTCTCGTAAAGCCCCCGCGCGCGCCTGATCCTGGTAGAAGCGGCGATCCAGTTCCTGCTCGTAGAGCTGGCGCAGCCGGGTCCAGACATGCTCGAGCGATTGCCGCGTCGCATCGGGTTCGAGGAACGAGATGAACAGATCGATCTCGCGCGAGCGAATCTCCGGCAGGGCGTATTTGTCCGAACACAGCATCTCGCGCAGGGTGCGCAATTCGGCGCCGGCGCGCAGTACGGTCTTCTCGCCCTGGGCGGTCCTCTGCTTGACCCGCGTCGGACGGAACTCGTCCCAGGCCAGTTCCCAAGCCTTCTTGATCGCCGCCATATGTCCGCCCTCGGCTGCCACCTCCCAGAATTTGATCGAATCGATCTCGGCCCAGCGATAGAGCGTGCCGAGATGGCGCATCGTGCGCGAGTGCAGCATGGCGGGCGCGATCATTTGCTCGATCACCCGGTCGAGATTGGCGCCGAAGGCGGTCGAGAGCAGAAAAGGCGTCGGCACGCGGCGGAAAACGCGCGGATTCCAGCGCTGGAAGAAGGTTACCGCCAGCCCGACCTTATAGCGCAGCGCGGCGGCGAACAGCGCATCGAAGCCGGGATGAGTCTCAGCCGCCGGCGGCGACACCAGGATGATGCGGGTCGGCTCGGTAGCCTGGCCACGCACCGGGGCCAGGGTCGCCTCTTCCAGGCTGGCATAGACTCCATCGATTTCGTCGGACGACATCTGGACCGCCCCGCGCTGGCGGCGCAGCTCGACGATGATCGAGATCGCCTCGATGGCGAAGTTGCGCACCTCGTCGGTCAGGGTCTGCGCCAGCGGCGTTGCGAAAAAGGCGCGCATGCGGGCCAGTGTCTTGTCGCGCAGAGGAATATCCTCGTCGCGCCGCAACAGCTGCCCGACCATCCGCTCGGTGAAGGCGGCCAGCACCTCCACGCTGTCCACCGCGCGCAGATGCCCGGCGACATGCTCGAGCACCTGTTCGTCAATAGCGGCCATCGACTGCGTTCCCGTAAAGACCTCGGGCATATTAGGCCAGAAAGGCCCAGGCTGCCACCGCGATGCCGCCCGCGGCGAGCGCCAGCGCGCCGTGCAAAGGCAGGCGTCGGCTGGTGAAGATCGCCAGCGAGCTGATGGCGATCGCGATATGCACCAAGGTCACCGCCAGGGTCAAAATATGCTGGCGATGGGTGTGATGGGTGCTCAGATCCCATTGGGCATGCGACTGCGCCTCGAGCTCGGTCGCCTTGGCCTGGACCTCCGCCTCCTCGTCGGCATAGCGCTTGGCCTTGTCGGCGAAGGGGGCCGGGTCCCGCCCCGCGCCCGCGGCCTGGTCGGCGGCGATCTGGTAGCTGTTCTTCTTGATGCTCCGCGCCTGGAAGAAGCTCCATTGGTCCGAGGCGCGGGCCTGCAGCAGCACCGCCTCGTTCTTCTGCCCCAGCGCATGGGCCGACTCGGTTTCCTGCAGGCTGCCTATGGTGGCGGCGAGGATCGCCATCACCGTCACCGCCAACGCCGTATCGCGGGTCAGCTTGGCATCGCCCTCGCCATGGGCGGCATGGGAGGCGTGGCGGATATGCTCCGCCGGATTCTCGATTTCCTGATCGTTCATCTCACTTTATCCACTCTCGGATTGACTTTTCCTGGGCGCCTGCCAAACACAGGCCAACCATTTTCGAGGAACCATGATCCGCCATATCGTCTTCTTCCGCGCCAAGAATCCCGCCGACAAGGAAACCATCTTCGCCGGCCTGTCCCGATTGGCCGGCATTCCCCATTCCCGCCATTTCGAAATCGGCCGCAATCTGCTGGTCGATGCGATCAGCCCGGACGGCCCCGATTTCGTCGTCTATGGCGAATTCGACGACGCGGCGCAACTGGCCGCCTACAAGGCCCATCCGATTTATGCCGAGGCCACAGCCCTGGTGCGCCCGCTGCGCGACATGCGCATCGCGGCCGATTTCCTGTCCGGCGGCTGATTTCAGGAGGCGGGGCGCAAGGCCTCGGCGATGCGGCGCTCCGCCGCGGCCATCTCCGGGGCGAAGCGGATCTCTGCCGCCAACGCGCTGCCGGCCTGCGCGATCTTCTCCGCCTCTTCGGGCACGGCGAACAGCCAGGTCAGCTTTTCGTCGAAATCGGCCAGATCGGCCCGCAGCGGCACGTAATGGCGCCAGGGCACCAGCCGATCATAGAACCATTGGCGGTAGCCGAAGGCGCTCTCCACCTTCAGGACCGTGGCGCCCATGATCAGCTTCTGCAGCAGCGGCCAGCTGTTCGACCAGCCATCGACATCGACGAGATAGCGATAGAGCAGGAAAGTCGCGCTCGGCACAGCGGGCTTGACCAGCGCGCCCGCGCCGGCCCGCTGCGCGTCGTCGAACACCCCGGACAGGTCGGTCATGCCGATGTCGAGCCGGGCGGCATAGGCGCTCTGCTGCGCGCGCCGACAGAGTTCGAGGCGCTGATAGAGTTTGGCCGGCCCATGGGGACGGCCGTTGGCGGCACCGCGCCAGAACACCCTATCGCGTCGCGCGCGCCAGGGCGCCGATGCCGCAGCCTGCAAGCGCAGATCGGCATAGCCTTCGCTGTTGGCGAAATGATGGTCGGGCACGAGGATCGTGTCGGTCCGCCAGCAGGATGGCGAAACCCGGCGGTAATCACCCTCGGTTTCGCACCCGTCACTGACATTGACGATGACTTCGTACAGGCCGTCATCGGCGAGCCCCGCCGCAATGGGCACGAACAGACGCGCCAGCGACGCCATTGCATGCAGGCTTATCGCCGGTGTCAGCTCGATACCTTGGCGGACATGCAGCAGCAGCGATCGCCGGCAGACATGCACCAGCAGATGGGCGGGCGAGGCAAGCGGACGCGGCAGGCTGGCCTCTGGCAAGATCCGGCAGGCGCAGGGCAAGCCGCCCGTCTCCATGACGGCCATCGAGAAGGCCATTTCGAGCGCGCGGTCGGCCTCCTCCCCGCGCCCCTCGGTGCGCAGGGTCTCGGCCAGCCGCACGATCTCCGCCGCCGGATGCATGCTGGTTAATTCGCCGCCAGAGTCTTGGCCCCCGCAATGATCGTGCGCCGGTAGAGCTGGCGCAGCTTCTCGGCATCGACATCGACGCAGATGGCCTGCGACGGGCGATTGTCCCACGCACCCGGCGGGAAGCCGCGGCTGTCCGGCTTCTGGATGGTCTGGCCGATCGCCAGCCCTTCGGTCACGGTGCGAATGGCGCCCGAGCGGGTCTTGAACAGCGACGGATCGGCAAGATAGGCCACCGCCGAGGCGTCGTGCACATAGATGCTCTTCATGCCGTTCTTCTTGTAGAACGCCTCGTAGAAGCGGGTGATGTCCCAGATGAACTGGCCGACTTCGCCACCCTCCTTGGCCAAAGCGCTTAGATAGTCCGTCGGCATTTCGACGCGATGGGTAACGTCGAGACCGACCGCGGTGACATGCCATTTGGCGCCGAAGATTTCGTCGGCGGCGGTCGGGTCGTCATGGATATTGGCTTCGCTGGCCGGGGTGATATTGCCGAGAGTGCCGAAATAGCCGAAGGCGCCGCCCATGATGATGACTTCCTTGACCAGGCCGGCGATCTCGGGGTCCTCACGCAGCGCCAGCGCCAGATTGGTCATGCTGCCGACCGCGACCAGCGTCACCTCGCCGGGATGGGCGCGGACGGTGTCGATGATGAATTTATGCGCCACGCGCGGATCGGGCTGGGTCCTGACCTGATCGGGAACCGGCACGTCGCCGAGACCATTCTTGCCATGCACATAGACCGGCGGCGGACCATAATCGCCAACCAGGGGAATGCCGGTGCCCCGGGCTACCGGCACATTGATCTTGAAGCGCTCGACCAGATAGAGCGCATTGCGGGTGGTAACGTCGACGACATGGTTGCCAAAGGTCGTGGTGACGCCCAGCAGATCGATGGTCGGCAGATAATGCAAAAACAGCAGCGCCATCGCATCGTCGATGCCGGGATCGGTGTCGAAAATCACCTTACGAGTCCCTGGGCGAGTCCCGGGCAGATCGGCTTTCGCCGCAGCGCCGGCGGATAACGGCGCAAGGCCGGCGGCCGCGCCCGCGGCGAGAAGTCCGGAAAACTGGCGGCGGCTGATCAAATCGGTCATTATTGTGGTCCTCCCTGTTGTATCCTTTATGCCCTGAGGGGCGGTGCGCATGAAGCAAGAACTTCACAAGGACACGACCCACTGAGAGTGCGTCGCTCACTGTCCCCGATTTGGGATAGTCGGCGTCGCCAGGAACGGCCAAGTTGTACTGACCAGGTATTTGCGTTTCAGGGGTACAGCCATGCAGACAGACGACCGAGATCGCAAGGACGATCAACTGCCGGTGACGGTTTCCCAGTTCGCCGCCCTGGCCGCCCGGCTCGAATCGATGCATCTCGCCACCATCGAGCGCATCAAGGAAGTGCGGGCCGATGTCGCCGGTACGGCCGAACTCAACGACATGGCGTCGGGCGAGGTGCTGGGCAAGATCGGCGATCTGTTGAGCCAGGTCACCGCGCGCTCGGCGATCGACGATGTCGGCGGACCCGGCCAGGAGATCGAGGCGGTGATCCGCCTCAATGCCGAGGCCGCCAACCGCATCATGGATGCGGCCGAACATATCTCGGACTGTATCGAGTTTGACGGCGTGCCGGACGCGGTCCGCTTCACCGTGCTCAATCATGTCACCGCCATCTTCGAGGCCTGCGGATTCCAGGATCTGACCGGCCAGCGCATCCAACGCGCCTTGAAGACCCTGCGCTCGATCGAGGAATCGATGCTGGGCCGCCAGGTCACCGAGGCTCAGCCCAACGTCAAGATCGACCAGGGCTATGCCGATGCGGTGCTTTCGGGGACTCATCCCGACGCCGCCAAGGAAGTCAGCCAGGCCGATATCGACAATCTGTTCGACTGAACTCGGTCAGCCGGCCTGCTGCTTGCGGCGGCGCGAGAAGATCCACCAATCCAGCGCCTCGCCGGTGCGGGCTTGGTGGATCGCGGCGGCGAATACATCCTCGACGCAGGGATCCTGACGGCTATTGGTCAGGGCGCAGAGCCGCTCATACAGATCACGCGCCTCTTCCTTGGCGAGGTGTGGAACCGAAGCGATCCCCAGGCGTTCAAAATCAGTGAGCGCCGCCTTGCCGACATTGCGCAGATCGGCCAGCCTCAACTCTCTTGCTGTCGTCATCCGAGTCTCCCTCTCTGCGCGAAAGGATAGACCAATGCCCTACGTGGTCAAAGCCGCCCTTGCCGATCCCGCCGCGGAAAACTTCTCGTTCGACGAGAAGACCATGTGGGACGGCAAGAAGATCAAGACCGGCGACGAGATCTACATCTTCGCCGCCGGCCCTATGGGCGGCAGCGGACTCTGCGCCAAGGGCGAGGTCACCGCGGTCCGGCCCGGCGAGGGTATCCGTGTCTCCGTCGAGGTGAAACGCACCGCCATCGCCCGCGCCAAGCTCGGGCGCCAGGAGCTCAAGCCGCACCGCGACAAACAGGATGGCAGCCCGCAAGCCGAGATCGGCTGGCGCCTCTACAAGCAGGCGACCAACAAGATTGCCGGCATTTCTGAACTGACCGCGGCTTTTCTCGACGGGTTCTTTTAGGTTCCACAGAAGGTCTGCAGGACCTCTTCCTCGGGCAATGGCGGTTGTTCGTACAGGGCGAATTCAGGCCGGTCCATGGTCGGATCTGCCAGCGCCGCCAGCATTTCGCGGAAGGGCGCGAAATCGCCATGATCGGTGGCGGCACGGATCACCGCTTCGATGCGGTGATTGCGCGGAATGATGGCGGGGTTGGCGCGGCGCATCACCGCGAGACGAGCCTTGGGCGACGCGGTCTCCTGGCCGATCCGCGCGCGCCAACGGGCAAGCCAGCCCTCGATCGCCCCCTGGTCGGCGAACAAAGCAAGCAGCGCGGTTCCATCGGCCTCAGCGTCGCACAGACGGCGGAAGGCGATGGTAAAATCGGCCTGGCAAGCGGCCATCAGCGTCAGGAAATCCTGCGACAGGGCCAGATCGTCGGGTTGCGCCGACAATAGCCCCAATTTTTCGCGCATCACCGCCAGATAGGCCTCGTCGAAGGCCGATTTATAGCTCTCCAGCGCAAGTTCCGCCTCGGCGACGGCGTCTTCTTCAGCATCGGCCAGCAGAGGAAGCAAACATTCGGCCAGGCGGAACAGATTCCATTGCGCCATGCGCGGCTGATTTGAATAGGCATAGCGTCCGCCCTGATCGATCGAGCTGAACACCTTGTCGGGGTCGAAGCCATCCAGGAAGGCGCAGGGACCGAAATCGATGGTTTCCCCGGCGATCGAGCAATTGTCGGTATTCATCACCCCATGGATGAAGCCGATCCCCTGCCAGCGAGCGAGCAGCGCCGCCTGGCGCTCGACCACCGCCTGCAGGAAGGCGCGATAGGGTTTCTCGGCCTCCGCCGCTTCGGGGTAATGCCGGGCGATAGCATAGTCGGCCAGGGCCTTCACCCCCTCATGATCCTGGCGCGCCGCGAAGAACTGGAAGGTGCCGACGCGCAGATGGCTGGCGGCGACGCGGGTCAGCACGGCGCCGGGCAGCACCGTCTCGCGAAAGACCGGCTGGCCGGTGGTGGCCGCGGCCAAAGCGCGGGTGGTGGGAATGCCGAAGGCGGCCATCGCCTCGCCCAGCAGATATTCGCGCAGCACCGGCCCCAGCGCCGCGCGCCCGTCGCCGCGGCGCGAGAAGGCGGTCATGCCCGAGCCCTTGAGCTGAATGTCGCGACGGCGTCCCTCGCGGTCGATCACCTCGCCCAGCAGGATGGCGCGCCCGTCGCCGAGCTGCGGCACGAAATTGCCGAATTGATGCCCGGCATAGGCCATGGCCAGCGGCTCGGCCCCGGCGGGCACCTCATTGCCGGCCAGCATCGCCGCGGTCAGCCGGTCGGCATCGATGCCCAACTCTTCAGCCAAGGCGCGGTTGACCTCGATCAGCGCCGGATCGGCGACCGGGGTCGGATCGACGCGCTGGAAGAAGTGCGGCGGCAGGCGGGCATAGGAATTGTCGAAGGCGAAGGGGAGCTTGTTCATTCCCCGAATGTAGGGGCTCGATGGCTCGAGTTCTACCCGCTGTTTACGCAAGGGACTTTTCATCTTGCGCCGAACGGGAGACGCAGCGCGGTTGTTCGCTCTGATCGACGCTGAAGCCTAAAGCCACTTCACCCGGCGAAACCAGCGATAGAGCCCGATACACACCACCGCGATGACACCCAGCACGGTGTAATAGCCATATTTCCAATGCAGCTCGGGCATCACCTCGAAATTCATCCCATAGATGCCGGCGATCGCGGTCGGCACGGCCAGAATCGCCGCCCAGGCCGCCAGTTTGCGGGTGATCTCGCCCTGATTTTGCTGTTCGAGCAGTATACTGACCTCGAAGACCGAGGACAGAACGTCGCGCTGCGCCTCGACCATCGCGGCGACGCGGCGGACATGGTCGCGCACATCGCGGAAATAGGGCTGGATCTCGAGGTCGACACAGGGAAACTCCTGGTGCTCCAGGCGGGCCGCCACCTCTTCCATGAAAACCAGCATGCGGCGGAACCGCATCATCTCGCGGCGCAGGCTGAACAGGCGCCCCACCTGCTCGCGGTCGAGAAAGGATTGCAGCGCGCGGCGCTCCATCGTCTCGACCTCGTCCTCGATCGCTTCGACCAGCGGCAGATATCCGTCGACGATATAGTCCAGCACCGCATGCAGAACGTAATCGGCGCCGTTCTTCAGCATGCCCGAAGCCGTCTCCAATCGCTGGCGCAGCTCCGTATGGGCGCGCGCCGACCCGTGTCGTACGGTAATGATATGGTTGGCGCCGACGAAAATATCGGTCTCGCCATAGACCAGCTCTCGCCCTTCGAGATGGGCGGTACGGGCCACCACGAAAAGCTGGTCGTCATAGACCTCGACCTTGGGGATCTGGTGCGCCGTCAGCGCGTCCTCGACCGCCAGCGGATGCAGCTCGAAGCGCGCCTGCAGGATGCGCAATTCCTGCTCGCTGGGCTCGACCATGCCGATCCAGGCGAATTCGCCCTTGGCCATGTCCAGGCTGCGCGGATCGGCCAGATCCACGTCGCGCACCCGGCGCCCATTGGCGTAAATATAGGCGGCAACGACGCTCAACGGCCCCTCCCCTCGCGCTGCTTTGCCGTCAGCTTCCCATCAAAATCCCGGCTTGGCCATCCGGCTTTTCGCCGGTGCCGCCGGTCTCGGGCAGCAGCAGAAGAAGCGCCGCCAACGCCACCGAAGCGGCCGCGCCGAGGGCGAGAAACGCCGGACCATAGCCGAAATGATCGACCACCAACCCCGCCGCGAGGCCGCTGACCGAGGCGCCGATCGCCTGTGCCGAGACGACCACGCCCAGGGCCAGGGTGTAATGGCCAGTGCCGCGCATCAGATCGGCCACCACCAGAGGCAGCAACACGCCATAGATGCCCGCGCCGATCCCGTCGAGCAGCTGGATTGCGATCAGCCAGGCGGGATCGTCGGACAGGGTGTAGAGCACGGCGCGCAGCGGCAGAATGCCGAAGCCGATCAGCAGCACCGGCTTGCGCCCCCAGCGCGCGGCGGAGCGCCCGGCCAGCAGCGCGACCGGCAGCATCACCAGCTGGGCGGCGACGATACAGGCCGACATCATCGCCGTCGCCCAGCCGGGATTGGCCTGGGCCAGCTTCTGCCCGACCAGCGGCAATAAGGGCGCATTGGCGAAATGGAACAGCAGCACGCAGCCAGCGAACACCCTCAGCGGGCGACAGAAGGCGATGACCCGCCAGGCCGCCTTGCCGCTCGGCGGCGGCTGTCCGTCCTCCATGCCGCGCGCCCGCTCGTGATCGATCGCGGCTGCGGGAATGGCCAGCACCGCCAGGATCGCCAGGATGGCGAAGAGCGGCCCGAGCAGAAACACCGCGCGCTGACCGAACAGGCGCCCGACCAGCCCGGCGGCAAGGGCGATAAAGACGTTTCCGGCATGATCGAACGCCGAATTGCGCCCCATGCGCGCCGACAGAAGGCGGCGGGCGAACACACCCAGCGTCAGTGCCGCGATCGCCGGGGCGAACACATCGCCGACCAGCGCAAGCACCGTATTGGCCGCCAGCATCGGCCAGAAATCGACGAAGGCGAAGATCGAGGCGGTCGCGGCGCCCAGGATCGCCAGGGCCCCCACCAGCAGTCCGCGTTTGGCGCGGGTTGCGTCGATCAGGGCGCCGGCGGGCACCTGTCCGATCAGGCCGAGCAAGCCGCTGAGCGAGGTCACCAGGCCGACGGCGGATTGGCTCCAGCCCTGCTGGGTGATCAGAAAGACATTGAGGAACGGCCCAAGCGCCCCGCGCACATCGGCAAGCAGGAAATTGACGGCGTCGAGCGCGTCGAGGCGAGCCCATTTGCGAAGCGGATCGGTGTCCTCCATGCGGGCGACAACCCCACAGGCCCCAAAGGGTTCACCAACTGCTAAGCCAGCCGCGCCATGACCCAGCGGCCGACCAGCAGCCAGATGCCGGTCAGGCCGACCATCAGGCCGAACCACAGGCGCAATCGGCGCTCGGGCAGGCGATGAGCCAGCTCGACGCCGGCCGCCACGGTCAGCACCCCGCCAACCGACAAACAGAGTCCCGTCGTCCAATCGACATGGCCCTGCCCGGCATAGGTGCCCAACGCGATGATCGAGCTGGGCGCCACCAGGGCCAGACCGAGCGCCTGCGCGGTGCGCTGATCGATGCGGAACAACCGGACGAGAAAGGGAATCGCCACCAGGGCGCCGCCGATGCCGAGCAACCCCATGCTGACCCCTCCGGCAACCCCGACCAGCGGGACGAGCCGGCGATCGAGACCAACCCGCTCCGGTCGGGACACTTCAGGGGATTTGGCGATCATCTGCGCCGCGACGAACAGCAGGAACAAGGCGAACAGCGAGCGCAGCAGCCCCTGATCGAGACCGCCGGCCAGATGCGCGCTCGCCCACGTGGTGATGGTGCCGGCGGCGGCGATCCCGAACGCCTCGCGCCGTGGGATCGGATTGTGGCGGGCATAGCGCCAGGCGCCGATCAGCAGATTGGGCACCATCAGGACCAGGGCGGTGCCCTGGGCGGTGGCCTGGTCCTGCCCGAAGGCGAGGATCAGCACCGGAATCGCGATGATGCCGCCGCCGATGCCGAACAGCCCGCCGGAGAAACCGAGAACCGCACCGAGAGCCAACAGACCGATCAGATGAAGCGGCTGGTCGAGAAGGCCCATCAGGCGCGATAGGTCAACTTGACCTTGGCCGCCGCGGCGCGGGCCGCCGCGCGGGCATCCTCGACCGTGCCCTCGCGCGCCAGCGCCAGCGCGACGCCCATGCGGCGATAGGGACGGGTCGTCGGCTTATTGAAGATGCGGACATCGAGATCGATGCCGGGCGCGTCCGGCACCAGCGCCTCGGCCACGCCCTCAACGGCGAAGTCGGCGAAATCGCGGTCGGCCAGGATCACGGCGGACGCACTCGGACCCTGCAGGGTGATCGAGGGAATCGGCAGGCCGAGAATGGCCCGCGCATGCAGATCGAATTCGGACAGGTTCTGCGAGATCAGCGTCACCATCCCGGTATCGTGCGGGCGCGGCGACAATTCCGAGAAGATCACCTCGCTGCCCTTGACGAAGAATTCGACGCCGAACAAGCCATATCCACCCAGATCATCGACCACGGCCTTGGCGATGCGCTTGGCCTCTTCGACTGCTTCGTCCGTCATCGGCGTCGGCTGCCAGCTTTCCTGATAGTCGCCGCGCTCCTGGCGATGGCCGATCGGGTCGCAGAACACCACGCCTTGACGCGTCCGGATGGTCAGCAGCGTGATCTCGTAATCGAAGGCGATGAAGGCCTCGACGATGACCCGCTTGCGGTCCCCGCGCATGCCGGCCACCGCATAATCCCAAGACGCATCGATGGCATCGGCGCTCTTGACCGTGCTCTGTCCCTTGCCGGACGAGGACATGACCGGTTTCACCACGCAGGGAATGCCAACCTTGGCCACCGCCTCGCGCATTTCCTCGATCGTTTCGGCATAGAGATATTTTGAGGTCGGCAGGCCCAACTCGGTCGCTGCCACCTCGCGGATGCGGTCTCTGTTCATGGTCATGATGGTGGCGCGC
>Ga0116226_10000954_pt1 | contig 25283 bp, 23 predicted proteins | sample S1TSphfallax_FD_89692 | JGI IMG/M metagenome (GOLD analysis project Ga0116226, IMG submission 89692) | Host-associated microbial communities from peat moss isolated from Minnesota, USA - S1T2_Fa - Sphagnum fallax MG | ecosystem: Host-associated > Plants > Peat moss > Unclassified | place: USA... | reverse complement strand
GCGCACTCGAAGTTCCCCTGTCTTGAAGTCGACGAAGCGCGCGAGGCCATCGGCGAGGGCCACGTCGCCGACACGACCGCCTTGCACCTGCACGGTGAGCCCCTCGTTATGAAACACCGCCACCGCCCGCAAGTCCTCGGCGACCGGCCAGCCATCGTGATAATTGAGCGTTCCGCCCGCGAAATGGGCGCGCGCCAGGAAGTCACCGCTGCCGTCACGAAACGGGAAGTGCCGGACCGGTCCCCGAAAGACCACATCGGCGTGTGCGAGACGCCCCGCGACGAGGGCGTGATCCAGCCAGTTGTAAGTGGGCGTCGGCATCAGCGCGCGCGGCAGGTAAGAGTGCATGTCCTCGATATGTCCGTCGTCGAGTTGGGCGACCAGCGTCAACACCGGCGAACCGTGATCCCCGGGCTGCAACCAGGCGACCTGGGCATGCACGCGGGCATCATGATTTTTCATATCGAGAGCCGGCGTGGCGATCAGCGTCTCCTGCCCCGTTCGCTTCCAGTAGAGCGTCGTCTTGAACGAATCGAGTACCACCGGTTCCGGCAGCTGAATCGGCCAGGCGAACACGGCTCCGGGCCCGTCGAGTTCCACCCGACCTCCGCTGTCGGTGCCCGCCACCCGTCCATTCAAGCCTCTGAGGCCCGGCGCGCGATCGACCGGAGCGAATCCCACATCGCGAAAAAGCGCATGCACGTCGAAGCGCCACGGATCGGCGGTCGAAGGACGGTGCAGGTTCACTTCGGTGTTGAGCCATTCCCCGGTGGGCTCGACGTCGGTCAAGCGCTCGCGCAAGTCCTTCTGCGGCAACAATCCCGCCAGAGGCAGCAGCGCCTCGATGCGCAGATAGCTCGCGCGCGCATGCAATTCGAGCAAGCCGGCATCGTCGCCGCGCCAGCTCACGTCGAATTGCGAGTCCGGATCACGCCGCTCGCCGGACTGCGCGCGCACCCGGCGACCTGACAGGGTCCAACGATCGCCGTCATGGACCATCGTGAGCACGCCGGAGATATGGTCGAAGCGGACACTCGGCTCCTCCGCGAGCTGAGTGACCACGTCGCTCGCGTCGAAATCGAGATTGGCGCGTACGAGGCGGCCCCCCCGGCCGCGCGCCGCCAATTCGAAACCGCCGCCGCCCGCCGTCAGTCGCGCCAGATAACCGGGTAACAACTCATGCCAGCCGGCGAGCGCCAAGCGGCGCGCCCGCGCGAGTCCGGTCCAATCGAGCACGCTCAAGGTTCCCGCACCGCGCGCCGTGGCATTGACGCGAAGTTCACCCCCAAGCACCTCCGGCAAACGGGCCGCCAACTCGAGTTCGATCAGCGCTGCGCTGCGCCGGAGCGTGAGATTCACCGCGCGCAATTCGAGCGCGGGCAATGCCGCATTCCAGTTCTCGACGGTGATGACGCCGTCGCGGATGGTGACCGTCCCCAACGGCAGATCATCGACGGTGAGCGGCGGCAACGAGCCCGTGCCACCGCTCAATTTGAGCTCAGAACCGAGCGCAAAATCGGTCGGACCCACCCGCTCCAGGAAAATCTTGGGCTGGTCCAACTCGATGCGCCCGGCGAGCAGCTTGCCGGTCTCGAGCCAGGCCCACACATCCGCGCCGATGCGCCCGCCCGCCGCGCGCGCAAGCACGCGCTGATCATCCTTGGAGCGCAGTTCGAGCCCGTCGAAATACAGTTCAGGTCCATACCAACGCAGCTTCGGCGACACGTGCGTGAATGCGATGTGATAGCCGATCCGTTGATGCACCCACTCCTTGAGTTCGGCCTGGTACTGCGGCACGCGATCGAGCGCGAGCTTCAACGCAAGCATCGCGAGGCCGCTCAGGCACAAAAGTCCCGCGCAGGCATAGAGCAGGTATTTTCCAGCCTTGCGCAAGACCATCTACATCAACACGACGTCGTACTGATCCACCGTGTAGAGCGCTTCGGTTTGCAGGCGGATGGGCTTGCCCGTCACCAACTCGAGCTCGCCCAGCGCGGATGACTCCTCATCGAGCAGCCGCTCGATGACGTCCTGATGGGCGAGCACCATGAGCTGCTGACACTCGAATTGACGCGACTGTCGCACCACCTCTCGAAACACCTCGTAACACACCGTCTCCGCCGTTTTGACGAATCCCCGACCCTCGCAGGTAGGACAAGACTGACACAGCAGATGTTCCAAACTTTCGCGGGTGCGCTTGCGGGTCATCTCGACCAGCCCGAGCGGTGACACCGAGGAGATATTGGTCTTGACATGATCGTCGGCGAGCGCCTTCTCGAGCGCGTGGATCACCTGGCGCCGATGATCCGCCTCCTCCATGTCGATGAAATCGATGATGATGATGCCGCCGAGATTACGCAGCCTGAGCTGCCGCGCGATGGTGACGGCCGCCTCGAGATTGGTGCGGAAGATCGTCTCTTCGAGATTGCGGTGCCCGACGAAGGCGCCGGTGTTCACGTCCACCGTGGTCATCGCCTCGGTCTGGTCGATGATGACGTAGCCACCGGACTTCAGCGACACCTTGCGGTCGAGCGCGCGTTGGATCTCGTCCTCGACGTGGTGCAATTCGAACAACGGCCGCGCTTCAGCGTAGAGTTCCAGGCGCGCGGCCGCCTCCGGCATGAACGAGTTCGCGAAATCGAGCATCTCGCGGTGCGCGTTCGCCTGATCGATGAGCACCCGGTCGACATCCGGCCGCATGAGGTCGCGCAGCATGCGCAGGTGCAGCGGCAAATCCGCATGCACGAGATTGCCCGGCTGGGTGCGCAACCCCTTCTGCCGCACGAACTGCCACAGCTTGCGCAGGTAAACCATGTCCGCGAGCAGTGCGGCCGCCGGCGCATCCTCCGCCGCGGTGCGTACGATGTAGCCGGCGTTCTCCTTAGGCTCGAGCCCCGCCGTCACCGCACTGCGCAGCCGCTCGCGCTCCGGTTCGGACTCGATCCGCGCCGAGACGCCCACCCCCTGACTCTGCGGCATGTAAACGAGATAGCGCGACGGCAGAGTGATGTAGGTCGTGAGCCGGGCGCCTTTGGTGCCCAAGGGATCTTTGACCACCTGCACCAGGATTTCATTGCCCTCCGCCACGAGAGCACGAATGTTCGTCGGTGGCGGCGGTTCGATGCCGATCTCGGCATGGCGGGGATCGAAGATGTCGGAGGCATGTAGGAAGGCGGTGCGCTCGAGCCCGATCTCGATGAAGGCGGCCTGCATGCCGGGCAGCACCCGCGACACGCGGCCCTGGTAGATGTTGCTGATGATGCCGCGACGACTGCCACGCTCGAGGAACACCTCTTGCAGCACGCCGTTCTCGACCACGGCGGCGCGCGCCTCGTGCAAACTCGCATTGATGAGTATTTCCGTGGGCATCGCGGGGATCTTTAGTCGGTACGCCAACGCGGCACACCCGCCGCGTCCAGCAAGGCGGCGGTCTCGAACAGCGGCAAGCCCATCACGCCGGAGAAACTGCCGTGCAAGGCCGCGACGAACACCGCGCCGCGCCCCTGCACCGCATAACCGCCCGCCTTGTCGCAGGGCTCGCCGGTGGCCCAATAGGCGCGCGCCTCACGGGTCGCTATCTCCCGAAAGGTCACCTCGCTGCGCGACAGCCGCGTCTCGACGCCCGAGTCGGACGCGAGGGCAATGGCCGTCAACACCCCATGCACTCGTCCCGACAACGCTCGCAGCATGCGCTCACCGTCGTCGGCATCAACCGGCTTGGTCAGGATCCGGCCATCGAGCACGACCGCGGTATCGGCACCGAGCACGGGCGCCGGCGCGACCGTGGCCCCCACCTCGCGCGCCGTCACCGCCCTCGGTCGCCGCGCCAGCCCCGCCCGCGCTTTCGACTCCGCCAAGCGCAGAACATAGGCTGGAGCCGTCTCACCCGGCCGGAGCGTTTCGTCAACCTCGCTCGCAAGCACTTGAAATCGCACGCCGATCTGGGTGAGCAACTCGCGGCGCCGCGGCGACCCGGACGCAAGGTAGATGAAATCGGCCGACATGACGCCAGGATACCGAGGTTCAGGCGCGGTGATACGGATGTCCGGAATTGAGGCTCATGGCGCGGTAGATTTGTTCGGCGAGCACGACCCGGACCAGACCATGCGGCATAGTCAACGGTGACAAAGACCAGCTCGCATTGGCGCGCGCCCGACAGGATTCCGACAACCCATCAGGCCCGCCGACGAGCAGCACCAGGGGCTGGGCCGCGCGCAGTCGTTCGTTGAGCCACGCGCTCAACTGCGGGGTATTCATCGACTTGCCGGTGACTTCCATTGCGACGACATAATCGTCCCGCTCGACCGCGCCCAGCATGCGCTCGCCCTCGCGCTCGATGGCGCGCTGTGGGTTCTCACCAACCCGCCGCGTCGCCACCGCGATCTCGGTCAAATCGAGGACGAGCGGCGAACGCAGGCGCTTTTGATAGTCGCGAAAGCCCTCGTTGATCCAGTCCGGCAGCCGCGTACCCGCGGCAATCAAGCGGCACTTCATGACGACTCGAAGGTCGCGCGGCGCCGCGTTCCCCGGCCCAGCGTTCCCCGGCCCAAGCGTGCAGCCGCTTCGGTCAGGCGCGCACGGCGCGTTTCGTCGCGGTCAAGTCCCACAGCTTCTCGAGACCGTAGAACTCGCGCACCCGCGGCAGCATGACGTGCACGATCATCTCATTGAGATCGATGAGCACCCAGTCGCTGTCCTGCTGACCCTCGACGCCATGCGGCCTGAAGCCCGCCGCCTTGGTTTTCTCCACCAGGCGCTGCGCCACCGAGCGCACGTGCCGATCCGAGGTGCCGCTGGCGATCACCATGGTGTCGGCGACATCGGTGAGTCCGCGCACATCCAACACCTTGATCTCCAACGCTTTCATGTCATCCAGCGCCGCGATGACCAGCGCTTTCAAGGCGGCTGACCGAGCCGCCGCCACGGCCGCCTGATCGAACGTCGCCGGCGTTGCCTCGCGCTTCAACGCGCCATTGGATTTCGGCTTGCCGGGAGCCTTTGTCTTGCCGGAACCCTTGCCGGAGCCCTTGGCCTTGCCGGGACCCTTGACCTTGCCGGAGCGCTCGGGTTTGGCCGCGCTCGGCCCCGTCGTGCCGCGGGGCGCTGTCGGACCCGACCGTTTCGGCTTGCTGCTGCGTTTTTCTGTCCTGGCGCTTGCCGCGCCGTCCTCCGTGCTCTTCGACGTCGATGCTTTTTTGTTGACTGGCACTAAGTTGTCCGTGATTTGGAGTAACAGTTGGCTTCCAGAATCAGTTTACGCACTGGATCCGGCATGAGGAAGCGCGGATCTCGCCCCAAAGCTATTAATTGCCGCACCTCGGTGGAGGAAATCTCGAGCTGCGTCACAGCATGGATATAGATCGAGCCAGCGCGCTGTTCGTGCAGGTCATTGATCCGGTGGGTACCGCGATCCACGAGCAGCTCGCCCAACGGTCCCATCTCCGGTGCGCGCCAACCCGGCCGGTGCGCGACCACCAAGTGCGCCAAGGTCAGCAGCTCACGCCATTGGTGCCACTTGGGCAGGCTCAAGAACGCGTCCATGCCGACGATCAGACAAAGGCTGCGATCCGGATATTCATGACGGAGTTCACCCAGCGTCTCCACCGTAAACGACGGTCCGGCTTTGCGCACCTCACGGTCATCGACGACGAAACCCGGCTGACCGGCTACCGCCTGCTGCACCATGGTCAGACGCAGTTCGGCATTCGCGAACGGCCGATCGCGATGCGGGGGGTTGCCCGCGGGGAGGAAACGGATTTCCTTCAGACGCAGCGACTGTTGCAACTCGAAGGCCGTACGCAGATGGGCATAATGAATTGGATCGAAGGTGCCACCGAAAATGCCCATGGGGTTCATAGGGCTACCCTGCCTGAATCCGCAGACGCTTGCAAAGCGCCCGCCATCGCCGCGGTGAGGCCCGTGATCGCCGTCCACGGATCGCCGGCCGCCATCCCCTTGATGACCCGATCGGTCTGATGCGCCTGGCGCAGCAACTGCGCCAGCGGCATTTGTTGAATGCGCGCCAATGCCTCCGGCGAGGGCGTGGCCGCCTGGTTCCAGCCCGAGCCACGCGCGCTGCTGCGTAAGCGAGTCCGCTCGCGCGCCTGCCACAAGCCGCGCAGTTCGCGCAGCAGCGCCCAAAAGATCAACGTGGGCTCAATTCCCTCGCTCTTGAGTCCGAGCAACACCTTGAGCGCGCGTTGCGCATCGCCGGCCGCGGCCGCGGTGCCGAGCTGAAAGACGTCATAGCGTGCGCTGTCGCCGACCGAACGCAGCACCAGATCCGCGTCGATGCGCCTGCCACCGGGCGCTTTACGATCCACCGCCCGCGCAGCGTCGGCACCTACGTCGTCGGCACCTACGTCGTCGGCACACGCGCAATCGACCAACAGCGCGAGCTTATCGAGTTCCTGCTTCGCGGCGAGCAAATTGCCCTCGACACGATCGACGATGAGCCGTGCGGCGTCGGGTTCGATGTCCACCCCGAGCGCTTTGGCGCGGGCGCGCAACCAACCGGGCAACGCGGCGGTATCCACCGGCCAAACACGCACCCATGCACCGTGTTGCTCGATGGCGCGCACCCACGGCGCATCCCCGCTCTTGTTGTCGAGCTTGTCGGTAATCACCAAACACACCACATCGGGCGGTGGCCGCGATGCGAGATCGACGATGACCGCCGCACCCTTGTCGGGTTTGCCGGTGGGCATGCGCAACTCGAACAAGCGCCTCTCGGCGAACAACGACAGCGACTGCCCAGCCTGCCTGAGCGAGTCCCAATCGAAGCTGCGATCGATGAAGAACACCGACCGGTCCGCATAGCCTGCCGCGCGCGCCGCCGCCCGGATCGCATCGGCGGCCTCACCGACGAGCAGCGGCTCATCGCCCGATACCAGATAGATTTTGGCGAGCCCCCGTGCGAGAGCCGGCGGCAGCTGCAGAGGAGTCAGCCGCAAGAGAGCCGCGTCCGTGCCGCGTCGTATTCGCCCGCCAGGCGTTCGATCAGCGAGTCCACCGTCTCAACCGCGTGAATTCCGCTCACGCTCTGACCGGCGCTCCAGATGTCCTTCCAGGCCTTGACTGCCGTGTTGCCGCCGGTGCCGAAATTCATCGTGGACTTATCGGCCGCCGGCAAGTTGTCCGGATCCATGCCGGCGTTCGCGACGCTGCCGCGCAGGTAATTGCCCGGGATCCCGCTGAACAGCGACGTGTAGACGATGTCCTCGGCGCGAGAGTCGACCAACATTTGTTTGTACGCCGCATCGGCATTCGCCTCGGCGGTGGCGATGAAGCGCGTACCGAGGTAAGCAAGGTCCGCCCCCAGCGCCTGTGCCGCGAGGATATCCGCGCCGCTGCTCATGGCGCCCGACAGGATGATCGTGCCGGCATATACCTCACGAATCTGTTTGACCAGCGCGAAGGGACTCAACGAGCCCGCATGCCCGCCGGCCCCGGCACAGACCGCGATGATGCCATCGACACCTTGTTGTGCAGCCTTCTCGGCATGCCGCAAATTGATGACGTCGTGAAACACGAGTCCGCCGTAGCTGTGCACCGCGCTCACCACCTCGGCCGGCGGGCGCAAGCTGGTAATGACGATGGGCACCCGGTACTTCACGCATAAGCGCATGTCATGCTCCAGCCGATCGTTGCTGGCATGCACGATTTGATTCACCGCGAACGGCGCCACTTTGACCCCCGGATGGGTCGCCATGTGGGCGGCGAGTTCCTCGGTGATGCGCGCCAGCCAGACCTCGAGTTGCGGTGCCGGCCGCGCATTCAACGCCGGGAAAGATCCCACCACACCCGCCTTGCACTGGGCAATGACGAGGTCGGGCGTCGACACGATGAACATCGGCGCACCGATCACCGGGAGCCTCAGGCGATCGTGCAATAAGGTTGGAATAGCCACGAACCATTATACTCGACGGCGAATACATCCCGTCACGAACCGCGTCACCACCACTTCCAAGGACACCCATGAAATTCGAGTTCCTAACGGTCGAACAGCGCGGCGCCGTGGCCCAGGTAACCCTCAACCGACCCGATAAACTCAATGCGCTCAATCTTCAGCTGGTCAAGGATCTACAGGCCGCCGCCCTCGCGATTGCGGCCGACACGGGGGTGCGCGCAGTGCTGCTCGGCGCCGCGGGCCGTGCGTTCTGTTCCGGCGCCGACCTGACGCGCGACGACTTCTTCGCGGACAAGACGAAAAGTACCGGACATAACATCACGGACGCGCTGCGCCGGTATTTCAACCCCATGGTGAGCGCCTGGTACGACCTCGACGTCCCGATCGTGGTGGCCGTCAACGGCATCGCGGCAGGCGCCGGGGTCAGTCTTGCCCTGCTCGGCGATATCGTGCTCGCCGGCAAATCCGCGACCTTCGTGCAATTGTTCGCCCCGAAACTCGGGCTCATGCCCGATCTCGGCAGCACCTATTTCCTGCCGCGCCTGATCGGCACGGCGCGAGCGAAAGGACTGACGCTGCTCGGCGAACCGCTGTCGGCGGCGGACGCCGAGCGCTGGGGCCTCATCTGGGGCTGCGTGGAGGATGCTGAGCTGCTTGCGCGGGCCGACAGTCTCGCGCAGCGACTCGCCGTGGGGCCCGGGCAAGCCTACAAACGCATCAAAGCGATCTTCAATCAGGAACCGACCCGCACGCTGGCCGAGCAATTGGAACTCGAGGCGGTCGCCCAGGGCGAACTCGCCGACACCCGGGACTTTGCGGAAGGGATAGCCGCGTTCGTGCAAAAACGCGCGCCGGTGTTCAGGTGCGAGTGAGACCCGGGAGCGCGCGTGGCCGTCCCACATTGGGCAGCAACACGGTCACGATGCCGAGCAACGGCAGATACGCACACAGTCGATAGACGGTCTCAATGCCGTACCGATCGGCGAGGCCGCCCAGCACGGCCGCACCGAGGCCGCCAAATCCGAAGGCCAGGCCGAAGAACAGTCCCGAGACCAAGCCCACTCGCTTGGGCGCCAGCTCCTGAGCAAAGACGACGATCGCGGAAAACGCGGACGACAGCACGAAACCGATGACGACCGTCAAAACGCACGTCCACGGCAGATCCACGAACGGCAGCGCCAATGTGAACGGCGCCACGCCCAGGATCGAGACCCAGATCACCGCCTTGCGGCCGACGCGGTCTCCGATCGGCCCACCCAGCAACGTGCCGGCAGCAGACGCGAAAAGAAACAGAAAAAGATAGAGCTGAGCGGCTTGCGGCGCGAGATGGAACTTTTGCATCAAATAAAACGTGTAATAGCTGCCGAGGCTCGCCAGGTAGAAATACTTCGAAAACACCAGGATGAGCAACACCCCCATCGCACGTAGCACCACCCGCCGGGGCAGTACCGCGTACACCGCCTCGGAGCGGCGACCGCGCGCCAGGTTCTTAAGGTGCTGCCCCCGGTACCAGATCGCCACCCGGAATAGCAGAAACATGGCGACGAACGTCATCAGGGCGACCGCCCCGATGCTGCTCCTTCCGTAGGGCAGCACGATGAACGCGGCGATCAACGGTCCGACGGCGGTGCCCGCGTTGCCACCGATCTGGAAAATGGACTGCGCCAAGCCATGGCTGCCACCCGACGCAAAACGCGCGATCCGCGAGGTCTCCGGATGGAACACGGACGACCCGGTACCGATCAATGCCGCGGCGAGGAGCACGGTCTCGTAGCGGTGGGCGAATGCCAGCGTCAGTAGGCCCAGCATCGTGGAGCCCATGCCGAGCGACGCGGCAAACGGCTGGGGATGACGATCGGTGTACAAACCGATCAGCGGCTGCAACAGCGAGGCCGTGAGTTGGTAGGTGAGCGTGATGAGCCCCAGTTGCACGAAATCCAACGTGAACTCGCCTTTCAACAACGGATAAATCGACACGAGCAGCGATTGCATCATGTCGTTCACGAGATGCGAGGCGCTGAGCGCACCGAGCACCGGGTACTGGATTCCATCGGTCTGTTCTTGCGCGGCGACGGCGCCTTCGGTCACACTCATTGCCGGTTGCCTCGAACATTGCGTTTCCCGATGCGCGACACCGGTATTCCCACCTCGCCGTCCGTCGCCGCGTTCGATCCGCAGCTTTCGCAGCCCCCGCACGCGCCACCTGCCTTGACCTGCGCAGCAGCCCGCAAACGGCGACCCAGTCCGCCCGGCAACACCCATCCGCCGTAGCTCAACAACCGCTGCCGCAAGGCCTTGGGGCCGAGGGCGTAGACGGCATAGAGAATGCTCATCAGCAGTATCGCGCCCACCACCGCATCGTCAATAACCGTTGTCACTGTCGCCTCCTTGGAGTCTCAACCGGCGAACGCCAGCGCTGCATGGTAGGTGATCCACGAACCCGCATAGGCGAGGCCGAACAAATACGCGGCCATGATGAGCGGATAGCGCCATGAGTTGGTTTCGCGTTTGACCGTCGCCAAGGTCGACAGGCATTGCGGTGCGAACACGTACCATGCGAGCAGCGACAACGCGGTGGGTAGGCTCCACGAATGCTCGATCAGCGGCGTCAACGCGCCGCTCATATCGCTGCCGGTCGCCGACAACGCGTACACGGTGCCGAGCGCGCCGACGGCGACCTCACGGGCCGCGAGACCCGGAACCAGCGCGATGGAAATCTGCCAGTTGAAACCGATGGGCGCAAAGATCACGGCCAGCCACGCGCCGATATGACCGGCAATGCTGTACTGAATGGCCGGACCGGTGGCGCCGGGCGGCGGCGCCGGAAAAGAACTCAACGCCCACAGAATCACCATCAACGCGAGAATGATGGTGCCCACCCGGCTCATGAAGATCTCGATTCGCTGCCACAGTCCGATCAGAAGGTTCCGCAGGTTCGGCCAGTGATAGGCCGGGAGTTCCAGCATCAACGACTGCTGCTTGGAACCCGTGCCCATCGATTTGAGCAAATAGGCCACCGCCATCGCGCTCGCTATCCCGGCGACATAGAGCGCGAACAACACGAACCCTTGCAATTCGATGCCCCCCCACAGCCGCCGAGCGGGAATGAATGCGCTGATGATGAGCGCATACACCGGCAAGCGCGCCGAGCAGGTCATCAGCGGCGCAATCATGATGGTGCGCAAGCGGTCGCGCGGATTCTGGATCGTGCGGGTGGCCATGATGCCGGGAATCGCACAGGCAAAACTCGACAGCAGCGGGATGAAGGCGCGCCCGGACAATCCCACGCTACCCATCAAGCGATCGAGCAGGAAGGCCGCGCGCGGCAGATAACCAGAATCCTCGAGCAGCAGTATGAAGAAGAACAGGATCATGATCTGCGGCAGGAACACCAGCACGCTGCCGACTCCCGCCAGCACGCCGTTGATCAGCAAGCCCTTGAGCAAGCTGTCGGGGAGATGCCCACCGACCCAGCCGCCAAACGTGTCGACCCCCGCCTTGATGGCATCCATGGGCACTTGAGCCCAGGCGAATACCGCCTGAAAGACCAGGAACAGGATCAGCGCCAGGATCATGGGCCCCGCCACCGGGTGCAACACCAGTGCATCGAGGCGATCGCTGACGGTCACCCCATCCAAGCGGTCGGCGCCCACGATGCCGAGCAACCGTCGCACCTCGTGCTGGTCCTGCGCAATGTCCGTCGCCGTCGGCGTGCGCCACTCTGCGGCCTGGCGCGGCTGCTCGGGCGCGCTCACGCGATCGAGCACTTGGATCAGCGCGCCCGCGCCCGACGCCTTCACGCCCACGGTTTCCACCACCGGCACGCCGAGTTCTGCCGCCAACTTGACGGCATCGATGAGGATGCCTTTGCGGCGGGCAATGTCCGTCATATTGAGAGCGATGACCATGGGCAGCCCGAGCCGTTTCAAGCTCAACACCAAACGCAAGTTCTGGCGCAGATTGGTGGCGTCGGTGACACAGACGACGAAATCCGGCGAGCTTTCACCGGCACGCCTGCCGAGCAGCACGTCGGCGGTCACCTGTTCATCGGGCGTCAGCGGATCGAGACTGTAGGCGCCGGGCAAGTCCAGGATGCGCACCCGCTTGCCGGAGGGTGTCAGCAACGATCCCTCCTTGCGCTCCACCGTGACGCCGGCGTAATTGGCCACCTTCTGGCGGCTGCCGGTCAATACATTGAATAGCGCCGTCTTGCCGCAATTCGGATTGCCGACGAGGGCGACCAGAGGAGTGGCGACGGAGGCTCCGTTCATCGTCAGACGCGCGGGGTACTCACTCGGATACAAGCGGCCTCATAGGAACGCAAGGCGAAGGTGCCGGTTCCGATCCGCACGGCAATCGGCTCGCGACCCAGGAATCCGCGCGCCACCACTCGTAATTCCTCGCCCGGCAGAAACCCGAGTTCGGCCAGCCGACGGCCTAGATCCACCCCCGCGCCGGCTTCAACATCGGCTGCATCAGCGGCTACCGACAGCACCCGCGCCGAACTTCCGGTGGCAAGTTCGGTGAGTCGCACCCCGCCGCTGGATCCAACCGGGCTGGGTGCACGAATGCTGTCCTGGAGAAGTGACATTGCCATGAACTCAATTCTATATGAGAATCGTTCCCATTACCATTCGCATCCTACAATCAGCCACCAGGACCGCTGGGGGTCGAGTCAAGGCGGACCTTCCTGCTAATCTTGACGATCCCAGTTACGGAAGGCATGGACATGCCCACGCTTTTTGAGAAAATCATCCACGGCGAGCTGCCCGCCACCATCGTTTTTAAGGACGACCGAGTGGTTGCCTTCTTGGATATCCGGCCGGCAGCCCCCATCCATATTCTCATCGTGCCACGCAAGGTGATCCTCACGACCGATGATGTGGAGGACGAAGATGAAGCCCTGATCGGCCATATGGTGATCGTGGCGCGGGATCTCGCGCGCCAGAACGGCATCGCCAAGAGTGGCTACCGGCTCATCATTAATTGCAACCCGGACAGTGGTCAGGAGGTCTATCACCTCCATCTTCACTTGATCGGTGGCCGCCCGTTGGGGCCGCTGGTGAACCTTGGCGTGGGACGTGAAGGTTAATCGTTAGGAAACTAAAGGACATTCGATGAAGAAAAAGAAAGGCGCGTTGGCCAAACCAGCGCGTACCGCGGCACGACGGACGGCACCGAAGCGCAAGGCCACGTCGCGCAGTGTGACTCGTTCGGCGAGCGTGTCGAAGTCGGCCGGGCGCTCGGCACGGCCGGCGACCCGCAGCGCCGCCGCGACGTTGCCGGCCGATCCGCCCCGCCGGGAGCTGTATCCGCCCGTCGAGCCCTATACGCGCGGATTCCTGCGCGTATCGGAGATCCACGAGATCTATTATGAGGAGTCGGGTAACCCGGCCGGCAAGCCAGCGTTGTTCTTGCACGGTGGCCCGGGCGCAGGCTCGGACCGACGCGCCCGCCAGTTCTTCGATCCCCACCACTACCGTATCGTGGTGTTCGATCAGCGCGGCTGCGGACGCAGCCGCCCGAGTGCGAGCTTGGTGGAGAACACGACCTGGCATCTCGTTGCCGATATCGAGCGCTTGCGCAAGCATCTCGGCATCGAGCGCTGGCTGGTATTCGGCGGCTCTTGGGGCAGCACGCTCGCCCTCGCGTATTCGGAAGCGCATCCGGAACGCGTCACCGAAATCGTGCTGCGCGGCATTTTCCTGCTGCGCTACGGCGAAATCCGCTGGCTCTACCAGCACGGCGCCTCGGAGATTTTCCCCGACTTCTGGGAAAACTACCGCGACGTCATTCCGCTCGAGGAGCGCGACGATTACCTCAATGCCTATTACAAGCTGCTCACCGGTACCGATCAGCGGGCCGCGATCACCGCGGCGCGCGCATGGTCCATGTGGGAGGCGTCCACCAGCTTCCTGCATAGCAATCCGGACAACATCCGCAAGTGGGGCGAAGACCAATTCGCGCTCGCCGTGGCTCGTATCGAGTGTCATTACTTCGTGAATCGCGGCTTCCTGCGCAGCGAAACCCAACTCCTGGACGATGTCGACCGCATTCGCAACATCCCCACGACCATCATCCAGGGTCGCTACGATGTGGTCTGTCCGGCAACCAGTGCTTGGGATTTGCACCGGGTCTGGCCAGAGGCGGATTTTCGGATGATTCCAGACGCCGGGCACTCGGCCTTCGAACCGGGCACGGTGCACGAACTGGTTTCCGCGACCGATCGGTACCGCAGCCGCTGATGCGCCGCCGCCGTCTCGGCCGATGGCTGCTCGTCGCGGCGGTCATCGGCTGGTCCACGCTTTCCGCCGCGTCGACGGGCGGCTCGAGGTTGTTGCGTTTCCCCGATGTCCGGCACGACCACATCGTGTTCACGTATGCCGGTGATCTGTGGACGGTGAGCACGAATGGCGGCACCGCGGTGCGCCTGACCGCGAGCCCCGGGCTCGAGTTGTTCGCCAAATACTCGCCCGATGGCCAGCATCTGGCCTTCACGGCCCAGTACGGCGGTGACGAACAGGTCTATGTGATGCCGGCGGGTGGCGGCGTCCCGCAACAACTCACGTTCTACCCCGCGGACGGACCGTTACCCGAACGGTGGGGCTCTGACAACGAGGTGTATGGCTGGACCCCGGATGGCAGCGCCATCCTGTTCCGTTCGCAGCGCGACGCTTACATGCTCACCGATTCGAAGCTCTACACCGTCCCATGGCGCGGCGGCGCGTCGACGCCGCTGCCCATGCCGGTGTCGGGCGCGGGCGCCTTTTCACCGGACGGCACGCGCATCGCGTACTCGCCGCTGTGGCGCGATTTTCGCAATGAGAAACGCTATCGCGGCGGCTGGGCCAACGAACTCTATATCTTCGATCTGACGCACCCCGGACTCACCCGCGTCACCCAAGACCCCGGCACCGATCGCGATCCGATGTGGATCGGCAACGCCGTGTATTTCAATTCCGACCGCAGCGGCGTCTTCAATCTCTACCGCTACGACATTGGCTCAGGTCAAACGCGCCAACTCACCCACTACACCGAGTGGGATGTGCGCTGGCCAAGTGCCGATGATCAGCAAATCGTCTACGAACTGGATGGCGAACTCCATCTGTACGACACCCGCGCGGACGTCGATCGCACGCTCACGATCACCGTACCGGCCGACGCCACCGTGACGCATGCGCAGACGGTGAATGCGGCCGATAACATCGAGAGCGCCACCATCAGCCCGGGCGGCGAGCGGGTCGCCGTGGTCGCGCGCGGCGACGTGTTCAGCGTGCCCGTCGAGAACGGAGTCACGCGCAATCTCACCCACTCATCGACCGCGCATGACCGCGAAGCGGCCTGGTCGAGCGACGGCCAGCGTCTGGCGTACGTCTCGGATCGCAGCGGTGAGGAAGAACTCTATGTACAGGCGCAGGCTGGCACGACGCCCGCTCGTGCGCTGACGGCCACCGTCGGGCTCCGCTATTCGACACCGCGCTGGTCCGCCGATGATGCACGCATCGCCATAGCCGACCAGACCGGGCGTATCACCGTGATCGAGGTTGCAACGACACACAGCACCGTCGTCGCGCGGGATCCAATCGATCTCGCCCACGATTATCGATGGTCACCCGACGGTCGATACCTCAGCTATTCGTTGAACGACGCCGCCGGTTATTCGGGGGTTTACATCTGGTCGGCGGCCGATGGAAAGTCGCGGCGCGTCACCGGCGAGAATGTCGACTCGCATACCCCGGCCTGGGCGCCGAACGGCGAACTACTCTATTTCCTGAGCGCCCGCGAGTATCAACCGATGCTCAGCACGGTCGAGTTCGAGTTTGCGACCGACCGCCAAATCGGCATCTTCGCCGTCGCACTGACCAAGAACGCCCGCAACCCCTACGGCGTGCGGGACGATGAGCCCGGTTCGAATGGGGGCAAGGACACGGACGACGATCCGGCGTCGGCAAAAACCAAGACGCCGCGGCCCGTGAGCATCGATTTCGATGGCATCGTGCAGCGTGCCATACGTGTTCCCATCGAAGCGGACGACTTGAGCGACCTGCGGGTCACCGACGAGAATCTGCTCTATCAGCGTAACGGGCCGCTCTACTACGGACGGGACTCCTCGAGCAAGCCGACCGTGATGAGCTACTCGATCAAGGACCGCGAAGCCAAGACCGTCATCGACGACGTCGCCGATTGGTCGCCGACCGCGGATGGCAAGCATGTGTTCGCGCTGCTGACTTCCCGGGAGATGAAATACGCCGAGATCGGCACCGCCGATGGGTCGAAGGCCGACGAGTCAAAGGGCGACGAGGCCAAGAGCATCTCCCTGGCCGGCCTCATCACCACGCGCGTTCCGGCCGAGGAATGGCACGAGATCTTCCGCGAAGTCTGGCGCCGATACCGCGACTTCTTCTATGTGTCCAATATGCATGGTTACGACTGGGAGAAATTACGCGCGCGCTACGAACCGCTGGTCGACGCCGTCTTGAATCGCGCGGACTTGAATTACGTGATGGCCGAGATGACCGCTGAATTGGTGGTCCAGCATGCCTACATCGAGGGCGGCGATCTCGGGTTGCCGAAGCGCCCGTTCATCGCCCTACCGGGCGCGCGCTTCGCCCTCGATGCCAAGTCCGGGCGGTATCGGATCTCCCAGATCTTTGCCGGAGAGAACGAGGAAGAGGTTTACCGCTCCCCGCTCACCGAGGTCGGCGTCGACGTGCACGTCGGCGATTACGTGCTCTCGATCAACGGCCGGGAGCTGGACGCCGGCACCGATCCCTACGAGCTGCTGCAAGCACCCGCCAACGAGCCGGTCGAATGGCGCGTGGCCGCGACGCCGGACGGAAAGAATGCCCGGTCGATTCGCTATCGGCCCCTGGCGAGCGAAGCCGAGCTTCTGTACCTGAAGTGGACGAGCGCGAATCGCGCCCGCGTCACCGACATGAGCCACGGGCGCTTGGGCTATATTCATATTCCCGACATGGGAGAGGCGGGATTGCGCGAATTCATCAAATGGTGGTACCCGCAGGTTCGCAAAGAGGGCCTGATCGTCGACGTGCGCGACAATGGCGGCGGTAACATCTCGGAAATGCTGATCGAACGCCTGGCGCGGACCGTCCACGGCACCGGTTTCTCCCGCAATGCCGAAGCGCCCTACACGTATCCCCGAGTCGCCCAATCCGGACCGAAGGTTGCTCTCATCAACGAGGACACGGCCTCGGACGGCGATCTATTCGCCAATGCATTCCGCGAATGGAAGGTCGGCAAGTTGATCGGCAAACGGACCTGGGGTGGGGTGGTCGGCATCGTCGACCATGGACCCCTGCTCGACGGCGGCACCGTATTCGTTCCAGAATATGGCGCCGCCGATGCGAGCGGTCATTGGATCATCGAGGGGCATGGCGTGGATCCCGATATCGTCGTCGACCAAGATCCCGTGCAGGTCCTCGAGGGCCATGATCCTCAGCTGGAACGGGGGATTGCGGAATTGCTCGAGCAGCTGCCACCGCAACCCCAAGGCTTACCCGCGCGACCGGCGCCGCCGATCAAGACCGGCATCCCCTGATGTCGGAGCTCTGCACACTCGAGCTGGCGGAAAACGCGGATGCGTGCGACATCGCGCAGATGTCGCGCGATCTGATCGAGGAGGGCCTCAACTGGTCATGGACCCCTGCCCGCGTACAGCACTTCATCAGCGGGGCCGATTCCTCGGTGATCGTCGCGCGACGTGAGCGGCGCCAGGTCCGACCGAGCGGCGCGCCGCGCTCTGGCCCACCACGCATCGCCGCATTCGCCATCATGCATTACGGCGATGAGGTCGCGCACTTGAATCTCCTCGCGGTGGCACCCGAGCACCGGCGACAAGGCTTGGGCCGTCAACTGGTGGATTGGCTCGCCGCCACGGCCATCGAGGCCGGCATCTTCCGCATCAATCTCGAGCTACGCACCCAAAATCATGAGGCACGCGATTTTTATGAACGTCTGGGATTCAAACAGCTGGGCATCGTCCCCGGCTATTACCAGGGCCGCGAAGCGGCGCTGCGCATGGCGCGCCGTCTCGGCGTGACCGCGAAGTAGGCGATCGTGACCCAACCACCCTCCGCCCGCACCCCCACCACACGACCCTTCGGCGCCAACGGACCCGCCGTGGCGCTGGTCGGACAGGGTTCGTGGCACACGGAAAAAGCTGAACCCGCCGCCGCGATCGCCGCGCTCCGCCGTGGGCTCGACCTCGGCATGACCCATATCGACACCGCCGAGATGTACGGCTCCGGTGCCGCCGAAAGCCTGATCGGCAAAGCCATCAGCGGACGCCGTGACGACGTGTTCCTGGTATCGAAGGTGCTGCCGAGTAATGCCACTCGACGCGGCACGATTGCCGCCTGCGAGCAGTCCCTGGCGCGACTGAAGACGGATCGGCTCGACTGCTATCTATTGCATTGGCCGAGCAACCATCCGCTCAGCGAAACCATTGCGGCCTTCGAGTCACTGGTGACGAGCGGCAAGATCCGCTCCTGGGGCGTCAGCAACTTCGACGTCGCCGACCTGGAGCAAGTCGCGGCCATCGCGGGTAGCGGACATCCTGTCTGCAATCAGGTGCTCTACCACCTACGGGAGCGTGCCATCGAGCACGCCGTGCTGCCCTGGTGTGAACAGCACGGCACCGCCGTGGTGGCTTACACGCCTTTCGGGGAAACCCCCGAGATTTACCAGACGCGCAGCGCCCAAGGCGAGGTGCTGCTGTCGGTGGCGAGCGCCCATGGGGCGACGCCACGCCAGGTGGCGCTCGCGTTTCTGCTGCGCCATGGCAATTCCTTCGTCATCCCCAAGGCGGCTGCGCTCGAGCACGTCGCCGAGAACGCGGGCGCCTCCCGCTTGACTCTCTCAGCGGACGAGATCGCCCGCATCGATTCCGCCTTCCCGCGCGGCCGGCCGCGTCGCGGCCTGCCCATGATCTAGCAAAGATCCCGGCCGCTCCAGCCGTCAATGGATCCGCGCGCCCTGGCGCAGCAGCTCCTGCTGCACGGCCGCCACGCTCAAGCGGTCGAAAGATTCACCGGTGCGCAGCGACACCGCGGCCGCCACCCCGGCCCCTTGGCCGCTCACCGCACAGCACATCATATTGCGCACGGCCGCGTGCGAGACTTTATCGCCGCCGATCGAGCGACCCGCCACCAACAAATGGCCGATGCCGCGGGGCACCAGCGAATGGTAAGGGACTTGGAAGTAGCGGCCCGTCGTCGGCAGAATCAGAATTCCGTAGCCGTCGATGAATTCCGGAAAGATGCCGATCGAATCCTCGAAACGGCCCTGCTCTCGCACGTCATGGGCGGTGAGATTGTAGAGCGCGTCGATCTTGCGGGTATCGCGGATCCCCAACGTCATGCCGAAATTACGCAGCTTCGCGTCCTCGCAACCCGGCATGAAACGCTTGAGGGCGGCCACCGCGTGAATGGCCTGCTGGCGTCCCGCCATTTCACCCACGGTAAGATCCCGGACGTCGGTGCCGTCGATGTTCGGCAGATGGACCAGGTTCAAATAGGTGAGGTCACCCTGATCGGTGACCGTGCCCCACGTTCCTGCGATCGTGGTCAAGTTCGCCGGAATGACCCCGGCGGCGACTGCTTGCTTGAACGGCTTGCGCAAAAACGGCGAGAACAAGCTGTCCTCCTTGCCCGTGGTCGTGATGTCCCACTCGCCATTGCCGGTCCAATCCTTGTAGGTCTGCGGATCCGCCTTGATCTGCTCCATGAAGCGCTGCTTGTTCACGCCGGTCATCGAGAACATGACCGAGGCGGCCATCATCTCCTCCTTCGGGGTCTTGTGCACCGGCGCCCCCGCGCGGGCCGCCACGTCCGCATCGCCCGTGGCATCGATGACGCGCTTCGCGAGAATCGCCTCTCGGCCCGACTTGCTCTCGGTGATGACCCCGCGAATGACGCCGCCCTCGAGCAAGGGAGCAACGCATAGTCGATGCAGCAAGGGCTGCACGTCCGCTTCCCGCACGAGCACGTCGGCCACGTATTTGAACATCTCGGCATCGAGCGCATGACTCAAGGACTGCGGCTCCGGCATCGCCGCGCCCATCGCCTTGGCGCGGGTCTCGAATTCGATGCCGATCCCCTCGCAATCGACGGTGTGTTCGTGCCGGTACCAGGCGAAGCCTTCGACGCCGACTTGGGTGATATTACCGCCGAAGCAGCCGTTCCGATCCAGCAGCGCCGTGCGCGCCCCGGCGCGTGCCGAGGCCAGCGCCGCCGCGAGGCCACCGGGACCACTACCGACGACCAGCACATCGGTTTCGAGCACCACGTCGACCGCTCGGGCCGGCTCGAGAATCGTCTTCATCGATTGACGTCGACGACGAGTCGGCCGCGCACCTGGCCCTTCAGTATTTGCGCGGCCTGCTCCGGCACCTGGCCCAACGGAATCTCCACCGTCATCGCCTCGAGATGATTCAGCGGCAGATCGTTGCGTAGACGATTCCACGCCGCAATGCGGCGTGCCCGCGCGCACATCACCGAATCGATACCGAGCAGATTCACGCCGCGCAGCAGAAAAGGAATGACCGTATGGTCGAGTTGGCTGCCGCCCGCCAAGCCGACGGCCGCCACCGAGCCGCCGTATTTCATCTGGGCCAGGACGCGCGCCAGCGTGATGCCGCCCACCGAATCGATGCATCCCGCCCAACGCTCGCTCTCGAGCGGCCGCTTCGGCGGTTCCGCAAAAGGCGAACGATCGAGGATCGCGGTCGCTCCGAGCGCTTTCAAGTAATCATGCGTCCCGGCACGTCCGGTGGAGGCGACCACCTGCATGCCGAGCTTGGCCAATATCGCCGTTGCCACGGAACCCACGCCGCCCGCGGCACCCGTCACCAAAACCTCGCCCGACGCCGGGTTGAGACCGTGCGCCTCGAGTGCCATGACGGCGAGCATCGCCGTCAATCCCGCGGTGCCGACGGCCATGGCCTGGCGCGTCGACAGGCCCGCGGGCAGCGGCACCAGCCAGTCGCCGTTCACCGAGGCGCGCTGCGCCAAACCTCCCCATTGCACCTCACCGACGCGCCACCCGGTGAGCACGACCCGATCACCGGGCCGATACGCCGGATCGCGACTCTCGAGCACGCTGCCCGCAAAATCGATACCGGGCACATGCGGGTAGCGTTTCACCAAGCCGCCCGCCCCCGTCACGATCAACCCATCCTTGTAATTGATGCCGGAGTACTCGATCGACACGAGCACATTACCCTGCGGTAGGCTCGCTTCATCCACCTGTCGCACCAGCGCGCTCACCGCGCTGCCGACCCCACCGTTATCCACCACCAATGCCTTGAACATGCCATCGCCTCTTCGATTTTGATACTGTGATCAGACCGTAACACTGGATTAACAAGACCGTATGAAATCCTGATGAAACCTGTCTCGATCGACTTTCAACTGCACGGTCGGCGCGCGCTGGTCACGGGTAGCGCGTCCGGCATCGGCTTGGCCACGGCCGAACGGCTCGCCGTGAGTGGCGCACGCGTCGCCATGAACGATCTACCGACGGACCTACTGACCGGCACCGTCGCGAAACTCGCCCAGCAAGGGCTTGATGTCTTCGCCGTGCCCGGCGATCTCAGCCGCGGGGCCACCGCTCGCGAGGTCGCGGCAAAGGCGCTCGACCATCTGGGCGGTCTCGATTATCTCATCAACAATGCCGGCGCGCCCGGCACACGCACGCCAATACCGCCTGCGGACCTCGACGCGTTGACCGATGATTTCTGGGATCGCATCTTGCGGATCAATCTGCTGTCCGCGTTTTGGATGACGAAGGCACTCGCGACCAGCCTGCGTGAGTCGGGCGGAGCCGTGGTGAACACGGTTTCCGTCGCGGCATTCGGCGGCGGCGGCAGCAGCGCCGCCTATGCCACCGCCAAGGCTGCCCTGGCAGGCTTGACGCGGGAACTGGCTCGCGGGCTCGCTCCGCGCGTGCGCGTGAACGGGATCGCGCCGGGTTTCGTCAACTCGAATTGGGAATGCTCGTTCGGCGACATGGACGCAGCGGCCCGGGCCACCGTGCCACTCGCCCGCGTCGGAGAACCCCGCGAATACGCCGAGCTGATCGTGTACCTGTGCGCGGGCGCATCCTACGTCACGGGTGAAGTGATCCAAGCCACCGGCGGCACCCGTATCTAGACGATGCCCGACGCTCTGCGCATCCTCGTCGTCGATCAAAATGCCGAGCGTGCCGCGATTCTCGAAGACGGCCTGCGCGAAGCCGGCTACCGCAACGTCGTCGTGGTGCGCGAGGTCACCCATCTTTTGCGTCGGATCGTCAGCATCGATCCCGACGTGATCTTCATCGATCTCGAGGATCCCAACCGCGACGTCCTCGAACAGATGTTCCAGGTCTCTCGCTCGGTGCCGCGGCCGGTCGCCATGTTCGTCGATCAGTCCGACACCGCCACCATCGAGGAAGCGATCAACGCTGGAGTCGCCACCTACATCGTCGACGGACTGCGCAAGGAACGCATCAAACCCATCCTCGACACCACCATCAGTCGCTTCAATGCCTACCAGAAGCTGCGCAATGAACTCGATGAGGCCCGGCAAGCGCTCGAGGACCGTAAACTGATCGAGCGTGCCAAGGGAGCTCTGATGTCCCACCAGGGCATGAGCGAAGCCCAAGCCTATGCACTGCTGCGCCAACGCGCGATGAACGACCACCGCCGCTTAGCCGACGTCGCCCGCGCGATCATCGCCGCCGCCGCTACCGCCACCGCGCCCGCTGCGCCCGCCGCCAGCGCGCCCGCCGCCACCGCGCCCGCCGCCAGCGCGACCACCGCCACGACCAAGAGGACGACATGACCGTGCAACAACTGGTCCTGGGTTTCGTGCCGCTGCTCGACTGCGCCCCGCTCGTGGTGGCCCTCGAAAAGGGCTTCGGCGCGGCTGAAGGTCTCGACCTCGAGCTGGCGCGCGAAAACTCTTGGGCCAACATCCGTGATCGAGTGATCGTCGGTCACTTCCACGCCGCCCACATGTTGGGACCCATGCCGGTCGCGTCGAGCCTCGGCATCGGCCACGTGAAGATACCCATGATCGCGCCGATGGCGCTCGGGCTCGGAGGCAATGCCATCACCGTATCGACGGCCCTATGGGCCGACTTAAAGGTGGCCGGTGCTCGCTCGGGTGGAAGTCCCGCTCAGCAAGGCGCCGCCCTGAAACAGGTCGTGCAGGAGCGGTGCCGGCGCGGCCTTCTGCCTCTGACCCTCGCGATGGTGTACCCGTTCTCCTGCCACAACTACGAGCTGCGCTACTGGCTCGCCGCCTGCGGCATCGATCCCGACAGGGAGGTGCAACTGGTGGTGCTCCCGCCGCCCTTCATGGTCGATGCGCTGCGCGCCGGACAGATCGACGGATTTTGCGCCGGCGAACCCTGGAACTCGCTGGCAGTGGACCAGCTGGCCGGCTGCATCCTCACCAGCACCGAGGCAATCTGGCACCACAGCCCCGAGAAAGTGCTCGGCATGCGCGCCCATTGGGCCGACGCTCACCCCGCCGAGACGAGTGCCCTGGTGCGCGCCCTGCGAGCCGCGGCGCACTGGTGCGACCGCCCCGAGAACCATGCCGAACTCGCTGAAGTTCTCGCACAACCGCACTACGTCGGAGAATCCGCCGATGTCCTGCTACGCGGCATCACCGGGCGGATGGTCCTCGAAGCGGGCCGCGAGACTCATCCCGTCCCCGATTTCTTGACGTACGCCGATTACAACGCCAACTTTCCCCGGCCGCGCCATGCCCTTTGGTTCTATCAGCAGATGCTGCGCTGGGGCCAGCTCAGCGCATCGCCGTCCGCGGCGGCCGTCGCGCGCAGCGTTTACCGTCCCGACCTGTACCGTGCCAGTCTCGACGGCACGCCCTTCAGCCTATCGACCGATGCGGAGCGCGCGCTCGAGTCCATGGATGGTGGCGACAATGGCGGCGACGCCGATGCCGTGCGCGGCTTCTTCGACCAGGCATCGCGCTAGCAATCCCGCAGCACGCGCACAGCCGCGTTACTCGAGCCTCGTGCGCACCGACGTCCTGGCGTCAGATTTCGAATGCCGGTTGACGGTTGCGATGATGCTGTGCAGACGTCGAACTGCCAACGCCTCGAAGTCTCGTTCCAATTCGCGATAATTTCGAATCAAGGCATCGCCGAATTCGGTGACGAGCATACCGCCTCCATCCTTGCCTCCCGTGCTCGACGCCGTCACGGGTTCCCGGAAGGATTGTTTCAGGCTCTCGACCAGCAGCCACGCACGCCGATAACTCATGCCGATGTTGCGCGCCGCTTGAGATAGAGAACCCGACTCACGAATGGCTTCGAGCAGCAGGATCTTCCCCGGCCCAACGCTCGAGTGTTCCGCGAAATCGATCCTGAAGCGAACGACAGGGGCAGCCATGGGAAATCCTCCTCGCGACATCATAGCGAAGGCTTTAGTCCGTGTGACCACGTGGTCATGCGGTCGGCTCGGCTCGAGCGGGCGGGCAGGCGGGCGGGCGGCGTACTTTACGCCTACGGCTATATATGATCGAATACATCGCTTTTTGATTCACCGCTTTTGCTTGGCCGTCGCCGTTAACAGGGAGAAGAATAATCGTGGATAAATCCGTCCTGGCCTCGGGGGTCTTCTACGCAATGACGAGTCTCGCGTCTGCGGCCGCGCACGCAGCGCCCGCCGCCGCTGCCGCCGATGTTCCCACCGCCGCACCGGCACCGGCTCCGACGTCGACAGCCACTCCCGACGCCTGTGCGAGCTTCCACGACTTCGTCGCCACCGCCTGCCCGATGACCTGGCACGGCATCACCGTGTACGGCGCCTACGACGTGGGTGTGGGCTGGGTGAGTCACGGTTTACCGGAGAACGGCACCAACTACGAAGGCGAAGCGCTGGTCAATCGGAACGGCAATCACTCCCAATGGCTGCTGGCGCCCAATAACCTGTCGCAGACCGGATTGGGGATCAAGGGCAGGATCGAGTTCATCGAGGATTGGTACGCGGTGTTCAACGGCTCGACCGGCATCAATCCGCAGTCCGGCCAGCTCGCCAACATGGGCGCCACCAACACCGCGAACAGCGGTCTGCCCCGAGGCGCCTATTCGGAAACGGGCGACGGTGCGCGCGCGGGTCAAACCTTCAATGACGAATTCTATGGCGGGGCATCATCCACGTTTTTTGGCACGCTGACCTTCGGTCGTCAGCGCTCTCTCGGCACCGATGCGATGCTCGCTTATGATCCTGCGAACGGCGCCTACTCGTTTTCATACATCGGGTACAACGGCACGATGGCCTGCGGCGGCGACACCGAAGACACCCGTTGGGACGAAGCCATCAAATATCGGATCACGTACG
>Ga0116226_10000953_pt1 | contig 25283 bp, 24 predicted proteins | sample S1TSphfallax_FD_89692 | JGI IMG/M metagenome (GOLD analysis project Ga0116226, IMG submission 89692) | Host-associated microbial communities from peat moss isolated from Minnesota, USA - S1T2_Fa - Sphagnum fallax MG | ecosystem: Host-associated > Plants > Peat moss > Unclassified | place: USA... | reverse complement strand
GAATCCGTAATCTTCGCGATCGACGAAGAGGGTCAGCGCATCGCCGAGCGCTGCTTCGTCGGTGCGAAAGCGGCGCATGAGCGAGAAAGCGTCGTAGCGTTCCGGTCCCGCCATCGTGCGGCATTCGATTTCCAAAGGAGTCACGCCATGTTCTTCGCTTCGCTTCGCGCCGTGCTTCTTGCCGTCGCCGCCGTGGCGGCCGTCGCCGCCGCAGCGTGGGCCGACGATACGGAGCCGCTGCCCGCGGGCGGCAAGTACCACGAGTGTCACGGCTACGTCCGGCACGTTTCGGATGCCAACATTCGCGCCCACTGCATCGACGGCGTCCCCGCCGACCTCTCGTTCCTCTACATCCCCAAATATGCGTCGTACAAGGACGGCAAGAGCGTCCAAGTGCGGCTGCTGCAGCCCGATACGCCGGTGCACATCATTTTCACCCAGGCGCTCGGTGTGCGCAAAGCCTTTAAGATCTACGTCGCCGATCCGTCCGGCCGCGGACTCTACGGCTTCAAGAGTTAGCCGCAGCACAGAGCGAGAAGGGCGCCGCGATGCACTTCGCGGCGTTTTTTCTTGCCTTCGTGTCGTTCGTCGTCGTCCCGCTCGACGACCGGCCCGTCACCCGGCAACTGCCGCAGATGCTGGGCCGGATCGCGGGCGTCGACGTCGCGCTGCCGCCGCGCGGGCTCACCGGAACCTATCTCACGCCGGGTGATCCGGACGGCTTACTCCGCTGGCTCGCGAGTGCCGGTGCGCCGCAGAACCCGAGCGCCTACATCGTCTCGAACGACATGATGGCGTACGGCGGCTTGATCGCCTCGCGCGTGCCCGGCACGCCCGCGTTCCTCGCCATCTCGCGACTGCGCGATCTCGCGGCACTGCGGCGCGCGCATCCGGGAGCGTGGTTTGCGACGTTCGGCACCGTCATGCGTCTCGCGCCGACGGGCGTCCCCGCGACCGGTGCGGCTGCCTCGTTCTTTGCCGCAGGGCCGATCTGGCCGCTGATCCAGCAGTACGCGAATCTTCCCGATCCGCCGCAAACGGATGCGGAAATCGCGCAGGCCACCGCACTGCGCGCGCAAGCGGGTCCCGCGCTCGATGCCTATCTTGCGACGCGCGCGCGTGATCTCGACGTCGATCTCTTCGCATTGCAACTCGCCGCCGAAGGCGCGTTCGATCGCGTGATCCTCGGTCAAGATGACGCCGGACCGGTCGGCTTGCACCTGCGCGATCTCGCGGCGCTGCGTGCCTATCAGGCGGAGTGGAATCGCGACGGACGGACGGCGATCGAACCGGGCGCGGACGAACTCGGGATGGTGCTCACCGGCGCGGCGCTCGCGCGCCAAGCCGCCTACGTGCCGCACGTGCGCGTCGTGTATTCGCGTGCGGACGGAGCGACGGTGAACGATCCGCTCGAATTCGCGCCGATCGGGACGACGATCGCGGACATCATCCGCGCCTGCGGCGGGATCCCCGACGATGCCGGCGAGATCACGCTTTACGTTCGCGTGCCGGGAACGGCTGCGGCGGATGAAGCGGCGTTCGAGCAGCAAATCGTCGCTGCCGTGCACGGCGGCGCGCTCGCCGCAGTCGCCGATTTGAGTTTCCTCGACTCGGGCGACCTCGCCGCGCAAGAGCTCCTGCCGCAGGCGCTCATCGCTGCCGGCGTTGCCGGACATCTCGCCGCGTACGCATCCTGGAACACGACCGCAAACACGGTTGGCACGGCGATTCCCGAGGCGATCGCGGTCGCGGCCGGCAAGCGGATGGGCAGCTACGATCCGCGTGCGCACGCGCAGTTCATGCTCGATCGGTACGCCGACGACTTCGCCTTCCACGATTTCACGCGGCCGGCGCTCAACGCGTGGCTCGCCGCGCATGGCACGCCCGATCACACCTATCTCGAAGCACCGCTCGCAACGCAAGCCGCCGACTTCAACCGCACCGATCTGTGGCCGCGCGCGCTCGCGCTCGCGAGCGAGATCTATCCCGAATGCCGCGACCGCGGACTGACCATCACGTTGCCGTGGGACCGCACGTTCGAGACCGAGCTCGACGTGCGGCTCACGTGCGTGACCGGCTAGACTCGACTCAGCGTTCCCCCAACCCGTTCGGTTTGCCACCGTCGTCCATGTTGAGGTTCCCGCTCTCGTACTCCCAGCGTCCGATTTGTGCGTACTGCCGCACGTCTTCGGCGACGTTCCCGTCGTCGAGATGGCGCGTCAGCACCGAGATGGTCTCCTCGACCTCCGAGTCGGTCATCCGGCCGAGGATCCGCGTGAGGTCGCCTTGATCGTGACCGCGGGCGCTATCCATCTTCATCAGGATGAGGTAATCGCGCGGGATAACCCGCTCGCCATCGGAGCGGAGGACGGGCGAATGTGCGAACGCATCGCGCAGCCAGTCCCGATCGCTCGTCATGAGGTCCTTCTCTTCGGTTTCGGATATCGACCAGGCTGAGCCGAGGAGTCCGAGATGCGAGCCCGGGAAGACCAGATCGTTGATCTTGGACCAGCCGTTCCTTCGCAGCTGATCCTGGGCTTCGGCATAGCGCTCGAAGGGGACGACGAAGTCGATGTCAATCGTGTGGCGCGGTGGTGCGTACACCGCTGCTGCGTGCGCACCGATGAGCATCGTCGGCATTCCGTCGAGCGAGAACATCCCTTCTCCGTTCGGTACGGGGCTTGCCATGAGCCTATCCAAGTTGCTTCCGGACCCGCGGCTGTGCGTCCGCAGGGCGCGCTCGATGAAGAAGCGTCGCCGATCGGCGGAGGAGGCGGGATTGAAGAGCCGGCCGGTCGGCAGCGGGCTTGACATCGTTGTCCTCCCAAACCCGATGCCGTCGCAAGAACGTTGCGGGGCGGCTACGGATCGGTGATCGCGGGGTTCGGTTCGAGGCCGATCTGGTAGCTCCAGGGCAGCTTGTCGAGTCCCTGGACGTCACTGAAGGTGATCGTCACGTTCTTGAGCGTGACGTCGTCGGGGTAGCCGACTTCGGTCTCGGCCGTTTCCGTTTTGATGTACGGGGCGCCGCCGATTTGCGTGTAGGTCACGATCCACGTCGTGTCGTGCAGCGGTCCTTGATTGAAATTTTCGGAGAGTCGCGCGCGGAGAACGACGTTGCCGGCGGTGTTCACCCACAGATCGCGCACGATGTACTGATGCGGATCCTTGAGCGGGCGCAGCGTCAGGTGCGCGACTTGCAGGTCGCCCTCGGATGCGACGCCGACGAGCCGGACCGCGTAGTCGGGCTTCCCGCCGCTGGCCGTGCGGCCGATCTCCGGCAGGGCCGATGAGTTCGCGGCGCCTTGCGCGTCGTTCTGGGCGCGGATTTCGCGGTCGGCGTGCGAGATGCGATAGTCCTGGTTGACGCCGAGCGCAAGCGTCCCGACCGGATCGTCGGAATGGTCGTGCGTGATGGTTACCCCGCCCTGGCCGTTGAGGCTGCCGACGCCGATGTTGAAGCCGTGCGGCGTCTTCGGGTTGGATTCTTCCTCGGCACTGAAGGCGCGTGCGTAGACGAGATCGCGGCGCATGTCCTCGAACGTCTGGTAGTGGAACTCGAGGTTCTTCCCGTCGCGCTGGTAACTGATGCCGACCGTGTAGGTGGTGAAGCGCGGATAGAATGCGTCGCCCCAGGCGTTACGCACGGCCGACCACATCTTCTCGCCGGCGATTTGTTCCGGGTCGGGGGACGGCGAAGGCGCCGGCGTGGGCCGCGAGCCGGCGCCGATGAGGACGGCCGCGAGCAGCGCCGCGAGCGCGCGCGCTACGGGTCGGTGATCCATGCGCCCGGATGAATTCCGACTTGCATCGACCACGGCGGATGCGCGAGTTCCTTGACGTCCGTGAACGCGATCGTGACGTCGCGCAGCGTTCCTTGGCCGCGGTACGTGACCGGTGCTTGCGCCTTTTCCGTATCGAGATACGGCGCGCCGTCGACGATCCGATAGTCGACACGCCAGGCGACGCCGGAGAGCGGACTGCCGTTGAAATTACTGGCGAGAAGAACCGAGCGAACCACGTACGTCTTTGCGTCTACCCACAACTCGCGCAGCTTCAAGCGCTTGGGATCGTGGGTCGGCGTGAGGGCGAGATGATCGAGCGTCGCGCCGTCGGCCGCGACTTCGGTGCCGGCGAGCCGCACGTCGTAATCGCGCACGGCGGTCGAGGTGCGGCCGATGGTGGGTAACTCGCTTGCGTTGGCGACGTCTTCGGCGTCATTGAGCGCCTTGATCGGGTTGCTCGCGGGCGAGATGCCGTAATCCTGATTGATCCCCAGTGCCAGCGGTCCGATCGGATCCTCGGGATGATCGGGGTTGATGACGAATGGACCGAGCGCGATGTTCGTGCCGTGCGGGGTCTTGGGGTCGGCCTCTTCCTCGGGGCTGAAATCGCGCGCGAAGACGAGATTGCGCCGCATATCCTCATAGGTCGCGTAGTGGCGGGTGATCGTGCGCGACCCCTTTTCGTAGCGGACGCCGACCGTGTAGGTGGTGTAGCGCGGGTAGGCGGAGCCGTCCCACGCGCGCCGGGCGGCCGTGAAGATGCGCTCGCCCTCGGTATCGTCGGCCGGGGCCGTCGACGGCGCGACGTCGGGTGCGGGCGATGCGTCGCGCGCGAGCGCCGCCGATCCGGCGAGGAGCGGCGTCAACGCGAGGGCGGCGGCGAGGAGGCCGGCGGCGTGGCGGGCTGACACAGTTCGATCAACACCCCGCCGGTCGACTTTGGGTGCAGAAACGCGATCGTGTTCCCGTGGGCGCCTCGACGCGGTGTCTCATCGATCAACCGTATCCCCGCATCCTTAAGCCTTCCTAGTTCTGCGACAATATCGGCGACGCGATACGCGGTGTGATGGAGTTTGGCGTCGGCATCGCCGCGGAAGCGAGCGACCGGTGAGTCCTCGGAGAGCGGGCGCAGCAGTTCGATCACCGCATCCCCCGTCCGCAGGCCGATCGCCTCGACCCCTTGGTCGGCGATGATTTCACGATAAACGAGGCTGAACCCGAGCGTTTGCGTGTACAGCGCGAGCGTGGCCTCGGCGTCCTTGACGACGATCGCCACATGATCGATCGGGGCGTCGATCATGCGATCTGCTCGTGCGCGACGTATTGGCCGAACACGCTGCGCAGCACGGTGCAGATCTCGCCGACGGTCGCGCCGGCATCGACCGCTTCGATGAATCGCGGAACCAGATTTGCCGTGCCCTCGGCGGCGCTGCGAATCTCGGCGAGCCGCCCCTCGAGGCGTACCGGGTCGCGCGCGGCGCGAAACGCTGCGAGCCGCGCGACCTGCTCGCGCTCGATCGCCGCGTCGATCCGTTGAATCGGAATCTGCGTCGTTGCCGCGTCGCTCGTGAAGCGGTTGACGCCGACGACCACCGCCTCGCCGCGTTCGATCTCTTGCTGCGCGCGATAGGCGGATTCGCCGATCTGATCCTGCATCCAGCCGGATTCGATCGCCGCCACGGCACCGCCCATCGCGTCGATCTCGGCGATGATCGCCCGCGCGCGCGTCGTGAGCTGGTCGGTCAGCGTTTCGACGTAGTACGATCCGGCCAGCGGATCGACGACGTCGGTGACGCCGCTCTCGTACGCGATGACCTGCTGCGTGCGCAGCGCGACCCGCGCGGCATCGGCCGTCGGCAAACCGAGCGCCTCGTCGGCGCCGTTGGTGTGCAGCGATTGCGTTCCGCCGAGGACGGCCGCGAGCGCTTGCAGGGTCACGCGCACGACGTTGTTCTCCGGCTCCTGCGCGGTGAGCGTCGAGCCGCCGGTCTGCGTGTGGAAGCGCAGCATCTGCGAGCGCTTGTCGTGCGAGCCGAAGTCATCGCGCACGATCTCCGCCCACAGCGTCCGCGCGGCGCGAAACTTCGCGACCTCCTCGAAAAAATCGTTGTGCGCGTTCCAAAAGAACGAAATACGCGGCGCCACATCGTCGACCGCGAGCCCCGCGCTCGCGGCTGCATGCAGGTATGCTTTCGCGTTGGCGAGGGTGAAGGCGATTTCTTGGAGCGCCGTCGAGCCGGCCTCGCGAATGTGATAGCCGGAGATCGAGATCGTGTTCCACTGCGGCACGGACTGGGCGCAGTACGCCATCACGTCGGTGACGAGCCGCATCGAGGGCGTCGGTGGAAAAATGTAGGTGCCGCGCGCGACGTACTCTTTGAGGACGTCGTTTTGGATCGTCCCGCCGAGTTTCTCAAACGGAATGCCGCGGCGGCGCGCGACCGCGAGCACGAGCGCGAGCAGAATCGAGGCGGGCGCGTTGATCGTCATCGAGACGGTCACCGCGTCGAGCGGGATTTCATCGAAGAGCGCCTCGACGTCGGCGATCGAGTCGATCGCAACGCCGACCTTCCCCACTTCACCGCGCGCTTGCGGGGCGTCCGAATCGTAGCCTAATTGCGTCGGCAGATCGAAGGCAACGGAGAGCCCGGTGGTGCCTTGCGCGAGCAGGTAGCGGTAGCGGGCGTTCGATTCGGCCGCCGTCGCAAAACCGGCATACTGGCGCATCGTCCAGAGCCGGCCCCGATACATATCGGCCCGGATCCCACGCGTAAACGGAAAGCTCCCCGGCTCGCTGCGCTCGCCTGCAAACGAATCGTACGATGGCTGCAGCGGAATGCCGCTCGCGTTGATGTCCCGTGCCACCCGACTGTCTTGGGTACTCCGCCACCCGTGTCATCCTAAGCCGCCACCATGTCATCCTGAGCCCCCCCATGTCATCCTGAGCTTGTCGAAGGATAGCCACGATGCTCGCTATCCTTCGACAGGCTCAGGATGACGGAGTGGCAGGCCGAGTTTTCCGGAAACCGATGAGGTAGATGACCACGAGAATCGCTTGAAACGGCATCGGGCCGATCGTCTTCCAGGTAGCGGGGACTTGGCCGAGGGCAATCGTTGCGAGGGGCAGCACGATTGCGAACGTCTGATCGAGCGCACAAAGCCAGAGCAGCGGGCGGAAGCGCATGGGGTCGCGTAGGGCGAGCAGATAGACGAACGCGAGGACGAAATATTCGCCGCCCGCGATCGTTGCGATGGCCGGATCGCGCAGCGGGACGTCGAGCAGCGCTTGGAAGAGCGATTGACCGAAGAAGCAGAGCAGCGCCGTACCGAAATCGATTGCAACGCCGATCGCCAGCGCGATCTTCAACACCCGCAGCATCACGTGAACACCCGCAGCTTCAAGCGAAGGTAACCAGCGGCGCGCGCGCTTCGACGCCCACTCCCGGTTCGACGTGGACGGTCGCAATCGTTCCGGACTTGTGCGCCCGAATCTCGTTCATCATTTTCATGGCCTCGATCACCACGACCACGTCGCCTTCCGCAACGCTCGCGCCCGCGCTGACCGGAATCTCGACGACGACGCCGTTCATCGGCGCGATGACATCGTTGCCGTGCGCGGCCCCGGCTTTGCGTGCGCCGCCGCCGCGGACGGGCTTCGGCGCGGGCGCGCTCGTGCCGCGCAGCGCAGGCGGCAGATCGACGAAGCGCACGCGCATCAGCTTGCCGTTCACTTCGACGCGGATCGTTTCGTCGGCTGGAGCTGCGGGTGTGGATGCGGTCTCGCCGGTCGTGCTGCCGGTCGCCGCGGTGCCCCGCAGCGCGGCTGCGCCGAGCGACGCTGCGAACGGTTCGAGTGTTGCCGTACCGTACGAAGCGTCTTGCACGGGGCCGAAGTCGCAGAGCGCGCGCAAGAGCGGCAGCGTCGTCGGGACGCCCGCAATCGTGAACTCGTCGATCGAGCGCGCGAGTCGCTGCAGCGCTTCCGCCCGATCGCGTCCCCAGACGATCAGCTTCGCAATCATCGAATCGTAATCGGGCGCGATGGCGTAGCCCGGATACGCGGCCGAATCGACGCGCACGCCGAACCCGCCCGGCTCGCGGTACCGCATTACCGTTCCCGGCGCGGGACGAAAATTGTCGGCCGGATCCTCGGCGTTCACGCGCACTTCGATCGCGTGTCCGCGCAAGACGACATCCGTTTGCCCGAACGCGAGCGGCTGCCCGGCCGCGACGAGGATCTGTTCGCGGACGAGATCGATCCCCGAGATCATCTCGGAGACCGTGTGCTCGACTTGGATCCGCGTGTTCATCTCGAGGAAGAAGAACTCGTCGCCGGAGACGAGGCACTCGATCGTGCCAACCGAGTCGTAGCCGATCGCGCGCGCCGCGGTGATGCCCGCCTCGCGCAGCCCGGCGCGAACGGCATCCGGAATCCTCGCGGGCGCCTCTTCCCAAAGCTTCTGATGCCGCCGCTGCAGCGAACAATCGCGCTCGCCGACGTGCAGGACGGTGCCGTGCTTGTCGGCGAGGATCTGCAGCTCGATGTGCTTGGGATTTTCGAGATACCGTTCGGCATAGATGGTGCCGTTCTTGAAGTACGCGGTCGCTTCGCGCTGCGCCGTCGAGAACGCGCCGGCGACCTCATCGAGCGTTCGGGCAACCTTGAGGCCTTTGCCGCCGCCGCCGCCCGACGCTTTGAGCGCCAGCGGCAGGCCGTACTGCTCGGCGGCGGCGCGCGCGCCGGTCGCATCCGCGATCGCCGCGGTACCGCCCGGGACGACCGGGACGCCCGCGGCGATCATCGCTTGACGTGCGCGCACCTTATCGCCCATCGCGTCGATCGCGTCGGGGTGCGGCCCGATCCAGGTCAGGCCCGCGGCGATCACCGCGCGTGCGAACGGAGCGTTCTCGGCGAAGAAGCCGTAGCCCGGATGCACCGCGTCCGCGCCGCTGCGCGCCGCGACATCGAGCAGCTTTGTCGCATCGAGATACGACTGCGCGGGCGTCGCCGGGCCGAGGTGATAGGCTTCGTCCGCCATGGCGACGTGCAGCGCCTCGCGATCGGCATCGGAGTACACCGCGACCGTCGCGCAGCCGAGTTCCTTCGCGCTGCGGATGATGCGCACGGCGATCTCGCCGCGATTGGCGATGAGGATCTTGGTAAACGGCGGACTCACGGCGTGCGACCGGCGGCGGACCAGCGCGAGCGCACGTTCGCGAGCGCGCTGCACGTAGCGGCGTCGCCGAGGCGGCCGGCGAGGCGCCAGCGCGCGGGCGCAGGCGGCGCCGGCGCGGTACGCGCGGCAAGCAGAGCGACGGCGGCGACGATCACCGCGGCGACTTCGTCGTCGCCCGTCATCCGAGCTGTCCGGGTGCGGTCACCGTTTGGATCTTGCCCGTTCCCGCCGTGTCCTTGCCCTCGACCGTTCGGACGAGCCGGTCGTAGGCGGCCCAGGCAAACGGGAGTTGCGCGCGCAGCCCGTATCCGAACGCGGCGAACGTATCGACGTGCGTTCCGCCTTCGACGAGGAACAAGCGGTGCAGATGTGCGCGCCGGCGTGCCGAGATCGCGCGCTGGTAATCGATCGCGTTGTATTTCGGAACGACGAACGGATCGCGCGTGCCGGCGATCGAGATCAGCGGCTTCTCGATCGCTCCGCTGTGGGCGAATGCGCCGATCGCGCGTCGCGCATCGGGCGAGGCTTCGTAGGTCGCGCGCGCGTGCGGCCGGGCAAGACCGCTTCCCGCGCACACGCCGGGCAGCCGCTTCGGATCGAGCGCGTCGGGCGTGCACGCGCCCGCCAGGGACTTCGTGCGCGCATCGATCAGCCGGGCGTAGGCGAAGACGGTGAGGTCCGCATAAAACGGCGCACCGTTCGAGTAATACTCGTCGTAGAGCGAGGGGTGGGCGGGATCGCTCTGCACGACGTCCGGCGGAAACCCGAAGTGCTCCAACCGCTCGGCGATGCGACGGTCGGCAAAGCCGCTTGCGACGTAGCCGGGCATCGCAGCGAGAAAGACCGGCAGGTAGTCGAGCAGCGTCGTCGTCGGCGACCAATAGACGCCCGACCAGTCGACGCCGCCGTCGACGTCATCGGGATGGCGTTCGAGCGGCGAGCGGACTTGCGCTCCGCCGTTCGAGAGCCCGACCGCGTAGACGCGCTTCGGCGGGCGATATTCGGCGGCGAGCACCTGCCGCATCGTGACCGCAAGTGCGTGGAAATCGTCGTTCCACTCCGCGATCCCGATCCGAACGGGATCGAGCATCCCGAAGCGGATCGCGAGACCCTTCGCTTCGAGGCCGCCGGCATCGAAGGGGATGGGATAGGCGAACTCGGGCCGTTCGATGCCGGCGACCGGCGCGACGATCGCATTGTAGGGAATGCGTTTGTTACTCGATGCGAACGCGGCGCCGCGCGCCAGGACGAAATCGCTCCAAATCGCGTCGTTCGCGAACTCGCTGCGCGTCGCGGGCGTGCCCCCGACGACGAGCGTGCCGCTCCAATTCGCCGGTACGCGCAGCACGTAGCGGCCGCCGCCGGGCAGGATGCCCGTCCATTGATCGCCCGGAACCGGTGCGGTCGCGGGCGAGACGGTCCCGGGCGCGAGCAGTGCCTTGGCATCGCCGGCCGGATCGAAGCCCGGCTGCGGAGCCGGCAATGGGGCGAAGCCGAAACGCAAGTCGGAGACGGCCGTGCGGATGTTTTCCGTGTGCGGTTCGAGCGGATTCGGCGTCTGCGCGAAGGCCGGCATGCGCGCGGCCGCCAGCGTCGCAGCGGCGGCAGCGGCGAACGTCGCGCGGCGCATCACGGGCCCGTCTCGTCGGCGTGCAGTCCCAGCGCGTGATAGCCCGAGTCGACGAAGTGCACGTCGGCCGTGACCGCCCGCGAGAGGTCCGAGGCGAGGTAGACCGCGGTGTTGCCGACGTCGTCGATCGTGACGTTGCGGCGCAGCGGCGCGTGTTTGGCAACCGAGCCGAGAATTTTCTTGAAGCCGGCGACTTGGCGGGAGCTCGCCGTCGAGATCGGACCGGCGGAGATCGCGTTGACGCGGATGCCGCGTTGCCCGAGATCGTACGCCAAGTAGCGCACGATCGATTCCAGTGCGGCCTTCGCAATACCGGCGAGGTTGTAATTGGGCACGATCGCGGTTGCGCCGTAGTACGTGAGCGCCATGACGCTCGCGCCGTCGCGCAGGTTTTCGCGCAGCCCTCGGACCAGTGCGATCAGCGAATACGACGAAATGTCGAGCGAGAGCGCGAAGCCGGCGCGCGAGGTATCGTAGACCTTCCCCGCCAGGTCCTCTTTGTTGACGAATGCGATCGAGTGGACGAAGCCGTCGAGCGGCCCGATCGCCGCAGCGAGTGCCGCGATCGCTTCGTCCGAGCCGACGTCGCATGGATAACTCGGCGCCCCGCCGAGCTCCGCCGCCAATTTCTCGACTTCGTCGCGCACGCGCTCACCTTGATAGATGAACGCGAGCGAGGCGCCGTTCGCGTGCAGTGCACGGGCGATTCCGGTGGCGATCGACCAGCGGTTGGCAACGCCGGTCACCAAGATCGTTTTTCCAGCAAGCAGACTCACGAAGAAAGGGGGTACTCGTCTCGTCTTGGCCTCCCTCCCCCGCTCGCGCACGCGTGCGGCCGCCCAAGGAGTTTCCGGCCGCGCGGTCGATGCAAAACCGCTATGAAGCAACGCTTGAGCCGCGGCCGTTTCGCCGTCTCGACGGCGGCCGCATTCGCGAGCATCGCCGTCGTCCGCGCGCCCGCCCGCGCCGCGCAGTTCTCGTTCAAATACGGCACCGATCAGACGATCAGTTCGCCCGTGACGACGCGCGCGAAAGAGATGTGGGCGCGGGTCGAAAAAGAGACCGGCGGCCGGCTTCACGTCGATACCTTCCCGGATTCGACGCTCGGTGGCGATACGCAAATGATCTCGCAGGTGCGCAGCGGCGCGCTGCAGTTCCTCACCGAAGCCGGCTCGATTCTCGGCAGCGTCTCACCGATCGCGCAGATGGATAGTCTGGCCTTCGCCTTCAAGGATACGAAGACGGCGTTCGCCGCCTGCGACGGCGAGTTCGGCGATTTCATCCGCAAGGAGGTCGGCAAAGTCGGCGTCTACGTGCTCTCGCATCCGTGGGACAACGGCTTCCGCGCGATCACGGCCAACAAGCCGATCCATGTCGCCGCCGACCTCGAGGGGCTCAAGATGCGCGTTCCGGCGAGCCCGATCTCGCTCGATCTCTTCCGTTCGCTCGGTGCGGCGCCGGTGCCGATGAACGTCAACGAACTCTACACGGCCTTGCAGACGCACATCGTCGAGGGCCAAGAGAACGCGCTCATCAACATCAACCAGTCGAAGATCTACGAGGTTCAGAAGACGCTCAACTTCTCGAACCATTCGTGGGACTGCTGGTGGTGGCTCGTCAACATCGACGCCTGGAACTCGCTCCCCAAAGACATCCAGGACACGGTCCAGCGCAACATCACCACGTACGCGTATCTCCAACGCCGCGATTTTTCCGCGCTCACCGGGGCGCTCACGGACAAGCTCCATCGCCTCGGCATGCAGATCGTCCAATGCGACACGGCGACCTTCAAAGCAAAGCTCGGCGACTATTACAAGAAGTGGCACGCGACGTTCGGCGATACGGGCTGGACGTTGCTCGAAAAGTACACCGGCAAACTCGGCTGAGCGCTCGCCGAAGGAGCCGAGCGCTACGCTTTCGTAGCAGGCACGCGCGCCCGCTCGGGTGCATTTTAACGCCGATGGACGGCGGCTTCATGCCCCACGGCGAGTGTTTTCTCTGGCAACCTTCCGTGCTCGCGCTTCACGTGATCTCGGACGCGCTGATCGCGCTTGCATATTTTTCGATCCCGCTCGTGCTGCTGTTGCTCGTGCGCAAGCGCGGCGATCTCCCGTTCCGCGCCGCGTTTCTGATGTTCTCGCTCTTCATCGTGTCGTGCGGGCTGACGCACGTGATGTCGATCGTCGTGATCTGGCATCCGCTCTACTGGCTCGAGGGGTGGATCAAGGCGTTGACGGCCGCGTCATCGATCGGGACGGCGCTCTTGCTGCTGCCGATGTTGCCGCGCGCGCTCCGCTTGCGGTCGCCGATCGAACTCGAGCGGCTCAACGAACGCTTGCAGCACTCGGTCGATGAGTCGGAACGGCTCTTGCGCCGATACGAGCGCGAACATTACATCGCAACGACCCTCCAGAGCGCCTCGCTCGGCACGATTCCGGAGCGCATCGGGCCGTTCGGTTTCTCCGCCGTCTACAATCCGGGCGTCGGCGACATGGAGATCGGCGGCGACTGGTATGACGCCTTTGCGCTGCCGGACGGCCGGGTCGTGATCTCGATCGGCGACGTGCTCGGGAAGGGCTTGACGGCGTCGATCGTGATGGCCAAGATGCGCCAAGCGATCCGCGTCGCCGCGCAGGTTCAGGTCGCGCCGCACGGCATCCTCGAAGCCGCCGATCGAGCACTGCGCCTGGAGTACGCCGATCTGATCGTAACCGCGTTCGTCGGCATCATGGATCCGACCGAGTCCTATCTGACGTACGCCAGCGCCGGTCATCCGCCGCCGCTCTTGCGCGAACCCGACGGTACGATCCGCGAGGTTCTTGCCTTTGGCTTACCGCTGGGCTTGCGCCAGCGCGAGCCCTCGGCCGATGTCACGATGTTCCTCGCGCCAGGCTCGCTGTTGCTGCTCTATACGGATGGGTTGACCGAATCCACCCACGACTACGTCGAGGGCGACCGGCGGCTGTACGCCGCGCTCGAACGTCCCGCGCTCGCGCTCGCGCACGACCCCGCCGCGGCGATCTATGAAAGCGTGCTCTTCGACGGCATCCGCGACGACGTGGCCATCCTTGCCGTGCGCGTTGGCGAACCGGATGCGAAAACCGAACGCTGGTCGTTCCCGGTCGTCGAGGTGGAGCGCGCGCGTGAGGTTCGCGAAACGATCGCGCGCCGGTTCATCGAGCACGGCGCCCGCGCCGACGCGCTCTTCGCGGCCGACATCGTGCTCAGCGAATTGCTCGGCAACGTGCTGCGTCACGCGCCCGGCACGGTCGACGTGCGGCTCGATTGGAACGACGGCCTGCCGATCTTGCACGTGCTCGACGATGGACCCGGTTTCGTCTTCGTTCCCCGGCTGCCGTCGAACGTGCTCTCGGAATCCGGTCGCGGGCTCTTCATCATCACGCAGATTGCTTCCGAGATCACGATCGTGCGACGGCCGGGCGGCGGCAGCCACGCACGCGTGGTGCTGCCGCTCGTCGCCGAAGCGTTTGCCGTCGCCGCTCGTTAGAGCGGGATGTTGCCGTGTTTGCGTTTCGGGCGTTCGACGCGCTTGGAAGCGAGCATGTCGAGCGCTCGCGAGACGGCGCGGCGCGTTTCGCGAGCGTCGATCACGTCGTCGACGTAGCCGCGTTGTGCGGCGATGTAGGGGTTGGCAAAGTGTTCCGTGTAGTCGGCAACGAGTTCCGCCGCGCGCGCGGCCGGATCGGCGGCGCCGGCGATTTCGCGCCGGTTGAGGATCGCGACGGCGCCTTGCGATCCCATCACCGCGATCTCGGCCGTCGGCCAGGCGAGATTGATGTCGGCGCGGATGTGCTTCGAGGCCATGACGTCGTACGCGCCGCCGTAGGCTTTGCGCGTGATGACGGTGATCTTGGGGACGGTCGCCTCGGCGAAGGCGTAGAGCAGTTTCGCACCGTGCTTGATGATGCCGCCGAACTCTTGCGCGGTGCCCGGTAAGAAGCCGGGCACGTCGACGAAGGTGAGCAGCGGGATGTTGAAGGCGTCGCAAAAGCGCACGAAGCGCGCGGCCTTGATCGAGGAATCGATGTCGAGCACGCCGGCGAGAACTTTGGGCTGGTTGGCGACGATGCCCACGCTTCGGCCGCCGATGCGGCCGAAGCCGATCACGATGTTCGGCGCGTAGAGCGGTGCGATCTCGAAGAAGTCGCCGTCGTCGAGGACGGGGACGATCGCATCGAGGATGTCGTAGGGCTTGTTCGATGAATCCGGGATGACGCCGTCGAGTTCCGGGGCGAGGCGCAGCGGATCGTCGCCGGTCGCGACGAGCGGCGGATCGTCGAGATTGTTCGAGGGGATGAACGAGAGCAAGCGCCTTGTTTGGTCGTTCATCTCGTCTTCGTCGGCCGCGGTGAGGTGCGCGACACCGGACTTCGTCGCATGCGTGAGCGCGCCGCCGAGTTCCTCGAATGTCACGTCTTCGCCGGTCACGGTTTTGATCACGTCGGGACCGGTGATGAACATCTGCGAGATGCCCTCGACCATGATCGTGAAATCGGTGATCGCGGGCGAATAGACGGCGCCGCCCGCGCAGGGTCCCGCGATCAAACTGATCTGCGGCACGACGCCCGAGGCTTGCACGTTGCGCCAGAAGATCTCGGCGTAGCCGCCCAAACTCACGACGCCCTCTTGAATGCGCGCGCCGCCCGAATCGTTGATCCCGATCATCGGCGCGCCCGTGCGCACGGCGAGGTCCATCACCTTGCAGATCTTCTCGGCAAACACTTCGCCGAGCGAGCCGCCCAGCACCGTGAAATCCTGCGAGAACAGAAAGACCGGCCGGCCGTCGATCGTCGCGTGCCCGGTGTAGACGCCGTCGCCGAGAAAGCTTCGTTCGTCGAGGCCGAACGCGGTCGTGCGATGGACGGCGAACCGATCGAGTTCGACGAACGAATCCGGATCGACGAGCGCGTCGATCCGTTCGCGCGCCGTGCGCTTCCCACGCGCGTGCTGACGTTCGATGGCCGCTTCGCCGGCCGGCGCGAGGGATTGCGCGCGCATGGCCGCGAGTCGCGCGTGGGCGCGTTCGCGAGCGGATTTTGGCGGAGACGTCGACATGCGGCGCCCTTCGCGCGCGCCCGCTGGTTACCCCGGTTGCGCGGGTTGCGCGCGCTGGTGCGCGGCGAGCTTGTCTTTATCGAAGAGCCAGTCGGGCTCGGCCTCCGGCGCTCGGACGTCGGTCAGCCGGAACTCCCCGGCGCCCGAGAAGGCGAGCGGGCCGAAGCGCAGGGTGAAATCGATTTCGCCCTTCGAGACGAGCCAGGCCGAGCCGATCGGCGCGTAATCGACGACGGCGCGGGGCTGCGAATGGAATGGCCCGGCCTTGGCATACACGGCGACGACGAGGCGCCGGGTTTGGAAGGTCTCCGCATCGATGTAGGCTTCGCGAATCTGATGCTTCTGCGGATCGTAGATCGGCTCGAGCAGCAGATGATACATGCGCGTACCGCCGAGCGTTTCGATGCCGGCCAGGGTCACGGTGTAGTCGTGCGCGACCGCGTGGACGCTGCCGATCGTGGTGAGCGGCGTCGCCGAGGGCTCGGGAGCCGGCGCACCGCCCGAGAGTCCGAAGTCTTGCGAATCGTTGCGCTGCTGGCGCGCGAGCCCGAAGGTCGTTGCCGGCCAGAAATACGGCGGTGATTTCTGAACGTAGGACTTCGTGTCGATGTGGTCGGCCGGCGAATCGGGAACCGGCGTCACGTTCGAGACACCGTCGGCGGTGCGCACGATGACGTGATAGTGCTCGGCATCGACGTGGCCCTTGCGGACGAACGCCGCGTAGGTCGTATACTCGAGGTACGGCGGCAGCACGCGCGCTTCGGCGACCGTCCGCGCGCGGGCGAAAATGGCTTCGCCATCGAGCGCGGGCTGCGCCCAGACGAGTTTCGCAGCGATCGAGATCGCGCAGAAAGCCGCGAAACCAAGCAGGCGGGGAGCGCGTCGCATGCTCCCCGCCTTCACCGTATGCTCGGCGTGCTCCGTTGGCCATCCGGCGTTACGAATGAAGCGACCCGCACGCGATCGCGGTTGCGCCGGGCGACGGCGTGGGAATTGACGTCGAGCCGTTCGCGCCGGCGCCGGTGTTCGTGCCGAACTCGCCATCGAACCAGGTTTGCAGCGCGCCGAGCATGCTCGTGTTGGTGCTCGGAATGTCGATCCCCCAATCGAAGAGATCCGTGGTTGTCGCGTTCGAGGAACCGAACCACGCGTTGACGGGTGCACCGCCGACGCTCGTGCGGTACATCGTGATCTTCTCGTGTCCGACGCTGTCGGTCTTCACGTAGGCGTTCGGATCGAGGATCAGGAGGTTCTGCAGCGCGGCCGCCTGGCTGCTGCTGTAGTCTTCGACCATCACGTGCATCGTGACGTGGGCCGGCAAACTCGCGATCTGACAGAGGCCGTCGTAGACGTCGTCGTTGTAGTCGCCGCTCGAGCTCGTGTTGCTGAACGATTCCGTGATGAAGTCGACTTCGTCCCCGGTAGCGAGCTCCGGGATGATCGATTGGATGTAGGTGCTCTCGGTGTGCAGCGAGGCTTGCTTGTCGGTCGTGAAGTTCTCGTTCGGCGCGGCGGTGTTGCTCGGCGCCGGGGTCGCGAAGGTCACGAGATCGGCTTGAATCGCGGCGTAGTCGCCAGCCACCGGGTCCGCCATGACGACGTCGGTGTTGAACCAGTTGTGGCCGTCCAGGTACACCACGCCGTCGATCATTGCGAACTTGGCGTGGATGTCAAACGGCGCGAGTTGGTAGGCGGTCGTCTTCGACGACGTCCCTTTCCCCGAACTCGTGGTGTATTCGGTCTTCGCATGGCCGCCCGCGGCGATGATCGCCGCGAGGTTGGTGGCGTTGCTCGAGTTCTGGCTGTACGGCGTGATCACGGTGACGCTGGCGCCGTTCTTCGCGGCGGTTTCGAGCGCGCTCGTGAGGTTGCTCGAGAGATCCCAAGCGCTCACGCAGATCGTCTTTGCGTTGGGGATGATGCTGGTGAAGAAGGTCGAGACGACGTTAGTTTGCGCGGCGGGCTGCGTCGGGGCCGGCGTTTGGAGACAAGCCGTGTCCTCGAAGTCGCCCGAGGGCACCGGCGAGGGCTTGTAGGTCGGAACCGCCGACGGCGCGCTGGAGGGCGCAGCCGACGCCTTCGCCGACGGCGACGGCGCGGGGCTACTGCTGCCGCTCACCGAGACGTCATCGACGTACTGCACCATGTCGTAGCCCTTCGTTCCCGTGCCGTGGACGCCGAATTGGATCTGAACCGTTTCGCCCGCGTAGGCGGCGAGGCTGTAGGTGCGCTGGATCCACGCTCGACCGTTACCCGCATCGCTAAAGAGCGTCGCGAGAACGGTGCCGCTCGCGCTCAGAATCTTGGCGTACTGCTGTGCGTACGTGATCGTGTCGTTCGTGCCTTCCCAGATCCAGAACGTGATCGTTCCGCTCGCCGGGACCGCGAATGCTTGACACAACGCCGCGTCGCCGTTGGGTTCGTTCGTCGTCGCACCGAGTTGCGCGGCGTAGCTGCCGGAATGCACGACGGTCGATTGAATCGATGCCGTTCCCCCGCTGCCGCACTGCGTCCACGAGGTGAAGCCGTCGCTCTCGAACCCGCCGTCCGCGAGAACGCCGGTGCCGTCGAGCACGTGGCGCGACGACGATTGGGCCGTTGTGTGCGGGGCGATTGTGGTCGTGCCGCCGCAGCCGGCGAGGATTGCCGCGGCGATGACCGCGCAACCGAACAAGCGTCGCATCAGAGAGTCTTTCCTCGAAATCCGGGCAAAACGAAAATTCGCCCGCGTCACGAACTGACGGAGGCCGAAACCGCACTACTCCCAAACGAAACCGCTCGCTTTCCCGATACGTCCCGGAAATCGTACGGCTCCACGTCATTTAATGGGAAGGACGCCTGCCTGTCAAGAGACGCGCGAACGCTTTCGGTACGCGTGCACCGTGGCACCGTCGCGCAACGCACGCATGGCGAAGCGCCAAGCCAGTCGCGGCTCGTCGAACGGCAAACGGCGCAGCGATTCGAGCGCGCCGAACGCGGCGTCGATCGTACGCTCCGTGGCGGCGAAACTCAGCGCTTCCGGAAAGTGGTGCATCGGCCCACTCGAGCGCGCGATGGTTGCGGGCTCACGGGCGACGCCCGCGAGCCGCTCGCGCACGGCGGCGGCGAAGAGCGCCGTCACGTCGGCGCGCACGCCGTAGCCCGGCGTCGGACGCGGGTTGAGCTCCGAGAGGTGCGGATCGCCATTTTCATCGATGATGTAATCGATGCCGCAGAGCCCGTCGAAGCGGGTGTGTTCGCCGAGGCGTTCGGCGATCGCGCGCATCGCCGGAAGATCGATGATCTCGCGCGTCGTCGCGGCACTCAGCGGCGTCGGCCAATAGTTCGTGCGGAGCGACGTGACATAGGCGAGGAGCCGGCCGCGCGCAAAGAGCATCTCCGTCGTCGCGTAGCGGCCGGATACGAACCGCTGCACGATCGCAGCACCGCGCACGCCGGTCCACCAGCTCCGGACCGCGGCCGCGTCGTCGAGCCGCCGGACCGCGTTGCCGCCGAAGCCGTGCGCGGTTTTTCCGATCGCCGGAAAGCCGAACGCGGCCGCCGCCGCGAGTGCTTCCGAGGCCGAGCCGACGCGGCGGTAGGCCGGAACCGGTAGGCCCAGCATCCCGCACCCGTCCGCGAACGCGATTTTGGAACGCACGAACTCCGCCGCGGTGCTCCCCGGCGCCACCGGAAACCAGGGCCGGATCCACCACGGGTTCGCGAGGCGCGCGAGCGCACCGAAGAACGCGTCGTCCGCGACGATGACCCAATCGAACCGCTCGCGAGCGAGGAGTGCTTCAAGGTCTGCCACGATCGTCGGCTGGCGCGCCGGATGCGCGCGCGCGACCGCGCGCGATCGCCCGATCAGAAACCCGGGCTCCGCGAGGACTTCGACGCGCAGGCCGGCTTGCGCCAACATGCGGACGGTCCGATAGGTGCTGGGCCAGTCGTAGGAGCTGGCCAGCAAGACGCGCGGCGGATCGCCCGGGGCGGTTACCAGATGCCGAGTTGGAGTTTCACGTCGTCGGACGCCATCACTTTGGGGTCCCATGGCGGCGTGAACGTGATGTCGACCTTGACGTTCTTGACCCCGTCGATCGATTCGACTTTGGATTCGACCATCTGCTTGAACATCGGCCCGACGGGACACATCGGCGAGGTCAGCGTCATGAGCACGTTTACGTCTTCGCCCTGCGTGCCCTCGACGGTGACGTCGTAGACCAGACCCAGATCGATGATCCCCATGTGGAGTTCGGGGTCCTCGACCTCGCGGAGCGCGTCGCGGACGATTTCTACGGTTGGCATAATGACCTCACGTTCGCCCTAACCCGCCGTGGCCTCTCCTGGATTCGCGCCGCTTGCGCCGCCGCGAATCCCCAAGAAGGCAGCGCTCGGCACGCGCGCCAGGCGCCGCGCGATCACGGGGCTGATGCCGATCAGCGCCGTCGAGATCGAGCCGGCCACGATGCCGGCCGTGAGATCGATCGTCAGGACGAGCGATGTGACGAGCGTAAGCGTTCCGCTGACGACCGCCGTCTGCCAGCTCTTTCGCCGTTCGAGCTCGGTGAAGAACGCGTAGCCGCGCCAAAAATTTCGTGACTGGATTAGGGTCGAGCCAAGCGAGAGCATCGCGATGCAGAGCAGATACGCTGCCAGACCCAGCCGGCCGCCTTCATACGAATGCGAGAGGGCGAAGTGCGAATTCGCGTAGAGTGCGAAGGGGACCAGGCCAATGAAAGCCAGGTAGAAGAACACCGCGACGAGATCGGGCGGCTCCGGGCGGAACGCGCCCGCGAGCATTCGGTGAAAGCGCAGCCAAAAGAGCGCCAGCGCTGCGAACGTCGCAAAATACAAGAAGTAGCGGATCGGGTCGCCGACCAGGTCCTGCGGCGTGCGCGGGAGATTGAGTTGCAGCGCGAGCTGCGAGACCGAGAACCCGAACACGACATCTCCAAAGCCCTCCAGGCGGCGAGCCAGGTGGGCGTCTTTGTCGGAGAGCGTGTCGCGGAAGGTCATCTCATACCGCGAGGTACCGCTGCATCATCTCTTCGTCGTGTTGCAGATCGGCGATCGGCCCCGAGCCGACGACGCGGCCGTTCGAGAGCACGTAGCCGCGGTCCGAGAGGCTCATCGCGACCTGCGCGTTCTGCTCGACCAAGAGGATCGTATTGCCCTCGGATTTGATTCGCCGCACCACGTCTTCGACGTTGCGCGCGATGAGCGGCGCGAGGCCTTCCATCGGCTCGTCGAGCAAGATGATCTCCGGGTTTGCGATGAGCGCGCGCGCGATCGCGAGCATTTGCTGCTCGCCGCCGGAGAGCTTCGCGGGTTTGTCCTTGCGTTCGCCGAGCACGGCGAAGTACTCGTAGATGCGGGCCTCGGTCCAGGGACCTTTGCGGCCGCCGAGCGCCGCGAGGCGCAGGTTTTCGCCGACCGTGAGGTTCGGAAAGATGCGCCGGTCTTCGGGGACGAACGCGATGCCGCTCTGTGCGAGCGAGAACGGCGAATGGTTGGTGATCGGCTTGTCGTGGAAGCGGATCGTGCCGGACTTCGCTTGCACGAGCCCCATGATCGTCTTGAGCGTCGTCGAGCGGCCCGATCCGTTGCGGCCCAGGAGCGCGACGACTTCGCCTTGCGCGATCTCGAGCGAGACGTCTTGCAGCACATGGCTCTTGCCGTAGTAAGCGTCGATATGTTCGAGCGTCAGGAGCATGCAGCGGTCTCCGGCAAACGAGGTTGGATCATTCGGCGAGTTCGCCGAGATAGGCGCGCTGGACGGCTTCGTTGCCGCGAATCTCCTGCGGCGTGCCGCTCGCGAGCACGGCGCCCGTTTGAAAGACGGTGATCGTGCGCGAGATCGACATCACGACGTCGATGTCGTGCTCGACCAGCAGCACCGTGCGTCCTTCGGCGACGCGCTTGATCAATTCCACCGTCTCGTGCGTCTCGGTCGGCGACATCCCGGCGAGCGGTTCGTCGAGCAAGAGCACCTTGGGATCGCTCGCGAGGACGAGGCCGATCTCGAGCCGGCGCTGATCGCCGTGCGAGAGGTTTTCCGCCAGCACGTCACGCGCCTCGAAGAGCCCGATATCGTGCAAGATCGACTCGGTCTTCGTGCGCAGATCACCCATTCGCGAGCTCGGCAGAAAGAAATTCGCCTTGCCGTCGTACACGGCTTGCACCGCGAGCCGGACGTTCTCGCCGACCGTCAGCCGCCCGAAGATGTTCGTAATCTGAAATGAGCGCGCCATCCCGAGGCGCGCGCGCTGATACGGTACGAGTGTCGTGACCTCGCGATCGCCGAAGAAGATCCGGCCCGCCGAGGGCGGGATGCGGCCGCTGAGCAGATTGAAGAACGTCGTCTTGCCGGCGCCGTTGGGGCCGATGATCGTGCGCACCCCGCCTTCGGGGATCTCGATCGAGACGTTGTTGACGGCGGTGAAGCCCGAAAACCGGCGCGTCAGGCCTTCGGTCCGAAAGGCGAGGGCCATTTAGTGCTGCACCGTCGGCGCATCCGGGGTGACGTTCGCCGCGAGCGGCGTAAGCGGCGCGTTCGGCCGCCCGAAGAAACGGGCACCGAGCCGGCGCCGAAGATCGTCGAAGATGCCCATGATGCCGCGCGGCCCAGCGAGCACGAAAACGACGAAGACGGCGCCGATTCCCCCCAGCCAATACTTCCCGATGAACGGTAGGCTCAAGATGCTGCCGAAGTAGGGCAGCACGAGGCCGCCGCTGTTCGCGAGCTGCGAGAGGCCGTTCTGCAGTTCCCAATACACGATCGCGCCGAGCACCGGTCCGAAGAACGAATAGATTCCGCCGAGTAGCGACATCATGACGACGATTCCCGAATACTCCACCGAACCCGCGTCGGGGTTGATCGAGGTCTGATAGTAGGCCCACAGCCAGCCGCCGATCGCCGGGAAGAGCGTCGAGAGGACGAAGGCATTGACGCGATACTTGTTCACGTCGTAGCCGAGGAATCGCGCGCGCTCTTTGTTCTCGCGAATCGCATGCAGCACGGAACCGAAGGGGGACTGGATGATCCCGTACAGCACGGCGAGGGTGATGAACGTGACGATCGCGGCGAAGATGTAGAAGTGCTGTGAATTCTGCAGCCAATCGGCGGGCAACCCGACGATCTGCGGTCGCGCGATGCCTTGCAGCCCGTCCTCACCGCCCGTGAAGTCGCCGAATTTGTAGGTGATGAAGAAGATCACTTGCGCGAACGCGAGCGTGATCATCGAATAGTAGATGCCACTCGACCGCGGAATGATGATCCGCGCGAGAAACCAGCCCCAGATCAGCACGAGCCCGACGCTCCAGGCGAGCGCGACGAGCATGTTGCCGCCCGCAGCGTGGTGATACGGAAAGCCGAACAGATTCAGATCGAAGCCCTTCGTATAGAGCGCCGTCGCGTAAGCGGCGATCGCGAAGAACATCGCGTGGCCGAACGAGAGTTCACCGAGGTGACCGAAGAGCAAGTTGAATCCGGAGGCAAAGAGCGCAAAGCAAAGCATCGTCGATGCGATGTCGATGAAGCCGCCGCTGTACGCAATCGGATTGGCTCCGGCCACGAACGGCAGCACGACAAGCGCCACGGCCGTCCACAGCAGCGGATTCGTGAAGAGGCGTCTCACTCGAAGAGGCCTTCTACGCCGAAGAGGCCGCGGGGGCGGATCAGGAGGATCAGGCCCATGATGAGGAAGCCGGTCAGCTCGACGGCGGGCGGGTAGATCAGCTCCATCATCGAGGAGAGGATGCCGATGAGCAGCCCGCCGACGATCGCGCCCCAGAACGAGCCGATGCCGCCGACGATGACGATCACGAAGGTCAGCACGATCCATTGGCTTGCGAGGTTCGGCTGGACGGCGTAGATCGGCGCAGCAAGGGCGCCGGCGAGACCCGCTAGGAGCGAGCCGATCCCGAAGACGAGGGTGAACATCGCGGGCATGTTGATGCCCAGGATTTTCACCATCTCCGCGTCCCGCGTCCCGGCCCGGATGATCACGCCGATGTTCGTCTTGTTGATCAGCAACCAGACGAGTGCCAAGATGACGGCCGTCACGGCGACCAGAAAAATATCCTTATAGAACGGCAGATCGTAGCCGCCGATCGCGACCGGGTTCTGCAGGGCGGCCGGCATGTCGACCCGGACCGCGTCGTCGCCCCAAATTCGCCGGACCACCTGGGCCAGAACCAGTGCCATACCGTAGGTCATTAAGAGGGTATACTCCGGTAGACGACGGTACAGCGGCCGGACCAAAACGAACTCGAAGAGGCAGCCGAACACGCCGACGATCAGCGCGGCGAGCAGGATGGCCGGCCAGAACCCCGTCACGGGGACCAAGGTGTACGTCAGATAGGCCCCGAGCATGAAGAACGCACCGTGGGAGAAATTGATGACCCCCATCAGCCCGAGGATGATATTGAGGCCCAAAGCGACCAGGATATAGAGCATCCCGAGCGTCACACCGTTGACCAGCTGGTCGAGGATCTGGGCCGCGTTGATAGAGGCGAGGAGCAAGAATTTTCCGTCCTTCGTACCGGTGCCGTGGAACGTTTGGTCGTTTGAACAAAGCACCGGTGTGCCCTCCGCCGATGCCTGCCGCGAGAAGAGAATTTTCGGCCGCAGGACCAAGCAGCCGCGAAGGCGATGACGGTTTGAAACTACGCTGAATCGCCGAGAGTTAAAAAGACAACCAAATCCGATGACGTCGACCGGGACGGCGGATTTGGCGGCACGGGCGATCGTCGCCCAGGGAGTCAAGTAACCGCCATGTCAATGTGGGAACCGTTCACCGAGCGAGCACGACGCTCGATCGTCCTCGCGCAAGAAGAGGCCCAGCGCCTGGGCAACAACTACATCGGAACCGAGCACATCCTGCTCGGCATCATTTCCGAGGGTGAGAGTCTCGCGGCCAAAGTGCTCGAGACGCTCGGCGTCAATCTTTCGAAGGTGCGCTCGGAAGTCGAGGCCATCGTCGGCCGCGGCGGCCAGACGGTCCAGCAAGAGATGGTGTTCACCCCACGCGCGAAACGCGTGATCGAGCTGGCCTTCGAAGAAGCGCGCCAGCTCAATCATAATTACATCGGCACCGAGCACCTCTTGCTCGGGCTGATCCGTGAAGGCGAAGGCGTCGCCGCGCGCGTCCTCACCAACCTCGGGGTCGATCCCGCCAAGGTTCGCGTGCAGACGACCTCGCTGCTCGGCGCCGAGGGCCAGCCGCCCGCGCCCAAGGGCAAGTCGAAGACCCCGACGCTCGATGCCTACGGCCGCGATCTCACGACGCTTGCCCGGGAGAACAAACTCGATCCGGTCATCGGCCGCGCGAACGAGATCGAGCGCGTGATTCAGATCCTCTCGCGCCGCACCAAGAACAATCCGGCCCTCATCGGCGAACCCGGCGTCGGCAAGACGGCGATCGCCGAAGGCCTGGCGCAGCGCGTCATCAAGGGCGAAGTCCCGGAGCCGCTGCGCGATCGGCGCGTGATCACGCTCGATCTCGCTGGCCTCGTCGCGGGCACCAAGTATCGCGGTGAGTTCGAGGAGCGCATGAAGCGCGTGATGGACGAGATCCGCGGCGCCGCCGGCGAGATCATCCTCTTCATCGACGAACTGCACACGCTCGTCGG
>Ga0116226_10000952_pt1 | contig 25304 bp, 26 predicted proteins | sample S1TSphfallax_FD_89692 | JGI IMG/M metagenome (GOLD analysis project Ga0116226, IMG submission 89692) | Host-associated microbial communities from peat moss isolated from Minnesota, USA - S1T2_Fa - Sphagnum fallax MG | ecosystem: Host-associated > Plants > Peat moss > Unclassified | place: USA... | reverse complement strand
TCGTCGAAGCGAGGCGCGATGAGGGAGCAACGCCGTAGCGTTGTGACCGAAGAGCAACGAAGTCTTCGGCGGAATGGGCGGTGTCGAGACGCCGGCGTCATTTTTTCACAGGCCTGCTAGACGGCTTCCCACCCGTCGTGTGGCAGGTACCGATGCGAGACGCGTCCGTCGCCGGCGATCGCGAAGAGATGGAGCCACTGGTTGTCGACGAGGTCGCGGATCGTGTCGTTCTGGGCGATGACGTCGCTGATCGCGCGCAGCGGCGCCTCGATACAGACCGTGAGCCGTACCGGCTCGTGCACGAAATCCGTTCCGTCGTGCACCGATTGCCAGGGCAGCCCGACTTTGAGGTCGCCGCTGTTTCCCTCCAGCACGCCGATCGTTCCCGTCACATTGTGGAGCACTTTGTTGCCTGCGCCGAAGACGCGGTTGTTGACGGTGGAACCGTAATATTGCAAATTGATCCAGTTCGCGACGACCATCGGGGCCGTCATGATGAGCGTGAGGGTGCGGAAGTCGCGATCGACGCGCCAATCATAGTCGTGCAGAAACGCGCGGCCGTCGAGATCGATCCCGCGCGTGCGCGCACGCGGCGCCACGATGAAGGCCGCGTTGCGGGCCAGTCCCCATTCGGGTCGGACGTGCGCCCAATCGCGGCTGCGCGATCGGATGCGGCGATCCACGTGCGCGTCCGAATCGATTCCCAGCCGGGGCGCGCGTTCGCGACGCGTACGAGCTCCGGCCCGTTCGAGCGTCTCCCGCACCTCGGCGATCTGCTCCCGATGCGAGTTCGGCGCTCCACCAGCGTCGAAGAGCACGACATCGTCCGTCGTCGTGTCGTGAAGTGCACCCAAGAACCATGTATCGTCGGGAATATCGATGCCGCGTTCGCGTAAGCCGGTACGAACGGCCGGATCGTTGCAAATCATCGCCGCCACGCGTGCATTCGCTTCTCCCGTGTACCCGCCGCAGGCACCGCAATGCAGGCTCGAGGCATGCGGATTGTTCACCGTCGTCGCGCCGTGCCCGACGAGGAGAACCAGCGGCGCAAAATTGGCCGTTAGCGACATCGCGCGCAAGACCGCTTCCGCCATCGCGATACGCTGCTCGTCCGTGAATCCGGTTTGGCGATCGCCGACCACGCGCGGCTCGATCTGTGGCCCGAGGTGACGGATGACCGAGGCGTCGAGCCCGTCGGTGTTCGGGTCGTCGACCGGGCGCGTCAGACCGAAGCTGTCGGCGAGAATTTTGCCGGCGAAGAGCAACCCGGCGGTCTCGACGAACATGAACGACGACACGGCGGAGATCTTGAACGATTTCCACGCTTTCGCTACCCGCCGGCGCAGACGCCGCAGTCGGAGAATGTGCGCGTTCTCCGCATCGGAGGTGTCGAGAACCGTCTCGCAGACCGTGAACACCGGCGTGAGGAGCACGGGACACTGCGCGTTTCCGCGGATGTTTCCGATCGGGACGTACTCGATCGGATACCCGAAAAACCCGGCAAAACCAATCGTCTGAGCTTCCGGCGCCACACCCTCGAGTGCGCGGCGGTACACCTCGGATCGTACATCGATACAAAACGCCGCCTGGAATGCCGGGCGCGCGACGGCACCCGGGGCCGACGTCTGCTCGACGTTGTGCGCGAACGCGTAGATGAGGCGGCGTTGATAGGAGCGCTCGTACGCATCGTGCACGATCAGATCGACGCACAGATCGCGATCCTCGCCCAGCCGTTCGTCCTGCGGTACGGCCGCCGCCTCGGCCATGGCGTCGCGCCAAGCCACGCTGAACGCGTCATCGGTGCGCTGTGCAAACAGCGTGTATCCCCAAACGATGCGAATCGCGAGCAGCTGAACCAAGGTGTCGTCGGCGAGTCCGGCGAGTTCGCTCTGCCACACGAGGTAGCCGGCATAGGCGGCCCAGCCGCTGATGTCGAGCAGCGCTTGATAGAGGTATTCTTCGATCGCGCGCGCGGGAACCGCGATCCGTTCGACGACCGCGGCGATCGCGGCGCTGGGCTCCTCGGGAAGTTCATCGACGAGTGCGCGGAAACGTGCGATGCCCATGACCTCGGCGTTGCGATCGTAGCGCATCGACGCGCGCCACGCGGGATAGGGCCGCAATCCGCGCGACGGCAGTCGCCATGCCGATTGGCCATCATCGAAATACGCCGCGCACCATTTTGAGATCTCATCCGTCATGAAGGCCGTCCGCGAAGCGTTCCGGTCCCCGCCGGCAAGCGAATCGAGGACTTCCGCAACGCTTGCGACGTGCGCGATGTGCTTTGATTTCGCGGCAACGTCGCGTGCCAGTTCGGCTTTGAGTTCAGCAACGCTCGACGGCCGCTGCCAACTGCGAGGTGCCGCGGCGAGTGCCGCGGCGAGATCCTCGTCCCCGATCGTGCCCGTGCGAAGGGCTTCCCGGTAGAACGCGCGGTCCATGAGCATATCGACACGCGCGACGCGGTGCATCATCGCGCACGTCGCGGCGAACGGCCGGCCCGCGAAGCCCAGAAACGGGTTCACGGCCACGAACCCCTTGAGCGGCCACAGCGGCGCGATTCGCTTGCAAGCCCCCGCAATGGCGCGTTCGATCGGCGCCCGATCCGTGCTCGCCGCGGATGCGGCGCCGAGGTCTGATGCCGGCCTCACCGTGCGGACCGATTCGGCCATGCCAGGAAGATGATGCGATTGATGAACGTGTTGACGTACAAGCCGTTTGAGAGATGCGTGTAGAGCGCTTCCCAGCGCGGTTTCACCGCTTGGACGGGAACGATCCCCTGAAGGAACGTGACCGCCGCGAACAAGGCCACGACGATGATGACGACGGCGATGCCCAGGGGATCGCTCAGCGCCTCGACGCTCGGTAGCGATGCCGCGTAGAGGCGCTCCACGATGACTTGCAGCCCGAAATAGGCACCCGCGACAAGCAGCGCAGCGACGAGCACGCGCCCGATGACGTAGCGACTTGGTTGCTCGTCGATGGCTTTGGCGACGAGATGAATCAGGCCGAGCAGCAATGCGGCACCGAGTACGAAGACGCCGGGCTGCTCCGTCAGCGACATGCCGAAGACTCGCCCGACGGCGAACGCGGTCGCGAGGACCACCGCGATCGCAACGATCAGGCGTGCCGGGTGAGGCTTCCCGCCCGGGCTCGGCGTCCAGGATGCGCGCGCAATGTCGATGATGCTGCCCGATGAGAGAAACGCGTGCGCCTTATAGAGCGAATGCGCGATGATGTGCAAGAGCGCGGCCGGAAATGCACCGAGGCCGCATTCGAGCATCATGAAGCCCATCTGCGCGATCGTCGAATGCGCGAGCGATGACTTGATCGACGTCTGCGTGAGCATGACGACCGACCCGAAGACCGCCGTAAACCCGCCGACGAGAACGAGCACTTCAAGCGACGGCGTGGAGAGACCGACGATGTGCGCAAAGCGCAGGACGAGAAAGCCGCCCGCGTTGATGATGCCGGCATGCAGCACGGCGGAGACGGGCGTCGGCGTTTCCATCACCTCGACGAGCCAGCCATGGAGCGGAAACTGCGCCGACTTCAGCAACGCCGTCAACACGAGCAAGATGGCGGCGGCATGCATGCTCACCGGAACCGCGCTCGCGGTCTTCATCGCCTCGGCGCCGGCGAACACCACGGCATAATCGAGACTTCCGAAGCGCGCGTAGAGCAGCACCATCGCCGCAATCAAGCACAGCTCGCCGAGCCGGCTGGCAAGCCCGTTCTTCCGAGCCGCGATGCGGCCGGCGGGACGCTCGGGATAAAACACCAGCAGTTCGTGCAAACCAAGGCTCGTCGCAATCCACGCGACGAGAAAGCTGACCATCGTCCCCGAGACGATGACGCAGAGGACGGCCGCGAGCGTGAGGCACAGCAGTTTCGTAAAGCGGGCGTGTCCGGGGTCGCCGTCCAGGTACGTGCGGCTATACCGGACGACGATGAGCCCGATGAAGGCCACGAGGCAAAACATCGTGGCGCTCAGACGGTCGAGATACAGCCCGAAGCCGATGCCGTCGACCCCAACTTCGCCGGTGTGGAGCGGTCCGGCGAACATGACGGCGCAGCCGGTCAAAAGTGCTACGACGAGCGCGCAAAGGGCAGCGCCCGTGGCCGCATCGGCGATCGTGATCGCACCACGTCGTGACCGACGGCCGGGCACCAGCGCGATTCCGGCGAGCGCAAACGGGCCGATTCCGGCAAGCCATAAAAAGGTCGCCGTCACGTGCCCATTTCCGTCATAGGAAATTTAATTCAGGTTATGAAATGCCGGAATCCTGCTACAGATCGTGCTATACTGATCGCCGATGCAAGCCAGCCACGACCCAACCCTCCTCGACATCCCGCGCGGACGATGGACCTTCCTCACCAACCACGCCCACGTCCTCATCGCGCTCACGCGCGACCCCTCGCTGCGCGTACGTGACTTGGCGGCTGCCGTCGGCATAACGGAGCGCGCCGTTCAGGCGATCCTCGGCGACCTCGAGGCGGGCCTCGTCATTACGCGCGAACGCCATGGCCGGCGCAATAGCTATCGCGTGAACCCGGATGTGGAGCTCCGCCATCCGATGGAAGCCCATCACCGCGTCGGTGAATTGCTCTCGCTCGCCGATTGACCGCCGCCTCTCTCTCATGAAATGAAAATTTCTGTGATATAACCGGGGAGATGGCGGCCCCCGAGCGCTCCGGTGAAACGTACTATCTCCCCGACGATCCGCTCATTGCGGAGTTCGTGGGCGATCTGCTGGCACGCGGCCGCGGAGCGCGGACCCAAGAAGCCTACGCCCGCGACCTCGAAGACTTTGGGCGCTTCCTCGAAGGCCCGCGCGAGGACGGCGCACCGAATCTCGTCCCCAAGTTGCGCGGCGCAACGGCGTCCGATATCCGCCGGTACGTGCTGGAATTGATGCAGCGGCGGCGCTACCGGGTCGTCGCCGTGCGCCGCAAACTCAGCGCCCTCCGGACCTTCTACCGATACGCACGGCGCGAAAAGTACCGCGAGGACAATCCGGCGCTCGACGTCGATCTGCCCAAAGCCGAGCAGCGCAAACCGAAGGTCTTACGCGAAGGCGAAGTGGCGAAGCTCCTCGAGACGCGGATCGAGCGGGCCGATCGCAAACTCGCCGTACGCGACCGCGCCATCGCGGAGGTGCTCTACGGAAGCGGCATCCGGCGCGCCGAACTCGCCGGCATCGATCTCGACGACGTCGACTTACCGAATCGCGTCATGGCCGTCACGGGCAAGGGCAACAAACGGCGGGCGGTCCCCCTCACCCAAACCGCAACCGACGCCATGATCGCGTATCTCGCCGTGCGGCCGGCATCGCGCGACCGCGCCTTCTTCCTCACGCAAAACGGCAAGCGGCTCGGGCTGCGTCAGGTTTGGGTGATCGTGAAATCGATCGCGCATACGAGCGGCATCGACCGCGCGACGACGCACTCGATGCGCCACTCCTTCGCAACACATCTGATCGAAAATGGCGCCGATGTTTCGACCGTGCAGAAGCTGCTGGGCCATGTGAACGTCTCGACGACGATGGTGTATCTCGACCAATCGATTGAGCATCTTCGCAAAACGTTCGAGCGATCGCACCCGCGCGACCGTGCAAGTTTTGGTGCCTCCCGCAAAGATGAGAGCGCGACGTGAAACGACTCGAGAAGATTTTTGAGCGTACCCTCTGGGCGAGCCGGTTCTTGGTCGTCATCGCGGTCGTCGCGAGCATCATTCTCGCGCTGATCATGTTCTTCATCGCAAGCATCGACGTCAAAAACGTACTCGTCGACGCCATTCACTTCGCCGATCCGGCGCTCGGTGAAATTGCGCGGGGCAGTCTCTACGGGCTTACCGTCGCCAACGTCGCGCGGATCCTCGACGGTTATCTGTTTGCTTCGATTCTCGTCGTATTCGCCTTTGGACTCTACGAGCTGTTCGTGAGCCGAATCGACATTGCCGAAGAATCAGAAGTTGGTCCCCGTGTCCTACAGATACGCTCGCTTGACGATCTCAAGGAACGCCTTGCAACCCTGGTTTTTTGATACTCGTGATTCGGTACTTCGAGTTTGCGCTGCAGATGCCGGTGCGCACGCCCATCGATCTGCTTGAACTTGCTTTTGGCATCGCCCTGATCGCGGTCGCACTCTATTTCACGAAGCACTTTTTTCAGCGACACGCAAACCGATCGGCAACTCCGGACGAAGAGTAACGGACGTCGGCCCGCGTGGATTCCACGAGAGCCGATCGACCGGTACCAGGGGGTAGGCTAGTAGCCCATCCCGCCCATGAACATGCTGTTGGCTTGCCTCACGCGCGAACGGATGCGGCGGTAGCCCGGCGTGCCGGCGAGGTCGACCAGTCCGGCATTGAAGCGCTTGTAGCCGTCGCGGTCGCCGGTTGCGGCGATACGCATCCCGACTTGCAGCATGGTGCCGGTCGGGTGGATCACGGTGCCTTGATGGAGGAAGATCGTGCGGCCGTCACCGAGGGTGAGGCTGCTGCCCTGGACGGAAGCGATGGTGCCGAGTTCGGCGTGACGTGAGCCCATCGGCATCATGCCGCCCCTCATATCTTGCGCGCTGGCCACGGCCGGGGCACACGCGAGGATTGCGCCAAGTGCGAACGTGGCAAGGGTGGAACGATTCATGGAAACTCCTTCAACGTAGGTCGTATTCGAAATGAAGACCACATCGAAGTGTACCCGGCCGTCCACAACAGAAACAGTGCGCCGCACGCTTACCGTCGCTTAGCGGCCGCCACCAACCTCGAGAATGCTCCCCGTCACATACGAGGCGTGCGCGGAAAGCAACCAACAGATAGCCGCTGCGATCTCATCTGCGGTGCCGACGCGACCCAGCGGAACCGCACTGCGCAGGCGATCGAGCCGTCCCGCCGCGTGAATCTCGGTTTCGATCAAACCCGGTGAAACCGCATTGACGCGAATCCCGCGCGGTGCGACTTCGCGCGCGAGCCCGAGGGTGAACGTGTCGACGGCGGCTTTCGAGGCGGCGTAGTCGACGTATTCGCCGGCGCTGCCGAGCCGTGCCGCAATCGACGAGACGTTGACGATCGCGCCGCCCGGCTCCATCGTCCGCACGGCTTCGCGCGCGCACAAGATCGTGCCGATCACGTTCACATCCAACACGCGACGCAGATCCGCGGCCGCAAGCGACACGAGGGGCCCGGTCGGCCCCGTGATCCCGGCGTTGTTCACCAGCGCCGTCACGGGACCGAACGCTTCGCGCGTTCGCGCGAAGAGCTCGAGCACGGCCTCTTCTTCTGCCACATCGCCCGCCACGGCGATCGCGCGACCGCCGGCCGCGGCGATCTCGCCGGCGAGGGCGAGGGCCGTCTGCGCATCGCGTGCATAGTTGATCGCAACGGCGTAGCCGTCACGCGCCAGCGCCAGCGACGTCGCGGCACCGATGCCGCGGCTGCCGCCGGTGACGATCGCGACGCTCATCCCGCGAGCGCGGCTTCCCGCGCCTTCACGAACCGGACGATCGTTTCGTTGTACGGCGTCGGGACGGCGGCACGTCGACCCGTGGCGACGATCGCGCCGTTGATGAAGTCGATCTCGGTGCGGCCGCCACCCGCGAGATCGTGCACCATCGAGTTGCGCAGGTCAAACGTCTGCTCGACGATCGAGCGCACGTAACTCCACGGATCGGGGAAGGGCAGCGGGATCCGGACGGCGTTTGCGACGGTCGCCGCTTCCTGTGCGAGCGAGCGCGCGATCTCGCCGGCGTTCGCGTCCGAAAGCACGATCCCGTTGGTGCGGTCGAGCAGCGCGGCGACCGGATTGATCGCGGCGTTGGCGATCAGTTTGCCCCACAGATGCGGTCGGATGTCGTAGGCGGTCGAGGCGCGGATCCCGGCATCGTCGAGGAGTTTCGCGATGCGCACGCAGGTCTCGGGTCCGGCGCCGGCCGAGCCGATGACCGTCTGGCCGATCCCGATCCGGCGTGCCGTCCCGGGGCCGAGCGCGAGCGACGATTCGGTCGTCGCGCCGATCGTCAGCGCGATGTGGCTGCCGAGCGCGGTCTTGATCGCTTCTTCGTTGCCCAGGCCGTTTTGCAGCGAGACGATCGCGCACGCCGTCCGCAACTCGCCCGCAAAGGGCCGCAGCGCGCGCAGCGTGTCCGTCGCGCGGACGAACACGAAGAGCACGTCCGAGCCAAACAGATCGCGCGCCTCGCTCGTCGCGCGGACCCCGCGCGGGGCCTCGCCGTCGAGCCGGATGCCGTCCGCATTGATCGCCTCGACGACATCGCGCCGGATCTCGAGCAGTGTGACATCGTTTGCTTGCGCGAGCCGGAAGGCAAACAGGGTGCCGATCGCACCGGCACCGACGATTCCGATTTTCACGTGCGCTTCTTGAACAGGCCGATTGCGAGAACCCCCGCGCAGAACCCGCCCGCGTGCGCGGCATAGGCGGTACCGGGGGCGCTCGCTGCGCCGGCGGTGATCAACGCGAGGCCGCTCGTGAACTGCGCGAGTGCCCAGGCTCCGATGACGACGATCGCCGGCAGCCCGAAAACGACCCGGGCCGTCGGATATGACACGAGATAGGCGCCCATGATCCCGGCGATCGCGCCGGAGGCACCGATGACCGGCAGATGGCTGTGCGGCGCGAGAGCGATTTGTGCGAGCGCGGCACATGTTCCAGCGAAGAGATAGAGCACCAAAAAGCGCCCGTGTCCGCAGGCGGCTTCGATCGCTGGGGCGACCGCGAGGAAAAAGAGCAGGTTGAGTGCGACGTGCACGGCGCTTGCGTGCACGAACATCGCGGTGAGGATCGTCAGGGGCGGCCAGGGCGGGCTCGGCGGACCGAGGACGATCCCGGCCGTGAGGTCGTATGGAACGTAGGCGAACGCCGCGACCAGCGCATCCGGATCGGGCGCGCGCACCTCGATGGCGAAGACGATCGCGTTGATCGCAACGATCGCCCCGCTGACCGCCGGAACGCCCCTCAGAAGCTGAGTTGCAGGCCGAAGTCGGTGCGGCGTCCGGAGTGCGTGATGTCGCGCTCGCCGCCGAAAAGATTCACGCCCTTGTGGAGCCGGAGGGTCGCGTAGCCGTCGAGGGTCGGATGACGCGGATCGTAGAGCCGTTCCTCGAAGCCGAGCACCCCGCCGCCGGGATCGTACGACGCGATTTGGCCGAGCCGCGAATAGACGACGCCGCCACCGACGTGCAACCCGTGCCCGAGGTTATCGAGCGCCGCCACGTTCCAGGTCGTCGTGTTGTCGCTGCCGATATCGTTCGCACCGACGAGCAGGCTCGTCGAGCCGTTCGGAACGAGAATGGCGTTGACGTCGGTTTGCGGGCCGCGATCGTGCGTGAGCAGCGGCGAATGATCGGTGCCCTGCGCTTGGGCGTCGAGTGCGCCGACCCGGATCTGAAGTGCGATGAGCTGATGGGCGATCGTCGCGATCTTGTTCTTGAGCACATCCGGCAGGTTGGCGGGATTCGGCGCGCCCCCCGGCCCCGCTGGGGCCGGCGGAATCGTCCCACCAACGGGAAACGCCGGCGATGCGCCGGGTGCCGGCGTGGCGCCGGTATCGACGCCGTAGACGGCGCTGTGGCCGCCGATTTCGCCGAGCAGCGAGTTCGCTTTTTGCGATGCCGCGTCGAAGTTTGCGATCGTGTCGCGCAACTGCGCCTGGGTTTGCGCGTTGTTCGTGACCTTGCGCAGATCGCCCGCGATGCCGGCGAAGGTCTGCGCCGTCTCGGCGATCCCGCGCGTCGTATCGAGCAGGTTCTGGCGCAGTTGCGGGTTCTTCGCGAGGTCGTGGATCTGATCCGCCGTGTCGTTGAGCGTGTGGGCCGCAAGATTGAATTGGTCGAGCAGCGTGCCGATCTTGCCGCCGTTGTCGGCGACGATCGTATCCATCCGGCGGGTGATGTCGACGATGTTGGAACTGCCGGTGTCGATGGCCAGCGTCAGCGTGCTCTCGAGCGCGTCGAGCCGCTTCGCGAGACGCTGCGTTTGCTGGTTCGTCGTCACGGCGATGTCGTTCGCGTTCGAGAGCGCCGACTGGAACGTGTCGAGAAGCTTCGGTTCGCGCCTCTGCAGGTCGGAGAGCAGCGTGCCGAGCTGGTGGACTTGCCCTTGGCCTTCTTGCAGCAGGTCGCTCAGCGTCGCCGGGTTGGTGCCTACGGGCTGCTCCGTGCGCGGAAGAACCTCGCGCGGCAGCAGCGCGACGGCGGCCGCCGAAGGACGCGCGGTGACGACGCCGCCGGCTCGGCCCATGTCCTGCGGTTTGGGGACGATCTCGAGCGTCGCATCGCCGGTCAGCGGGGCCTGGATGAGGAACTCCGCGTCGCGCGGGATGTCGACACTGTTGTTGACGGCGACGATCACCTCGACCGTGAAGTCGTCGGGCTGCAGATGGACCTCGTCGACGACGCCGACGTTGACGCCGCTCTCGTACACGAGCGCGCCGCGATGGATGCCCGAGGCCGTCTTGAACTGCACGCCGATCTTGTAGCGGCCCTGCGGACCCACGTTCTGCAAGACGAGAACGATCGCGAAGAGCGCGGCGATTCCGAGTAAGACGAAGGCCCCGACGATGACGTTTCTGCTCATGGTTCAGATCGGAATCGGTCCGACTTCACTCCCTTGCAAGAATTGCTGGACGATGGGGTTGATCGAGGATTTGATCTCATCGACCGTCCCGTAGGCGATGATTGCGCCCTCGAAGAGCATCGCGACGTAATCGGCCATGAGGTAGATGCTCTCGAGATCGTGTGAGACGACGACCGCCGTGCCGTTGAGTTGACGACGCAGGCGAACGATCGTGTCGGTCAGGAGATGGGTGATGATCGGATCGAGGCCGGTGGTCGGTTCATCATAGAGAACCGCGGCGGGTTTCGAGATGACCGCTCGCGCGAAGCCCGCGCGTTTGACCATGCCGCCGGAGAGTTCGCTCGGAAAACGGTCCATGATGTGCGCGAGACCGACGGCGTCGAGCGTGTCCTCGACGAGCCTGAGGATATCCGCTTCCTTCATCTTCGTATTTTCACGTAACGGGAGCGCAACGTTGTCGCCGATCGAGAGCGAGTCGAAGAGCGCGGCGAATTGAAACGAGAACCCGATCGAGCGGCGCATCTCGATGAGGTCGTTTTTGCGCATCGTCGTGAGGTCTTTCCCGTGCACGAAGACGCGGCCGGAGTCGGGCTGCTTGAGCCCGTTGAGCAACCGCAGGATCGTCGATTTGCCGGCCCCGGAGAGCCCGATGATGCACGTGATGGCGCCCTCGACGATGTCGAGGGTCAGGTTCTGCATGACGACCTTCGGTCCGTAGCGGACCCCGACGTCCTCGAGCCTGGCGAAGAGCGGTCGCGTCATCAGTTCTGAAAGAGCACGGCCGAAAGCGCAAAGTTGAACACGAAGATGAGGATGATCGAGATGACGACTGCGCCCGTCGTCGCCTTGCCGACCCCGGCTGCGCCGCCGCGCGTCTTCAACCCCTGATACGACCCGATCGCGACGATGATGATCGCGAAGACGACCGACTTGATCAGCGAACGCGGCAGATCGCCGAGCGGCAGCGCCGCGCGCGCCGAATCGATGAACGAGCCGTAGCTGATGTGGGCGTAGATTTGCGCGATCCACATCCCGCCCAGGCACGAGATCAGATCCGCGATCGCCGTCAAGACCGGCAGCATGACGATGAGCGCAACGAGGCGCGGGACCACGAGCATGCGGATCGGCGAGAGTCCCAACGACAAGAGCGCTTCGATCTGTTCCGTGACGACCATCGAGCCGAATTCCGCTGCGATCGCCGCACCGGCGCGGCCCGCGACGACCACCGCCGTGAGCATCGGACCGAGTTCGCGAATCACCGCGTAGGACACCGCGCCGCCGACGAAGCCACCGATACCGTAGCGCACCGCTTGCAGCGCCGATTCCAGCGAAAATACCATCCCGGTGAAGAGCGAGGTCAAGAGCACGATCGACCACGATCCGACGCCGAGGAAATAGGCCTGGTCGAGCGTTTCTTTGACGCGAATGCGCAGCCGGCCGATGAAGCCCGCGGACTCTCCGAGCAGGTTCGCAACGCCGCCGGTATATTCGAGTAAGCCGACCGTGTCGCGACCGGCATCTTCGAGCACGTTCATGCGCGGCCGAGTTCCGCGAGTGCCGAGAGGACGCCTTGCGTGATCTCGATGCGCTTGGCGGCCACGCCGCGCTCGGCGGTCAGATTATATTGGCGCTGGTAGAGCGTCTCGAGTTCGCGGTCGACGGCCGCGAGGTGGCCGCGCGCCTCGGCGGAGAAGCGCGTGAAATAGCGCCGCACCTCGGCAAGGTAGCGCTCCGCCTGGGCCGGATCGGGTTCACCGGTCGCGAGCGCGCGTTCCATGCGCGCCTGCGCGGCCTGCAGTTTGCGATCGCGGATCGTGAAGGCGCCGACCGCCGCGACCAAACTGCGCAGGGGTGAACTATCCGGCACGTTCGAGCGCGTCGCGCTGCGCGGCATGCAGGGTCCGGATCCCGCCGGCCGCGAGATCGAGCAGCGCATCGAGCTGCGCGCGCGTAAACGGTGCGCCTTCGGCGGTGCCCTGAAGTTCGACGAAGCCGCCGCTGCCGGTCATCGCGACGTTCATGTCGACTTCGGCGCGCGCGTCTTCTTCATACGGCAGATCGAGGACCGGAACGCCGTCGATGATCCCGACCGAGGTCGCGGCGATCTGATCGGCGAGCGGCCACGTTTTCGGGTTCGCCGGGTCGAAGCGCGTCCGTAGGGCGAGGGCGAGGGCGATGTAGGCACCGGTGATCGAGGTCGTGCGCGTGCCGCCGTCGGCTTGGATCACGTCGCAGTCCACCCAAATGGTGCGCTCGCCGAGTTTCGAGAGATCGACGACGGCGCGCAAGGCGCGGCCGATGATGCGCTGGATCTCGTGCGTGCGGCCGCCGACTTTGCCCTTGCTCGATTCGCGCTGCGTCCGCTCGCTCGTTGCACGCGGCAGCATCGCGTACTCAGCCGTGATCCAGCCCGTACCGCGACCGCGCATCCAAGGCGGCACCTTCTCTTCGAGCGTCGCGGCACAGAGAACCCGCGTGTTGCCGATCGAGATCAGTACGCTGCCCTCAGCGTACTTCAGAAAGTTGGTTTCGATCGCCAAGGGGCGCGCGTGATCTGCGGCGCGCCCATCGGCGCGCGCGAACGTCGTCGTGAGAGCCATGCTTGCGCTACTCGACCGTGACCGTTTTGGCAAGGTTGCGCGGTTGATCGACATCTTTGCCGTCGAGATCGGCGATGTGATACGCGAGCAACTGAAGCGGCACCACGTTGACGATCGGTGAGAGCAGCTCTTCGACCGTGGGGACCCATAGCACGTGGTCGGCGAGTGCCGCCGCTTCGTCGTCCCCGTGGTTCGCGACGAGGATGATCGGCGCCTGACGGGCTTTGGCCTCGGCAAGGTTCGAGAGCATCTTCTCCCGCACGCGGCCCGCGGTGACGATGCCGATGACGGGGGTCTGGGGATCGAGCAGCGCGATCGGGCCGTGCTTCATCTCGCCCGCCGCATAGCCCTCAGCGTGGATGTACGAGATCTCTTTGAGCTTGAGCGCGCCTTCGAGCGCGGTCGGAAAATTGACGTAGCGGCCGAGGAAGAGCACGGAGCGCGCGCCGCGCACCGCCTGCGCGACGCGCTCGATCGCCGCGTCCGTGTCGAGCACGACCTCGATCGCCGCCGATAAGAGCTTCGTGCCTTCGGCGATCCGGCGCAAGAAGTCGAAGTCGGCCGTGCGCCGCAGCCGCGCGAGATAAATCGCGAAGAGCGTCGCCGCGATCGCTTGCGAGACATACGTTTTGGTTGCCGCGACCGAGATCTCGGGACCGCCGCGGGTCAGCAGCGTACCGTCGGCGATGCGGGTAAGGTGCGATCCGACGACGTTGGAGATCGCGAGGATCGGCGCGCCGGCGTCCTTGGCGATCTTGACCGCCTCGATCGTGTCGGCCGTCTCGCCCGACTGCGACATGGCGATCGTGAGCGTGCGCGGATCCATGGCGCGATCGCCGTAGCGGAACTCGGAGGCGAGTTCCATCTCGACGGGAAGTTTGCAGAGCGCGCGCATGAGATACATGCCGACCATGCCCGCATGGTAGGCTGTGCCGCAGCCCGTGATCGAGATCTTCGTCATCGCCCGCAGCAGCGACTCATCGATCTTGATTTCGCTGCCGAGCTGCACGTCGCCCGACTCATCGATCCGCCCGGCGAGCGTCTCCTTGATCACGTTGGGCTGCTCGAAGATCTCCTTGAGCATGAAGTGCTTGTAGTTGCCCTTTTGCGCGCTCTCGACGTCCCAGGAGATGTGTTCGGGCTCGCGGCTGACCGGCGTGCCGTCAAAGGCCGTGAGCGCATAGCCGTCGCGACCGACGTCGACCATCTCGCCTTCGCGAACGACGAGCATCTCGCGCGTATACTTGAGCAGCGCGGGGATGTCGGAGGCGACGTACATTTCATCGTCTGCGAGGCCGACGATCAGCGGCGAGGCGCCGTTGCGCGCGAACACGAGCCGGCCCGGATCTTCCGAGGAGATGACCCCGAGCGCGAACGCGCCGCGCACCTGCAAGAGCGAATGGCGGATCGCGGCGGTGAGATCGCCGTTATAGTTCGCCTCGATGAGATGCGCGAGGACTTCGGTATCGGTCTCGCTCTTGAAGACATGACCCTGCCCGAGCAATTGGGTGCGCAGCTGCGCGTAATTCTCGATGATCCCGTTGTGGACGACCGCAAAGCGACCGCTGCAGTCCATGTGCGGATGGGCGTTGGCATCGGAGGGGCGGCCATGCGTCGCCCAGCGCGTGTGTCCGAGGCCGGTCGTGCCATGGATGGCGCCGCCGTTCTGCAGCCGCTCGGCGAGCCGGGCAAGCTTCCCCTCCGCCTTCGATCCGGTCAGCATTCCGTCCGCATCGATGACGGCGATCCCCGCGGAGTCGTAGCCCCGGTACTCCAAGCTCGCCAGCGACTCGATGATGATCGGCACGGAGTCCTTCGCTCCGATATAGCCCACTATTCCGCACATACCCGGCACCCTTCGCCGCGCAAGACACGACTCCGCGCCCGAACATCAGCTGGAGCCGTCCCCGGCGTCAGCGTGAGTCGCGACCCCGGTCATCCCGAGCCTTGTCGAGGGATCGCCACGATGGTGGCTGTCCTTCGACTACGCTCAGGATGACACGTACGCTCAGGATGACGGGTTCGTCGGAGGGGGAGCGGCTGCCCTTACTTGATGCCTTCTTTGGTGCGCTTGTAGGGGATTTTGCCGAGGCGCACTTCGTTGAAGGCGGTCGAGACGGGCTTGTTCGGGTTGACGTTTTGCGAGAGGGGCGGGGCGCCGTTGTTGAGTTGCTTGGCGCGTTTGGTCACGACGTTGACCAGGGTGAATTTGGAATCGACGTGTTCGAGAAGGCCGTCGAGATCGCCGAAGACTGAGTCGCTCATTAGGTATTTTCCAGTTCTTTGATGCGGGCATCCTCGTACCGGTTGATGCGGAAACGTTCCGCCCGGACGATGGCTTCGAGGTCTGCCACGGCCTCCTGAGGCCGGGCTTCCTCGTTGATGAGGAGGTAATCGAAGTGTCTGACGTAGGTGAATTCGTGGTGCGCGATCTCCATGCGCGCCGCGATCTCCGCGTTGGTTTCCGTGCGCCGCGCCTCGAGGCGCGATTGCAAGTGCGAAAACTTGTCGGGGACCAGAAAGATCAGCACGGCACCGGGGAACCGTTCCTTGATCGCAAGCGCACCGTTGACTTCGGGCTTCATGATGATGTCGTAACCGTCGCGAAGCTTGGTGTCGATGAAGGCGCGCGGCGTGCCGTAGAGTTTGCCGTTGTATTCGCGCGTTTCGAGGAAACCGTCCGCCAGATGCCGGCGCACGAACTCGTCACGCGTGAGGAAGTAGTAGTCGACCGTGTCCCGTTCGCCCGGTCGCGGATCGCGGGTCGTCGCCGACACCGAATACCGCAGCCGCGGATGACGCTTCATCAGGGCCTCGACGAGCGTATCTTTGCCGGCCCCGGAAGGCCCCGACACGACGAACAACAGACCCGGACCCAAGCGCTACGACGCCTCCTACATTCCCCGGCGAAACAGTGGGATTTCCGGCCGGTCACGAATCCCCCCTGCCCGTGACCACCGATTGGCTGATCTTCCGGCGCGCCGCTGCCGAACTCGACCGCGCCCTCCGCGGCGCCCGCGTCACCGACTCCGGCCTGCTGGAGGACGGGCGCTTCGCCGTCCGCTTCGGCGGCCTGCGCGGCTCAGGACGCGCGGCGCCCCAACCGGGCGTGCGTACGGCGACGCTCGCGGTCGACGTGTTCGGCTCGCCGCCCTTGCTCGCCCTCAGCCAAGACGAACCGGCGCTCGCCGGCGATCCCGGCTGGACCCGAGCCGTATCGGCTGCCCTGCGCGGGATGCGCGTGCTCGCGGTGCGCTCGCGGCGCGGCGACCGGGTCGTGGTCGTGCGCTTCGGCACGGAGTCGCGCTTCGGCGTGGCAAGCGAGGTGCGGCTGGTGCTCGAGCTCGTCCCGCGCTACGGAAACGTGGCCCTGCTGCGAGACGGGATCGTCATCGCCGCGGCCAAGCAATTCTCGCCGGCCGAGAACGAAGCGCGCAGCATCCAGCTCGGCCAACCCTATCTGCCACCGCCGCTGGGGGAGGTGCGGGTGCCGCGCCTCGTCCACGAATCGTTCGCCGCCCAGGCAGCGGTGCTCCCCGAGGCGATGCGCGAGCGCTGGATCGCGGGCCGCGAATCGGCGCTGCACGACGCGACCGCGGGCGAACCGGACGGGATCGGGGAGGTCTTCGTGTACCGGAACGCGGGCCGGCTGCAGGCGGCGCATCTCGTCGCGCTCGCCCAGTTCGGTGAGCCGGCGGAGGTGCGCGATGCGCTGCTCCCGTTCTTGGCCGAAGCCGCGACCGAACGCGACGACACCCAAACCGCGAACGCCCGCGAGCGCGAGCGCCGCGGACTGCTCGGCCGGATCGAGAAGCGCCGTATCACGATCGAACGCGAAGTCACGGCGCTGCGCGACCGGGCAGCGGGCGCGAGCGTACGGCTCGCCCTGCGCGAGGCGGGCGAGCGGCTCTTCACCTACGGCCACACGGCGCAGGCCGGCGCGGCCTCGTTCACGCCGCCGGACGGCTCGGGGCCGATTGCCCTCGACCCCACGCTCGACGCGGTCGGCAACGCGCAAGCCTATTTCGCGCGCTACCGCAAGGCGACCGACGCCCTGCCGCATATCGAACGGCGGACAGCCGAACTCGACGCACGGCTGCGCGCGCTCGAGGAACTCGCGTTCGAGGCCGCACGCGCGGACGCCGCGACCCTGGGCGAGCTCGCCGCCTCACTCGCGGAGCTCGAAGGGAAACCGGCGGCGGCCGGGACCGGAAAGCCGGCCCGCGGGGCCGCTCGGCCGCGGACGATCCTGCGCGTCGATCGTCCCTCCGGCGCCCGGATCTACGTCGGCCGATCGCCGCGCGAAAACGCCGAGGTCACCTTCAAGATCGCGCGCGCGGACGACCTGTGGTTCCACGCGCGCAACACGCCGGGCTCGCACGTCGTCTTGCAAACGCCGCCGGGTGCCGAGCCGCTCGACGACGATCTCGCCGCCGCGGCGGATCTTGCGGCCGAGCACAGCAAAGCGCGCAGCGCACCGCGCGTCGAGATCGACTACACCGAGCGCAAATACGTGCGCAAGCAGCGCGACGGCGCGCCGGGTCTGGTCTGGTATACGAACGCGCGCACGCGCATCGGCATCCCCGCGGGCGATCAGGCCGTGGGGGCGAGGTCCGGATAGCGTGCGCGCACGTCGTTGATCTCGGCCGTGCACTCGCGCAGCGCGCCGACGACGCGCGGTTCGAAGCGGTCGCCCGCGCCGCGCTCGACCTCATCGAGCGCGAGGCCGACGCTGAGCGCATCGCGGTACGGCCGATATGCGGTCAGGGCCGCGAAGGCATCCGCGACGGCGACGACGCGAGCCGCCTGGGGAATCGCTTCACCCTTGAGGCCGCCCGGGTATCCGAAACCGTCGAAGCGTTCGTGATGCGCGAGCGCGATCTGCGCGGCAAGCGCGAGAATCGGCGTTTCGCGATCCGCGAAGAGTGCCGCCCCCGCAGATGTGTGGCCCCTCACGATGCGCCATTCCGCCTCGCTGAGCCGGGCGGGTTTGAGCAGCACGCGATCCGGGATGCTGAGTTTGCCGATGTCGTGGACGCGCGTCGCGATCGCGATTCCGTGAACGTCTTTGGTTGCCAGGCGTAGCTTATTCGCGATGGCCTCGGCGAAGAGCGCCGTCCGTTTGCAATGGTCGGCCAGCCGCTTATCGCGCGCCTCCATGATGCGTTCGAGCGTTTCGATCAGCTCGATGTCCTTCGCGTCGAGTACGCCCTGCATGGTGCGCAGCTGCGCTTGGACGCCCTCGGCGCGGACCAGCGCGTCGCGCTTGAGGCTGTGCATGACCAGAAAGTTTTGCGCGATCGCGATGAACTCGACCGGGTCGACGGGCTTTGTGAGAAACGCGCTCACGCCGCTTTGCGCCGCCGCGCGACGGAGTTCTTTATCGCTCGTCGCCGTGATCATGATGATCGGCACGTCGTGACGTCCGCGAATGTCGCGAAAGGCGCGCACGAAGTCGACGCCCGGCATCTCGGGCATCTCTTGATCGACGAGCAAGAGCGAAACGTCGTTTTGCTCGGCCCAGCGCAGCGCCCCCTTCGGGGAGAGAAATGCGTTCGAAGAGGCGTTCGGAATCTGCGTGATAACGCGCGCGTAAACTTTGAGATTGGTTTCGTGGTCGTCGACGACCATGACTCGGTTCACAGGGCCTCCGCGCGATAGTCGCGCACGCTCATACGCAACGCTTCATACGCCTCCTCGAGCGCAAGCGTCAACTCCGGTACACCGTCGAGCCGTGCATTCCGCGCGCGGTCTTCAATCTCCGCGCTGATGCGCGTCACGTTTCCCGCGCCGATGTTCGAGGCGCTCCCCTTGATCCCGTGCGCAGCCTTCGCAACGGCCGTCACGTCACCGTCGCGCAGCGCAGCGCGCAGCCGCTCGACGTGCCGTGTGCCGGTGCCGAGTGCCAACTCCAAGAGTTCGATGATGCCCGCGTCGTCGTCGCCGAACGCGTCGCGCAGCCGGGTCAGATCGAGGATCGCGCTATCCGGCAAGGACGCTCGCTCCGGCAAAGCCTTCGATCGTCTGAGAAACCATGAAAACCATCTCGTATCGTTCGCGCTGCACGGCAGCAATAGCCTCGCGGACCGGCGGTGTTCTCGTCAGACCGCGCGCTCGCAGAACATCGCGTCGCCGAAGGAAAAAAATCGGTAGCTGCGTTCGATCGCGGCGGCGTAGGCGGCCCGCACGGGCGCGTAGCCCGCGAAGGCGCAGACCAAGGCGAGAAGCGTGGACTTGGGCAGATGGAAGTTGGTCAAGAGCGCATCCACGATCTGGAAGCGGAAGCCGGGCGTGATGAAGAGCGCGGTCTCGGCGCTGCCGGCCCTCACGATTCCGTTGCCGGCGAGTGCCGCGCCCTCGAGCGCGCGCACGACGGTCGTACCGGCCGCAACGACCCGGCGCCCCTCGGCGCGCGCGCGCCCGAGCCCCTCCGCCACAGCCGGCGCGATCGTGTAGCGTTCCGCGTGCATGACGTGCTCGTCGAGCCGGCTGCCCGTCATCGGCCGGAAGGTCCCGATGCCGACGTCGAGCGTCAAGCGCACGATCTCGACGCCGCGCGCGGCGACGGCGGCGAGGATCTCGGGCGTGAAATGCAGCGATGCCGTCGGCGCCGCCACGCTGCCCGGAACGCGTGCGAACACCGTCTGGTAGCGCTGCGCCCGCGCATCGTCGCCGCGGCCGACGTACGGCGGCAGCGGGATCTCTCCGCTGCGCGCGAGCAACGCTTCGAGGTCGACGTCGGGTCCGAAGCGCAAGACCCGTGGACCGTCGGCGAGCACCTCGACGACCTCGGCCGACGCGCCGTCGAACACGATGTGCGCGCCGCCGCGCAGCCGCTTGCCCGGGCGCACGAGCGCAAACCACTCGCGCGCCGCGTAATCAAAATCGTCGCGGTCGCGCGGGCGCAGTAAGAGGGCCTCGGCACGCCCACCGCTGGCCAGCGTCCCGGTCAACCGTGCCGGGATGACCTTGGTCTCGTTGAGCACGAGCAGGTCGCCCGCGCGCAGCACGTCCGGAAAGGCCGAGAAGATCTCATCGCGCGGCGGGCTTTCGCGCTCGAGGACGAGCAAGCGGGCGAGTTCGCGGCGCTGCGCCGGCTCGCGCGCGATGAGGTGCTCCGGCAATGCGTAGTCGTACGCTTCGACCTCCTGGAGCCCGGTCGGCACGGAAGCGGCCGCGCTCACGAGTTCGTCGGAACGCGTTGCTTTTCGATGTCGAGAAACGACGAGAGTTTGCGCTGGTCCTCGTCGTTCACGTCGACGAAGAGAATGCCGCACTGAAAGGTCTCGCGCTCGAAGGGCCGGACCCAGCGCACTTCGCCGCGCAGCTCGAGAAACGGCTGTTTCTTCATCGTGAACGTGTACTTCGTTCCTTTGGCGAGATACTGATCCGTGATGACGCGCATCCCGGTCGCCGAGATATCCGCGATCGCGCAGCGAAAGAGCGTGTACGACAGTTTGTCTTCGACGACCACGTCGATGAATTTGCGCAAGCGTACGCCGTTGGTTTGTTGGCGTTTGTCGGAGTCAGCCACGGGCGAGTACCGTTCCTGGGAAATAAAAGGCGAGGATTTGAGACACGCTCGCGCCGGCGACGCTCATACCGCGCGCGCCCCATTGGCACAGACCAACCCCATGACCACGTCCGGAGCCTTCGATGACCGCTTGCGCAACGGCCTGCGTCGAATCGATGCTCGCGCGGCGAATCCACGTGCTCCGGATCACGCTTGGTCCGAGCGCGGAACGGAATTCGGTCGCCGTCAACGTCAGCGGGGCGCCAGCGCCGAGAACGTCGATCGTGCGCGGACGGCCGCTTGCGTCCGCCGGCCCGAGCGCAAAGCCCGTGATGGGCCCGTGCCAGCGCGTGCCAAGCGCAGCCGCTACGGTTGCCAGTGGAACCGAACGCTGCCAGCGGTAGTCCGGCGCGGCCGCGCAGTACGGACACGCGACGCCGCGCAGATACGGCAATTCCGTGCGGCCCCACAGCTCGGCCGCGTCCTCGGTATGGCCGCCGCAACACGAGGCGTAATACACGTTCGCCGGGCCGCTCGCGTAGGTCAGTTGCAACGCATGTGTCGCGTCCACCGCCGCGACGCAGGCCGGCGATTCCGCGCCGATCCCGCCGTAGCGCTGATCGCTCTCCGTCATCGTGACGTCGTACGGACGGCCCAGCGTGCGATGTTCGAGCGCGTAGGTGCGCGCGACGATGCTCTGCGCTTCGAGCGCCACCGCCGGCCAGCCGGGTGACGCCTCGAGTCCGATCACACCATACAGATACGTATCGACGTCGACGTTTGCGACCACCCCTTCGCGACCGCTCGGCAGCCGCACGATCGCGGGCGCGCCACGGTAGCGCGCGCCGCCGAAGAGAAAGCTCTGTGCATCGAAGGGCTGCGGCGCATCGCTGCCGCGGTCCGCGCTCACCAGAACGCGGATTCGCGACGCGGGCGACGGCGTCGACCAGACGTCCAGACCACCGGTGAAAAACGCCGCCGCCGTGCCGCTCAAGAACTCGGCGCGCGAGCTCACAACAGCCGCTCTTGCGTCGCGCTTACGCTCGGTCCGGCGGTGGGAACGGGCCGCTCGAGATGCAGCAGCGCGCTGCGCGATATCTTGCGTCCGCTCGCGGTGCGCTGGACGAATCCGGCTTTGAGCAAATACGGCTCGACGACGTCTTCGAGCGTTTCGACATCTTCCGTCAACGTGGCGGCGATCGCGTTGATCCCGACCGGGCCGCCGGCGTATTGATCGGCGATCGTGGTGAGGTAGGCGCGATCGAGCCGGTCGAGACCAAGCCGGTCGACGCCTTCGCGCGCCAGCGCTTCGTCCGCGACGTCCGCCGTGATCACGCCGCTTGCCCGCACTTCGGCGAAATCGCGGACGCGCCGCAAGAGCCGGTTGGCGATGCGCGGCGTTCCGCGGCTACGCGCCGCGATCGTCGTCGCGCCGCCCGGCTCGATCGCGATGCCGAGCACGCGTGCGCTGCGCTCGATGATCCGCTCGAGGTCGGCGGGTTCGTAATAGTCGAGATGGTGCACGATGCCGAACCGATCGCGCAGCGGGGCGGAGAGCATCCCGGCGCGCGTCGTCGCACCGATCAGCGTGAAACGCTTGAGCGGCAGTTTGAGCGTCTTGGCATACGCGCCCGCATCGACGACGAAATCGATTTGAAAATCTTCCATCGCCGGGTACAGATATTCTTCGACCACCGTGCCAAGGCGATGGATCTCATCGATGAAGAGCACGTCGCCGGCATCGAGCGCGGTGAGGATGCCGACGAGATCCTTCGGTTTTTCGAGCGTCGGACCCGAGGTCGCGCGCAGCGCGCCGGCGAGTTCGCGTGCGATCAGCCCTGCGAGCGTCGTCTTCCCAAGACCCGGCGGTCCGGAGAAGAGCACGTGTTCGAGCACGTCGCCGCGCCGCCGCGCCGCATCGATCGCGATGCGCAAGTTATCGACGATCTGCGATTGGCCGACGTATTCATCGAACGTATGCGGCCGCAGGTTGACGCCGTAGACGTCATCCTCGAGCGAAGCATCCGACGCGATCGCGCGCGCGGAATCGTCGGCATCGTCGCCCTCGCCGGAGATGAGGCGTTTGCGGACATCGCTCACGAAGCGTCCTCGAGCGGCCGGCGGCGATAGATCTCGGCGAGCAACGTCTCGGCATCGCGGATCTCCGGCGCCGCCTCGAGCGTGCGCGACACCATGGCTTCGGCCTCCGCGCGTTTGTAGGCGAGTTGCACGAGCACCGCGAGCGCTTCTTCTGCAAAGCCGGGGATCGGCCGCGCCGCCGGCGGCGAATCTTGAATGAGCAGAAAGCGCGTGACCTTGCCTTGCAGTTTCGCCACGATGTCGCGCGCCTTTTGCAAGCCGATCCCGGGGAGCGTGCGCAGAAAGGCGTGGTCACCTTCGTCGATCGCGCGCGCGATCCGGGCCGGCGGTGCGGAGAATGCGCGGGCGGCGGTCTTCGGACCGATGCTCGCGACCGAGATCAGTGCCTCGAAGAACTCGCGCTCGATCGGATTCGTGAAGCCGAAATAGGTGAAGCGCCCGGCGTTGCCGTCGATCTGCAGCTGCGCGAAGATCTCGAGCGCAAGCGGCGTCCCCGGCACCGCCGGCAACTTGCTCGCGATGCTGGTCGGCACGACGATCTCGTAACCCAGTCCCCCCGCCTCGACGACGACCGTCTCGCCCGAACGCTCGACCAGCGTCCCGCTGATGCGCGAAAACACGTCAGTCGCCGCCCCGGCGGCGCTCGCCACTGCGGCTCGCACGCACCACTTGGGCGAGCGCCGGCGGCAGCGCGCCCGGTCGCGCGCGGCGCCTGGAGAGCGTAGCACCCGCGGCGGCAAAACGGTCGCGCTGTCCCTCGACGTTGGCGAACGCGATCGCAAGCGCCAGCGCATCGGAGACGTCATCCGGCTCCGGCGCGTGCGCGAGGCCGAGCAGCTGCACCACCATCGCTTTGACTTGCGCCTTGCGCGCAGCGCCGCTTCCCACGAGGGCCCGCTTCACGAACGCGTGGGCCAAGTGATGCACGGCGATCCCGCTGCTGCCGGCCGTAAGCGCGATGACGCCGCGGGCATGCCCCATGAGGACCGCCGTCGGCGGATGTTTGTACGACGTCCAGAGTTCCTCGATCACGAGGCAATCGGGGCGCAGGTCCGAGACGACGGCGGTCATCGCCGCGTGCAGCTCGGCGAGGCGCCGTTCGAGCGGCAACGTCGGATCGGGCTGCACCACGCCCGCCTCGATCAGCCGCAGGCGCGCGCCGTCGCAGGCGACGAGCCCGTAGCCCGTCGTGCGCAGGCCGGGATCGACGCCGAGGATCCGCCGCGTCATTGCTGAGCGGCCGCGGGGTGGAAGTAGATCATGACCGATTCGCCCGGTCGCAACTGCGTGTTCGCCTCGGGTTCGGTGCGCACGACTTTGCCCGGCGTCCCGTCGATCGTATTCGCCACGTTGCCGACTTGGTAGCCCCCGGCAAGGATCGCTTTGCGGGCGTCATCGAGTGCCATATTGCTCACGTCGGGGACCGTCCCGGGGACGGAGACCATGATCGTGATCTTCGAACCGCGCGGGGCGCTCGTCCCCGCCGCCGGCTGCTGCGCCGTGACGTTCCCGCCGCCGTTGCTCGGATCGACGTTATAGGTGATGACGGGCGTGAAGCCGGCCGTTCGCAGTGCGGCCGCCGCGTCGTCGGGGCTCTTCGCGTTGACGTCGGGGACGGGCGCGGGCGGCGCACCGGAGCTCACGTCGACCGAGACCGTCGAACCCGGATCGACCTGCGCGCCGCCTTGCGGTTCTTGCGAGGCGATCGTATTTTCGGGGATCGTGTCGCTCTGAATGCGATTCACGATGTCCATCCGCAGACCCAGCTTCTCGAGCGCCGCGCGCGCCGCATCGACGTTCATGCTCACGAGGCTCGGCACGCTGGCGGGTTGCGCACCGCGCGAGACCGTGAGCGTCACGATCGAGCCCAGCCGCGCGCGCTCGCCGGCCGGCGGGTTCACGTCGATGACTTGATCCTTGGGCTCATTTGCAAAGCGCGTAACGATCTTCGAACCGAAGTGCGCTTCGCCGAGGACGCGCTGCGCGTCGGCACTCGAGAATCCTTTGACGTTCGGCACACCGACCAGCGGTGCACCCGTCGAGACGAAGAGATCGACGAGCTCGTTCGAGGCGAGTTTCGTTCCGGGCGCCGGGTCTTGTCGGACGATCCGGTCGGGCGGGATCGATTCGCTCGTCAGCTCCGTCACGCGCGGCCGCAGGCCGAGCGCGATGACGGCTTGCTGCGCCTGCGACGAACTTTGGCCGGTATAATCGGCGACCGCGATCGTCCGCGCCGGGCCGAAGATCGGCCGCGTCATGAGGATATAGCCGGCGCCGATCGCCGCCACCAGCAGCACGGCGAGAATCAGCGGCCGGGCAAAACGCATTCCGCTCGGGAGCGCGTCCTCGACTTCGTACGGCGGCGCGGGCGCACGATCCGGCGCGCGCGAGGGGCGCGGAGGCGGCTGCGGCACGACCGGCGTCGCGGTCGTCGCATCGAGCGGGCCGGGCTGCGCGAGTGCCGGCCGCTCGCGCGCCTCGCGCAGGGCGCTGGCG
>Ga0116226_10000951_pt1 | contig 25318 bp, 21 predicted proteins | sample S1TSphfallax_FD_89692 | JGI IMG/M metagenome (GOLD analysis project Ga0116226, IMG submission 89692) | Host-associated microbial communities from peat moss isolated from Minnesota, USA - S1T2_Fa - Sphagnum fallax MG | ecosystem: Host-associated > Plants > Peat moss > Unclassified | place: USA... | reverse complement strand
TGCCCTACACGACTGACGATATTGTTTTTGCGAAGCGGCTGATCGATGCGGGAGCGGCGGCGGTGATGCCTCTCGGCGCGCCGATCGGCTCGGGCCTCGGCATCTCGAACCGCGATAATCTGCGGATCCTCCGCGAGCTGATCACCGAGGTTCCGCTGATCGTCGACGCCGGCCTCGGCACTGCCTCCGACGCGACGCTCGCGATGGAGATGGGCGCCGACGCGGTGCTTTTGAACAGCTGCATCGCCGGCGCGCAGAAGCCTGTGCTGATGGCTGAGGCGATGCAGCACGCGGTGCTCGCCGGGCGTCAGGCGTTTGTCGCCGGACGCATGCCGCGCAAGCTCTATGCGACTGCAAGTTCGCCGCTCGAAGGCATCTCGCGCTAGGCCTCCGAAAGAAACGATAGAAAACTATGCCCGCGACAGGTGTTGAAAACGCCGCAGATGCCGTACTCGCACGAGAACTGGCGAAGCTCTGGCCGCATCGCGAACATGAGTCGAACAGCGTCAAGGCGCTGCTCTGCGGATGCCGGCTGCATCGCTGGCGCGCGTTGCACCTCGGCGATCTGGCGATGGGCAGAGAGGTGCGGTACTGCTTCTGGTGCTCACGGGTGCGCATCGATGGCGTCTGCTACAACGTTTAGCCCTGTGCCCGAGTCACACCGAGCGCAGCCGCTGGTGCTCACGCTGGCGGTCGAGGAGCGGGCGCAGATCGACTTCGAACAGCAGCGCCGGCGCTACTTTCCGGCGAGCCTCAATCGCATTCCGGCTCACGTGACGCTCTTTCACGCGCTGCCGGGCGACGAGCTGCCGTCGATCGAGCAAAGGCTCTCCGGCCTCGCCGCCGCGACAGCGCCCTTTTTCGTCACGGTACACGATGTGCGAAAGCTTGGCCGTGGCGTTGCGTATGCTCTGCAGTCCAAACCGCTCGCCGCCCTGCACGCCGAGCTGCGACACGCATGGCTGCCGTGGCTTACCGCGCAGGATGCGCAGGGATTTCGCCCGCACGTCGTCATCCAGAACAAGGTTGAGCCAGCCGAGGCGCGGGCTCTCTATGAACGCCTGGCCGCGAGCTTTCGCCCATACACGATCGAGGCGGCAGGGTTGTTGCTTTGGCGTTATCTGGACGGGCCCTGGGCGCTCGAGCGGCAGTTTCCCTTCCCTCGGCGATGAGCATTTGCGTGGGGCCGGCGCGTTGCCGGTAGAATGACCACTCCGGAGAGCGATGCACAGAGAGCGAGGCTTTTTTCGTAGAGACGACCTGAGGTCGGTGTTCTCCTCTGACGCAGTATGCGTGAAAATGCTATATGGTGTCGGTAAGGATGACGGCTGGCTGGCGGTCAACTGGGTACAATGGGGCGGCAAGGAGAAGACGAGGAAATGAAGAAGATCGGCGTGCTGTACGGCATGGAAGACACCTTCCCGGGAGCTTTGGTCGAGCGCATCAACAAGATGGGGGCCGAGGGCAAGGGCGAGCCCGTCGAGGCCGAGTCGCTCTGTGTGGGCGCGGTGCTGCTCGACACTCCGGCCAAGTATTCGGTCATCGTCGACCGCATCTCGCACGACATTCCGTTTTATCGCGCCTATCTCAAGCACGCGGTGCTCAGCGGCACGACGGTGATCAACAACCCGTTCTGGTGGTCGGCCGACGACAAGTTTTTCAATTATTCGCTCGCAGCCAAGATCGGCGTCGCCGTGCCGAAGACAGCTATCCTGCCGCATAAACATTTCCCGCCGTTGACTGCGGAAAAATCCATGCGCAACCTGCAGTACCCGCTGCCCTGGGCTGATGTATTTGCCGCCGTCGGCTTCCCCGCGTTCCTCAAGCCGATCGACGGCGGCGGCTGGCGCGATGTGTATCACGTGCACAGCCCGGATGAGTTTTTTCGCGCCTACGATCAGAGCCGCGATCTGTGCATGATGTTGCAGGCCGCGGTCAACTTCACTGACTACTTCCGCTGCTATGTTGTCGGCCAGCGCGAAGTACACATCATGCCCTACGACCCGCGCAAGCCGCATCATGAGCGCTATCTGCAGAATCCTCCGCAGTACGATCCCAAGCTGTTGGATCGCGTGGAAAGTGACGCACTGACGCTGTGCAGGGCGCTTGGCTACGATCTGAATACGGTGGAGTTCGCAGTGCAGGACGGCGTGCCGTACGCGATCGATTTTATGAATCCGGCGCCGGATGCGGATCGCAATTCCGTTGGTGCGGATAATTTCGAGTGGATCGTCGACGCGGTGGCGCGGCTCGCAATAGAGAAGGCGTACAGCCAGAGCAGCGGGCGTGAGCTCTTTCACTGGGGCTCGTTTCTTAACGGCGAGTCGCTGACGATTGCAGCCAGCGCGCATGAGACCGCCTTGAAGAAGGCCCCGGCGAAGAAGGCGGCCAAGAAAGCCCCGGCGAAGAAGACCGCGGCGAAAAAGGCGGCCAAGAAGGCGCCGGAATTGGAAGCGGTCGAGCAAGAATCCTGACGAGGCTCGCCCGCATGGGCCACGCCAAGGCGAGCGGAAGCCAATGCCGCTCGCGCGCGAACCAGATGAGGGGGACCGGGAGCCCCACCGACGATGCAGCCATCCTTCAGTATCGGGATTGAAGAGGAGTACCAGACCGTCGATCCTAAGACGCGCGACCTGCGCTCGCATATTGAGACCGAGATGCTGGCCAAAGGCAAGCTGCGCCTGGAGGAGCGGGTCAAAGCCGAGATGCACCAGTCGGTCATCGAGGTCGGCACGCATGTGTGCAAGACGATTACCGCGGCGCGTGCCGATCTCTATGAATTGCGGCGCGGCATGATTACGCTGGCCGAAGAAAATGGACTGATGCTGGTGGCCGGCGCGACGCATCCGTTTGCGGACTGGCGCACCCAGGCGATCTATCCCGATGCGCGCTATGAGCGGGTTGTCGAGGATCTGCAGCAGGTCGCGCGCGCGAATCTTATCTTCGGCCTGCATGTCCATGTAGGCGTCGAAGACCGCGAAGCCGCAATTCGCATCATGAACTCGATGCGCTACTTTCTGCCGCATATTCTTGCGCTCTCGACGAACTCGCCCTTCTGGCGCGGCGTCAACAGCGGGCTTAAGAGTTATCGCGCCAAAGTATTCGATAAGTTTCCGCGCACCAATATTCCTGACTCGTTCGCGAGTTATGCCGAGTTCGAGCAGTATGTGAACTTGCTGATCAAGACGAACTGTCTTGATAATGCGAAAAAAATATGGTGGGATATTCGCCCGCACCCATTCTTCGACACCGTCGAGGTACGCATCTGCGACCTGCCTTTACGGGCTGACGAGTCGCTCGCAATTGCCGCGTTGATCCAGGCTACTGCTGCGAAGCTGTATCGTCTGCACGCGCGCAATCTCGATTTCCGCCAGTATTCGCGCGCACTGCTGATGGAAAATAAATGGCGTGCGGTGCGCTACGGGCTCGATGGCAAGCTGATCGATTTCGGCAAGGAGATCGAAGTTCCTGAGCGCGATCTTATCCGCGAGTATCTGGAATTCGTCGAAGAGGTTGTCGATGAACTGGACTCGCGCCGCGAGATGAATTATATCCGTCATATGCTCGAGACCGGTACGGGCGCCGATCGCCAGATTCGCGTCTTCAACGAGACCAAGGACCTGCACGCGGTGGTGGATTACATGGCGAACGAGACAAAGGCTGGCCTATTTGACTGACGCGGCGGATGGCTCCGATCCCGGGTTGATTGAGGCGATAGCTGCTTCTGCTGCTGCGCCGGAACTTCCTTCTGCCTCGGAGGCCATCGAGGTAGCGGGTGAGCGCGAGCAACACTTGCTGGCGACGCCGTTTCCGGTCGCGTTTACGCCGGGCGCGCACGCTGCGGTGTTTGCCTGCCTGCGTGTCGAGACCTCTGAAAAAGTTACGCTGATTGCAGACGATTCCACGCTCGAAATTGCCGCCGCACTTGCGCAGCAGCTTGAGGCAGTGGGCTGCCGTTGGCGTGTCTTCGTGCTTGAGGAACTCGCCCCGCGCCCACTTACGGATATGCCGCAGGCTGTGTTGGAAGATATGGAGAGTTCCGATATCAGCATCTTCGCGGTGACCGTGCAGGAGCATGAGTTGCGCTCGCGGATGCAGATGACGAACATCGTCAATCGCCGGCGCATGCGTCACGCACATATGGTGAATATTACCCCGCAGATCATGTGCGACGGCATGCGCGCGGATTTCTCGCGGATCGACCGTCTTAGTCAGCAGTTAGTCGACATTGTGCGCGGAGCCCGATGGCTGCGCGCGACCACGGCAGCCGGCACTGACATTCGCGCCGAGATGAACCCGAATTACAAGTGGCTCAAGACCTCGGGAATTATCTCCCGGGATAAGTGGGGCAACCTGCCGGGCGGCGAGATATTTACCGCGCCCGGTGAGGTGAATGGCACGTTTGTGGTCGATGGCGTGGTGGGCGATTATCTCTGCGCGAAGTACGGCCTGCTTGGGGACGCGCCGCTGACGATCGAGATTGCGAAGAATCGCATTGTCGCCTGCACGAGCGAGAACGCGCAGCTGCGCGATGATTTCTGGGCCTACACACATACCGACGAAAACTCCGACCGGGTGGGTGAGTTCGCCATCGGCACCAATATCGGCGTACACAAAGTCATCGGAAATATTCTGCAGGACGAAAAGTTCCCCGGCATTCACATCGCCTTCGGCAATCCATACGGCGAGCACACAGGGGCGCCCTGGCACTCTTCCACGCATATCGATGTAGTGGGGCTCGGGTTCAACATCTGGGCCGAAGACCGGCAGATTATGCAGGCAGGGCGCTTCCTGCTGGAGTACTGATAGGCAATGCGCGGGCGCGTGAAACTCTGTCTGCGCGAGCTTGCATCCAAGGAGACTATGGCGACACTTACGCAAAATACGGCAGAGACGAAGTTCGAAACGCGCACCCTCGGTCAGTCCGATCTACACCTGACGCCCATCGGCTTCGGCGCATGGGCGATTGGCGGCGGCGACTGGGAGTTTGCCTGGGGCGCTCAGGACGATGAAGAGTCAATCCAGACGATTCACCGCGCACTCGAGCTGGGCATCAACTGGATTGACACGGCGGCAATTTACGGGCTGGGCCATTCGGAAGAAGTGGTCGCGAAAGCGCTTAAGCAGAGCAAAACGAAGCCCTACATCTTCACCAAGTGTTCGATGCGCTGGAACCTGGAGAGCCGCACCATCTATCGCAGCCTCAAAGACGGCTCCGTGCAGGAGGAGATCGAGAACTCGCTCAAACGTCTCGATATCCCGTCGATCGACCTGTACCAAATTCACTGGCCGAACCCTGAAGAGGAAATAGAAGAGGGCTGGGAGGCGCTGGCGCGATTCCGGGAACAGGGCCTGGTGCGTTATATCGGCGTTTCGAACTTCAACGTGGCGCAGATCAAGCGCGCCCAGAAGATCGCCCCTGTGACTTCGCTCCAGCCGCCTTACTCGCTCGTCAATCCCAAGGTTGAGGACGAGATTCTTCCGTTCTGCAAAGAGAACAATATCGGCGTGATCAACTATTCGCCGATGGCCTCCGGCCTGCTGACGGGCAAGATGACGGCTGAGCGTGTGGCGGCGATGCCGCAGGATGACTGGCGCAAGCGCAGTCCTAATTTCAACTCGCCCAAGCTCGATAAGAATCTGGAACTCGCCGAGTTACTCCGTGAGATCGGCAAGCCGCATGGGGTTGAGCCCGGCGTTGTCGCCATTGCCTGGACGCTGCACAATCCCGCCATTACGGCGGCAATCGTGGGCGCGCGGCGTCCGGATCAGGTCGATGGAATCCTGCCCGCAGCTACCTTCCGGCTTACCCAGCAAGAGTTCGACCAGATCGAGCAGTTCCGGCATAGCCAGAGCTAAGCGTTCCTGTTGACAACCGCCCTGGGCCTCCGCCGGCAATGGCGCGTATGCGTCTGGAGGTGTCTCACATGGGCGGCATCGCCGCCGTCCGACTCGTGGCTACCCCGTCAGGCTCGCGCGCGAAGTTGCCGGGGTGGCTGGCGGACCCGGACAGGCCGGCGCGGACCGGCTCAGGACGGCGTGCCGCACGGGGCCAGACCGCTCGCAGCGCTTCAAAGCATTCGCCGTCCAGCTTACCCGGCACATCCTTCTTCATGATGCGGAAGATCTCCTCCGGCTCCAGCGCCGGGCGGTAGGGTCGATCCTCCGAGAGCGCCCCATAGACGTCGGCGACCGCGAGCAGCCGCGATTCGAGTGAGAGTTGCCCGGCCTTCAGCCCGAACGGATAGCCGGTGCCGTCGAGCTTTTCGTGGTGCTCGCCAGCCACGATCGCGATCTCATCGAGCGCGGGCATGCGGGAGAGGATCTCGCGGGTGAGGGCGGAGTGCCGCCTGACCACGCGAAACTCGTCCTCATCGAGATGTCCCGGCTTGTCGAGGATCATATTCGAGACGCTCAGCTTGCCGATGTCGTGAAGCAAGGCGGCGCGCCGCACCATCTGCAGCCGCCCGGCCGGGAGTCCGAGCGACTTGCCGATCATCATCGCCGCGTCCTTGACGCCGACCGAGTGCCTGAAGGTGAAGGGCGACTTGGCGTCGACCACTTCGGCAAAGGTCTCGCAGATCTGGTCGATCGAGCCGGCCGCGAGCCGCCCGCCCACACCCGGTTCAGCCTGGAGCACGGCATCGTGCGCGCCCTCGGTGCCGTCTGAAGGCAGGCAGTGTTTCCACAACGCGCCGGCACGGTCAAGGGCGGCGACGGCCTTGACGATCTCCGGATCGAACCAGCGGCCGCTCCGCTCGACCATCACTTTGATCGCGTTCAGCGGGCCGGTCTGTCCGCAGAAGGCATCGAGGTGCTGGGCCACGCAGAGGATGCGCGAAAGCAGCGGAATCTGGTGCCCGGTGAGTGAGTCCGGGTAGCCGCTGCCGTCCCAGTGCTCGTCCAGATGAAGCACGGCCGATGCGGTCTCCGGATCCAGGCCGATCTTGCGCACGATGCTCGCCCCGCGATCGCAGCGCAGCTGGATCATCGCTTGATTGTTCTGGTGCTGGCTGAGGGCGATGCTGACCATGCGCCTGATCCTTTGCAAGGCGCTGTGGCCCGGCAGCACCTGGGTCCACATCAGCTTGAGCACCGAAAGCTTGACCTGGTGCGGGCGGGTCCAGTCCTCGAGCTTCACGGCGGCCTTTACGGCGCGGTCATCGCCGCCGACGATCTGGCACATGCGGGCGGCGTTGCTGCTGCAGCCTACATCCTTCAACAGAGCCGCATAGTAGAGCCGGTTCATCTCGGAGCCGCTCATGCGCAGGGCTGCGCCGATGCGCAACGCCAGCAGGCAGCTGCGTACCGCATGCCCCGGGACCGCGCCTTCGGTCAGATCGAGAGCAAAGGAGAGGGTTGAAAGAATCTCCGAGAGCAGGGGCGAGGGCTGCTCTCGCGGTTCCCATGTGGCTGAGGTCTGCTGCATCAAGGCTCCGCTGCGGTGGCTGATTGCGAACGCTGATCTTAAACGCTATCTAGGTTTGTATCGGCAGGATCGCACAGGATTCTAGGCGCAGCCGGGGCGCGGCTCCCAAAAGAGGAAAAGACTCTGTGGGAGGCTATTGCGGCGAGCCGATCCGCGGCAGGTCCGCGCGCTCTGCCGCGCGCGCGCAAGTCAGCCACTCTCAGCTCGATCCGAAGAGTCGGGCGAAGAGGTGGCCCAGCCTGTGAAACAAGCCCGGCTGCCGGACCGGGCTGCCCGGCTGTGCCGGCGTCGCCGTGGCGGGGGCGGCATCCGCGCCCGGCGGGGGTGGTCCGGGCGGCGTATCGTTGCTGAGCGAGGCGGTCACCTGCGCGTGCGCCTGGCCCACCGGGACCGCGGGCGTCGATGACTGCGCGGGAGGCGCGGCGAGACCCTCGCTGACTGCAGTTGGGAACGCGGTATCGGCGGGCGTGGACGAGGGGCCGCCCACACGCTTGTCCGCGAGCAGGCCGCTCGCGTCCGGTTGCGCGTCGGGGCAGCCGCAGGGCTCGCGCTCATTGTCCACGACCTGCTGCAGGCTGCCATGCTCGAACAGAACATGCTGGTTGGGCTGCACCCGGTAGACGCCGCCATCCATCAAGCTGCTCACGGTCACATACGGCGCGCTGTAGCCGCGATTGTCGATGCAGGTGTCGCCCTGCCGGCTCACCCGCAGCCGCAGGTCGGCGGTGCCGGGACCCGAGATGAGGATGCGCAGATCCGGGGTCAGCACCACATCGGAGTACTTGCCCGCCGCGTAGTTCGCTTCGATCGCTCCGCGGTCGAGCGCGATCATCAGTCCGGCGTCGTCTGTGCCAGCGTCATTGCGGGCCGGGCTCTTGACTGCGGCGGTCAGCGGTTGCGCGTCCCGGGACAGGTGCACGCTGGTGCTCGCGCAGATGCGCAGACTGCCGCCCCGCGCGAGCGTGACCGGTACAGATTTGTCCCCTGCTGTGACCGTGCTATTGTTGCCGGCCGCCGCCCGCCCATTCGCCACGCTGAGCGGTCCGCTGATGGACGCGCCCTCGACCGGCACATAGGCGATCGCCTCACCGCTCGGCTGCGCGCCCGGACTTGACTGCCCGCACACTGCGGCCGGACCCAGCCCGAAGACCGCCGCCGGGCCGAGTATGACCGCGAGGCTGAGCCACGCTGCGGCGTCATCGCTTCTCCCCATGCTGCTCACGGCTCCCGTTCTCATACAAACTCTCCCTTATAGCGCAAGGAAGTTCTGGATCAGGCGCTTGCCGTCCGCGGTGAGCGCGCTCTCCGGATGGAACTGGACGCCCTCGACGGGGAACTCGCGATGCCGCAGGCCCATGATGATGCTGCTGTCCTCGCCGCCCTCATGCGAGACCGTCCTGGCCGAGACCTCCAACGCCTTGGGCAGGTTTTTATCGGCCACGATCAGCGAGTGATACCGGGTGCAGGTCATCGGGCTCTCGATCCCGGAGAAGATCGTCCGGCCATCGTGCTCGACGGCGCTGGTCTTGCCGTGCATCAGCTTCGGCGCGCGCACGACCTTGCCGCCAAAGGCCGCGCCCAGCGCCTGGTGCCCCAGGCAGACGCCCAGAATCGGCACCCTGCCGGTAAAGCGGCGGATCAGCTCGATCGAGATGCCGGCTTCCTGCGGGGTGCAGGGGCCGGGCGAGAGCAGAATCCGCTCCGGCTCGAGCGCCTCGACCTGGTCGACCGAGAGCTCGTCGTTGCGGCGGATGGTCATCTCCGCGCCCAGCTCGCCCATGTACTGGACTAGATTGTAGGTAAACGAGTCGTAGTTATCGAGGACGAAAACCATACCACCCAGTGTAGCGCCCTCAAACCCTTCGGGCGCTCACCCGGCTGGCTTCGGCGTCCTCAGCAAGAGGGCAGGAAGAGCGAGAAGACCGTTCCATGATGCAGCGGATGTACGGAGCTGCGCAGGCTCAGACGGCCGCCGTGGCGCTGCACGATCTCCGCGCATATCCATAACCCCAGGCCTGTGCCCATCAGCTCCTTGGTGGTATAGAAGGCTTCGAAGATGCGAGCCTGGGTGGCTCGGGACATCCCATGCCCGCTGTCGGCGATGGTGATGCGCACGCCGGACCGCTCCGTCTTCCCGTCCGTCGCGTCATGCGCCCGCACCATCAGCCGGCCTCCTGTGCGCATGGCGTCCATCGCATTGGCGATCAGGTTGTTGAGCACCTGGCGGATGTCGTTCTCAAAGCAGAGCAGGGGCGTTTTGCTCAGGTAGCGCGTGGTGACCTCGATGCCGGAGTTGGCCAGACGTCCCTGATAGAGGCCGAGCACCGGGTCCACCAGCGCCGCCGCGTCGACCAGGGTCTGACGGGCTGCCTGCCGGTGGAAGCGCAGGGTCTGGGTCGCGATCTGCGAGACCCGGGCGACCTCGGCCTGGGCGATGCTGACATACCCGCGCATGGACTCGGGCAGCTCCTCATGGATGGACATGAGGTAGAGGATGTTCGTGACCGCCTCGAGCGGGTTGTTGATCTCATGCGAGATCGAGGTCGCCAGGCGACCGACGGCGGCCAGCTTCTCCCCCTGGATCAGGGCGGCTTCGGCCTGCTTGAGACGCGTGATCTCGACCGAGACCGCGCTGATGGCCTGCACGCTCCCGTCAGCTGCGAAAACGGGATGGTAGTTGACGGTCCAGTAGCGGTGCTCGCCCGGGCGGGTGACTACCTCTCCTTCGAGCAGCTGGTCGCAGACCGGCTCGCCTCGGGCGACCTGCTCGAACATCTCGCGCAGGCCCGGGATGGTGGCCATCTCGGTGAGGGTCTTGCCGACGATCTGCTCGGGCGGAATGCCGAAGAACTCGGCCTGCCGGTCATTGAGCCGCAGGTAGCGGAACTCGACCGGGTCGAAGAGCGCCAGGCCGACCGGCGCGGTCCGGTAGACGGTCTCGATCTCGGCGCGCTGGCGCTCCGTCTCCTCCTGCTTCGTGCGCAGGGCTTGCTGGCTGTCACGCTCCTCGGTGATGTCGCGAAAGAAGACGATCATGCCGTCATTGGCGGGCACATAGTTGATCGAGAACCACCGGTTCAGCGGTTCGGGATAGAAGCAGTCAAACTCTGTGGCCACCCCTTGTTCCATGGTGCGGTGATAGTTGGTGTAGTAAAGCGAAGCCCTGTCGCCCGTGGCTGGGAACGCGTCCCAGAGAATCGCGCCGAGGACGTCGCCGCTTGGTGAGAGCAGTTCTCTGGCGCGGCGGTTGACAAAGGTAATCCGGTAATCGCGGTCGAGATAGATCACGGCGTCGGTGGTCGCCGCAAGCACCTGCTCAAGCCGTCTGGTCACTTCCAGGCGCTGCTGCTCCTCCGCCTTTTGCGCGGAGATGTCGCGGTAGAGCAGGGCGAGTCCGCTCTCGATCGGCACCACGCGGATAACCAGCCAGACCGCGAAGGGCTCATAGAAGAAGTTGAGCGTCTCTTCGACCCGTTGCTCCATCGCGCGCCGGTACTTGCGTTCGACCTCGGTGCCGATCGTCTCCGGGAAGAGCTCCCAGTGGGTCTTGTTGTGCAGGTCGGAGGGCCGCAGGCGGCTGATCCGCCCCGCGCTCTGGTTGAAATAGGTAAAGCGCCACTCCCGGTTGAGAAACAGCACCGGCTCCTGGAGCGCGTGGAGCGTGAGCATGACGTCCTGCGAGATGTGGAGGCCCGGGTCGCAGCCTGGCAGCGGGGAGGACACCGGCGGTTCGACCGAATATGTAGACCGCTCGGGTTCCTGCATGGCGTCTTGAGGGCGTCGAAAAGGGCCCGGGCTGAGATAGGGTGCGGTCCATTCGCATCATGGCACAGGTGTCTGTCTCCAGTCGCGCTTCCGCGACCTTAAGTAATGAAGGGAGAGTCACATAGCCCGCCGGAGCAGGCTGTCTGCACGCCGGCTGCAGGCCGGCAATGAGCTTAGAACGCATCGAATTGCCAAAGCGCCCGGCCGGAGCCCATGCTCAGGAGGGCGCCTCTTCCGCTCGCAGCAAAAGGGGCAGAAACAGCGAGAAGACCGTGCCATGGTGTTGCGCATCCACCGAGCTGCGCAGACTCAGAATGCCGCCATGGCGATGCACGATCTCCGAACATATCCATAATCCAAGGCCGGTGCCCGTCAGGTCCTTGGTGGTGTAGAAAGCCTCGAAGACGCGCGCCTTGATGGCCGGCGGCATGCCGTGGCCGTTGTCGGCGATCGTGATGCGGATTCCCCGTTCTCCGGTTCCATCCGCGCGGCCCGCGTACCGGACCGCATTGTGGGTGCGAACCCACAGCCGCCCGCCTTGCTTCCCGCCTCCATTGATCGCGTCGATCGCATTGCCGATGAGGTTATTGAGCACCTGGCGTATATCGTTCTCAAAGCCCTCAAAGGGAGTCTGGGTGCCATAGCGCGGCTGCACATGAATGCCCGCGTTCGACAGCCGCCCCTGGTAAACCGAGACCACATCCTTGAGCAGCCGCGATGGATCCACGCTCGACGGGCGCATGGACTGGCGATGGAAGCGCAGCGTCTGGGTTGCGATCTGAGCGGCTCGCGATAGCTCCCCCTGCGCCATCTGGATATAGCCAACCAGGGGTTCCGGCAAACCCGGGTCGGTCGCGATGATATAGAGCAGGTTGGTTATCGATTCCAGAGGGTTATTGATCTCATGCGAGACCGAGGCAGCCAGCTTGCCGACGGCGGCGATCTTCTCGCTCAGGATCAGGGCCGCTTCGGTGCGCTTCTGCCGGGTCATCTCGAGCGACGCCGCGCTGATCGCCTGAATCTGACCCTGGGCGTCGTAGATAGGACTGTAGTTCACCATCCAGCACCGCCGGACGCCCGGCGAGGATGCCAGCTCGCCTTCGATCATCCGGTTGCGGACTGTCCCTCCCAGGGCCACCTCCCGCAGCAGATCAACCATGCTATGAAGGGGCGCTGGGTAAACGACAGGCTGACCGATGACCTGCTCCGGCTCGAGCTCAAAAAACTCCGCGTGCTTCTCATTCATGCGCAGGTAGCGGAACTCGACCGGGTCAAAGAGAGCCAGCCCGATCGGGGCGGTCCGGTAGATGGCTTCCAGCTCGGCCCGCTGCGTTTCTGCCATCTGCCTCTCCGCCCGCAGTTGTTCCACCTGGTCGTGCGCCTTGCTGTTATCCCGGAAGAACACCACGATCCCGTCGTGGGCTGGACGGGACTCGATGCAGAACCACTTGTCCAACGGCTCGCCGTAGTGCGCTTCAAAGTCGCAGGGCAGCTTCTGTTCCATGCTGCGCTTGAAGCAGTCCAGGTAGGCCGATTCCGGGTCCCGCATGCCCGGGAAGCGGTCCCAGATCAAGGCGCCCGTTACATCGCCCTCCGGAGCGAAGAGTTCTCTCGCCCGGCGGTTCAAATAGGTGAACTTGTACTCCCGGTCGAGATAAAAGATCGCATCGCTGGTTAGATCGAGGACCTGCCCGGCCTCTTCGATCAGGGTCAGCCGGTCCGCTGCTTCGAGGATGCGCCGGGTGACGTCGCGATAGATCAGGGCGATCCCGGTTTCGATCGGGATGATGGACATATCGAGCCAGAGGCCGAAACGCTCGAAATGAAAGTCGAACCGGTCGGCGATCCGCTGGTCCATCGCGGCGAGGTACTTGCGCTCCAGCTCTGTTCCCAGGGTCTCCGGAAAGATATGCCAGTAGGTCTTATTCTTGACATCGTCCTTGCTCAGGCGGGCCATGAGCCGGGCACTGTTGTTCGCGTAGGTAATATGCCAGTCGCGGCCAAGAAAGATGATCCCGCCGTCGAGTTCCGCTAGCAGGTGGATGACGTCGCTGGCAAGGACTCCGCCCTGAAAGGGAATGCCACGGGGCATCGGGGCGACCGGGTCGGAGTTCGAGAGCGGCAGTGCTTCCACGGTGCCGCCTTTCCAGCCCATAGTTTTGGAGGAGGGCATAGCCGGGCGGCCAAGCATCCTCTGAAATCATGGCAGGTCACAGGCGGCATGTCTTGCATCTCGGTGCCTTTCGTAATGTAGAAGACATTGCCAGTCCGCAGTACCCTGACTGACTACGGGCGGCAAGGGTATCGAGAGGGTAAACTGGGCAACGCCGGCTGATTGCGGTGGGAAGCAAAAGCCGCTCCCGTCAAAGTAACGGTCACAGGCCCTAGCCTCGAGCCCGCTCGATCGCCCTGAAGACCGCGCTCGCCTTGTTGATACACTCCTCGAACTCGGTCTCCGGCACCGAGTCGGCGACGATGCCCCCGCCCGCCTGCACATGACCCTGTTTGCCCTGCATCAGCAGGGTGCGGATCGCGATGCAGCTATCGAGATTGCCACTAAAATCAGCGTAGAGGACGCTGCCGCCGTAGGTGCCGCGGCGGGTGGGTTCGAGCTCCTCGATGATCTCCATGGCGCGAATCTTGGGTGCGCCGGAGAGCGTGCCGGCCGGGAAGCAGGCGCGGAACGCGTCGAGCGCGCTCAGGCCCGCGCGCAGCTTGCCCTCGACCGCGCTGACGATATGCATCACGTGCGAGTAGCGCTCGATGCGCATGAAGTCGCGCAGCTTGACCGAGCCGTACTGGCTCACCCGTCCCACATCGTTGCGGCCGAGGTCAACGAGCATGACGTGCTCGGCGCGTTCCTTCTCGTCGGCCAGCAGCTCGTCCGCGATGCGCCGGTCTTCTTCCTCATCCTGCGAACGGGGACGGGTGCCCGCGATGGGGCGGTAGTTGATCACGCCGCCCTGCACCCGCACCAGCATCTCGGGCGACGAGCCGACGATATGCGTGTCGGCCGGCTTCTTCAACCCCAGCCGCAGAAAGTACATATACGGTGACGGGTTGACGATGCGCAGAGACCGGTAGACGGAGAACGGGTCGACACCCGGCACCACATCGAAGCGCTGCGAGAGCACGACCTGGAAGGCATCGCCGGCGCGGATGTACTCCTTGACGCGCTCGACAGCCTTGAGGTAACGGCGTTTGGGCGTGCGCGCGTCGATCGCGAGCTTGCCCCGGACTGCTTTCGTGTCGAGCTTCGGCAGGGGTCTTGCGAGCCGCCGGGCCATAGCCCCAAGCCGCTCGAGAGCATCTTCATAGGCCTCGGCCGGACTCATGCGGGAGACGTCGGCGGTGATGATCAGCAGCATCTCCTTGCGGACGTGATCGAAGGCCAGCACCTCGTCAAAGAACATCAGGGTGGCGTCGGGCATGCCAAGGTCGTCCTTGGCGCGCCTGGGCAGCTTTTCGATCTGGCGGATGACATCGTAGGAGAAGAAGCCGACCGCGCCGGCGGTAAACGGCGGCAGACCGGACAGGCGCGCCGGGGTATGTCCGCTGAGCGCCTCCTTGAGCGTGTCGAAGACGTCCGCTTCGACGGTCGTGCGGGCTTTTTTCTTCCTGCCGCGGGACTCGGTGATGGTGATCGAGCGCCCTCGCGCGACGATCGTCCGGTAGGGGCGAACGCCGATAAACGTGTAGCGGCCGATTTTTTCGCCGCCCTCGACCGATTCAAGCAGAAAACACTCCGGCTCATCGGCGGCAAGGCGAAGGAACGCGGTGACCGGGGTTTCGCGGTCGGCGTTGAGGGTGAGATAGAGCGGCACGAGCGTGTGCTCGCCGGCGAGGCGCAGGAACTCGGGGCGGGCGGGCCGGGCTTGCTGGGTCAGATTCGTCATCGTCGAGGAGCCGGGCAGCGGCTGGTATGCATCAGTGTATCCGTCCAGTCGCAGTAGCCGGGCGGTCGCATTTAGACAGACGCGGTGAGACTGATTCCCGATTCAGTACTCTTTGGTTTCGAAGCGCTCACGCCTGGGGGCGCTACGGGGTTGCTGGGGCAATCTGCGAGGCCTATACTCGGGAACGTTTGGTCGAAACGCGATTTTGGAGATTTCAAGGGACACTGGCTCTTTCGGGCCGCTTATCCAGCGCTCGCGCGCGTCCAACCTTAAGAGGAGTCAGATACGAATGAGCACCATCTCGCTCGAGCAGGAGATCAATCCCTGGGAGGCGCAAGCCGCGCGCTTCGACTTTGCCGCGCGCAAGCTGAATCTGGAAGACGGACTGTGGAAGCTGCTGCGGCGTCCTTCGCGGGAGATCATCGTGCACTTTCCGGTGATCCTCGATGACGGCAGCACGGAGGTCTTTACCGGCTACCGGGTGCAGCACTCGCAGGCGCGGGGCCCGGGCAAGGGCGGCATCCGCTACGCGCCCGATGTAACGCTCGACGAGGTGCGCGCGCTCGCGAGCTGGATGACGTGGAAGTGCGCGGTCGTGAACATTCCCTTCGGCGGCGCCAAGGGCGGCGTGGTCTGCGACCCGAAGAAGATGTCGCGGGGCGAACTGGAGCGGCTGACCCGGCGCTATACCTGCGAGATCATCGACTTTATCGGACCGGAGAAGGACGTGCCCGCGCCCGACATGGGCACCAACGAGCAGACCATGGCCTGGATCATGGACACCTACTCGATGCACATGCGGCAGACGGTGACCAGCGTGGTGACGGGCAAGCCCGTGAATATGGGCGGCTCGCGCGGCCGCAAGGAGGCGACCGGGCGCGGGGTGCGGGTGGTCTGCGACGAGGCGCTGAAGCTGCTCGGGATACCTCGCGATGGCTGCCGGGTGGTGGTGCAGGGCTTCGGCAACGTGGGCTCGAATGCCGCGCTGCTGATGCAGGAGGCAGGCTACCGGATCATCGGAGTGGCCGAGTTTGACGGCGGTCTTTACAACGCGGACGGGATCGATACGCATGCGCTGCGGGAGTACCAGCAGCGGAACGGGACGGTGCTCGGCTTTCCCGGCGCCGAGGCGGCCGACCCGGACGAACTGCTGCTCTCAGAGTGCGAGATTCTGATCCCGGCGGCGCTGGAGAACGTGATCACCAGCCGGAACGCCGACCGGATCCGCGCGCGCATCGTCGCCGAGGGGGCGAACGGGCCGACGACGACGGTGGCCGACGAGATCCTGGCGGACAAGCGGATCTTTGTCATCCCGGATATCCTGGCCAACGCCGGCGGCGTGACCGCGTCCTACTTCGAGTGGGTGCAGGACCGGCAGGGCTACTTCTGGAAGGAAGCGGTGGTGAACGAGCAGCTGGAGGCGATCCTGGCCGAGGGCTTCGACGACGTCGTGCGGTATGCGCAGGCCCATAACGTCAACAATCGCATCGCGGCGTACATGCTGGCGATCGACCGGGTTGCGTTCACCATCCGCCAGCGAGGGCTTTACGCCTAGCAGAGCAGGCTCATGGCAGGCGAGTGGCTCTCTCCAATTGAGTCTTCGAATGGGCGCGCTCGCTCGCCAAAACCCGAAAAGAAAAGCCTTGCATCCGGCGATCGGCTGAACCGACAATTGCTCCTAACCTATTGGAGCAAACCGGATTGAAGCTGCTGGCAAAGTTCAACGTCCTGCTGATCGTCATCTTCGGCCTAGGTCTCGGCCTGATCGCCCTCAACTCGCGCAGCTTTCTCCAGAAAGACGCACAGGAGCAAGTGCTGAGCGAAGCGCAACTGATGGCCGCGAGCGCCACCGCGACCCGCAACTACACCGAGCAGGACGTCAGCCCGCTGCTTGAAAAAACCACCGAGCACGCCACCAATTTCCTGCCCCAGACCATTCCCTTCTTCGCCGCCGAAACCACCTTCGCCGAGGTCCGCCACTCCTATCCGGACTACACCTACAAGGAGGCCGCGCTCAACCCCACCAACCCCCGCGACCGCGCCGCCGACTGGGAGGCTGACCTCATCCAGTACTTCCGCAACAACCCCTCGCAGACCGAATTCTCAAGCGAGCGCGACACCCCCACCGGCCGCAGCTTCTACCTCGCTCATCCCATTCGCGTCGAGGCAGGCTGCCTCCAGTGCCACAGCCAGCCCAGCGCCGCGCCGCGCGCCATGATCAAGCACTACGGTTCGCGCAACGGCTTCGGCTGGAACCCCAACGAGATCGTCGGCGCCCAGATTATCTCCGTGCCCACGACGATCCCCGAGCAGCTCGCGGCCAAGGGCTTCCGCAGCCTGATGATCAATCTCGCCGGCATCTTTCTGCTCTCGATCGTGCTTATCGATATCGGCCTGTTCTTCGTGGTCATCCGCCCGCTGCGCCGCATCTCGGCCTCGGCCGACCGCATCAGCACGGGCGAGATCGACCTCGAACTGCTGCCAGTCCGCGGCAAGGATGAACTCGCCAGCGTAACCCAGTCCTTCAACCGCATGCACACCAGCCTCAAGAAAGCGATGGAACTGCTGCAGGGTTAGCAGTTTTCCCACGCTATGTAAAGTGATGCACGAAGGTTATGTGCGCGACCTCTATACCTAGAATCACGGAGAGGAGTCACGGGCGGCGCAAAGCGCGGGCGGCGCAAGGCGAGGGCGGCGCAAAGCGAGGGCGGCGCAAGGCGCGTACCTGAAAGCGCTAAGGCAACCAGCCGCGACGGCGCATTCGCTGTGGGCTGGATTGTGGATCGGGCTCTTGCGGCGAAAACGCCGTAACTTATTGATTCTAATGGTGGGCGCAGCAGGATTCGAACCTACGACTTCCACCGTGTGAAGGTGGCACTCTACCGCTGAGTTATGCGCCCTGGGAGAAGGGTGGACCTGTCTCACATGCAAGCCTTAGGGTAACACTGTGCCTGCGGACTGCCAATCCGTAAGCTTCTTTCTGTCGTTCCCGCATTCCCGCATTCTCTGTCCTGCCAGATGAGCACTGGGCGCCCCGCGGCCCTGATTGCCGGGAGCGCTATCAAGAACCCGGCTACGGCGGGCTGGTCGACCGGCGTCGCGGCCGGCGCGAGCCAAAAGCCTGTGCTTCTAAGCTAGGAGCAGGCTGGGCCCCGCTCCGGGCTCTCGGCCGCTGCCCGGACCAACCCGTGTCCGCGCGAGCACTGGCCAGGTGCATCTCACCGTCGATCCGCACCGCGACACCCTGTTCTAGCCGCTGAAGGCGCCCCGCTGGGCCAGAATTGCCTCAGCGGCGCGCCGCCCCGAGGCCAGCGCGCCCTGTTGCGAAGGTTGTTCTTGGGCGTCGGAGCAGATGTACACGTTGTCGGTCAGCCTGGGCGTGGTGGCCTCCCACTGGGTGGTACGCACCAGCGGCAGCGCATAGCGGATCGGGTACGCGGCCAGAAGCTGCCAGTCCTCCACCTGCACGCCAAACCATCGTGTGGCCTGCTCACGGACCTGGATATCGAGCAGCCGCATCTCGTTATCGTCGGCCGGGCGAACCCCCACACAGCTGATGGCGATCAGCTCCTGGCCAGGCGGCGCGTAATGGCGCGAGACCTGGCTCATGACCGCAAGATTGTTGATCGGGCCGCCGCCCGGGCCTTCGCCATTGAGCACCAGCACTGGGCCCTCAACCGGCGTCTCCCTGGCTGTGTAATAGAGCGTAGTGGTCGAGTTCCACTCATGCGCCTGGCGCGCCTGGGCCCGTTTGGGGCTGAGAATCTCGGTGAGCAGCGGTTTCTGTTCGTGCTCGGCGACCGCGATGACGACGTGCTTGGCTTCAATGATGCGGCCATCCTGCAATGTGACGGCAAAGCGCTGCGCCTTGCGGGTCAGCTCGGTGACGCGCGCCTTGATCTGCAGCGTTCCCGGCTTGAGCCGGGAGGCCAGCTGCTGGGGAATCTTCTCCATCCCGTCGAGCGGCACGGCCGCCGAGCCTGAGGCGAAGATGCGGAAGAGAAACTGAAAGTAGCGGCTGGAGGAGACAAGCTCCTGCTCGAGAAAGATGCCGCCAAAGAACGGCGCGAAGAAGCGCTCGATCATCGCCGGCGAAAAGCCGAACTTCTGCAGGTACGCATAGGTCGGCATATCGGGCCGGGTAAAGAGCTCCGCCGGCTCGCCCGAGCGCACCCGCGAGCGCAGCGCAGCCACCCGTATCTTGTCCGCAAACGGAACTACGTCCTCAAAGAGAAAGCGCCACCCCTCGACCGGCTCGCGCCAGGGATCGGCAAACCGGTGAAAGCGACCCGCATGCCAGACAAGCGCGCCAGGCTTGAGCTTGCGCAGCTTGAGCGAGCGATAGTGCAGCGCGTTCCGGGCCTCGGGATAGCCGGTCAGCATCACCTGAAACCCGCGATCCAGCCGAAAGCCATCCACGACATCGGTGCGCACCCGGCCGCCCGGGGCCTCCGATGCTTCCAGCAGCAACACGTCCAGGCCTGCCCGCTCGAGCAGCCCGGCACAGCGCAGTCCAGCCAGCCCTGCGCCGATAATCGCCACATCCTTTTCCACTTACCTCTCCCGCACCTTGCTCGCCGCATGCTCACGCTGCTGCCACCTTCGATACACCCCAGGCAGCCGGAGTTATCCCCGGCATCAGCGTCCTCGCAGTATAGCCCGGCCCCCCGCAAAGCATGATTGTGGGAACGTATGGATGGATGGCACACGCAGGGCTGGCGTCGCAGGCGAGATTCGTTTCGATGGCCGGACCCGGCGCAAGCAGGCACCGTGAGGCCTTGGCTGCGGGGGATGCCTGCCCCGGACAGCAACCATCGAGCCCCGCGGATGCTCCTAGAAGAGCGCCACGGCGACCCGGTAGGTGGTAAACCCACGGTCTTCTGTGTCGTCCGGCGCACAGGCGCCGACGGCGCCAAAGCTGAACTCGCGACTCAGAATCGTCGTTGTGAGTGCCTGCGGCAGCGTCAGCGAAGGGCCCTCCCACCGGAAGAGGAACCCGCCCGCAGTCTCGATATAGGTACCCACATCCAGCGGACAGTTGCGGCGGACATCGTCCTTGAGCTTCTCGGGTGTGCCGAGCGGGCTGTCCCTGGGCACCTGGTGGACGCCGAAGGCCGCCAGCTGCGCTTCGACCTTCTCTTCGACCTCTGGGATCGTCAGCACCTTACTACCCATCGCGAAGTCTTCCACCGCGTAGAGCAGGCCGCCGGAACTCGCCACGGCCAGGCCGATAGCGTTCGCATTCGCATCGAGGATATTGGCCCGGTGCGGCGTCGACTCCATCCACTCCTGCTCGATCATCCCCACGCTTGCACCCTCGGCGATGTTCTCGGCAATCGCCGAGAAATGTGCGCCGGCCTGGGAGGCGCGCGCGCTGAGCTCAGGCTCGCCGGCATACCGGTGGGAGAGTTCGTTGCTGTTGACCATCAACTGCGCATGCGTTCGAGCCGCCGCCGCCAGCTCCGGGCTCCACTCGAATGGCTTCAGCCCATGCTTGATGCGTTCCGCGTTGGTCATCGCGAAGATCGTCTGCACCTCGACCGACTGGGCGGCGATCGAGCGGGGGTCTACCGGGGCGGCGGCATCGCCAAGCGCATGCAGATCATCGCCGGTGGCCTTGGCTGCGGGCGCAGCCACCGGGCCGGGTACCTGAGCAGGGCTGGTTGCCTGCGCAGGGCTCGACTGGGCAGCGCGGGCGAGGTTCGCGCCGGGCAACCCCGCCGCGATCACTGCGGCCAGAACTGTACATAAAGCGAGCCAGGCGCGAGGGTGCCTGCTCGCCCCAGGACGAGCCGCACGCGGTGTGATCGTGGCTCGGTCCATACTCAGGGTGTCGCTGCAGTCTTCGCCGGAGTCTTGCCACTCTCCGGCCGGCGTTGGCCATCGGTCTCAGGCTTGCCCGGGTCGAACGGCGCCCCATCCTCCAGCGTATAGATCACCTCATCCGGACGCGTGTAATGCAACCGGTCGCGGGCCTCGCGCTCGATTGCATCAGGATCGCTCTGCAGGTGATCGACATGCTGTTTCAGCAGCGCGTTCTCGGTCTGCAGCTTCTGGATCTCGGCCGCGAGCACCCGATCCTCGCTGCGCTTCTCCGCGTAGGCGGTGATGCCGTTCTGCCCGAAGATCGCGTGATAGCCGAACACCAGCGCGAGGCCGATCGCCAAGCCCGTGGCCACGCGCCGGCGCGTGCGGTAGACCGCCCGTGTCGCGCACTGGATGGGGTTTGGCTGCCGTGACTGCACTTCTGTCCTTCTCTCAAGCACCGCTTACTGCATGACCCAGTCCTTGGCCAGCTTGCTGAATGCGGCGCTGTCGCGCTTGTCGCGAACTTCGGTGTACACGCGCACCACCGGCTCGGTGCCGCTCAGCCGGTAACAGACCCACGATCCGTCCTCGAGGATCAGCTTGAGCCCATCGGTCCGCACCACCCTCGCTACCTTCAAGCCACTTAACTCGCTTGGATCATTCTTTACCTTCTCAGTGAACTTTGTCTTGACATCCGGGGTCAAGCGGAAGTTCTCTCTGTGCGGATAATAGGAACCAACTTGAGCAAAAAGCTCCTCCAATTGGGTACCAAGGTTTTTTCCGCGCCGCGCGACCATCTCGGTCACCAGCAGCCCGGCGAGCACGCCGTCCTTCTCCGGCACATGTCCGCGGATCGTCAACCCGGCGCTCTCCTCGCCCCCGATGATGATCTTGTCCTGGTTGATCAGCTCGCCGATGTACTTGAAGCCGACCGGTGTCTCGTAGAGTTCGATCCCGTGCTTTTCGGCGATGGCGTTGATCAGGTTCGTCGTCGCAACCGACTTGGCCACGCCCTGCTTCCAGCCCCGCGTCTCCATCAGGTAATCGAAGAGCAGCGCGATGATGTAGTTCGGCTGAATATAGGTCCCGTCCTCATCGAGGATGCCGAACCGGTCCGCATCGCCATCGGTCGCGATGCCGATGCCCGCGCCGATCTCCTTCATCTTTGCCCGGGCCTCGTCGAGCAGCTCGCCGTCCGGCTCCGGCGCGTGGCCGCCGAAGAGCACGTCGCGATAGTCGTGCACCGTCTCCACATGCACGCCATGGCTCTTCAGGATCTCTGAGCTATACCCGCGCGCCGCGCCCCAGAACGGGTCGAAGACAACCTTGAGCCCGGACTTCTCGATCACGGGAAAGTCGACGATCTCGGCCAGCCGCTTGAGGTAGCTCGTCTTGACATCGATCTCCTCAAACTTGGCATCGCCACCCGGCGAGGCTACCGGCGTATCGCCGAGCGCGGCGATCTTCGCCTCGATCTGCTTGGTCGTCTCCGGCAGGGCCGGCGCGCCGTCTGGGGTTGAGAACTTGATGCCGTTGTACTCCGGCGGATTGTGCGAGGCCGTGAAGTTGATCGCGCCGCCGGCCTTGTGCTCGCGCACCGCGTAGGAGATCGCCGGGGTCGGCGCGGCCTCAGGAATCACCAGCGGCGTCAGGCCGTGCGAGGCCAGGATCTTCGCGGCTTCGGCGACAAAGGTCTCGCCGAGGAAGCGCGGATCGCGCCCCACCAGCACGGTGCGGGCTCCGGGCTGCTCGGCGACGTACTGCGCGATCCCGGTCACAGCCCGGCGAATGTTAGCCATCGTGAACTCTTCGGCGACGATCGCCCGCCACCCGGATGTACCAAACTTGATCTCTGTCGGCATATGTCTCCTACGCTCTTTCGTAACGTTTTTGGGGAAGCCCGGGGAACGTGGCCTCGCAGAATGTGCTCGCCCGGCTGGCCGAGACGGGCTGTTCGGGATGCCGCAGCTGGTGCCCGGCAAAGTTGGATGCACGGCGGCAACCGCGAGGAATATATTACCTCGATGCCTTGTCGATACGCCGTATGTGCGACAGCCGGCAGACGCTCGCCAGCCCGAGAAGGACGTGCAACAAAGATTTGCTATCCTTAACTTTTGGTTAAGCATGCGATTGCTCTACGTGGTCTTCATCTTCAGTATCGCGGCATTGCTTTGGGCCGCCTACGCCATCAGCCGCAGTGTGCAAAGCCACAGGCACGGCGTTCAGGGCGAGCTCAGCCTTGGGAGCGAACCCCGAGATGACGCTCGTCTTTGAGCGCGACCCTGAGCGGCCGCGCCAAAAGATGAATCAGCAAAGCAGCGGTCCGATGCGTCCGCAAGAATATATCCGAATAAGCGAATACAAGGAGACCGGCTTCATGGCCCAGACCGCAGAACATTCGACACTCGCCCGCCCGCTCATCTCAGCCATGCCCGCCCGCCGGACGCTTGCGGTGCTGGCCGGCTCGCTCCTGATCGCCGCATGCGCCCACGTCTCGGTGCCGCTCTTCTTTACGCCCGTGCCGATCACCCTGCAGCCCTTCGCGGTGGTGCTGCTCGGCCTGCTGATGGGCCCCGGGCTCGGCGCTGCGACCTGCGCGGCGTACCTGCTTGAGGGAGCGCTCGGCCTGCCGGTGTTCACGCCGCAGGGACCAGGCGGCCTGCTGCAGATCTTTGGGCCGACCGGCGGCTACCTGATGTCCTACCCGGCCGCTGCGGCGCTCGCCGGCCTGCTCGCGCGCATGCGCAGCCCTCAGACGCTCTGGTCCACGCTCGCCGGCGCAACTGCTTCGAACCTGCTGATCCTGACCTCCGGAGCCTGCTGGCTCGCCCTCGCAAAGCAGATGTCTGCGGCTACCGTCGCACACATCGCCGTGCTGCCGTTCCTCGGCGAAGACGCGGTCAAGGTCGTGCTCGCGACGCTGATCGCCTGGGGCTGGCGCCGTTCACGCGTTGATCGCACCCACACGCCGGGTCGCAGCTAACGCCTCACCGCCCCGCAAGCGAGCGCGTTCAGCGTATCCTTACGCTGGGAAGCTTGTGCGCCGTTCGCGCCAGGATGCTTCCCGGATTGACCAGGGACGCTGTGTCTGGAGCGAGCCGGCTGAGGCGTCGGCCTCCAAATCACGCCCCGCAGAAAGGATCGACCGCCCTACGTGACCACTACCCCCATATCGCGCCCCGAGTCCGACCAGCCCACCGCAGGGACCGCGCCCGTGCGCGAGATCTCGATCGCCCACAGCCCCGACTCCGATGACGCCTTCATGTTCTATGGCCTGGCGACGAACAAGATTCGCGTCCCCGGCTACAAGTTCACCCACGTGCTCTGCGACATCGAGACCCTCAACCACCGCGCGATGCACGAGGCCTTCTACGACGTGACGGCGATCTCCTTCCACGCCTACCCGTACTTGCAGGACAACTATGCGCTGATGGCGTGCGGAGGCTCGGTCGGCGAGAACTACGGTCCGATGATCGTCGCGCCGCACCGCTACACGCATGACGAGATCAAGAAGATCAAGGTCGCCGTCCCCGGCACGCTGACCACCGCGTACCTGACTCTAAAGCTCTTTGCGCCGGAGATCGAGACCGAAGTCGTGCCCTTCGACCAGATCATCCCGCAGGTGCTCGCAGGCAAGTACCAGGCCGGCCTGATCATCCACGAGGGCCAGCTCACCTATGGCAACAACGGCTTGTCGAAGATCATCGACCTCGGCATCTGGTGGCGCGAGCAGACCGGCCTGCCCTTGCCGCTTGGCGGCAACGCGATCAAGCGCTCGCTCGGGCCCGAAGCGATGCGCATTACCACCAAGGCGCTGCGTGACTCGATCCAGCATGGCCTCGATCATCGCGAATCGGCGCTTGAGTACGCGATGCAGTTTGCCCGCGACCTTGACCCTACCCTGGCTGATAAATTCGTCGGTATGTACGTGAACGAGCGCACGCTCAGCTACGGCCCGGACGGCCGCGAAGCCATCCGCCGCCTGCTCGAGATGGGCCACGAGCGCGGCATCATCCCCCAGGTCGCAAAGCTCGACTTCATCGAGGGCTGAGCCGGGGCGACGTTGCCCTGGCTCTACGACCATCCCCGCTTTCGTGGACTAGGAGAACGCGCTTGTCATCCTGAGCTTAGCGAAGGATCTGCTGTTTGTATTTGCCTCGTCTTCCGCGCGGGCAAGCCGCAGGTCCTTCGCTTTCACCCCAGCGAGCAAAGAACGCTCGCCGGGGCCCCGCCCACGCTCCGGACGACGGTCCGTTTTGCCCAGGATAAGGAAATTGCCTGGAGCGCAGTAACTGTGAAAAACCTCTGACTCCTGTGCGATCATGAGTGCTTGGCCGATACAATCCCGCCCACCAGCCTCGCCCGTCTCGCGCGCGCCGGCCGCCGTCAGCCGCTCGCGGTCGCAGGTCTCTTTCTCGTC
>Ga0116226_10000949_pt1 | contig 25327 bp, 21 predicted proteins | sample S1TSphfallax_FD_89692 | JGI IMG/M metagenome (GOLD analysis project Ga0116226, IMG submission 89692) | Host-associated microbial communities from peat moss isolated from Minnesota, USA - S1T2_Fa - Sphagnum fallax MG | ecosystem: Host-associated > Plants > Peat moss > Unclassified | place: USA... | reverse complement strand
CTTGTATTTCTACTAGGACCATTTAAACCTGGATGATTAGGTAATAAACTCGAACGTGGACAATGAGAAAATATATTTGATAATTCATCATTTTTTGTTAAAGATTTATTTTTAACAAACTTATAGGAGGAGGAATATAACGCTTTTTTTAATGAAATATTCATGATTGTTCACTCTTAATACTTAGTTCGTTGAGCATCAATTGTGCCTCAACTGCATCACTAAAGGGGATTTTTTCATCGCCAATTTGTTGATAGCGCTCATGTCCCTTGCCAGCAATCAATACAATATCTCCAGCATTTGCGCTAGTAAGTGCATGCAATATTGCCAAACGCCGATTGTGTTCAATAACTACCGCCGAATCAATAGCAAGACCTAACAATATATCCGCAACAATCGATTTTGGATTTTCGTGCCGAGGATTATCATCAGTAATTATCACATAATCTGCATGTTGCTCAGCAATTTTTCCCATTATGGGTCGTTTGGTTTTGTCTCGATCGCCACCACAGCCAAATACACACCAAAGCTTACCAGTGCAATGTTCGCGTAAACTTTGTAGCGCATGCAAAAGCGAATCTGGGGTATGCGAATAATCAATTACCACCGTGGGTTTTCCTTCATCACTGATCGCTTGCATACGCCCCGGCAGGCTATCTAATAGTGGAATCACTGAAAGCGCATCTGTAAATGCAGCGCCCATAAGACATAAATTAGTTAAAACCACCAACAAATTACTTAAATTAAATTTGCCCAATAAAGGGCTACTGAGTAGTCCTTCGCCCCATGGAGTAACCACCGTTGCTTCAATACCTTTTTCTGAAAAAGAAAAACTCGGTGCATAAACCAAAAAATCTTTAGAAAATAATTGGCATATATCAGGCTGCAATGAATAACCATAACAAGGTTTTTGGTTTTTATACTCGACAAACCAGAGTCGTCCATAAAAATCATCTAAATTAAAAATGCTTTGCTGCAATGAAGGCCAATTAAATAACTGCTTTTTCGCTGCTGCATAATTAGCTAAACTGCCATGATAATCGAGGTGATCGTGGGTTAAATTAGTAAAAGTTGCCAAGCTAAATTCTACCCCAGCAACACGATGCTGCACTAATCCATGTGAAGAAACTTCCATAGCCACTGCTTTAGCGCCTTTCGCGCAAAAATCAGCAAGTATTCGTTGTACATCAATAGCAAACGGCGTGGTATATTCAGCGCTATTTAAATCGCCAGGGAGCCCATATCCTAATGTCCCTATCACGCCACATGGTATATTGAAATAATTTAATGCTTTCGTTATCCATTGTGTACATGAAGTTTTTCCATTGGTTCCTGTTACGCCAATCACCGTGAGTTTTTTAGCAGGGTAATCATAAAATTTCGCGGCAATTTCACCGATTTTTTCCTCAAGTTTTTCAATAAAAAACATCGGGATTTTTTTGTCATTGATATTAGTCAATACCGAAGCTCTCTCAGTTTGATCTTTTTTCTCACACAAAACAGCTATAGCCCCCTTATCAGCAGCTTGCTGCACAAACATGCGGCCATCTTTTTGCCCTCCTTCTAAAGCAAAAAAGATATCGCCTGGCTGGATATGTCGACTATCCATTGATAAGTGATTAATCGAACAATCGTACTTTGTTTCGATTTCAATCCAAGGATTAAGTAAACTTTTAAGTGTGTGCTTTTGCATATACCGCTCGTACTTGAAAATGCGATGACTATAAGATTTGATTTTCAAAAATAGATACCCCATTGTATACTTCTCTGAAACAGGTTTGCAGTTTTTTTCATCTCATGTTGCGTCAAGCTTTAAAATTTTTTTGAAAGGAAAAATCCTCGAAATACAGGGAGTACTCCATCGAATTTTTCCTTTCAAAAAAATTCAAATCTCTCGCAACCTGAGCGAAAAAATCCCGCAAACCTATTTCAGAGAAGTATAGCCGCCCCAATAGAGGAAACACTATGTCCGAGGCCAATAAAAATCTATATAACATCGCACATTGGAGCGATGGATTTTTTGCCATCAATCAAAAAGGCCACCTTACTGCTTATCCTAACCGAAAACAAAATCAACCAGGCATCGATTTTATTGAGCTTATCCAAGCCATCCAAACCCTAGGATTATCACTACCAGTACTCATTCGTTTTAATGATATTTTAAATGAAAAGTTCAACCTACTATGCAACGCTTTCGATAAGGCCATCAAAGAAAATGCTTATCAAGGCGGATACAAAGCGGTTTATCCAATTAAAGTGAATCAGCAACGCGCTGTGGTAGAACAATTACTTCATCATGGCCAGCATCGCATTGGCCTTGAAGCAGGCAGTAAGCCTGAACTTATGGCGGTCTTAGCGCTTTCAACTCCAAGTGAATCTATTGTTGTCTGTAATGGTTACAAAGATAGAACCTATATTCGTCTCGCACTCATTGGACAAAAACTGGGTCATCGTGTTTATCTTATTATTGAGAAACTATCTGAATTAAAAATCATTCTCGAAGAATCAGCTAAGCTAAATATTAGACCTATCCTAGGCATCCGTGTAAGGCTCGCATCGATTGGTGTAGGCAAATGGCAAAACACCGGTGGAGAAAAATCAAAATTTGGGTTATCGCCCATGCAAGTTTTATCAGCCATTTTGCAACTTAAAACTGCTAATTATCTTGATTGTCTTAAACTGATCCATTTTCACCTTGGCTCACAAATTGCCAATATCCGCGATATTCAGCGCGGCATGCGCGAGTGTGCGCGCTACTATGCTGAACTATGTCAGCTCGGCGCGCCAATTGAATGTATTGATGTTGGCGGCGGCTTAGGAATTGATTATGAGGGAACCAGATCGCGTAGCAGCTGCTCAATGAACTATAGCATTGAAGAATACGCTCACAATATTGTTCATACACTTAAAGAAATCTGTGTGGCAGAAAAACTACCACATCCACAAATCATCACCGAATCAGGGCGAGCCATGACCGCGCACCATGCAGTGCTCGTCACTAATATTATTGAAAACGAACGTCTTTTACTTACTAAAGAAATTACTGCACCAACGGCCAACGAGCCACGCATTATTCATGATCTTTTTGAAAGTTATAATCATTTAGCTAATCGCTCTGCTATTGAGATTTATCACGACGCCTATCACTTTTTTAACGAAGCCCAAACCATGTACGTTCATGGTCTTATTACGTTAGAACAGCGCGCAAAAGCAGAAGAAATTTACCTAGCAACCTGTATAAAAGTGCGCAAATCGCTGAGCGCAACCCATCGTGCTGAACGGGAATTATTAGACTCATTGAATGAAAAATTAGCTAACAAATTATTTGGCAATTTTTCTTTATTTCAATCGTTACCAGACATTTGGGCAATTAAACAAATCTTTCCTATCTTGCCACTTTCTAAGTTAAATCAACCACTTACTGAACGTGGCATACTGCAAGATCTTACCTGCGATTCAGATGGACGAATTGATCACTACGTTGACGAAGAAGGACTTGATAACTCCCTACGACTACCTCAAGACGATGAGCAAAACCCTTATTTTATCGGCATATTTTTAGTAGGCGCTTATCAAGAAATTTTAGGTGACATCCATAACTTATTTGGCGATACGCATGCTATTCATGTTCAAATGATTGAAAATAATCAATATGTACTTCACCATCCAACCCAAGGAGAAACCATCACTGACGTATTACGTCATGTGCATTTTGACAGCAAAAATCTTATTGAATCTTATCAACTACAATTAACCCAAGCGAAGTTAACCGAACAAGAGCGCTCGAGTTATTTGCAGGAATTATGTCAGGGATTAGATAGTTATACTTATTTAAAAAGTTGACAATAATAATGTGACGTCTCTCATTTTTGAAGAGGCCACTGCACACCTGCGCTGGTCTAGCACTATCACTCCCTTCTCTTGCATAATGATTCACTACTCAGTCGCGCAGAATTTTACCTTAGATTTATGATTTTTATACAATACTGTAATTAGATCCGTATGTATCTAAATTAAGTTTAAGATATTGTTTTTAGGCAACCCTCAAGAAAATATTTCAATGATGCTTGAGGATGCAGGGGAATATAAGGTTTTTAATTATTCTCTTAATGCTCAAAAAAACTTTGCGAAGAAATTTACTATGTTAGCTGAAACTATTTTAATTCCTCCCGCCGAAATGGACAGTGCATGGAAAAATATCTTGGATGCTTACTTTCAAGAATTTATGAACTTTTTTTACCCCGTCTTAGCCGATGCTGTTGATTGGTCCACACCCTATGATGTTATGGACAAGGAACTACAAGCCATCACCAAAGATGCAATGGTTGGCAAACAATTTGTCGATAAACTTATCAGAGTCAAATCTAAAGAAGGCCAGGAGCATTTTGTTCTTGTACATCTCGAAGTTCAGGGAGAACCACAAACGTCTTTTCCGCTGAGGCTTTACCAGTATAATTATCGAATATTTGATCGGTATCATTTGCCTGTTGTCACTTTAGCGGTATTAGTGGATAACCATAAGAATTGGCGACCAACCCATTATAGCGGCATGGTCTGGAGTCAAGAAGTGGTACGACTTAATTTCTTCACGACGAAACTGTTAGATTATGCAGAAAACCGTGCTGTATTAGAGCAAACTGATAATCCATTTGGCGTCATTACGCTAGCACAACTGGCGGCATTAGAAACCCGTAAAAACGTCGAAGAACGCTATAATATCAAGTTTGCGCTCACTCGACGGCTGTATGATAAAGGCTTAGGTCGAGATGCTATTTTAAACCTATACCGATTCCTGGATTGGGTTTTGAGTCTGCCAAAAGACCTGGAGATTCGGTATACTGACAACATTAAACAATTAGAGGAGGAGCGATCGGTGAATTATATTAGCAGCGCTGAACGTATTGGAATGGAAAGGGGTTATGAACAAGGGATGTCACAAGGGATGTCAGAAGGAATCTCGCAAGGAATCTCTCAAGGAATCTCGCAAGGGATCTCTCAAGGGATCTTACAGGGCACGTTACAAGGCGAACAGAAGCTGCTTATTCGTCTGTTAAAGCGTAAATTTCCCACTATCTCTGAAACTTATTTAAAACGAGTTGAGCAGGAGCAAGATGAAAAAAAACTATGCGCCTGGGGAGATGAATTAGTCACCGCTAAGACTGTTGAAGAAATTTTTGATCAAGAGCGATAAGACTATCGAACAACAGCAAATTAAATAAGGGTTAGCGCTATAGGGTTAATCCTTCAATAAATGACTGCTTCGGCTTTCGCAAACGATCAAACTTGCCCTGGGAACCACCAATGCCAACATTTTTTTTCGAAATAAAAACCAACCAAACATACCCACAAATCCCTGATAACAAAGATCCCAACAAAATGCCTGATCGAAGACAGGCTTGATAATCAAATGATCCGCTTTCAAAAGATAAAAAGCCAATAAAAAAACTCATGGTAAAACCAATCCCACATAACAAACTAATTCCATAAAGATTTTTCCAATTCATTCCCGCCGGCAATTCAGCTAATTTACTTTGTACTGCAACCCAACAAAAACTCATCACGCCTAATTGTTTGCCGAGAAAAAGGCCAAAAAAAATTCCTAACGAAACATTAGTAAATAAAGTGCCAAACAAACTATTTAGTGATATCCCTGAATTAATAAAAGCAAAAAGTGGCAATAATAAAAAAATTACCCAAGGATGCAAGGCGCGTTGTAAATCATTGAGTGGCCGAGCTCGAGGAGCTTTTTGAATTTTTAGCGGCACTGTTAATGCCACTAATACGCCAGCCAAAGTTGGATGAATTCCTGAAATTAATAATAGCCACCAAATTAAACCACCTAACAAAAAATACAATATTGGTAGCGCTATTTGAAAAATATTAAGTAACACCAAAATCATTTCAACCAAAAACGCTAGTCCTAACCCTAGCCAAGAAATTTTTTGCGTGTAAAAAATTGCAATAATTAAAATGGCGCCTAAATCATCAAAGATTGCTAGTGCAGTTAAAAATATTTTAAGACTTAAGGGAATTCGACTTTTTAATAATGATAATACTGCTAAAGAAAAAGCAATATCGGTAGCAGTTGGAATTGCCCAGCCACCAAGGCCTACAGGATTATTCCAATTTAATCCAACATAAATCATTGCTGGAATGACCATACCACCTAATGCCGCAATTGCGGGCAACATAGCTCTTTTAACGCTATTTAATTCTCCTATAAGCAATTCTCGCTTAATCTCAAGCCCGACCAGAAAAAAAAATAAGGTCATCAATCCTTCATCAATAACAAAAGAAATTGGCACTACTGAATTTAAAGTCTTGCTCTTAAATATAAAATTTGCATTGATTAGCGCATCATAACTTGCTTGAACAGGCGAATTGCTCCATAAAATGGCAATCGCAGCCGCCAAAAATAGACAATACCCACCAGCAGCCTCAAGAGAAATAAATTTTTTAAAAATCTTCATTAGTACCTGTTTACTCCTACCCTACCACCTAATGCTTTAATTAATTGCACGCTTGCAAGCTGGCGACGTGTGCGAATATCAATCGATGCAAGCTCGGCTTGCAACGCAGCATTTTCTACCACTACTACATCAAGAAAAGTTGAGATACCACCACGATAGCGATACTGTGCTTGAATCAAAGCGCGCTTCGCTGCGGCAGTTGCTGCAGTTTGTGTGCCATTCTCCTGATTGAGCCTTCGAACAGCAACTAGATTATCTTCCACTTCTTGAAAAGCAGTCAGCACTGTTTGCCGATATGTAGCTACCGCCTGATGATAACTGGCTGTTGCTTGATTGAGTAACCCACGCAATCTTCCACCATCTATCAATACTTGGGTAACTGTCGGTTGGATCAAAGTTAGTGCCACAGCGGGCCCAAGAGACCAAAATAAACTGGGTTTAGAAATTAAGTTGGATATCTTAGCGCTTTCAAAACCACTTATTGCAACCAAATTAAAATCGGGATAAAACGCAGCTCGCGCCACACCAATATCAGCATTAGCTGCTTTTACTCGCTGCTCTGCCGCTGCAATATCTGGTCGGCATTCTAACAATGTAGAAGGAAGATTGGGAGAAAGCTTGATCAATGTCATGCTACATTGTGCTTTTGGCATAACAAAATTAGCAGGAATTTCTCCAATCAAAACGGAAATTGCATGCTCAAGTTGCGCACGTTTTAACCGCATATCTGTTGCTAGCGTCTTAGCATTCTCAAGTTGCGTTTCTGCCTCGTCGACATCTGCTTCTGACACCCTACCGCCTTCATGACGCTTTTTAGTTAAATACCATGCTTTTTGATAGGCAATCACCGTTTCATCTAACACACACTGAGCCAATTCATCGCCGCGTAAAGCAAAATAATCATTGGCAAGTTCGGCATGCAAACTTAAATCAACTGCCGCAAGATCAAATGCACTAGCTTGCGCCCGCTCTTCACTAGCAGCAACTGCATTACGCACCCGACCCCATACATCAACCTCATAACTTAAATCAGCGCCTATTAAAAAATCATTAAACAAATTTACTGGCTGTGGATTAGCAACATTATGAGAAACTTGTTGTCTATCAACGTTTCCTACTCCTATCAATTGGGGATAATAAGCTGCTCGTGCAACGTCTGCGGCTGCGCGCGCTTCTTTGTAACGTGCATATGCTACTTGTAAATTTTGATTAGCACATATCACTTTTGCTTCGAGCTGATTTAAAACCGGATCATCAAATAGTTCCCACCATGGCTCACATCGCTTGCTAGGTGGCATAGCTTTAGCAAGCACCCACTTTTCTGATCCTTTATATTCTTTATACTGAGCAGGAATTGGCATGGGAGGACACTGATATTTTGGAGCAAATGAGCATGCAGTTAACAACAGGGCAAAAATCTCTATCACAATTAATTTTTTCATAGAGGAGATTTCCCTGTAACTACTCGCACTTTCTCCCCATTAAAAGCCGAATCTGGTGGATTTAAAACCACCATTTCTCCTGGATTTAAACCTGCATTAATTTCTACCTCATTACCAAAATCACGACTAATGGCAATAGATTTCAACAGAATCTTATTGTCTTTAGTCAAAGTAGCAACCTGTAATCCTTCCTTACGAAATAACAAAGTATTAACCGGCAAACGAATTGTTTGAGCAGAAAGCGGCAAAGTAAAATGTACTTCGGTGTAACCACCTGGCAATAATTCATCATTGGCATTATTGGCAACAAATTGTGTCAATAGAGTTCGCGTAACAGGATCAATTGCATCTGCTGTTTGCAAAAGAGTAGCAGGAAATTTTTTGCCTGGATGTTCGGCAAAATGCAACGTAACTTTCATATTCGGTTTAATAGTAAACGCATAATTTTGTGGTACTTTTACATAAATACGTAATGGATTAGCCTCTGCAATACGAAATAAAGGTTTTGCAGTAGGACTACTGCCCGCATCAATAAGCGCACCAATATCTGTAGCACGCAAAGTAATCACCCCAGTAAAGGGAGCAATAACATGTTCAAAACTTACTAATTCACGTAATCTATCCCGATTTGCATGTGCAGCAGCCACTACCGCAGTTGAGGCTTTCGCTGCACTAACTTTTTCATCGGTTTCTTGTTTGGAAACAGAATCTGTTTTTACCAAAATCAACCAACGTTTTGCTGTTGATTGTGCCAATTTGTCATTTGCTTCGGCCGTTTTTAAATCTGCTTCTGCCTGGCGTAACTGTGCATCTAATTCTGGTGTTTCAATCTCCGCTAACAAATCACCTGCTTTAACGCGGCTGCCAATATCAACATACCATTTTTTAATATAGCCATTCGTACGCGCATAAATAGGTGCTTCATGCCAAGCTTGTACATTGCCTGGTAAAACAATTTTTTCCTTCGCTGATCCTTGAGTTACCGTCATCGCAGCAACAGCAGGAATAGCATCTACTTCAGTATCACGATGCAGCAAAATTGCCGTCCATATACGCGAAAAAAATATGATGAGGACAATCGCTAACAAAATACCAAGAATAAAATTTCGTCGTCGCAACCGATCTTCAAGCTGGAATTCAATTTTGCTGCGCATTTCCTTAAAAATATGATTAAACTTTTGTTTAAGCATGTGTTTGTCCTTGAGCTGATTTTTGTTTGCGATGATGAATAGTATAAAAAACCGCTGGCACAAAAAATAACGTAGCCACCGTTGCAAAAGATAACCCGCCAATTACTGCACGGCCTAATGGCGCATTTTGTTCACCGCCTTCACCCATACCCAGCGCCATTGGCAACATACCGATAATCATCGCAAGCGCTGTCATCAACACCGGTCGCATACGCGTCACGCCGGCTTCAATAGCTGCAGTCATAGGATCATGCCCTTCTGCCATATGCTGACGCGCAAAGCTAATCACCAAAATACTATTTGCTGTTGCTACCCCCATGCACATAATAGCGCCGGTTAATGCCGGTACGCTTAACGTGGTGTGCGTTAAAAATAACATCCACACAATACCAGTTAATGCCGCAGGCAGTGCAGTAATAATGATGAAAGGATCAAGCCAAGATTGAAAATTAACCACAATCAGCAAATAAACCAATAAAATAGAAAATGCCAATCCTGCATATAACCCCCGAAAAGCGTGATGCTGTGTTTCCATTTGGCCACGCGCAATAACACTGGATCCTTTTGGTACTGCGTTTTTGGTATGGTTGATGATCTTATTAATATCATGCGCAACAGCACCCAAATCACGATCTTGCACCGACCCAAAAATATCGATAACGGGTTGAACATTGTAATGTGATTCAACTACCGGCACTCCAGTACGCTTAATTGTCGCTAATGCTCCTAAAATTTGTCTGGCTGTAGTCATATTCAAATTAGCGATCGGTATGTTACGCAATGCTTGCAATGAATTCATCGCATACTCTGGTGTTTGCGTAACAATCGGATAAGAAACTCCACTTTTCGGATCGAGCCAAAAAGTTGGTGTTGTTTGAAAACTGCCGGAAAGCGAAATTAATAAATTGTTGGCTACATCAAGTTGTGTAAACCCTAATTCACGTGCAAGACTACGATCAACATTTACTGACAATTGTGGATAATTATATGCTTGCCGAGTACGTACATCGACTAAGCCTGGCACATGCCTTAGCTGCTCTAATAGCATATTGGCGTACTGACGATTTTCGGCAAGCTTTAAGCCGATAACTTGTAAATTGATTGGCGAGGGCAACCCAAAATTAAGAATTTGGTTAACAATATCGGCGGGTAAAAAAGCAAATGTTATGCCAGGAAAATTATTTTTTAACTCACGTCTTAATTTACGCACATAATCTTCAGTTGCACGATGCCTAGCTTTTAGTGAAATTAAAATATCAGCATCTTCAGGCCCAACTGCTGCAGAATTACTATAAGATAAATTAATGCCACTTACCGGCAAACCAATGTTATCTACAATCCCCGCCACTTCTCGTGGTGGAATAACGCGCCGAATTACTGCCTCAATTTCGTCTGACAATCGAGCTGTTTCTTCCACTCGTGTACCAGTAGGTGCGCGTAAATGTAATTTAATTTGTCCTGCATCTACATTAGGGAAAAAATCTGAACCTAACCACGGTAGCAGTAATACTAGTGAAATCAATAAAAAGGCCATAAAGCAGATAATAAAATTTTTTGTGTTTTGTAATACAGACGATAATGATTCACGATAACGTTGCCGAAATTTTTCAAAGTGTTGGGTAAATAGCTGATGAAAATGCATAACTACATGATGCGCATCAGCTTTCAAAGCAGCATCGCTTTTTTTATACAACAAATATTTAGCTAAAGTGGCAACCAAGGTACGTGACAAAAAGTAAGAAGCTAACATAGCAAAGATAACTGCTTCCGCAAGCGGCACAAATAAATACTGTGCAACACCACCCAAGAAAAACATCGGGATAAAAACAATACAAATACATAAAGTAGAAACAAAAGCAGGTATTGCAATTTGTTGTGCGCCATCTAAAATCGCTTGCTCTATTTCTTTGCCTTGATCTAGATTCCAATTGATGTTTTCAATCGCCACCGTGGCATCATCTACTAAAATACCAACCGCCAGTGCTAATCCGCCCAATGTCATGATGTTAATGGTCTGGCCTAACGCAGAAAGCGCAATAATTGACGCTAACATAGAAAGTGGAATTGAAAGTGTAATAATAAAAGTACTACGCCAACTACCAAGAAAAAGCAGAATCATCAATCCAGTTAGGAAAGCGGCAATCACTCCTTCCCTAATCACACCGCTAACTGCCGCAGTTACAAATAGAGATTGATCAGCAAACATTGCTAGATTTAATCCTGCCGGCATACTTTCTCTGATTTTTGGTAGTAGCGCTTTAACTCGATTAACAATACTCAATGTAGAAGCATTGCCAGTCTTTTGCACAGACATCATCACCGCACGTTTACCATCCACCCGAACAATATTAGTTTGTGGTGCAAAACCATCTCGCACATGAGCAACATCACGAATGTAAAGCACGCCGCCGTAATTTGTTTTAATCGGCATTTGATTTAATTCCTCTACCAATAGAGGGCTACTATTGAGCTTGACAATATATTCATACAAACCAATTTTTTCTGTGCCTGCTGGTAAAATTAGATTTTGCGCATCAATTGCGGCATTGACCGCTTGCGGAGATACTCCATAGGTTTGCATGGCCTGAGTATTAATATCGACTTGAATTTGACGTGTTTTCCCACCATAAGCAAAAGGAAGGGCCGCACCTTGCACCGTAGCAAGCTGGGTACGAATAAAATTATTCGCTAAATCATTGAGGGTTTGTTCAGGTAACGTAGTGCTTGATAAAATAATCTGTAAAAGAGGCACCGTAGAAGCATTGTAGCTCAACACTAAAGGTGGCGTAGTTCCAGGAGGTAAAAAACGCAGAATGGTTTGTGCAATAGCCGTTACTTGGCTCAATGCAATGTCAATATTAACTCCTGGTTGGAAAAATAGCTTAATTACACTTACTCCAATTAATGACTCTGACTCAATATGCTCAATGTCATTAACCGTCGTGGTCACCGCTCGCTCGAAGACGCTGGTGATTCGATCTGCCATTTCCTCAGGTGGTAGACCGGTATAAGTCCATACTACGCTAACGACTGGGATGCCAATATTCGGAAAAATATCGGTCGGCATACGGATAATGGATAGGACTCCGAGAATAAACAGCATAAGAGCCATAACAATAAAAGTGTAGGGCCGTGAAAGAGCAATCTTTACAATCCACATGGCTGCTTATTCCCTAATAGTCCTAAATCCATAAAAATTGGGTGCTTTTCTTGCAACCTTAATAAAGTTGCATATAATAAGCTTTTTTCAATTCAAGAGTAAAAAATATGGTTACAATTCGTTTAGCTCGTGGTGGCGCTAAAAAGCGACCGTTTTATCATGTCGTTGTGGCAGACAGCCGTCGTGCGCGTAATGGTCGCTGCATTGAACGTTTAGGGTATTACAACCCTTCCTCTCAAGTAGATGAATTAAAGCTCAATAGCGATCGCGTGACTTATTGGCTTTCTCAAGGCGCGCAACCTTCCGAGCGAGTCGCTCGCTTAATCAAACAAGCTTCCAAGGCTGCTTAAATTCCGCAAGTTTTGTGTCATCTATTATCACCATTGGACATTTAGGCGGCTCGCACGGAGTTAAGGGCTGGATAAAAGTTATCTCCAATACCGAGCCAAAAGAAAATATTCTCCATTATCTGCCCTGGCAGCTTTATTTGAATGATCATTGGGTAATCGCATCAATTAAAGCAAGTCGTTTGCTGGGTAACCAAGTAATTGTTCAGCTCGAAGATTGTCATACACCTGAAGATGCGCGTCGATATAATGCTATCAAAATAGGCATCCACGAAGATCAGCTGCCAAAATTACCTGATGGCAAATACTATTGGTCACAACTAATTGGTCTTACCGTTATTAATTCCAACGGTGTTTCTTTAGGTGTTGTTGATCGCTTATTTGAAACCGGTGCTAATGATGTGCTGGTAGTTGTTGGTGAAAAAATCCATTTTATCCCTTATTTACAACAGCGAGTCATTCAGAAAGTTGATCTGATTACCAAGCAGATCATTGTCGATTGGGATCCGGATTTCTAAGAGCCTGTTTAGAATCTCTACTATACTGCGAGAAAAACTGCTAATTTATATTGTGAACATACCCTACGCAGCATCTCTTTGTTCAACCTCCCGTTCAATTTTATGAGTAAATTATACTTTTGTTTGGCTGGATGCCGCGGACAAGCCGCGGCACGTAGGCAGCGGCAGCGAATAACATTATAACTTGTCGCGCTATGCGCAACATAAGTTTTTAAATGAGCGTATCATATTATGAAAATCAACGTCATCACTCTCTTCCCAGAAATGTTAGCCGCTTTAAATTATGGCATCCCCAAAAGAGCGATCGAACGAAATTTATTAACGCTACAATGCATAAACCCGCGCGATTTTACTACCGACAAGCATAGAACTGTTGATGACAAACCTTATGGCGGCGGCCCTGGCATGCTGATGAAAGTAGCGCCTTTATCCTCTGCGATCAATGCAGCAAAAAAAACTTGCCCAACTGCTAAAGTTTTTTATTTATCCCCGCAAGGCAAAACGATTTCACAACAACACTTAGCCACCTTCTCAACCTACCCCGAGCTAATTTTAATTGCTGGCCGTTATGAAGGCATCGATGAAAGAGTGATAGAAACAGAAGTGGACGAAGAGTGGTCCATTGGTGATTACGTTTTATCTGGAGGAGAGTTAGCAGCAATGGTAATCATAGATGGCATCATCCGCTTATTGCCGGGAGCACTGGGCGACGAAGATTCCGCAAAGCAAGAATCTTTTACCACAGGACTTTTAGACTACCCCCACTACACCCGTCCCGATGAATTAAATGGTATGAAAGTACCTGAAGTACTGTTACGTGGCGATCATAAAGCAATTGAACGTTGGCGACTGAAACAAGCGTTAGGGAGAACTTATCTTAGAAGACCCGATTTGCTAGCTTTACACGATTTAAGTGAAGCAGAAAAACAGCTCCTCGATGAATTTCTAAAAGAACATTCCTAGGGAAAAAGTGATCTTACACACTTTATTCATAGGAAAAAGGTGTAAAACCTATTGGCCAACAGGAATTTAAGAATTATTGCTATATCAATGATGTAGTCCTTTTATGCAATTTGATGGTAAAAACATCAAAAATCCATGCAAAATGATGTTATGTACAACAGATTGCTTAACATTTTTTTAGACAAATCATCCAGCGTTTTATTGCTGGGGCCTCGCGACACCGGCAAAACTTATTGGGCTAAAACGTATTTACCGAATGCTGTTTATTTATGATAGGTAATTTGGGTCGTTTGAAAAATTCTCGGGTAAGAATCCATTCCCGTGCAATTTAATTGTGTCGCAAAAAAAATTATATCTGTATACGACTATTTTTAAAAATTTTTCCCGCCTTAATAAATCCTTAAGGTTACCATGATACCCTACTGAACATTGAATCCATATGTTGTTATGAGGTATTAAAATGGATCAGAAAGAATTATATAAATCATTAATAAAGCCAAATGGTCAATCATTATTTGATGCAATAGAGCAAAATAATCTCAAATTATTTGAGCAATTGGTAAAAGATTATAAGACGAAAAATAAAAATTTTACGCTGAGTCAAGTAACACTTAAAGAAGGTTCTAGTTATTTCGTTACTGCCGGTTCTTCATTACTTTATTTCGCCGCTGCAGCAGGTTCAACCTCAATGATTGAACTGTTATTAAAAGATCAAGAAATCAAACAAACTATTAACAATAAAAGAACCGTTTTAGAATGGATACCATCAGTCCGACCAGAATACGTTGAAACACCACTTTCTGCAGCAATTCGCCATGGCTATTTTGAGGCTACTAAGCTTTTACTCTTATCGGGGGCTGAATTTGATCCTGATAAATATTATAATCAATGTTACAAAGGAGACGCAGGCGAACAACCTAACAAAATAAGTGCGCTTATTGATTTATACAAATACAGATCAGATATAGATAAAGAGTTAAATTCTTTCTTTTATCAAAAAATTGTCTCCCCCTTAAAAGCCCAAATAAAAGCTAAAATTACCTTTTTCAAAGAACCATTTCCCTATGAAAAATAGGTAAAATCACAGCTAGCAAATCTGTTGATTAATATCTTCGAGGGTAAAGAACTAGCAAGTAAGTTAAATGAATTAACCTCAGAACAAATAGCTGCTTTACAAGATGGTCGATTAAAAACAGCATACGACCTAGTTATCCAGCAGAAATTACTAGAAATAAACGTTAGTAATTCTACTGTTATAGTCCAAATTAATTAATTTACCATTCAACACAAATTAAGCCTAAAATTAAATTAGATATGTCGCTCCTGCCCGCACCTCGCGGGCTGAGGTCTATACATAAGTATTTGATAAAGCCCGTCATGCAGGACAGACTCATCAAAATGCATATAATCTCCGATATTTCATGGCCCCCGCATGTCATGCCAGCCTTCGCTGGCATGACGAGCTTTTTTAGCCATACTTATAATAGGCTGCCTTTCAAAAAAACGAATCCCATATCAAATACTTATGTATAACGATATGCCCACGGGGGCAGATGCGACAAAAAATAGATTTTTTTAGCATTGAACAGCCCTGCTTACAAATTAACTATAGTTGTGTAAATATGGAATTGAATTCCATATTTACACAGACTATGCGATACCATTACCGTCAACTAAAAAACCAACTTCAGAAATATTTAAAAAATTTCTCTGTAGTTGGTTTGGCTGGTCTGTGCCGTGATGAATTATCAAAATTATTTTTAAAGACACATTAACCAAAAATTTCATTACCCAAGAGCCTAAAGTAAAATGAAAAAATACGCCGTGATCGGTAACCCGATCTCACAAAGCCTTTCGCCTTTCATTCATCAACAATTTGCTAAACAAACAGGCATCGAGTTGTCCTATGAAGCATTAAATCGCGATTGCGCTACACAAATTCATCTTATCCAAACACTGACACAATTATTCAATGAAGATTACAGTGGGCTAAATATTACACTGCCCTATAAAGTTTGGGCATTTAACATTATTCAAGAAAAAAACGGCCTATCAACACGCGCAGCACAATCAGGCGCGATAAATACACTAACATTTATCAATCAAGAAACTTGGTTAGGCGACAACACAGATGGTGTTGGTTTAGTGCGGGACTTAACTAACAATTTAGCGTGGCCAATTAAAGATATAAATATACTCGTCTTAGGCGCTGGCGGGGCAGCAAGGGGTGCGATTTTTGCTCTGGCTCAGGAAAAGCCCTCTTGCATTCACATCTTAAATCGCGATTCATTAAAGGCTGAAACGCTAGCAAAAATTTTTGCAGAAGAATCCTGTGAAATTAAATCTATCACTCCACCATTTACTTTAAACTATCAGCTGATCATTAATGCAACTTCGGGAAGCCTCTGGCAACAGCTACCTACCACTATTCAATATGTAGACGCTAAAAACGCGTACTGTTACGATATGGTATATAAAGCTTCGCCCACCGTGTTTTCAGCCTGGGCAACAGAAAAACAGGCTAAATCAACCAGCGATGGCTTCGGTATGTTAGTTGAACAAGCAGCGGAATCTTTTTTAAAGTGGCATCAAGTAATGCCAAATACACATCCTATAATTCACCAACTAAGATGTAACTTATGACTGACTATAAAAACACCTTAAACCTACCGCACACTGATTTTCCGATGAAGGCAAATCTGCCAAAACAAGAACCTGAACGATTAATTTTTTGGCAAGAGAAAAAAATTTACCAGCAGCTTCGAAAATTACGCGCGGGCGCAAAAAAATTCATTTTGCATGATGGCCCGCTTTACGCGAATGGACAAATTCATATCGGCCATGCAGTTAATAGAATCCTGAAAGACATCGTAGTTAAATCTAAATCGCTAAGTGGATTTGATGCGCCTTTTGTTCCTGGCTGGGACTGTCACGGCCTGCCGATTGAATTGAATGTAGAAAAAAAACTGGGGAAAAAAACGGTTTCTCCAAAAGAATTTCGCCAAGCCTGTCGCGATTATGCAGAGAGCCAAGTCGAGATTCAGCGTGAAGCTTTTATCCGTTTAGGAATATTCGGGGAATGGAATAACCCTTATCTAACGATGCATTTTTCTTATGAAGCCGACATAATTCGATCGTTAAAAAAAATCATCGAAAATGGCCATTTACATCGAGGCTTTAAGCCGGTGCATTGGTGTATTGAATGTGGTTCAGCATTAGCTGAAGCCGAGGTGGAATATCAAAACAAAACCTCAAAAGCGATTGATGTTCGTTTTCGTGTCGTAGATGAAACAGCTTTTCTCGATCGGTTTGAAGCAAATCTTTCTGACGCAGGAGAAGGGCCTATTTCAATCCCTATCTGGACAACCACTCCCTGGACATTACCGGCAAATCAAGCAGTTTCACTCAATCCCAATTTATCTTACGCGCTGATTCAAGTAGAAACCGATCAAGGATCCGAACGTTTGCTGATTGCCGAAGAATTATTAGACAATGCTATCCAACGCTATGCGATTAAAAAAGAAAGCATTTTGCTCAAAACTTCAGGACAAAAATTAGCAGGCATTTTACTAAAACATCCTTTTTATGATCGAAATGTACCAATTGTGCTCGGTGAGCATGTCACTGTAGAAACAGGTACTGGCGCCGTGCACACAGCGCCAGCACACGGTCTAGACGATTATCTAGTGGCTATTCGCTATGATTTACCATTAAACAATCCGGTTAACTCGCGAGGACTTTTTATACCAGACACGCCATTAGTTGGCGGAAAACATGTAGTACAAGTCAATGATTACATCATTGAAATTTTAAACGCCCATGGCATGTTATTACGCTCAGAGGCTTTCTCCCATAGCTACCCCCACTGCTGGCGACATAAAACGCCGTTAATATTTAGAGCCACTCCACAATGGTTTATTAGCATGGATCAAAATGGGTTAAGACAAACTGCTTTACAAGCTATTTCACAAGTCAATTGGATTCCCGACTGGGGTAAAACGCGTATTTTTGGCATGATCGACGGACGACCCGATTGGTGCATTTCACGCCAACGTAATTGGTGCGTCCCCATGGCGTTTTTTGTGCATAAGGAAACCGGTGAATTACATCCAGAAACACCAAAATTATTAGCAGAAGTTGCTAACCAAGTCGAAAAAAATGGCATTGAGGCCTGGTATCAAATTGATAAAACCTCGTTACTAGGAAAAGAAGCGGATGATTATGAACCATCATCTGATACATTGGATGTTTGGTTTGACTCCGGCGTAAGCCACACTGGAGTGCTTAAAGCACGTCCTGACCTACATTATCCTGCCGATCTTTATTTAGAAGGATCGGATCAACATCGCGGCTGGTTTAATTCATCGCTTTTAACAGCCAGCGCTATGTACGGAACTGCTCCCTATCGTTCAGTGCTCACGCATGGATTTACGGTTGATGCAGAAGGGCGCAAAATGTCGAAATCGCTGGGCAATGTGATTGCCCCCGAAAAAGTTATTGATAATTTAGGTGCTGACATATTACGTTTTTGGGTCGCCACTACGGACTATCGCGGGGAAATAGCTGTCTCCGATGAAATTCTAAAACGCAATGCTGATAATTATCGACGAATTCGTAACACTGCTCGTTTTTTACTCGCAAATTTGCACGATTTTGATCCTAATATTCATAGCTTAATACCTGAGCAATTATTATCGCTTGATCGTTGGGCCATCCTTCGTGCGTTGTCTTTACAAACCAATATTCAAAAAAACTATGATGATTACCAGTTCCATTTAGTTTGCCAACAACTGCATAATTTCTGCGCTATTGAGCTGGGAAGTTTTTATCTAGACATCATTAAAGACCGTCAGTACACCGTAGCAAAAGACGCTATCGCGAGAAGATCAGCACAGACAGCCATGTATCACATTCTACATATGTTAGTTAGATGGATGGCCCCTATTTTAAGTTTCACAGCAGAAGAAATTTGGCAATACTTACCTGCAAAAACCACTGAATCTGTTTTTCTCTTAACTTGGTATGAAAATTTATCGCTTTCCTTTGAACAAGATCGCCTGAACAAAGCTTATGATTTATTAAAAGAAACTTCTCCCGCATCAAATTGCTTAGCTTATTGGCAAATTCTCATGCGCATCCGAGAAATAGTGAACAAAGAAATAGAAAATCTTCGCAATCAAGGACAATTAGGTGCTCCGCTAGAAGCGGAAGTTACGCTGTATTTTCCTGGAAAAACATTATTATTTGAGTTGCTACATTCTTTAAATGATGAACTTCGTTTTATTTTTATTACTTCAAAAGCAAATGTTGTTATTGGATCACCCGAAAATAATGCCTCTCATGTAACGTTTGAATTAGCTTCCACCGAAACAACTTTTTACATTGAAGTTTTGCCCTCAAATAATCCCAAGTGCATACGTTGTTGGCATCGCAAAGCAGATGTTGGACAAATAGCTAACTATCCAGATATTTGTACACGTTGTGTTGAAAATATAGAAAACGCAAGTGGAGAAACACGGTATTATGCTTAGCATGTGCTCTAGGGCCGGGGTGAGGGCAAACAAAAAAGAGAGCCTCCTATGAACTACAAAAACCTAAACTGGCTGTGGGTAAGCGTGCCAATTATTATTCTTGATCAAATTACCAAAAGGTTAGCCACAAATCATCTCATTGCATTCAAGCAAACTGCTATTTTTCCGTGGCTAAACTTGCATCTCATTTTTAATAAAGGTGCGGCATTTGGTTTTTTACATCATGCTGGGGGTTGGCAAAGTTGGTTTTTCATTAGTACTGCCATCGTCATTTGTGTTGCAATTATCGCTTGGCTTTGTCGATTATCGCGTGAAGAAAAGTATTTAAAGCTCGGGCTTAGCTTAATTTTTGGCGGAGCCATCGGTAACCTTTGGGATCGCATAACTCTTGGTTATGTTATCGATTTCATTGAATTTCATCTTAACCAATGGTACTTCCCTGCATTTAATCTGGCGGATTCTGCTATCACTATGGGAGCTATTTTATTACTCATCAAATTATTCGTTACTAAAAAATAATTCCCCTCACAACATGCATTGAAATTTTAGTTGTCTTTACTGAAAAAAAAGCGTAATCTATGCCCTTGAGTTCGTTCAGTCACTAACTCTTAGTGCATCCAATACTGCTTATATCTAATAAAAGATATAAAAATTGCAGAGTACTTTAATAGTATTTTTAAAATCTCCCAACGGTTTTAATTGTTTGACAAAGAGTTTCAGTTTACGTCTGCATGGGAAACTCTACGCACGCATACATCTTAAAAACAAAAAATATGTATGTTTGTTAAATATTTTTAATCTAAAGGAGATTACATATGTCAAAATCCACCGGCACTGTTAAATGGTTCAATCCAGCTAAAGGGTTTGGTTTTATTCAACCTGATCAAGGCGGAAAAGACGTCTTTGTGCACATTACCACGGTCGAACAAGCAGGGCTCAAGACTCTAAATGAAGGGCAAAGAGTTAGCTTTGAATTGCAAGAAAATAGAGGCAAAGTTTCAGCAGTAAATCTTGAAACTGTTAAATAAGCTATCCACATCCCAGTGCAGTATCAACCTGATTTTAATCCATTATTTGTCGTGCCAGCAAAAACTGGCGCTCAATTAATACAGGGTTAGTCCTGCAATAAACCTGTTCAATTGAACATAAATATCTGGCCGCCGGTTTTCATTAGTATAACAGCATACAAAGAGAACCTAACCCAAGATATCATCTTTTCGGATTTTTATATGAATTTTAACGACTTAGAACTACCTCCTTTTTTAGTGAAATCCCTTAATTTTATGGGCATCGCCACACCAACCCCTATTCAAGCAGCCGCTATTCCGCCTGGTCTTGAAGGGCGCGATATTTTAGCTTCTGCACAAACAGGTACTGGAAAAACTATTGCCTATTTAGTTCCGCTGATCACAAGATTGTTAAACTCGCCAACTGACACCGCCCTGATACTAACGCCAACAAGAGAATTAGCTATTCAGGTAAAAGATACTATAGAGAAATTGCTATATAAACATCTTCCCAATCCCGTTGCGCTTTTGATTGGTGGTGACCCTATGCGTAAACAATTGGATCTGCTAAAGAAACGCCCCAAAATTATCGTTGGCACGCCAGGCCGTATTAACGATCATCTTTCAAGAAATTCTTTGAAATTACAAAAAACGCGTTTTTTCGTTATTGATGAAGCAGATCGAATGCTAGACATGGGATTTGAAGAGGATTTAGAAAATATCACGCAGCAACTTCCTCAAGAACGGCAAACATTTATGTTTTCAGCAACCTTGCCGCCAAATATTGTCAAATTATCTCAAAAATACTTGATGGATCCCCAGCGTATCTCCTTAGGCTCAAGCACTAAGCCTACAGAACAAGTCAATCAACAGACCATTCAAACAACTGTTACTGATAAGTTTCCCTGTCTCCTAAAAGAATTAGAGAATAGAGAAGGCTCCATTATTGTGTTTGTAAAAACCAAGATTGGCGCTGAAAATTTAGCTGATAAACTTAAAAGAGAAAATTTGAGTGCTGACGCCATCCATGGTGATTTAAGACAAAGAAAGCGCGAACAAGTAATTCATGCCTTTCGTAACCAAAAAAGACGCATTTTAGTTGCTACCGACATTGCGGCACGCGGATTGGACGTCCCCCACGTACGACATGTCGTCAATTATGATTTGCCGCAATGTCCTGAAGATTATATTCATCGCATCGGCAGAACAGGCCGCGCGGGATTAGTAGGAGAAGCCATCTCACTACTTTTACCTGCGGATAGACATGCATGGAGAAGGATCAATGACTTTATCAATCAAAAAAATGGAGCTCATTCTTCCAGCGCGCCTTTACAAAGAAGAACTCGAAAAAAACCTTATCAAAAAACAAGGCCATCTTTCTCAAATGGTCAAAATGGTCAAGGAGAATATCGCCGCTCTGCTACCGCTACCAGCCGTTTCCGCGGCGAAAGAACGGTAGAAAATGATAAATTTCCGCGAACGTTTCGCAAAAAAGGCGACTTTAGAACAAGTGCCCTTGGTGTCCGCTCCTCTTCTCATCCTGCACGTCCAATAAATCCCTCAAGAAGAACTAACGCTTTTCCTGCAGTAAACTTTAAATCGAAAAGCGAAGGTGGTTATAATATAAAAAAACGAAGGGCAGAGAACATGGGAGAGATTGTTAGATAAAACGCGATACTGTCATGAAGATAAGTTGGTTGTCCCAATAAATTAAGGAAAATTTTAAGTTTTCCTACATGCTAGTCTGTGCTGGCATGACAATTAATAAAATAGGATATAGTATGGACCCTCGTGTTACTATCTTAATCCCTAACTACAAAACCCCTTTATTGACTAAACTTTGTTTACGTCTCATTCGTAAACATACTGATTTATCTATAGCAAAAATCATCGTGATCGATAACGACTCAAATGACGAGTCATTATCCTATTTAAAAAAACTTAGCTGGATCACATTAATAGAAAGAAAACTCGAACCAGGTGAAACTCCTGCACTATCACATGCCAAAGCATTAGATGTAGCGCTTGCCAAAGTTGACACGCCTTACGTGTTATCCATTCACACTGATACTTTAATCAAAAATCCCCAATGGTTAAATTTTCTCATCGAACAAATTGAACATGAACCACATATTGGTGGCGTTGGTTCATGGAAGCTTGAAAAAAAATCTTGGATACTTCGTATATTAAAAAATATTGAACACGCATTGCAGGCCTTATATTACCGATGTATCCAAAAAACCAATCATAGTCTTGAAGGCACTGGGAAAAATTTTTATTACTTAAGAAGCCATTGCGCACTCTATCGAACAAATTTAATTAAAAATTTGCATTTAACTTTCTCCGAGGACGAAAAAGGTGAGCATGTCGCCGGAAAAATGTTACATAAAAAGCTCGTCGAAAACGGTTATAAAATGATATTTATTCCTTCAGAAATATTATTACACTATTTAGATCACATTAATCATGCAACTATGGTGTTAAACCCAGAATTAGGCATTAAAACACCATCAATTAAAAAGGGATTAAGACGTATTAAAAAACGCTTGGAAGAATTTCACGCCAAAACTGTTTTGGCTAACGATCAATTGGATATTTAAGGCGCATATGACTGATGATGAAAATAAAAATGATTCCTTTGATTGGTTTGAATCTATTAAGGACATTTTTGAAAATCCGACTATCCCAAAAGAATGGACGGATTATTTGCAAAAAATTTACGCTTATCTCGATATAGGCTCTTCTGTAAATACTTCTTCCGAAAACAAATCCGTTTCTTTGATAAAAATCGAAAAAAGTGGCTGGACATTACATGACTATGGCAGTCACATCGCTGTAAGTTCTGGAGATTATGCACATGGCTTATGCGAATCAGATAAAGTTGGTGATAACTTCAGTCCTGGTTACGGCACTATCGTTGCACAATCTTGGAATAGTGCCCAAAAAATAGTAGAACTAGCCAAAGAACGATGGCCTGAAGGAGCGCATCTTCTTGGCGGTACGCCGTTTATGCAATTCGCTACTGGTTATGCCGCGTGGTTAGCAAATTACGAAATTTCTGGATTATCGATTCATGAATCTGACAAATTAGCTTACGAACAAATTAAAACCTTGCTTGGACAAACTTCTGAATTAGCCTCTGAACAGCGGCCAAGATAGGCCCGTTTACAATTTATTGGCAATGAACATAATTAAAATTCGACACGCCATCGAGTTAGCAAAACAACACTGTGGTAGAACATTAGATCCAGTCGAACTTGTCGCTGTTTCTAAAGGACAACCTATACACAAAATTGAAGCTGCAATTCTAACGGGACAAAAAAAATTTGCTGAAAATTATTTACAAGAAGCTTTACCTAAAATTGAAGCCCTACGCGAATTTAAGTTAGAGTGGCATTTCATAGGAGCAGTTCAACGTAATAAAACCAGAGATATTGCCGAAAATTTTGCTTGGGTACACAGCGTAGATCGTAAAGAGATCATAAAACGACTCAGCGAACAAAGACCCATTCGTCTGGGTAATCTTAATGTTTGTATACAAGTCAACGTAGTTGGTGAGTCGCAAAAAAATGGAGTATCGCCAGACGAATTGGTGACACTTGCCAAATATGCATATGGCTTACCTGGCATTGCCTTAAGAGGACTTATGATAATCCCTCCATTCACTGAAGATTTTGTTTTACAAAGAAAATCTTTTCAAAAATTACGGGAATTGAAAGATAACTTAATCAACCAGTGTATTCCATTAGACACACTTTCAATGGGTATGAGTCATGATTTTGAAGCAGCTATCATTGAAGGCGCAACTATAGTTAGAATTGGAGCAGCCATTTTCGGAAAAAGGAGATGAACCAATGCAGGAAAAAATTGCTTTTATCGGTGCAGGCAATATGGCAAATAGCCTTATTGGCGGGCTTATTAATAACGGCTATGCAGCTGATCTTATCTTTGCTAGCGATCCCAATCCAGAAAAGTTAGCCAGCCTTCGAAATCGCTATGGAATTCACATTTCAGAAAACAATCACGACGTAGTGGCTAAAGCAAATGTGGTTATTTTCGCTGTTAAGCCACAAGTGTTAGGGGGGGTAGCCAAAGACTTAGCCCCAACAATTCACCCTCTAAAGCCTTTAATCATCTCTATTGCGGCTGGTGTTCATACACAATACATTAGTGCCTGCCTCAATCATAAATTGTCCATCATACGTTGCATGCCAAACACTCCCGCATTATTGCAAGCCGGTGCAACGGCTCTTTTTGCCAATGCACATACTTCCGTAATACAGCGTGACTTAGCTGAATCTATTATGCGATCGGTGGGCATTACTGTGTGGCTCGATGATGAAAAAGATATGGATATTGTCACAGCGCTTTCAGGTAGTGGCCCTGCTTATTTCTTTTTCTTCATGGAGGCATTAGAACAAGCCGCCATTGAACAGGGATTATCGAAAGAAGTTGTTCATCTCTTAACTATCCAAACAGCATTAGGCGCATCTCGTATGGCCTTAGAAAGCAATGAAACTATCTCTATTCTTAAAGAACGCGTTACTTCACCCGGCGGAACAACCGAGCAAGCGCTTAAAATTTTTGAGAGTTCCAATTTGCGCACTATTCTAGCGCAAGCAGTTAACGCGGCTAAAGAACGCTCAATAGAATTAGCCAAACTTTTAGAGATCTAACATGAAAATTATGCGTAACTACT
>Ga0116226_10000948_pt1 | contig 25330 bp, 25 predicted proteins | sample S1TSphfallax_FD_89692 | JGI IMG/M metagenome (GOLD analysis project Ga0116226, IMG submission 89692) | Host-associated microbial communities from peat moss isolated from Minnesota, USA - S1T2_Fa - Sphagnum fallax MG | ecosystem: Host-associated > Plants > Peat moss > Unclassified | place: USA... | reverse complement strand
AGTATTTCGATGAGGTGTACTATCCGCGGGCGGGCGAGGAGTATCTCTCGCACAAGCCGATCTTCGAGTACACGCATCCGCCGTTGACCAAACTCATCATCACGCTCTCGATGATGCTCTTCGGCGGCCTGCACGGGCTCGGCAATACCGGCTACGGCTGGCGCTTCCTCAACATCGTCATCGGCGCGCTGATGGTGTACGTGCTCTATATCTTCGCGAAGCGCCTCACGCGCTCGACGCTCTTCGCAACCGCGGCGGCCGTGATGCTCACCTTCGACGGCTTCCACTTCGTGCAGTCGCGCATCGCGACGCCCGAGATCACGGTCGCGTTCTTTTCGCTGCTCACGATCTACGCGTTCTATCGCTGGTGGATAGCGACGCAGGTCGCGATCGTCCCGCGCTTCGACCGGCCGCACCTCACGCTCATGGGCGGTATTTTGGCCGTCGGCCTCATCCCCTCGGCGCTCTTCGCGTGGTGGCTCGCACGGCTCGGTCCGACGACCACCGCGGAGCCGGATTATACGCATTTCCTGCACTGGTCGTGGTTCGTCTCGGGTCTGTGGTTCGAGGCTCTGATCTACGTGCTCGCGCGGTTACTCGTGCCGCGATTCGTGCCGATAGTGCGCGACACGGCGTACGCCGATGGGACGCTTGTCTCGGGCGGCGGTACGGCGACGGAGCTCACGACCGCCGAGGGCGTCGTGCGCGAGTCGGGACCCGCCCGCAGCGGCCGCGGCGCCGGACGGCCTGCTCGCGGCGATGTGCTTTCGTACGACGACGGCGAGGATGCGAAGCGGAGCTACGACCGCGACAACCGGTTGATCTACGCGACGCCGGCCGGCACGACGACGTTCGCGCCGGACGGCACGATGGCGACACCGGTGGAGACCGTGCGCGCCCACGATGCCTGGTTCTGGCTCTGGATGATCGCCGTCTCCGCAGCTGCGCTGTCCGCCTCGAAGTGGAACGGGCTCTTCGACGTCATCATGATCTGGCTCATCGGCAGTGCAATCTTCCTCCAGCGGTTCTTCAAGCGGCCCGCGCTCTTCGGCAACCCGTTCGGAACGCGCATCACGCTCATGGCGGGCTGGATGTATGTCATCGGGGGGCTCGTGTATACGGCCTGCTACATTCCGTTCTTCACGCTGGGCAACAATTTCGTCGACATGGTCGCGCTGCAGCACGGCATGTATTGGTATCACTCGACGCTCAAAGCCACGCATCTGTATCAGTCGTCGTGGTGGCAGTGGCCGTTCATCGGGCGGCCGATCTCGTATTACTATCACGATTTTCGCGACCTCGCTGCGCAGAAAGATCCCGCCGCGTGCTGCGTCGCGGAGATTCTGGCGCTGCCTAATCCGCTCGTCTGGTGGTCGGGGATGCTCAGCGTGCCGATCGTCGCGGTGCTGGCCTGGACGGAGAAGAACAAGGGCTACGCGCTGCTCGCCATCGCCTATTTTCTTCAATGGCTGCCGTGGATCGGCTCGCCGCGCATCGCCTTCGAGTACCATTTTTTCCCCAACCTCGCGATCATCGTGCTCGCGAACGCGATCGTGCTGCAGCGCATCTGGCAGTTCGGCGGCGGCCCCGCGCCGGCGACGGCCGGCGGCGGTTCGATTCGGCTGGGCGCGCCGCAGTATTTCGTCGTCGCGTATCTCGTTGCGGCGGTCGCGCTGTTCTGGTTCTTCTATCCGATCGTCGCCGGCGTTCATGTGAGTTGGGATGCCTGGAACGCACGCATCTGGTTCCGCTCGTGGATTTAAGGTAGACATGTCCGGACATTCAAAGTGGCACAATATCAAGCTCAAGAAGGGCAAGGTCGACGCGCAGCGCGGCGCGCTCTTCACCAAACTCTCGAAAGAGATCATCCTTGCGGCCAAGGGCGGCTCGGCTGATCCCGAAGCCAACTACCGCCTCAAGATGGCGGTCGACAAAGCGCGCCTGAACAACGTGCCGCAAGACAACATCAAGCGCGCGATCGCACGCGCGAGCGGCGCGGGCAACGAGAAAGACATCGAAGAACTGCGCTACGAGGGCTACGGCCCCGCCGGCGTCGCCGTGATCGTCGATGCCGCGACGGACAACCGCAATCGCACCGCAAGCGAACTCCGCTTTCTGTTCAGCCGGAACGACGGGACGCTCGGTGAGACGGGTTCCGTCGGGTGGATGTTCGAGCAGCGCGGTCGCATCGAGGTCGATCCGGGTTCGCTCGATGAAGACGCGCTCACCGAACGCGCGCTCGTCGACGGCGTCGTCGATGTCCGCTTCGGCACGCCGGCCGAGGTCCTCACCGAACCGAGCGCGCTCATGGCCGCCAAGGACGCGCTCGAACGCGGCGGCCTGACGGTGCGGTCGGCCGAACTCGTGATGGAGGCGAAGCAAACGACGCAGCCGCCGGGCGGCGAGCTCGAAAACGTGCTGCGTTTTCTCGACGCCCTGGAGGAACACGAAGACGTGCAACGCGTGTTCTCCAACGCCGAGTTCGACGACGCCGCGCTCGAGGCGCTCGCATAACCGCGCTGCGCGACCGCGACTGGATCTTCGCGCTCTCGCTCGCGCTTGCCGTGGGCGTCATCGTTTGGTTCGGTCGCGCCGTCACGAATTTTTTCGGCCCGAGCGAGCAGAGCGTGCTCGTGCCGGCGGTCGTCGGCCAAACGCTCGGCGATGCGCAGGCGGAGGCGGCGCGCCTCAATCTGGCCGTCGAGGTGATCGCGAATCAGCCCAGCGACCGGTATCCCAAGGACGTCGTGATGCAGCAGCAGCCGGCGCCCGGCACGCACGTACGCGAAGGGCGGCAGGTCTCGCTTATCGTGAGCACCGGCGTGACCATTTTCCCGATGCCCGATCTGCGGTTCGAATCGCTGCGCGAGGCGAACCTCGCGCTCGGCCACGCCAAACTCTCGCTCGCAAAGACGACGATCGTCGCCAGCGACGACGTTCCCGCGCAACACGTCCTCGCCCAAGACCCGCCGCCACTCTCGAGCGTTCACGAGGGCATGCAGGTCTCGCTCTCGCTGAGCAAAGGACCGCCGTCATCGATTCGCGTGCCGAACTTCGTCGGCGAGTCGATCGACGGCGCCCGCGCCGACGCCGAACGCGCGAAGACGCACCTGGGCCAGATCGTCTGGACGCCGCTGGGACCCGGCGGGCCGGCGCGCGGTACGGTCGTGCGCCAGAAGCCGGCGCCGGGCGAGAACATCGACCCGTTTTCGCCGGTCTCGCTCCAGGTGAGCGCCGGTCCCACGGAATACGGCTATCTCGTGCGCCAAGTGCATGCGACCGCCACGATACCCTCGACCTACCAGACCGCCAACGTCCGGATGGAAGTTCGCGACCAAACCGGGACGTGGAATGTCTACGACGGCTACGCGCAAGGCGGCCAGCGGCTCGACTTCAACCTCACGACGATCGGCGTCGCCGAACTGGACACCTACATCAATAACGAACTGCTCAACCAGACGCAAGTCGGCATCGAAGCGCCGCTCCCCTCGCCATCGCCCGCGCGCAGCCCCAAACCCTGATGCGGGCCGTCAACATTGCGCCCTCGCTGCTGAGCGCGGACTTCGCCGCGATCGCGGATCAGATCCGGATGGTCGAGAGTGCGGGTGCGGATCTCTTGCACCTCGATTCGATGGATGGCCGTTTCGTGCCGAACATCACCTGGGGTCCGAAAATCGTCGCCGACTTGCGCAAGCTCACCTCGCTGCCGTTCGATTGTCATCTGATGATCGTCGAGCCCGAGCGCTACGTCGATGAGTTTCGCAAAGCGGGCGCCGACTTCATCACCTTTCATTACGAAGCGACGCCGCATGCGCATCGGCTCTTGCAGTATCTGCGCTCGATCGGCGCCAAGGCCGGCATCGGGATCAATCCGGCGACGCCGGTCTCGATGCTCGTCGACATCATCGAGCAGATCGATCTCTTGCTCGTGATGTCGGTGAATCCGGGGTTCGGGGGGCAGCCGTTCATCGAACGCGCGCTCGTCAAACTCGCCGAGGCACGCGCGCTTATCGACCAGCGCAACCCGTCGTGTCTGCTCGAAGTCGACGGCGGCATCGGCCTTGCCAACATCGAGCGCGCGGTCGAAGCGGGCGCCACCGTCCTCGTCGCGGGTTCGAGCGTCTTTGCGGCCGCCGATCCGCCCGAGACGCTGCGCGATATGCGTCGCCGCGTCGAGGCCGTCGCGCGGCCGCGGTGAGCGCGCCGCGATCCGAAGACGCGCTGATCGAAGAGCTGCGCGCGGTCATCGGCGCGGGGCCGCGCCGTTCGCTGCGACTCGGGATCGGCGACGATGCGGCGATTTGGCGCCCGTCGCGTTCGCACGAGAGCGTCATCAGCACGGACGCGCTCGTCGAAGACGTGCATTTCACGACGGCGATGGCGCCCGAGGCGATCGGTCATCGCGCGCTTGCGGCGAATCTCTCGGATATCGCGGCGATGGGCGCGCGACCGGTGCTCGCGACGATCGCGCTCGGCGTCAACGCGCGCAGCGATGAGGGGTGGATCGTGCGCGCGTACCGTGGGATGACGGCGCTCGCGAAACGGACGGGCTGCGCGCTGGCCGGCGGCGATCTCACGCGCGCGCCGGCGATCTTCTTCGCGATCACGGTCGTCGGGGAAGTTCGCCCCTCGAGCGTCAAGCGTCGCGACGGCGCGCGTGCGGGCGATGCGATCTTCGTTACGAGCGCGCTCGGCGCGAGCCATGCGGGTTTGCTGCAGAGCAGCGCGCCGGCCGCCGTACCCGAAGCGATCGCAGCGGCGGTGCGCACCGCATACGAAATGCCGGAACCGCAACTCGCGGAAGGCCGATTTCTTGCCGCGTCGCGGAACGTGCACGCGCTGATGGATACCTCCGACGGTCTCTCGACCGATCTTGCGCGCCTGTGCGCGGCGTCGGGCGTCGGCGCCCAACTCGACCGCATCCCGGTGGATCCGGCCGCGCGTGCCGTCGCCGTCGCGCGCGGCGACGATCCCGATACGTACGCGCTCGGCGGCGGCGAGGATTTCGCCCTGCTCGGCACGATGCACGCGCGCGCGTTCGAATACGTTGCTGCTCGCTTTGCCGGACGATTCGGCCGTGAACTCCACAAACTGGGAACGATTACCGAGGGAGCCGGTGTGCGCCTCGCCAACGGTGCAGGACTACCCCGTTCCGGTTGGGATCATTTGCGTGGAAACTGATGACCGCCAGCGGGCCTACCCGCTGCTCGGCTCAATACAGAATAGTGTCGGCTTCGGATTCTTAGGGAACGAGGCCGTATCCGCGATTGCCAATCGGATGCGCGTTCGCACGATTTCGGTCCCGACCGCGTACGCGAGTGCGCGCGGCGGAATCGACGGGCGCATGACGATCGCGATCGATCCGCGCGAATTTCGGCGCGGTGTCGATTTTTTGATCGCGCAAGACCCGACCGTGCTCGTCGTGGGCTATCTTCCGCGGCCCGAACATGTCGAGATCGTCGCGTCGGCCTTGCATGATTTTCACGGTTTGGTCGTCCTCGATCCGGTGCTGGGGAGCTACGAGAAAGGGCTCTACGTCTCGGTCGAGACCGCGCGTACGATTCGCGACCGGCTCGTGCCGCACGCGCAAGTCATCACGCCCAACCGGTTCGAGGCGGAGATCTTGCTCGACCTCGCGCGCGACCGGCGCGCGACCGAGCGGACGTTCTTGGACAAATTCATGGAGCTCGGCCCGGAAACGGTCGTCGTGACCTCGTTCGTGCGCGACGCCGAGCGGCGTCAGGCGCTCTCCCTCTTTTCCAACGGCTACAGCTATCAACGCATTTTCTCACCGCTGCACATGAGCTTTCCCGGCTATGGGGCGGGCGATGTGTTCGCGGGCGCCCTCGCCGTCCTGCTCGCGAACGGCGCCGGGCAGTTATCCGCCACGCTCTTCGCGACGGCGCTTGCGTCGCTTGCGGTCGAGCGCACGACGGCCTACGGCGGCGGCTCCGTCGATCCGGTCTCGGCCCTCGACCTCTTCAAGCCGATCCCGTATCTCGATGAGGATCTCGCGCCGCGCTACGCCGAGCGGTTCGGCGTCACGTTCCACGCGATTCCCACGGCCGGTAGCGACGCGCGGCTCAAGTTCGCTCCGCCGCGCAACCAGATGATGTACTAAAGGCCCGCGCCGTAGCATGATCGCGCTCATCGGCTATGTGGCCGCTTGTCTCACCACGGTCTCGGCCGTCCCGCAAATCATCCATACGCTGCGCACGCGCGACGTGCGCGGCATCTCGCTGCCGATGTGGATCGCGCTCACGCTCGGCGTCGCACTGTGGCTGGTCTACGGAATCGCGATCCGGTCCGGTCCGCTCGTCGCGAGCAACGCCGTCTCGGTCGCCATCGATGGTTCCGTGCTCGCGCTCGCCCTCCGCTACCGGACGCGCGTCGAGGCACCGGCCGTCTGAGGGTGGCCCAACGCAAGAAGAGCCTCGCCTAGGCGGGCTCTCGAATCCGGAACAGCGGACGGGACATCCGGCAGGATGGACCTGCCGCGAGCGGTTTTAGACCGCGCGCTTGACCCGTTTTGAACGAAGGCAGGACGTGCAAACCTTCGCGGTCAGGTGGGTCCCACGCTGATCGATCCGGACGGATTGCAAGTTCGGCAACCAGCGCCGCTTGGTCTTATTCATTGCGTGCGAGACATTGTTGCCGCTCATCGGACCCTTGCCGCACACATCACACCGTTTGGCCATAACGGGCGGATCATACCATCTCCGTGCCGGCATCGCAAGGTCCGGGCCGGAGGTCCGGGGTGGACCGTAGCCAATCCGATGGGCGCCTATGTCGGCTGTAACTTCCCTCGACGGACGGGCTTTTGAGAAATTCATCGCCGCCGGTACCTTCTTTTTACGGAAGTATCGCGGCGTCCTCAACGACCTCAACGTCTTTCCGGTGCCGGACGGCGATACCGGATCGAACATGTACCTCACCGCGAAAGCGGCCCTCCGCGAAGCGCAGAAGGTCGCCGGTCCGGGTATTCCCCTGCACGTCGTCGCGGAGGCGGCGGCGCGCGGTAGCCTGCTCGGCGCGCGCGGCAACTCGGGCGTGATCCTCTCGCAGATGCTGCGCGGCTTTGCGCACAACGTCCGCCATCGCACCGCGATCGACACCTTCCAGCTCGCGGTCGCGATGAAGGATGCCGTCGCCGCGGCGCGGGCGGCGCTGACCAAGCCGGTCGAGGGAACGATCCTCTCGGTCGCAAGCGCCGCCGCCGACGAAGCCTATCGCGTCGCAATGCACGAACGCGATTTTTATCGCTTCGCAAACGCCGTGTTGCGGGCCGCGAACGACGCGCTCGAGCGCACGCCCGAGCAGCTTCCGCAGCTCAAGGAAGCCGGCGTCGTCGATTCGGGCGGCGCCGGGTTCGTGTATTTTCTCGAAGGCGCGCTGCGCTTTCTCCCCGACGCGACCGTCCGCGCGACGGCGTTTCCGCGCCGCCCCGTGCGTTCGGCCGTGTTCACCAAAGGCCAAGCCATCGGCGAGAACCGCTTCTGCACCGAGTTCATCCTCGAGGACGCCACGATCGATGCGCACCCGCTGCGCGATCTGCTCGACCTCCGCGGCGATTCGCTGATCGTCGTGGGCAGCGCGCCGACGATCAAGGTCCATCTGCACACCGGCGATCCCGAGGGCGTCAAGACGCTGGCCGCGATGCACGGCACGCTCACGCGCGTCAAAGTCGAGAACATGGAAGAGCAGCATAACGTGCTCATCGAGCGGCCGGCCAAGGCGTTCTCGTTTGCCGCCGTCGTGCCCGGGGCGGGTTTCGAGCAGATCGCGCGGGAGCTCGGCGCCGACGTGACGATCGCGGCACCCGCCGGTGCGAACCCGAGCGTCCGCGATTTGCTCGTCGGGGTGAATGCCACGCTCGCCGACCGCGTCTATCTCTTGCCGAACGATCCGAATGTCGCGCTCGCCGCGCGCGAGGTCGCGGCACTCACCGCGAAGACGGTCATCGTCGTGCCGACGGCGAGCGTGCTGCAAGGGCTCGCCGTGTTGCTCGATTGCGCCACGGTCGACGAACTCCCCGACGAGCGCGCGATGGCCGCGCGACTCGAAGCGGTCCAAGCGGGGTCGCTCTTCTTCGCGGGAAAACCGGCCTCGGTCGGGGGCGTTGCGGTGCGCGCGGGCGCACCGGCCGCTCAAGTCGGCCGCGACCTCTATACGGAGCCGACGGTCTCGGCGACGATGATCGCGCTCGTGCGAGCGCTCGGCGGAGAAGAAGGTGGCCTCGTGACGATCTACTACGGTGGTTCGCAGAAGGAGCGCGATGCGCAGCGCGTCGCCGCGGAAGTGGGCGAAGCATTCGCGGACGTGAGCGTTGAGTATTACTACGGCGGCGGGAGCGGAATCGAATATTGGGTGTCCGTTGAGCACTGAGGGATTGCCGCGCATCGCGATCGATGCGATGGGCGGCGATCACGCGCCGCTCGAAATCGTCGCCGGGACGATGCTCGCGAACCGCGACGGCCTGGGCCGCATGACGCTCGTCGGCGACCGCAAGCGGATCGAACCGCTGCTCGTCGGGCCGGGCGCGCACGACATCGAGGTCGTGCACACCGACGCCGTCGTCGCGATGGACGCGCACGCCTCGGCCGCCGTGCGGAGTGCCGCCGGAACGTCGCTCGGGGAGACCGTCGAGCGCGTGCGCAGCGGCGCAGCCGACGCCTGCGTCTCGGCCGGCAATAGCGGTGCGTTCCTCGCGATCGCGCTGATCGGCTTGGGCCGGATTGCCGGGATCGCACGGCCGGCGATCGCCACCGTCGTGCCCGGCGTGCGTGGCCCCGTCGTGCTGCTCGACGCCGGCGCGAACGTCGATTGCCGTCCGGAGTGGCTCGTGCAATTCGCGCTGATGGGGAGTGCGTACGCGCACGCAGCGCTCGGCATCGCCGAGCCGCGCGTCGGGATCATCTCGGTCGGCGAGGAGCGCTCAAAAGGCAACAGCCAATCGATCGCGGCGGCGGAGCTGCTCGATCGCGCGCCCGTCCGCTTCATCGGCAACGTCGAGGGCAAGGACCTCTTCGCCGATCACGCCGACGTCATCGTCACGGACGGGTTCATCGGCAACGTGATGCTCAAACTCGCCGAAGGCGCCGGCACGTATTTCCGCAGCTCGCTGCGTGAGACGATCGAGCGCGGATCGGTCTTTGAAAAACTCGGTGCGCTGCTGTTGCGTCCGTCGTTCGCGAAGCTGCAGAAGAAGTTCAGCTACGATACCTACGGCGGTGCGCCGCTGCTCGGCTTGCGCGGCAACTGCATCGTCGCGCACGGCCGCTCGAACCGGATCGCGATTCGCAACGCGATCGCCGCCGCGGCGCTCGAGGCGCGGGCCGATCTGATCGCCGAGATCGCGGCGTCGGTTGAACGCGTCCCCGCGTGAGCGTCGCCGTGGTCACCGATTCGACTAGCGATCTCGATCGGGCCCTCGCCGCCGAACTCGGGATCACGGTCGTGCCGCTCTTCGTCAACTTCGGCGAGCGCCGCTATCGCGACATGGTCGATCTTTCACACGACGAATTTTATCGCTTGCTCGCAAGCGAGCCGGGGCTTCCGACTACCTCTCAGCCGACGTCGGTGATGTTCGAGGATGCGTTTCGTCCGTTCGTCGAGGCCGGCCGCCCGATCGTGTGCATCACGATCATGCAGAAACTTTCGGGCACGATCAACGCAGCGCAGGCGGCGGCGGCGCAATTCCCGGGCGCCGCGATCGCTCTCGTCGATAGCGAGAGCGTTACCGGGGGCCTCGCCTTGCAATGCATCCACGCGGCGCGCCTTGCCGAGCACGGCGCCGATGTCGAAACGATCCTTGCGGCGCTCGCTCACGACCGCTCGCTGCAGCGCGGCTATGCGACCGTCCCCGACCTCACGCATGCCGTGCGCACCGGCCGGGTCACGCGCGCGCAAGCGTTCGTCGGTTCGCTGGTGAAGATCTTGCCGGTGCTGCGCATCGATAGCGGGACGATCGGTGAAGCAGCGCGCGTGCGCACGTTTGCGCGCGCGCAGGATACGATGATCGAGGCGACGCTCGCGGCGATCGGTTCGGGCGACTTTGCGCACATCGCGATCTTGCATACCCAGGCACGCGAAGTCGCGCAGGCACTGCGCGAGAAGCTCGCTTCAAAGCTGACCGGGACGCCGGCGTATTTCGAGCTCGTCGAGGCGGGGCCGGTGATCGCAACGCACGCGGGCGCCGGCGCGGTCGGGATATTTTCGATCCCGGGATGACGCCGGTGCGCACGGCGCTCTACGTTCATCTCCCGTTCTGTCCCTATATCTGCCCGTATTGCGACTTCGCGAAATGGTCCTACGACGCGCCCGCCGCGGCGCGTTACCTTGCCGCGCTCGAGGCCGAGATCGACGCCGCGCCGGCGCTCGCCGGCACGACGCTCTTCTTCGGCGGCGGCACGCCGAACACGTACGAGCCGGCGGTCCTCGCAGCGCTCGTGGGGCGGCTGCGCGAGCGCTTCGCGCTGGGTGCGGACGCGGAGATCACGCTCGAAATCAACCCCGATCCGGGGCTGTGTACGGGCCTCGAGACCTGGCGGGCGGCGGGGATCAACCGGCTCTCGATCGGCGTGCAATCGTTCGTGGCGGACGAGCTGCGCGTGCTCGGCCGGCGCCATGTCCCGGCCGACGTGGCCGAGGTGGTCCGCCGCGCCCGCGCCGCCGGCTTCGCCAACATCAGCATCGACCTGATGTTCGGCGTCCCAGGACAAACCGAGCCGAGCTGGCGACAATCGCTGGATGCGGCGCTGGCGCTCGATGTGCAGCATCTCTCGACCTACGGCCTCACGATCGAAGCGGGGACGCCCTACGCCCGCTGGTTCGCCCGCGAGCCGGCGGCCTTCGCCGACGATACGCGCGAAGCCGATCTCTACGCGCTCGCGATCGCGACGCTCGGCGGCGCGGGCTACGAACACTACGAGATCTCGAATTTCGCGCGGCCCGGGTTCCGCTGCGCGCACAACGAGAACTATTGGCGCAACGGCGCGTATCTGGGCCTCGGGGTCGGCGCGGCGTCCTATCGCGACGGGGTGCGCTCGGTCCACACGCGCGACCGCGAGACCTATATCGCCGCGGCGCTGGCGGGCGGGCCGATCCCCGGTGAGTCCGAGACGCTCGCCGGCGACCAGCGCGTCGGGGAGGCGATCATGCTCGCCCTGCGGACGCGCGAAGGAGTCGATACGGGGGCATTTCGCGAACGCTACGGGGTTGATGTACGCGCACGCTATCGTTCGGCGATCGAATGCATGGAAGCCGATGGCCTGCTGCAGAGCGGGGCGGGCTTCGTGCGCCTGACCGAACGCGGCCGCTTCGTCGCAAACGATGTCTGCGCTGCGTTCCTCTAACGATACGGGCGCGCGCCCGGCGACGACGCTGCTGCGCCTCGCGTTCGCGGCCGTGTTCGGTACGACCGGATTTCTGCTCGGCCGGGAAGCCTACGTGCATGCGATCTCGCTGCATGTCGCAAGCGAGGTCTGGCAAGTCGTGCTGCTCGTCGTCGCGCCCGTCATCGGGGCGATCCTCGGCGTGCTGCTGGTGCCCGCGGCGCAGGGGCTCTTCGAGACCGAGCTCGCGACGGTCGAGCGCGCGATCGATCGCCTCGCGCCGGGCGAACTCGTCGGTGGGGCGATCGGCCTCGTCACCGGGCTCATCATCGCGTTCCTTGCCAAGAACGTGCTCTTCGAGTTCATTACGCTGGGCGGCCAGACCGGCGGCTACATCGCGATCTTCTTGTATCTTGTGATCTCGCTCTTCGCCGCGTTCCTCGGGGCGCGGGTCGGCGCGAAGCAGCGCGTGACGCTCGGCCGGATGACGGGCGCGACCGTCGCGCCGGGCGGCGGCGGGACGCCGAAGGTTATCGACACCTCGGTCATCATCGACGGGCGCATCCTCGAGGTCGTGCAGAGCGGTTTTCTCGAGGGGCCGCTGATCTTGCCGCGCTTCGTGCTGCGCGAACTGCAATTGATCGCCGATTCGAGCGACTCGCTCAAGCGTACGCGCGGCCGGCGCGGCCTCGAGGTGCTGACCAAACTCGGTACGATTTCGACGCTCGAGATCGTCGAGCGCGATTTCGACGATCTCACCCAGGTCGACGCGAAACTGGTGCGCCTCGCGCAGGAACGCGGCGGCAAGCTCGTGACGAACGACTTCAACCTCAATCGCGTCGCGAACGTCGAGGGCGTCGCGGTCCTCAACCTCAACGAACTCGCCAACGCCGTCAAACCGGTGTTGCTGCCCGGAGAAGAATTGCGCGTGATGGTCATCAAGGAAGGCAAGGAGCCGCATCAAGGCGTCGGCTATCTCGACGACGGCACGATGATCGTCGTCGAAAACGGCCGCCGGCTAATCGGTGAGACGGTCGAAGTGAACGTGACAAGCGCCTTGCAAACGCTGGCCGGCCGGATGATCTTCGCCAAAGCGAAACGCCCGTGATCTGGGGCGCGGTCATCGTCGCCGCGGGGCGCGGCACGCGCTTCGGCGGCCCGAAGCAACTCATCGACCTGGCCGGGAAACCGATGCTTGCGTGGTCGATCGAAACGTTCGCCTCGATGCCGGAGATCGTCGAGCTCGTCGTCGTTACCGAACCCGACTATCTCGATGCGATCAAGACCATCTGCGCGAAGAGCGCGCGCGGTGTGTTGCCGTGGCGCGCCGTTGCGGGTGGTTCGACTCGCCAGGAAAGCGTACGGCTCGGCATCGCGGCGCTACCGCTGCCGTGCGGCGGGGTGCTCGTGCACGACGGCGCGCGGCCGCTCGTCGAAGCGCAAGACATCCGTTCCGGGATGCACCCCGTGCGGCCCGGCATCGCGACGCTGCTTGCAACGCCGTGCATCGATACGATCAAGGTTGCAAACGACGATCGCAAGGTCGTGCGCACGATGGACCGCTCGACGCTGTGGGCGGCGCAGACGCCGCAATTCGCCACCTATCGCGACATGGAGCGCGCGCACGGCGAGGCGCTGCGCGGCGAGTGGCCCGCCGCGACCGACGATGCGGCGCTGCTCGAACGCGCCGGTTGCGACGTGCTCTTGATCCCGGCCTCGCCGGAAAATTTCAAGGTCACGGTGCCGCACGATCGCGCGCGCGCCGAGACGATCTTGCGCGAGCGCGCGACGCACACGTGGCCCGCCGAATCGCTCATCGTGGAGTGTTATGTCGATCCGCGCGCCGTCGACGACGTAACCGCGGAACTCGCCGCGCGTAGCGCGCGCATCGACGGCGTCGAACGCGATCTCCCGGCGGCCGTCGCGATTCGCGCGCACGTCGAATCGGAGCGCCTGCGCGGCTTCGGCGCACGGCTGCACGCGCTGGCCGGCGAAGATGCATTCTTCACGACCCACGTCGGCACGCCGCCCGGATGAACGTCCGCGTCGGTCACGGCTTCGACGCGCACCAGCTCGCCGCGGGCCGTCCGTTCATTCTCGGCGGCGTGACGATCCCGCACGAAACCGGACCCCTCGGTCACTCCGATGCCGACGTGCTGGCTCACGCCATCAGCGATGCGCTGCTCGGCGCTGCCGCGCTCGGCGATCTTGGCGGTCACTTTCCCGACAGCGATCCGCAGTGGAAGGGTGCCGACTCGATGCGCCTGCTCGCCGCCGTCCACGAATTGCTCGCCCGCCACGGTTGGTCGATCGGCAACATCGACGCGACGATCGTCGTGCAGAAGCCGAAGCTCGCGCCGTTCATCGACGACATGCGCCAGCGACTCGCCGACGTACTCGAACTCGATTTCGCAGCGGTCAGCGTGAAGGCGAAAACGTCGGAGGGGATGGGCTATACCGGCGACGGCAGCGGCATCGCGGCCTACGCGGTCGCGCTCATCGACCGATCTCGACTCACCGATAGCAGACGTTCGTGACGACCGTTTCGCCGGGATAGCGGATCACTTCGATCTTGCTGCAGCCGGCGACGGTGGTGCGGTATTCGCGCTCCGTGACGAGGCGCCGGGTGCCGCCGTCGACGATCGCGTAGCGCACCCCGGGGCGGGCCGGGGCCGGCGCAGGGGAACTGGCCGGAGCCGGCGCGGATGCCGCCGGCCACCATGCGAGGATCATTGCTGCGCGAGGTAGATGTCGCTGTGGTCGATCTGCGAGCGGACGACCTCGAGGCGCTTGCAGGTGATGAGCGCCAGGCGAAACTCGTCGAGGGTGACGACCCGCCGGGAGTCGCCTTCGCAGATCATATAGGTCGCGACCCGGGCCCGGATCCCGGTCAGGGTCGTGAGAACGTTGAACGCTGCAGCGATCGAGGCCGCGAGGGCCGGATCGCGGTCGTCGAATTCTTCGGAGACGGTCGGTCTGGTCATGGCCACACCGTACCCCCGGCCGCGCACGCGACCATCCGTACCGGGTACGGATATTCCGAATGCTGCTCCGGTAGCCGAGGTCGAAGCGAGCCGGGATTAGCTCGCGGGCCGAAGCAGGGCGATCAAATCTTTCCGGTTCGAGACTCCGAATTTTCCGTAGATCGACGCGACATGCGTCTCAACGGTCCGCTCGCTGATGACCAACGACTCCGCGACCTCGCGATTGGTCTTTCCGGCCGCGATGAGGTTCGCGATTTCGCGCTCGCGGATCGTGAGCGTCCCTTCGCCGCGCTTGCGCGGCGCACGCTCGTCCATGTTCGTAAGCCGGGCGACTTCCGCGTGGGCGCCGATGCGGCGGAAAATCTCCAGGGCTTCCTTCGCGCCACCGCGCAGTTCGCGTGCGTAGGCCTCTTCGACCGGCCAGCCGAGCGTTTTGAAATGCTCGATCGCGACCTTCGCGAGCGCGTCGGCATCGCTCCGGCGCCGTTCGCGCACGGCGATGCGGGCGTCCAGTAGTGCGAGCGTCGCTTTCGGCCCGAGAGCGTACGGCGGCGCGGCCGCAGCTTCGATCCGCGTCCGGATCGCCGTAGCGATATCCCCGCGCAGGCGGGCGGCGCCCTCGCCGATCCACGGCTCGTCGGCGGGTGCGGCAAGCGCGACGTAGCGCTCCGCGATATCGTTGCCGGTCTCACCCGCGGCTTGGCGCGATAGGATGACGGCGCCGGCGGTGACGAGCGCCGAGAGTCCGTCACCGCTTCGCTCGGCTCCGTCGAACGCGCGCAGCGCGTCGAAGAGCCGTTCGCTCGAGGGAGACGCGGTCAAGGTTTCGATTCGTAGTTCCGTCGCGGCCAACCACCGGCTCACGATCGCGACCCCGTGGTCGATGGCGCTGGCCTCGCGGCACGCGGCACGTGCGGCCTCGAATTCGCCCGTAAGCGTGTAGACGTAAGCGAGGTTCTGCTGAACCCAGGCGATCAATCGCGGCGACTGCATCGTCCGTGCGACCGCGAGCGCCTCCGCGTAGGTGGCGAGTGCGCCGCGCGTGTCGCCGCAGGCCGCCATGAGGCTGGCCTGGTTGTTGAGGGTACGCTCGAGCAAGTCGAGATCGCCGATTTCACGGCTCATGCGCTCCGCCTCGGCGAAGGCGATCGCACTTTCGTCGATCCGTCCGAGTCCGTGAAGCGCGTGCGCGAGGATACCGCGGTGCCGCGCGGACCAGCGCGGATGCGGGTCGCAGCGCAGCGACTCCGCCGCTCTGAGGTGTGCGTACGCTTCACGCGCGCGACCGCTCGCGTTGAGCAATGCCGCGAGCCGCGTCTCCGCCTCGAAGCGGACCTCGCTCTCGGCACCCGCGAGCGCGGCGACGACCGAGTTGGCAAGGTCGATACCGGCCTCGAAGTCGCCGCCCTCGAAGACGATGCGTGCTTTGTCGAGCGCGAGCCGGTGTGCGCGCTCGACGTCGGCGCCGCATTCGCCGATCGCGGTGTCGAGCCAGACGAGTGCCTCCGGAATCTCGCCGATCGCGAAATGCGCCCCGCCGAGTCGCTCGGCGAGCAGGCTGCGAACGGCAGCATCCGGGCTCGCGCGCACTGCGCGCTCGTAATGGCGGATCGCGTCTGCGTGCGCATGCACGCCGGCGGCCTCGTCACCGCAGCGCGCGTTCCAGGTATAGGTCAGTTCGGCATCGCCGCTCTTCCAGGCGTGATACGCGATGACGACGGCATCGGCCGAGCGTGCGATCATCTCGCGCGCGATCCGCGCGTGGAGCTCGCGCGCCTCCGCTCGAAGAATCTCCGAATAGACGACCTCACGTGTCAGGGCGTGCCGAAACGAGAACGTCTTCCCGTCCTGCTCTTCGAAGATGAGTTGTGCGTTGCGAGCTTTGCGCAAGATCGGAAGCAGTTCGCGCTGCGGGATACCGAGCAACGTTGCGAGCAAGTCGATGTCGAAGTGCGGTCCGATGACGGCCGAATGCGCGAGCGCGAGACGCTCGCGCTCGTCCAAGCGATCGAGCCGGTCGAGCACTGCGGTTCGCAGCGATCGGGGAACGTTGGTCTCCATCGCGGTCTCGTGCGCCGAGGTTCGTTCGAGCAAGCCGCGGAGCAGTTCTTCGGCATAAAACGGCCGGCCGTCGGAGAGCTGCGAGATCTCTTCGCGGTTCACGGTCGAGATGCGGCGTCCGTCGTCGCGCAGCACGGAGGCGATGAGCGATTTGATCTCCTCGCTCGTAAGTGAGCGCAAGGCCAGTACCGCGTCCGCTTCCCGATCGATCGCATCGAGGCCGCGGAGCACCGTCGAGTCCAGCCCGTCTTCGTCATCGCGGACGGTGACGACGATCAGGCCGGGGGAGGCGCGGAGCCGCGTGCCGATGTGCCGGAGCAGATCGAGCGAAGTCGCGGTCGCCCAGTGGATGTCTTCGACGACGCCGACGAAGGGCGCGCTCCTTGCAGCGTCGGCGAACGCGGCGGCGCAGGCGGCAAAACGCCGGCTGCGTTCATCGCTAGCGCTCGCCGATCCATCCGCGGGAAGGCGCATGCGCTCGGCCATTCCGTGCAAGTCGAGCGCATCGGCGAGCCCGGTCACCGGCGCGAACGGCGTGTCGCCGAACTCGGCGCAAGCGACTTCGACCGAACGAATTCCCTCGCGACGGTTGATGTCGAGCAGTTCGCGCACGAGGCGCGACTTTCCGATGCCGGCATTCCCTTTGACGACGAGCAAACCACCGTGCCCGTCACGCAAACGGCAAACGCGTTCGATCAGAAATTCTTGCTCGATGGTGCGGCCGATAAAATCGCGACAAACGACACCGGTACTGATCACCTTGAAGGTACCTTATGCGACGCGTCTTATTGTTCACCTATGAATACGCTGGTGTGGTCGCATGGTCCTGAAGAAGACGTCCAAGATGATGGTACGCCGCAACCCGGTGGTGACGGCACGCCGCAGCCTGGCGGTGACGGTGGTACACCGCAGCCGGGCGGCGGCGGACACTAACCCGACGAACGCGACTTTCCGTTAAATCGCGCCGCGATCTGTGGTGCGATGGCGGAGAGGATGATGGCGAGGAATCCGAGGCCGGCGACGATCAAGGCAATGGTCATGTTTTCTCGTTCCCGAAAGAGGATGAAGGCGTGCCGCTAGACCGTGTACTGTTGGCTGATGCGATGCAACAGCGCGGGATCTTGGAAGAACCGGTCCCCGCCGCGGCTTGGCGGTGGATCGAGACGTTCATCGAGGCGTACGGGGCGCAGATGGCCGACATCGCCGCCGCGTTACCACAGGTCGCGGCCCTGCGGGCCGAGTCGACGGTCGTACCGGCGCTCGCGCTCGAGCGGCTGCGCAACCGTCAAGTCGTGTTTTTTCTCGACGGCGTGGCCCAGTACGTCGACGCGCAGCCGGAGCTTCGCGGTCTCCCACTCGATCACGACCTCGGCGTGATCGCCGACGAGTTCGGGCTTATGCACGACGATGCGCGCTGGGCCGTGCGGATCGCGCTCACCGGCCGCGAGGACGGCCCCGACCTCAGCCTGGTCTTCCCGCTGCTCGGGCACGAGCGCATCCTGATGCGCATCGGCGCGATCAGTTCGCATCTCTTGCACGGGCGTGGGCTCGAACCGCTCAAATTCGGCCCCGGCGGCGAACCGTTCCGCACGATCGAACCGCATCAGTCTTGAACCGGCCGTAAGCGCGCTTGGCGGCCTTCGCCGAGCAGCGCGTGAGCCGCGGCCGAGACTTCGCGCGCGGCGCAGAGATGGACGGCGGCGAGGGAGCGGATCCCGTACTCGATCCCGAGCACGAGCGACAGTCGGCCGACGCGGGCTCGTGAGGTCGCAATGTAGATGCCGCCGAGGACCGCCTCGCGGACCTCATCGCGGCCGATCAGATCGGGCAGCGTCTCGAGGGACGGGTAGTAGGTGAAGCAGAGTTCGTCGATGGCTGCGGTCACGCGCTCTTCGCCGATGCCCTCCGCGAGGTAGGTGTAGAGCGTTGCGCCGGTTGCGAGGACGGCAAAGAAGTCGTTCGGCGCGGGCGCCGGGTGGATGTCCCGCACGCGGATCAGCGCGCCCGCCAGGAGCGCGAAGGCCGGTGTCACGGGAGAGGGCAAGAGCCGCTGATCCATGAGCCTAGCGTGCCGCAGCCCGGGTACGCATGTATCCGTACCGGGTACGTATCTTCGGAGGCTGCAACCCGCCCGTCCCCGAGGCGATTGGGAGCAACCGACGTGGCTTCCGCGCTCGAAATCTTTCTCTCCGACCTCCGGGCACCGGTCCAGCGCGATCCGGCGGCCGACGGCTGGCTCGACGTCCTCCTCTCGTATCCGGGGTTCCACGCGCTCGTCGCGCACCGGATCATCCACCGCATGTGGAAGGCGAAGATCCCGATCGTGCCGCGCTTCTGCTCGGAAATCGTCCATCGCTGGACGGGGATCGACATCCATCCGGGGGCGACGATCGGCCGGGGCGTCTTCATCGATCACGGCACGGGGGTCGTCATCGGCAGCACCGCCATCGTCGGCGACGACGTGACGCTCTATCAGGGCGTCACCCTCGGCGGGACATCGCTGCAGCGTACGAAGCGCCACCCGACGATCGGGAACAACGTCACCGTCGGTTCGGGCGCCGCGATCCTCGGCGACATCACGATCGGCGACAACGTCAAGGTCGGCGCGAACTCGGTGGTCGTCAAGGACGTGCCGGCCAACGCGACCGTGGTCGGCATTCCGGGCCGCGTCGTGTTGCTCGACGGCAAACCGGTGGCGGCCGTCTCGGCGCGGCCGCAGGTCGATCTCCCCGATCCCAACGCCCCGCTGCTCGCCCAACTCGCCGACAAAATCGCTGAGCTGGAGCGCCGCCTCGCCGACCTCGAAGACCCCGGCACCATGCGCCGCTCAGGATGACACAAGCTCATCTCTTCTGCTCTTCGTGTTGCGGGAAGACGCCGGCGATTACGCCCTTCACGGATTTCGCGATGATCGAGCCCTCGTCGGGATCGCCCTTGACGAGCGCTCGCGCGAACGAACTCGCCTGCTCGAACGTGATGTGCGGCGGTAAGAGCGAGATGTCGCCGTCGACCATCGCTTCGAGCACCACCGGGCGATCGGCCGCGAGCGCATGTTCCCACGCGGCGCCCAGGTCCTCGGGCCGCTCGACTTTGATTCCGGTGAAGCCGAGCAGTTCGGCGAAGCGCGCGTAGGGGAAATCCGGCAGGCTCTGCGAGCCCTCGAATTTCGGATCGCCGCTCTCGATGCGCATTTCCCAACTCACCTGCGCGAGATCGCGGTTGTTCATCACGAGGAAGATCAGTCGCGGATCGCTCCACCGTTCCCAGTACCGTTTGACGGTGATCAGTTCGTTGATACCGTTCATCTGCATCGCTCCGTCGCCGGTAAGCGCGATGGCAACGCGGTCGGGGAAGGCGAATTTCGCGGCGATCGCATACGGCACGGCCGAGCCCATCGTTGCGAGGCCGCCCGAGAGCGAGAACTTCATCCCGCGGCGCATTTTTAGATGGCGCGCGAGGAAGTTGGTTGCGGTGCCGGCGTCGCCGGTCACGATGCACTGCTCCGGCAGGCGCGGCGAGAGTTCGGTGAAGACGAGCTCGGGATTGATCGGGTTGCCCTCGATGCGCGCGCGGGTCGCATCGATGCGTTCGCCCTCCTCGCGCCACGCCGCGATCCGTTCGCGCCAGGCGCGGTCGCGCTGCGCGCGGAGCCGCGGCAGCAGGGCGAGCAGCGTTTCGCGCGCGTCGCCGCCGACGTTGATCTCGGTCGCGTAGCGCAGGCCGAGGTTCTTGCCGTCGATGTCGATTTGCACGCCGCGAGCCTGCCCTGGCTTCGGCAAGAATTCCGAATATGGAAAGCTCGTGCCGACCATGAGCAGCGTATCGCAATGCGCCATCATCTGTGATGAGGCGAAGGTGCCGAGCAGTCCGATCGTGCCCGTGACCCACCCATAATCGTCCGGGACGACGGCTTTCCCGAGCAGCGCTTTCGCGCAGCCCGCACCGAGTGCATCGGCGATGGCGACGATGGCGTCGGTCGCTTCGCTCGCCCCGTGACCGATCACGAGCGCGACGCGCGAACCTGCGTCGAGCACCTCGGCAATGCGATCGAGATCCGCTTCGGTCGGGATCACGCGCGGCGCCGAATAGCCGACGCTCGAGTGCAGCATATCGTGCTTGTGCGGCGGTTCGTCGACCGCTTTCATCTCTTGCACATCTTTGGGGACGACGATCGCCGTCACGCTCTTGCGCGCAAGCGCCGTGCGCACGGCGCGATCGACGGCGTGACGTGCGGCGAGCGGCGAGGAGATCGTGGTCAGGTAGTCGCTCGCGACATCCTTGTAGAGCGAATCGAAGTCGACTTCTTGCTGGTACGACCCGCCGATCGCGCTCGTCGCAGCTTGACCGACGATCGCGAGCACCGGCACGTGGTCGGCTTTGGCGTCGTAGAGACCGTTGAGCAAATGGATGCCGCCCGGGCCCGATGTCGCAAGACAAACGCCGAGTTCGCCCGTGAATTTCGCGTGCGCGGCGGCCATGAACGCCGCCTGTTCCTCATGCCGAACCTGGATGAAGTCGATCTCGCCGGCAACGCGCGCGATCGCGCCGACCAGACCGTTGATCCCGTCGCCGGGATAGCCGAAGATTCGCTTCACGCCCCACTCGCGGAGCCGGCCGATGATGAAATCGCTAACGTCTGCCACGGTGAAAACCTCCGCCCGCCGTCTACCCGCGCAGCGGCCCGGCGATACCGACGGGCCGCGCGCTTGCTCTGTGCGGCGGTCGAATGCACAGGCCGGGCAGAGGCCCGGCGCGAACGCCCGTGTCCCGATATGGGACTGCGCCTCTACAACACGCGAACGCGAGCCGTCGAACCGTTCGCGCCGCTCGTCGGACGGCGAGTTCGCATGTACGTGTGCGGGCTGACGCCCTCGGCGGAAGCGCACCTCGGCCACGCGCGCTCGTTCCTGTTTTTCGACATCTTGCGGCGCTATCTGACGTATCGCGCCTTCGACGTGCACTACGTGCGCAACGTGACGGACGTCGACGACCGCTCGATCGCCGCCGGTGCGGCGAGCGGCGTGCCGTGGACGCAGATCGTGCAGGGCTATCTCGATTCGTTCCAGCGTTCGATGGAGCGCCTCGGCGTTGCACCGCCGGACGAAGAGCCGCGTGCGACCGCGTATATCCCGCAAATCATCGACATGATCGGCGCGCTGATCGCGAGCGGCCACGCCTATGTCGTCGAGGACGGGATCTACTACCACGTCAAGTCGTTTGCGCGCTACGGAGCACTCTCCAATCGCAATACGGACGAGCTGCTGGCGGGTGCGCGCATCGCGGTCGGCGAGCACAAGGCCGACGCGCTCGACTTCGCGCTCTGGAAATTCGCCAAGCCCGGCGAGCCCGCATGGGAGTCGCCGTGGGGCGCGGGGCGGCCCGGCCGGCACATCGAGTGCAGCGCGATGTCGCATGCGCTGCTCGGCGAACCGTTCGACATCCACGGCGGCGGTGTCGATTTGATTTTTCCGCACCACGAAAACGAAATCGCGCAATCCGAAGTCTTGATGCCAGCGCCGCCGATGGCGAATTTCTGGCTGCACGGCGGCCTGCTCAATTTCGACGGGCGCAAGATGTCGAAATCGCTCGGCAACTTCGAGCCGCTCTCCGCCTTGCTCGACCGCCACGATCCGCTCGCGATCCGGCTCCTCTTCCTGCAGACCGGCTATCGCAAAGCGATGAATTTCACCGAGGAGTCGATCGCCGGCGCGACGGTGGCGCTCGAGAAATTACGGCGGGCGTACCACAGCCTCGCGGAGGCGCCCGGGGCGACCGAAGTCGCGCCGCTCAAAGCCAAACTCTTCGCCGCACTCGACGACGATATCAATACCTCGGGTGCGCTCGGCGTACTCTTCGAGATCGCGGCGGCCAAGTTCGTCGACGACGCCGGCGAGGCGCGCGCGCTCTTCCGGGATGCGCTCGGTATTTTCGGGATCGATGCCGTGCTCGATCGTGACGAACCCGTGGCCGAGGGGCCGAAAGTCGACGCGGCGACCGCCGCTCGCATCGAGCGCCTGATCGGCGAGCGAAATGCGGCTCGTAAGGCGCGCGATTTCGGGCGCGCTGATACCCTGCGCGCCGAACTCGGTGCCTTGCGCGTGCAACTCACGGACAATCCCGACGGCACGACGAGCTGGAGTCTCGTCTAGAAGCGCCGCGTTTCGGGTACCAGCGCTTCATGGCACCGGTGACCATCGCCAAGGCGACTTGGCGAATTTTTAACGAGCAGCATGCGACGCGTCTGGCGTCATCGGTCGCCTACGCGTTCATTTTCGCGATCGCCCCGCTTTTCATCATCATCATCGGGATCGCCGGAACGCTGCTCGACATGCGGGCCGCCCACGGCGGCCATACGGCGGTCGAAAACGCCCTGATCGCCCAGATCACGCATGCGGCAGGGCGGGACGCCGGTGCGGCGGTCCGCGCGATGGTGGCCGCGAGTTTTGGCAAGATGTCGAGCGGTGTGCTCGCGCAGACGATCGGCTACGTGCTCTTGCTCGTAACCGCATCGGGCGCCGTCGGATCGCTGCAAGGCGCGCTCAACGTGATCTGGGGCGTGCCCGACAAAACGGGCGGCGGGATTTGGCGGGCCATCCGCGATCGGGCGGCGGCGGTCGTGCTGGTGCTCGTGCTCGGCTTGGTTTTGCTCTTCGCGTTTGCCCTCAACGCCGTCGTCGGCTTCGGACTCGGCCACGCGACTCACGCGCTGCCCGTGCTGGCAGGCTCGCCGCTCGCCGCGATCGCCGGAGCGCTCGCGGGCCTCGCGATCGCAACCGTGATCTTTGCGATCATCTTTCGCTGGCTACCCGACACGCGCGTCGACTGGGCCGACGCCTGGCCCGGGGCGCTTGCGACCGCGCTGCTCTTCGCGGTCGGTCAGGAAGCGATCTCACTCTATATCGGGCGGGCGGGTTTTGCGAGCGCGTACGGTGCTGCGGGCGCGCTCTTGGCGCTGCTGGTGTGGGTCTACTATTCGGCCGCGATCGTTTTGCTCGGGGCGGCGTTTACGCGCGCGACCGCCGAGGCGCGAACGCCGGCGCTCAGCGCCGCGCGCGCAACCGGTACGCAATCAGCGGCATGAAGCCGACGTTGCGATCCGCAAGCGAGAGGTTCGCGGCATTGCCGGCGAGTTCGTAGCGCGCGACGTAGTTCAGGTAGCGGACGCCGACGATCAAATCGCCGTGTCGCAAGCGCCGCACGAGCGTCGCGCTCGTATCGATTTGCTCGGCACGCTCGGGCAACCCGTGCGCGATCCGCGCGCGCGTCGAGATGCAGGCAAGCGACCCGTACACGTTCGCGAACGCACACGTGTAGGTCGATGGCGGGAAGCCGGGCGGCGTGAGATGCGTGGTCGCGACGTCTTGATCGAGGCCGTTCATCACCGGGTTCAAGGCAACGACGGTAGCGAGCGTCATGCGCGCGGCGAGCCGGCGTTCGTTGCCCAGCTCGAAGCGCGCACCGGCGACACGAGAATATTCATCGGCGCTCAGGGTCGCAAAGCGGCTGGTGAGCGAGCCGCGATCGGTGTTCTGATCATAGATCGTGACGCCCGCGCCGGCGAACGTCCCGCCTGCGATCGTGTAGCGCACGGTGCTCGTGAAGAGCGAGAGGCGGGTCGATTTCGTGCCCGAGGCGTTCGGGGAATAGGCGAAGGTGACGGGCGGCAACGCTTCGAGATGAATGGCGACGCGCCGCTCGCGCGCATCGACCGCGATGAGCGGTAGCGGAGCGAGGACCCGATCCTGGGCCGTGCTCTCGATGTGATTGCCGTCGAGAAAGTTGATCGAAGCCGTTGCGGTGAGATTGATCGGATCGGCGCTTGCGATGCTCGCGGACGCGCAAAAAAGAACGACGACCGCGACAAGCGCCCGCAAATTTACCATTGTCGCGCCGTTGGCGCAACCGAAACGGGGAGCCTCCTCATTGCGGGAAGAACGCCGCCAGCGTGAGGGCCGATTGTATGAGGAAAGATCGATGGACCGCCGGCGGGTGACGCCGCGGCCGCAAGCGCGCGGCCCGCGACTCGACTTGGACGATGTCGTGTACGGAATTCACGCCGTGGACGAAGCGCTCGTTGCGGGTGAGCCACTCAAACGCATTCACGTCGGCGATGAACGCAAGCGCGATCCGGCGCTGCGCAATTTGCTCGAGCGCGCGCGTGAAGCCGGCGTGACCGTACGCTTCGAGAATCGCGGCTTCTTCGCATCGTTCCCCTACAAGGCGCATCAGAGCGTGGTCGCCTTCGGTGAGCCGTTCGCGTACATCACGATCGAAGAAGCGATCACGCTGCGCCCGCAGGCAACGCCCGGGCTGTGGGTGATCCTCGATCACGTCACCGACCCGCACAACGTCGGCGCGATCATCCGCACCGCGGAATGCGCGGGCGCGACCGCGCTCATCTTGCCCGACCGGCGCTCGGCCGGTGTGAACGGGACCGTCCGCAAGGCGGCGGCCGGTGCGGCGGCGGCGTTGCCGATCGCGCGCGTCGCGAACGTCGGGAACGCGATCCGGACGATGAAGAAGGCCCGGATCTGGGTCGCCGGCGCGGCGCTCGGCGAAGGCTCCGTGCCCTATACGCAGGCCGACTTCAACCGCGACCTCGCGATCGTGATCGGCGCCGAGGGCGCCGGGATCGCCCAGCTTGTCCGCAAGGAATGCGATTATCTCGTCGCGATCCCGCTCGCAGGCCAAGTCAGCTCCCTCAACGCGTCCGTCGCGGCCGGAATCTTGCTCTTCGAAGCCGTGCGTCAGCGCGCAGGACGTTGACTCCGAACGAATGCGATCCCAAGGAGATCTCGGTTCGTGACTTCGGGTCGGTCTTCCGACCGAGATACGGAACCGGAAGCGGCGTTGTTTTGAATGCCTTGGAAGACCTGAGCGTTGACAGAATCGACGCCGGGCTGTTAACGTAGCCCGTAATGACCGCCTCGCTGATGTGTCTCATGCCGATGT
>Ga0116226_10000947_pt1 | contig 25338 bp, 21 predicted proteins | sample S1TSphfallax_FD_89692 | JGI IMG/M metagenome (GOLD analysis project Ga0116226, IMG submission 89692) | Host-associated microbial communities from peat moss isolated from Minnesota, USA - S1T2_Fa - Sphagnum fallax MG | ecosystem: Host-associated > Plants > Peat moss > Unclassified | place: USA... | reverse complement strand
TTCTGTGCCGTTTCCACCGTTTCGTTGAACAGGTCCGTGACCACATCAAACTCCAGCAGCCGATCCCGGTTTTTGCTGAACACTGAATGATTCCAGACCAGGTCATCGATCGACAGACCGACGAACCACCGGAACAGCAGGTTGTACGAGAGTTGCTCGACCAGCTGCCGCTCGCTACGGATGCTGTACAGCACTTGCAGCAGCATGGCTCGTATCAGCTTCTCTGGGGCGATACTCGGCCGGCCGCCTTTGATATCCGCTTCGTACATCCCCGCGAACTTCCCGTCCAGCTTCGCCAGCGCTTCGTTGAGCCATATCCGGATCACCCGCAACGGGTGGGTTTGCGGCACGAATTCTTCCAGCCTCACCGTGCTGAACAGCGATTCATTGTAGCCGTCGGCGCCTCGCATCTCTCGATCTCGTCCTTGTCTCTCGAAGCGACATCGTGCAGCATGACCGGAGGTGTTTTAGGGGGCGTACCCCGCAGCCAAGAAACGATTCTAAGCAAGACAAACTACATTAAATGGTGTAAAAACTTAAGTAATCCTTGGAGATACCCCGATGAAGAAGGGAAATGTGAAATGGCTCAACAAGCCTCAGAAACATGATTATCCAGCCGCCGAATCCTATCTGAGTTTAATTTTTGAACCGCAGACTGCAAAGTCCGCTGCCGAAAAGCTAGAAAGCGCTCGCATTACGCTACTCCCAGCGAAAGACATTTTCCGAGCTTCTGGTGTATCGCTGCTTGGCGTCAGCAATAGTCACGTAGAAAAGGACCGAGCACGAATCATAGTTGGCGAAAAGCTGTCCCCTATCTTGCTGTTCAGGGACACAAGTCACAGTAAACTTGTTATTGCCGACGGCTATCACCGATTATGTGCGGTATACACATTTGATGAAGATGCCATGATTCCCTGCAAGATTGTCTGAACAGATCGGCGTTGTATTCATTGATTGGGGCAATCATGACTTCCACTCGCGTTGACCGGCTCAAATCGGCATCAGAGCAGCGTATGCTGCACGCCTCTGCAACGCCTGATTTTCTCGAATCCAGTCATGAGTGGCGCCGCCTTTTCGCAGAAACCTGGGGTACATTTCTTCTGGTTGTCGTTGCGGCGGGCGCCGGAACTGTCAGCGCTCTGAGCGGCCACGTCATTACCCTGAGCATGAAGGTTATCGCGCCAGGCATGATGGTTATGGCGATCATTTACTTTATGGGTGCAGTCGGCGGGGCCCATTTGAACCCGGCGGTTACGCTTGCCTTCGCAGTGCGTCGTAATTTTCCATGGAGTCGGGTACCGGGATATATTGTGGCTCAGTGCATTGGGGGCATTGCAGCCGCAGCTTTCCTACGGGCGATGTTCGGCACTATAGGAGTGCTAGGCGCCACGATTCCCGGTCAAGGCGTGAGCGATTTTAAGGCGCTTGCCATGGAGGTGTTGTTGACGACTGGACTGGTCAGCACGATTCTTGGTACGGCGTCGGGCGCTCGCAATATCGGTTCTAATGGAGCGCTTGCCGTTGGTGGTTATATTGCTCTGGCCGGTCTTTGGGCGGCGCCGATCAGCGGTGCGTCGATGAACCCGGTACGCTCGTTCGCTCCCGACCTGATCCGCGGCGACTTCGGAACGACCTGGATCTATATCGTGGGTCCTGTGGTGGGCGCACTTATCGCGGTAGTTTTTGAGTGGATTTTGAAAGGCAAAGCGACCGCCGCTGGAACATTGGCGGCCCAGGGCAACATCACAGCTGAAGAGTAAGCGCCAACCTAGACCACCTGTTGGAGCGCTTTAAAACCGGCGCTCAGGGGCGGATCTAATGCGGCGGCGGTACAAATTTCTGATATCGGGAGTTGCAGCCCAACTGCTTGATGCCGCGATCGCCAACACTCAGCCCACGCCAAAGGCGGCTCGAGTCCATGGGGGCGCCGTTACCTGCCATGGATGACAGGAAGCGAGTGCGCAACATGTCAAGCTCCTCCGAGCTGAACCACGCGAGGACTACGCTAAGTAGATCAATACCACGGCACCGGCCGGATTGCTATGAAGTATGAAGCGGTGCGTCAAGATGGCGAAAAACATTGTTGTGCCGAGCCATAGAGCGCCTAGAACTGTGCATCCTGGAATGAACAGAGCGACCGTGCCGACGATCTCCACGAGGGCCGTGACGAATCTGAACCACTGCCTGAACCCGTGGTTTTGGTGCGCGGGTGTTAGCTGACCTGTGCGATAACGGGCATCTGGATGCGCCTTAAAAAGCGGGTTGAATGTCGCGTAATCGAGGACCGCGTCGTCGCAGGCAGTATGGATCTCTTCAAGGCGCGCGCCAAAGCCCTGTGCGGGGGACTCGAAGCTGAATTACCGGCGGTCGTCCATGTCATGTTTCCAGTTGATGTGTTGAACCGCTCGGTTCATCACTTTTCCAGCTCGGCAAACAGCCAGTCTTGGAAGTTACGCAGCTTCGGTAAATCAGCACGCGATTTCAGTAGATTCAGCGTATAGCCTTGCACATTCAGTCCTTCTAAGCCGAAAGGTGCGATGAGACGCCCGGTCTCCAGTTCGCGTTGCGCGAGCAGCACGCTTTCGAGGCAGACTCCCATGCCATCTACAGCTGCGCTAAGTGCCATGAACGAGCGATCGAAACGAGGGCCGCGTCCGATGTTCACCCGTGTTTTGCGATGTAGCCGCATCCAGTCCCGCCACCCAACCAGGCAGCCCTCGCTGTGAATGAGCGCATGATGTTGCAGGTCCGCGATGCTCCGCAGCGGATAGTCGCCCTCCATCAGAGCCGATGCGCACAACGGTACGATGGTTTCGGGCGGTAATTCCAGCGCCATCGTGCCTGCGGGTTGCAGTTTGCGCGGACCGTAGCGGATATCGATATCGACTGCTTCTGAAATCAGATTCGCTGCTTCCGACGAAGCATTCAGTCGCACATCGATATCCGTGTGCAATGCGCTGAAACGGGCGATACGTGGCATCAGCCATAGCGTTGCAAAGCTCGGCGTGCAATGGATGGTGAGGATGTCGCTCTTCGCGGCACGTCCTATCTCACGCGTCGCTGCATCGATTCGGGCGAAAGCCGAACTGATTTCCTCGGCGTACTGGCGTCCCAAGTCGGTCAGGATCACGGCCCGATGCAATCGATGGAATAAACGAATGCTCAATTGCTCCTCAAGCAGCTTGATTTGATGGCTGATTGCCGAGGGTGTCACGAATAGTTCCTCTGCTGCGAGTGCGAACGACGAGAGCCGCGCCGCGGCTTCGAATGCCTGTATAGATTTGAGCGTAGTGCGATTGTGCATGGCAGCAATAGAGTGAATTGGATTCATCTATTGACGATCTTAATTCGTTTGAGCGCTTCCGGGGTAAAGATTACAGTCGGATCACTAACCGCTGACTCGATGCTGACAATGCAAAGAGATAGGTTGAGGAGACAACGATGAACGTCAAGGAAGACGCGCCTTACACTGAACTCGCCGAGCACGCATACCGAATCCGTCGTAACGCGGTACGGATGGGCGAGGTACAAGGGCAAGGTTATATCGGCCAGGCACTGGATATCGCCGATGTTCTTGCCGTCGCCTATTTTCGCGCTATGCGTTATCGCGCAGACGATCCCGAATGGGAAGGCCGCGACCGCTTCCTTTTATCAAATGGGCATTACGCGATTGCTTTGTACGCGGCGCTGATCGAGGCTGGCATCATCGCCGACGAAGAATTAGAAACCTACGGCAGCGACGACAGTCGTCTGCCGATGTCCGGCATGGCCAGCTATACCCCTGGTATGGAGATGTCCGGCGGGTCCCTGGGGCAAGGCATGACGATCGCGGTCGGCCGTTGCCTGGGCCTTAAGCGCAAAGGTTCGGATGCATGTGTCTACACACTACTCTCCGACGGCGAACTGGACGAAGGCGCTATTTGGGAAGGATTGATGTCTGCCGCGCATTGGAAGCTCGATAACCTGATCGCGATGGTTGACGTGAATAACCAGCAGGCAGACGGCCCGTCGTCGAGTGTGATGGCGTTTGAGCCGCTGGTCGAGAAGCTACATGCATTCGGGTGGTTCGTCCAGCGCGTGGATGGCAACGATCTCGCCGCAGTCGTCGCCGCCTTCGACGCGGCTCGGTCTCATCCTCAGCCCCAGCCCCGGATCATCGTCTGCGATACAAGGATGGGCTGTGGTGTGCCGTTCCTCGAAGCACGTGAGAAAAATCACTTCATTCGCGTCGATGCACATGAGTGGCAACTTGCACTGCAGGCGCTTGAGGCAGGGAGAACGATATGAGCACGCCCATGCCGAAACCACGACTGAAAACCTCGGCGATGATCGCGTCGATTGCGGGCGAAGGGCAGCTCACGCGCTCCGCGCCGTTCGGCCATGCGCTGGTCGATCTGGCGCGCAACAGACCCGAGGTGATCGGCATGACTGCCGATCTCGGTAAATACACTGACTTGCATCTATTCGCAAAGGAATACCCCGAGCGCTACTACCAGATGGGCATGGCTGAGCAACTACTCATGGGTGCAGCGGCGGGTATGGCACACGAGGGTGCGCAGCCGTTTGTCACCACTTACGCCGTGTTTGCCGCACGCCGTGCCTATGACTTTATTCATCAGGCAATAGCCGAAGATAATCTTGACGTGAAGATCGTCTGCGCATTGCCTGGTCTCACGACCGGCTACGGTCCGAGTCACCAGGCGGCTGAGGATCTTGCACTGTTTCGGGCGATGCCAAATATGACGGTGATCGACCCCTGCGATGCGCTTGAAATCGAACAGATGGTGCCTGCTATCGCCGACCATACCGGACCGGTTTATGCACGTCTATTACGCGGTAACGTGCCCGTCGTACTCGAGGAATACGATTACCAGTTTGAACTCGGCAAAGCGAAATTCCTCAAGGACGGCGCGGAGGTATTGATCATCGCGTCCGGGATCATGACGATGCGCGCGCTGGAAGCGGCCAAGGCTTTGGCCGCCGATCGGATCGACGTAGGTGTGCTGCATGTACCCACCATCAAGCCGCTCGATACCGCGACGCTACTACGCGCGGCGCGCCGTCCGGGGCGCTTGGTCGTGGTCGCGGAAAACCACACGACGATCGGGGGGCTCGGCGAGGCGGTCGCCACGCTATTGTTGACCCATGGCGTCACGCCGGCATTTCGTCAGATTGGCTTACCCGATGCATTTCTTGACGCCGGCGCACTACCGACTTTACACGACCGCTATGGTATTTCTACCGAGAGGATGTGCGACACCATAAAAAGTTGGCTCCGGTAGTCATCGTATCGAGGCGGTGGTACCTGTCGTCAATCGCGTAGTGAACCATAAGTATCATACACTGGAGATTCGGAGCATGTCAGAGTCACGTCTTCTCGATGGCAAGGTTGCCATCATTTCCGGCGGAGCATCGCCCCGCGGTATCGGCATGGCGACAGCCCGCATGTTTGCGGCGCACGGTGCACGCATTGCTATCTTCGATCTCGACGAGCACGCTGCGCTGGAAGCTGCCGCATCGATCGGGCCGGCGCATCGCGGCTATGTGTGCAATGTTACCGACCGCGACGCATGCCGGTCCGCCGTCGAGCGGACCATCGCTGATTTCGGTTCCGTCGATATCCTGATCAATAACTCGGGCATCACCCAGGCCGCCAAGTTACTCGATATCGATCCAGAAAGTTGGGATCGTATTCTTGATGTCAACCTACGCGGCGTGTTGTACCTGTCTCAGGCCGTCGTCCCGCACATGAAGAAACAAGCGAGCGGATCAATCGCCTGTATGTCGTCGGTGTCGGCCCAGCGCGGTGGCGGAATTCTCGGTGGCCCGCACTACTCGGCGGCAAAGGCAGGCGTGTTGGGTCTGGCAAAAGCCATGGCGCGTGAACTCGGCAACGACGGTATCCGTGTGAACTGTGTTACACCGGGGTTGATTCAGACCGACATCAACGCTGGCAAGATCAGCGACGATAAGCGCGGTGAGATTCTCTCGGGCATTCCGCTCAATCGTCTTGGCGTGCCTGATGATGTAGCAGGTGCATTTTTGTTTCTGGCTTCCAATTTATCGTCGTATCTCACCGGTGCTGTCATCGATGTGAATGGAGGTATGTTGATTCACGGATGAGTTGGACCGAACGTTGATTTGAAAAGAACGAGCCGTCTGGCAGGAGGCCGATGGCGGCGATGAAGCACAGTAGCTTAGAACAGACAGGCGCGGTGAGCGATACGTGCAGCTGCCGCGCTGCAGTTTCGAAAACTATAACGACACGCCATATTGGAGGAAGACACCATGACCACTCGTTCAAATGCCAAAAAGGGCATCAGCCGTCGTACCTTTCTGAAGACCAGTGCGGCCTTATCGGCTAGCGCGCCGTTGTGGGGTATCTCGCGTAGCGCGATGGCCGCGCCTGAGTTCTCGTACAAACTGGCGACCGGCCAGGACCCGACCCACCCGGTCAATATTCGCGCCCAGGAGGCGATCAATCATATCCGCGAGGCGACCAACGGTCGCCTCGATATCAAATTATTTCCCCAAAACCAGCTTGGTTCAGACACGGATCTGCTTTCGCAAGTCCGCAATGGTGGTGTGGAGTTTTTCAATCAGGCATCGTCGATTCTGGCGACGCTGACGCCTGCTGCGGGCATCGTCAATACTGGTTTTGCCTTCAAAGATTACGATGCAGTATGGAAGGCAATGGACGGAGACCTCGGTCACTACATCCGAACGCAGATCGGTAAGTCTGGGCTGGTGTCCGTAAGCCGGGTATGGGATAACGGATTTCGCCAGATCAGCTCATCCTCCCGGATATTGCGGGTGCCCGGTGACCTTAAAGGTTTCAAGATCCGCGTGCCGCAAGCGCCGATGCTGACTTCGCTCTTCAAGGCACTCGACGCGGGACCTGCGCCGATCAATTTCAACGAGCTATATTCGGCGCTGCAAACCGGCGTGGTAGAAGGCGAGGAGAATCCGCTTCCGATCATTGCGACGGCCAAACTCTATGAAGTGCAGAAGTATATTAGTCTGACATCGCATGTATGGGACGGCTATTGGATTCTCGGCAACCGCGCCGCCTGGGAACGCTTACCGCTCGATATTCGCGCCATTGTCACGCGTGAGTTCGAAAAGGCTGCAATGTTGCAACGTGCAGATATTGCAACGCTTAGTTTGTCATTGCGCGATGATTTGAAATCGAAAGGTATAGCGTTTGTCGACGTCGATCGTGAGGGATTCCGGGACGCGTTATCGAAGACCAGCTTCTATCACGACTGGAAAGCTAAATACGGTGAAGAGGCCTGGGGATTGCTGGAGACATCGGTCGGAAAGCTGGGGTAAAGCGATGATTTCGATACCTTATTCCCATGAGCAGCAGCATCGTTTTGCCTGTGCACTCGATACGGCGCTCGGCCACCTGGTGGAGATTCCGGCTGCATTGCTGGTGCTTGCGGAAATCGGTGTGCTGCTGGCCGGTGTAACGAGCCGTTATCTGTTGCGCGATCCGCTGGTCTGGTCCGATGAGCTCGCATCGATGCTCTTTCTGTGGCTTGCCATGCTCGGTGCAGTGATTGCCTTAAGGCGTGGCGAGCATATGCGGATGACAGCGTTGGTCGGCATGGCACCACCAGGCATGCGTGCTTTCCTCGATGTTGTCGCGATTGCCGCGCCGATCACATTCCTCGCGATGGTGATCGGCCCGGCCATCAGCTTTGCACAGGATGAGTCATTTATCACCACCCCCGCACTCGAATTGTCCAATTCGTGGCGAGCGGCGGCTTTACCGATTGGCTCAGCACTAATGCTGCTGGTTGCGTTAGTGCGATTGGTGCGTATCGGTAACTGGCGTCTGACGCTGACTGCTGTACTGACCGTCGGAGCCGTGATTGGCAGCTTCGTCTTACTCAGTCCACTGTTGCGAGATCTAGGAAACATCAATCTGTTGATCTTCTTTGTTGGGCTGGTAGCGTGCTGTGTGTTGAGCGGTGTGCCGATCGCGTTTTCGTTCGGGCTAGCTACATTTGGCTATCTCGCACTCACTACAAATACGCCGATGCCGGTGGTGGTCGGCCGGATGGACGAGGGTATGTCTCATCTGATCCTTCTCTCTGTGCCGCTATTCGTATTTCTGGGTCAATTGATCGAGATGACCGGTATGGCTGCAGCGATGATCGCATTTTTAGCGAGCATGCTCGGCGGTGTGCGCGGTGGTCTTTCGTACGTGCTGGTCGGTGCGATGTATCTGGTATCAGGTATTTCCGGTTCTAAGGCCGCAGACATGGCGGCGGTTGCTCCCGTACTATTTCCAGAGATGAAAGCACGTGGGGCCGAACCCGGCGATCTGGTCGCACTGCTTGCGGCGACCGGCGCACAAACTGAAACAATACCGCCAAGTTTAGTCTTGATCACGCTGGGCTCCGTAACCAGCGTATCGATCTCCGCATTGTTCACCGGGGGCATGCTGCCAGGTATTGTGCTCGCGATCACACTTTGCATTGTGGTGCAGTGGCGTTACCGTCATGAAGATATGTCGGGCGTCAGGCGCGCGACCCGCACAGAGATCCTTCGTAAATTGGTAACCGCATTTCCGGCGCTTGCATTGCCTTTCGTGATTCGAGCCGCAGTCGTCGAGGGGGTCGCGACAGCCACAGAGGTTTCTACGATCGGGATCGTTTACGCAGTGCTGGCGGGGCTGTTGATCTACCGGCGGTTCGAGTGGAGGCGGTTGAAATCGATGCTGATCGATACCGCAACCTTATCCGGCGCAATTCTACTTATTATCGGTGCTGCGACCAGCATGGCGTGGGCACTCACTCAATCCGGCTTCTCTGGACAGCTTGCGCAAACCCTGGGCGCACTGCCGGGTGGCGCCGCGACGTTTATGGCTGCTTCGATCTGCGTGTTCGTGATACTCGGTAGTGTGCTTGAAGGTATCCCCGCGATCGTCTTGTTCGGCCCGCTGATGTTCCCCATTGCGAGGCAGATGGGCATCCACGAAGTTCACTATGCCATGGTCGTGATTTTATCGATGGGTGTAGGTCTGTTCGCGCCGCCTTTTGGCGTCGGCTATTACTCCGCTTGTGCGGTCAGTCGTATCCATCCGGACCAGGGGATGAGGCCGATTCTTGGTTATATCGCTGCATTACTGATGGGGCTGATTCTGGTTGCCGCGGTGCCTTGGATTTCGACTGGCTTCTTGCATTGACGGTTTGACTCGCGATATCTCTCGGCATGCCACTCGGACTTGCGCGACCATCGTCCGATCGGTTCGATGGACTGACGTAGATCTTACCGAATCTATTTGAATGATCGCTGCCCGGCCTGCCGGGGCAGCTTAGAGGAGCTTTTTGTCATGTCTGTTAATGAGGCTCATCCCTTTATACCGCCCACTCCGGCCATCGCTTTGCCGCCCGCTGCGTCAGCCCATCCACTGCCGCTTGCCGACGCCATTCGTTTCCTCTCGATCGATGCGATCTTGCGTGCCGGCGAGGGGCATCAGGGGGTACCACTCGGCATGGCCGAAATCGCAACAGCACTATTCACTCGGCATCTGAAATTCAATCCAGCCGATCCGAATTGGCCCGACCGAGATCGCTTTGTGCTCTCCAACGGACACGGTTCTCTACTGCTATATTCACTTCTATATTTGACCGGATATGCGGAGATCGGTCTCGATCAACTTAAGACCTTCCGTGAGCTCGGGTCGCATTGCGCCGGACACCCTGAATACGATCCGGCACATGGCATCGAAGTCACCACAGGGCCGCTTGGACAGGGCATTGCCAACGCCTTGGGAATGGCGATTGCCGAAGCATATCTTGCCGCTAAATTCGGTCATGACTTAGTTGATCACTACACCTATGCTTTTGTCGGCGACGGCTGCTTACAAGAAGGGGTCGGCCAGGAAATGATTTCGCTAGCCGGCCATTTACGCCTGGGTAAATTGATACTTTGCTGGGATGACAATCAAATCACCGACGATGGCAGCACCGCGCTGTCGATGAGTGAAGACGTGTGTGCACGATTCAAAGTAGGCGGTTGGCACGTCGAGGAAGTCAACGGTCACGATATCGAGGCTGTATCCGCTGCATTGGCGATCGCGCGTCAGGATCCTCGGCCATCGATGATTGCCTGCAAGACCATCATCGGTCGTGGCATTGCGCGACTACAAGGGCAGCGTGGCGGACATAGCGGTAGGTTGTTTCAAGCCGATGCGGACGCAGCTCGCGAACAACTGGGTTGGTCACATGCGCCATTCGAGGTGCCTACCGAGATTCTCGCTGCGTGGCGTGCAGCTGGACATCGTGCCGATCATGCATACAGCGCGTGGCGCGCGCGCGTCGCTGCTTTACCGGATGCTGAGCGCGCCGAGTTCGAACGCATTCAATCCGGTGCGATGCCAGAAGGTTGGCTTGATGTACTTAATGAGTATCGTAAGCATGCCGTCGAGCGCAGCGAGGCGCAACCCGGTATCTTTGTGTCAGGTGAAATCAGTGATCTGCTCGCATCCGTGCTGCCGGAGCGTATGGTCGGATGCGCGGATCTTGAAGCACCGACGGGTCACAAGCGAAGTCTTCATGCTTTCACCGCCGCCAACCGCAGTGGCGCCTATGTCCATTGTGGTGTGCGTGAACATCTGATGGGGGCGATGGCCAATGGCATGGTCGCACACGGTGGCATCGTAGCGACCAGTGTGACATATTTGGCGTTCTCCGATTACCAACGTCCGGCGATGCGTATGGCCGCCCTGATGGGCTTGCCCGTGCATTTCGTATTCAGTCACGACTCAATCGGTGTCGGGAAAAATGGGCCGACCCATCAACCGGTCGAAATCATTGCATCGTTACGCGCTATGCCGAATATGCGCGTGCTACGTCCAGCCGATGCCGTAGAGGCCGCCGAGTGCTGGGCCTTAGCGCTCGAACATCGAAGCGGGCCCAGTACCTTAATTTTTTCGCGTCAGATGCTGCCGTTAGTGCGTCGCGTACATAGTGATAATGCATGGTCACGTCGCGGTGCTTATGTGTTGGCCGAGGCTGAGGGCGGGCCTCGCGCGGTGACCTTGCTGGCAACCGGATCCGAAGTGGCGCTGGCGTTACGAGCACGCAACCAGTTGCAAGATGAAGGTGTCGCGACCGCTGTGATATCGATGCCATGTTGGGAAATCTTCGACGAACAGGATACCGGGTATCGCGCTTCAGTATTGGGTTCGAATACTGTTCGAATCGGCGTTGAAGCTGCGTTGCGTTTCGGCTGGGATCGTTACCTGGGTGAGCGGGGTGGTTTCGTCGGCATGACGGGCTTTGGCGCGTCCGCTTCAGCCGAAGACTTGTATGAACACTTTGGCATTACGGTGCGCCATATAGTGGCCGAAGCGAAGCGACTTCTGGCGATGGTCGACGGGGTTGGATATGCATAAGATCGTATTCCTCGACCGCGCCACGCTTGCGCCGCACATTATATTGCGCGAACCGCGCTTCGAACATCAGTGGGTCGAGCATGATCGCACCGCACCCGGACAGGTTTTGGACAGGTTGGCCGGCGCATCGATCGTGATCACCAACAAGGTAGCTTTGACGAAAGACGTGTTGGCGCAGTTGCCGGATCTAAAACTCGTTGCGGTCGCGGCAACCGGGACCGATTGCGTCGATAAGGCGGCCTGCCAGCAGCTCGGTATTACGTTGCGTAATGTTCGCGGCTACGCTATCAACACGGTGCCCGAGCATACTTTCGCGTTGATCCTCGCGTTGCGGCGCAATCTAATCGCTTATCGCGAAGACGTCCTCGCTGGAGAATGGCAAAAATCAGGGCAATTTTGTTTCTTAACGCATGCGATTCACGATTTGGCGGGCGCGCGGCTGGGCATTGTCGGTGAGGGTGTGTTGGGACAACGTGTCGCGGAAATCGGAAGGGCTTTTGGCATGCTCCCGATGTTCGCGACCCACAAGGGTAGGGCCGGTTTCGGCTCGCTTTACACACCTTGGGATGATGTGCTCGCGACCAGCGACATCATTACGTTGCACAACCCACTCACACCTCAAACGCGCAACATGCTGGCCATGCCTGAATTCCGCGCGATGAAACGTCAGCCTTTGATCATCAACACGGCACGCGGCGGCCTTGTGGACGAAGTCGCACTGGTGCGGGCGCTCGACGAAGGTCTGATCAGTGGAGCTGGTTTCGATGTAACCACAGGTGAACCCCCCGTCGAGGGCAATCCGTTGCTGCGTGTGGCCGGTCACCCTAATGTAATTTTAACGCCTCATATTGCGTGGGCTTCAGATAAGGCGCAGCAGAGTCTGGCGAATCAGCTGATGGATAACATCGAAAGGTTTGTGAGTGGTGCAGTCGACGAAGACCACTGCGATCATCTTCGATCGCGTTAGCTGAGGTATCTCCAGTCACGTCAACATAGCAATTGCTAAAAGCGACTGGCAGTACAGGCCCATTACTTGTTAACGGCGCGCCGCCGCCAAGCAACAATGAGAAACGCGATACACACGACGCCCACGATAGCGGCTATAGCAATGCCCATTCGTGCCAGTAATAGTAGTGGAGAGGTCGGGCCACCAGCCCGTATCTGGGCGACATCTTCCGATTTGACGGGAGTGTCGCCCCGGCCGTACTGGTCTATCACATAATTCGCCAGTGTTGCGATTTGCTCATCGTTCAAGACGTTGACATTGTTGACTTTGCCGCCGAAGCCCGGCATGAAAACCTGTCCCTGTGGGGTCGTCCGATTGACGCCGTAGAGTATGGTAGCGATGAGGTTGCTATGATTTGCCAAGCCTGTCGCAGAATTATGAAACAGGGCCGGGAAATAGCTGTCTTTGCTGCCCTGGCCGCGAGCCTGATGGCACGAGGCACAATTGCCATCAAACAGTTGTGCGCCGCCAGCCTCGACATCGGTATCCGAGCGGATCGGGTTTGCCCCACGCAGACTTGCCAGGGCTGAGTATGGCTTACCATATGAAAACCGAGACTGATGGTCTGATGCGGTATGTTGTGGTGGCACGGTTTTGATGTAGGTGGCAATTGCCGATATATCTTGCGCGGTGAGGTGAGAGAAGCTGTGCTCGATCGCCTCCGCCATGCTTCCGGCGGCCTGCGCCTTTCCGGCTAAATTACCCGTCTCAAGGTAAGTAACCAGTTCGGCTTTACTCCAGCTTCCGATGCCACTGTCGATATCCGACGTAATATTCGGCGCAAACCAGGGGCCGACCTGCGCGCCGCCCAAATACTGCCCGGGTAATTCTTCCATCATAAAACCGCGTGGCGTGTGGCAGGTACTGCAGTGCGCTGCCCCATCGACCAGATATCGACCACGGTTCCAATCGGCTGATTTCGTGGGATCGGCCTTTTTGCTGGTATGACCGAGAAACAGCAGATTCCAAAGCTTCATCGACAGGCGAATATTCATCGGAAACGGCAAGGCGGTCTGCTCCGGGACCGTATCTACCGCTGTAACGCCGTGCTGAAAATACATGTAGAGGTCATGTATATCCGCGTCCGTCAGCAGTTGGTAAGCGGTGTAGGGCATAGCCGGATACAGGTTCGCGCCATCGGCCCTAATGCCCGCACGGAGGGCACGCGCAAACTGATCTTCCGTGTATCGGCCGATGCCCGCGGCCGAGGGCGTAATGTTCGACGAATAGATTGTGCCTACCGGAGAGGCAATAGGGAGCCCACCCGCGAATGGTTTGCCACCGGCGCTGGTGTGGCAAGCGATGCAATCCGATGCGGTGGCCATATATGCACCGCGCATGACTGCCTCCTGTATATCATCGGTAGCGAACGCGTTCGAACTCGCATACGCCAGGCAGATGACGATGCCAATGAGCCGCATGATATTGTGCATGCTCAGCCCCGTCTCAACTGTTCGACGATTGAATCAGAGGCCTTCATGGCCAAAGCGGCCATCGTGATCGTACTATTGCCGCACCCTCCGGTTGTCATCGCCGCTCCGCCTGGCAAAAACAGATTCGGATGATCATGTGAGCGGCAATCGACATCAACCACCGAATTACCGGGGTCGGTGCCCATGATACAACTACCCATCATGTGATCGCTGTTGGTAAAAGTCGTCGCAATTGTGCTTTCAACGGCCCCAAGCTCAGCGATCAATTTCTTCAACAGTGGTAGCGTGTAATCCCGGTGACTTCGCCGCACATAATCGCCGACATCATAGTAGATGTTCGGCTTGCTGAGACCCAACCAGTCCTTCTTATCCGAAAGTGTCAGGCGATTATTCGGATCCGACAGGATCTCGTGCTCAATCGTCAATCGTGCAGTACAGGCGGAGAGTCTGCGAATTTCAGTGTCCAGAGCTTTGCCGACCAATCCCTTGGCGAGCGCCGCTTGGCCGCCTGCGGCACTCAGAGCGGCATTTTCGCAACGAAGCAAGGCACCGGCATGTTTGCTTCGGAAGTCGCCTTGTCCCGTCATGATGATGCTGCTGCCCTGAACGGGGCCGATGCCTGTCCACATCGGCTCTGACAGTAGCAGCTGCGCGCTGATCTTTGGCTGATCCATCAGGTTGCGCCCCACCTGATCTGATCGATTTGCGACACCATTTGGATTGCGCTCATCCTTAGACATCAGCAGTAATTTCGGTGTCTCTATCGCATTACAAGCAATGACGAAAATCCTGCCGACAACCCGTTGCGATTGCTTGTCGGGATTGAAATAATGGACCGCCGCGATATTTTGCTTTTCATCCGTCTCGACACGATAGACAACAGCATTTTCGCGAATCCTGCCGCCCTTTGATTCAATTCTGGGGAGAGCGGAAGCTGCATCGTATTTCGCTGAAATCGGGCAGACGGGGAAGCAGTTATTGTTGCCGCAACAGGGCGGCCGCCCGTCGTAGGAAACACCACTATTGCGGGCCTGAGGAGCCGGTAGGTTGGTGACGCCGACGCGTGCAGCGGCTTCTGTAAAGCGCTGTTCACCCTGACCGAAGGGGAGCCGGCCCATGGGATAGGGTTTGGAGCGCGGCAAAGGGGGCCATTGTAATTCGACTTCCGATGGACCACATACGCCCAAGGCGTATTCGGCCCGGTTGTAATAGGGATCGAGTGTTTTGTAGTCAAATGCCCAGTCGCGCCCGACACCGTAGAGGGTTTTCATCTGCATATCGTCTGGATGCAGGCGCCAACAAATACCGGCCCAATGCCATGTGGCCCCCCCTGCATAACGCACATAGCCTTGACGGTACGCTCGTGCGTTTGGGCCCTCTAGTTGCAGGTAATCCGTGGTCGCATCCGCAAGTTCTGATTCGATGTGCGGGGCCCATGGTTTAGGCGGATAGGGCGCATTCCAGTTTTGCTTATACTGTGGTGGCACATTGCGAAAATTTTCAACAATCTGCCAACGCTCGACGCGTGGGCCGGCCTCCAGCATGAGAACAGACAAGCCTGCGTCCAATGCTTGCTCGGCGACGATGCAGCCGATGACACCGGTCCCCACTACAATGACATCGGCACTAAAATCATTTGCCATCTTATCGATTCCGATATCCGACGGTTGGAGAGGTTCATATGCGTCTGAAAATTGCTGCTCAGATCGCTATCGCGCGGCACGTTATTCTGGGAGCGGCCGTCAGAATGTCGGCATGTCACTCATCGGTGGGGCCTCTGAGGTCCATCCACTTGGACCGGATATCGCGTACGTCGGGATTGTCATAACATCACGAGTGGGCTGATACATAAGAGCCGTCTCGAAGGCAAAGACCTCGGCATTCGACGAATTTTCGATCACTCCGCTATACCAGGCAGAAATGATGGCATAGGCGGTATCCTTCAAATGCCCAGCGGGAACATCGGCATAGAACTCTTCGACGATCCTCGCGTTCCTCAGTTTCGCAATAGAGAGAATTGCATCAACATCTTGTATCAGTGTTGGATTGATACGCATCATGGCAGTCGCCATGCGGGCTCCCACTTCAGCATCCAGATGATGGTTAATCAGGAGGGACGATAGTTCCATGAACTTTGACTCACCCGCCTGCACCGCTGATCCTGTGGATTGGGCCCAGTCCAAGGGCGATAGCGATACGCCTCCGGCCACCAAAGCACTCCCGACCAAGAGTTTTCGGCGTGTGAGGCTAAATTCTTCGGGGGCGTCATCACGATATAGGTGGGTCATATGTCAGCGAGCCTAGTGTTTCGTTCTCCGTCATATTAATGTAAAAATACATAACGGCACCGGATGGGATGTGATCCATCATACTCTGTTAATGGAGTTTACTGAGCGTTGGCTTTCGCAATATTTGAATGCGAGTGGTGCCGATCAGGACCGCATACCAAGAGGGATCATAATATGCGGCTTACGATGTGTTGAACTGGCAGAACGGTGATGTCCACAGAAAGCAAAATTACAGCGTGATTGACGTTTTTTCCGAACTCGGTTCGACCTCGGCCTGATGCACCAGCAACCAGGCTGCCAGGATGCCCACTTCGTAAAGCAGGATCAGCGGCACCGCGAGGATCAATTGCGAGAACACGTCGGGCGGGGTCACCACAGCGGCGACGATAAACGCGCCGACCACGACGTAGGGGCGGATCTGCTTGAGCTTGGCGATGCTGAGCCAGCCCATGCGCACCAGCAAGACCACGATGATGGGTACTTCAAAGGTCATGCCGAACGCCAGAAAGGTAGTCAGCACAAAGCTCAGGTATTTGTCGATATCGGTCGACATCTGCGCGCCCAGCGGCGCGTTGTAGTGCGCCATGACCCGGAAGATGGTCGGGAACACCAGGAAGTACGCAAACGCCATGCCGCACAGAAACAAGAGGTAGCTGCTGCTGACGAGCGGCACCACCAGACGCTTTTCGTGCTGGTACAGGCCCGGTGCAATAAAGGCCCAGACCTGATACAGCACCACCGGCAGCGCAATCACCAGCGCCACCACCATGGTCACCTTCATCGGTACGAAGAAGGACCCGGTGATATCGGTGACGATCATATGCCCGTCTTTGGGCAGATTCTGCAGCAGCGGCCGGGCCAGCAAATGAAAAATGTCAGGTGCCCAGTACACCAGGCCGAGAAACACCACGAGCACCGCGACGCCTGCTCGGATCAGGCGATCGCGCAACTCGATCAGGTGCGAGATAAAGGTGTCTTCCGCGGGTTGGGATGGCTGGGGGTCGCTCACGGCGGCTCGGTCTTATAAGGGTCGTTGGAAATGGCTGGGGTAGGTCGGCAGCTTATCGCACGCGCCGACGCGAGGCCGCTGTGTGGCGAACCATACGGTAACAATTTGAACGGATGAAGTCGAGACGCGCACCGGGCGTGACGGCCAGCCGTTCAAAGGAAGCGGATCCGACGGCGCACGGGCACCGATGCGTCATCTTGCCGTGCCGCCAGCGCTTCGCGGGCGGCCTGGGACACCACCGACGGGCGCTTCTGGGTGGCCTGCTTGTACCAAGCCGGTACCGTATTGCGTCGCGCCCGCCAATTGCGTCGGACTACCGCCTTGACAGGGCCGGTGACGCGGCTCGGGTCGGCGGCGGTCGGCGGCACGACGGGCGCAGCCACGGGTGCCGGCACCATCTCTCCGTTGTTCCAGGCATCGGTCAACGCGGCCGTCTGCTGTTGGACCGTATTGTGGATGGTGTTGTGGACATCGGTGCCAGCCGTCTCCAAGCCCGTTTTGGCACGGCGTAACTCGTCCAGCTCGATTTCGCGGCTGACCTCGGCCTTGACGTCGTTCAGATAGCGTTGCGCGCGGCCCAGCAACGTACCCGCCGTCCGCGCGACGCGTGGCAGGCGCTCGGGGCCGAGCACCACCAGCGCCACGATGCCGATCAGCGCCAGTTTCGAAAAATCGAGATCAAACATAGGACAAGCCGATCCGCTCGGTCTGCATGGTAAGGGGTGCCGATCCGCTGGCCGCACCAGGATACCCGCGGGTTAGCAGCCCGCAGGGCGGTTTAGTGCGAGGTCGTGTCTTTTGCTTCGACGTCGATCGTGCTGCCGGTCGTGCGCGGCAACTCAGGCGTATCGACCGCTTGCTTGGGGTTGTCGGCATCACGCATGCCTTCCTTGAAACCCTTGACCGCGCCGCCCAGATCTCCGCCGATATTGCGCAGCTTCTTGGTGCCGAAAATGAGTGCCACGATCAGCAATACGATCAACCAGTGCCAAATGCTCAAACTACCCATGTCATGCTCCTTATCTACGCTAACGGTGCGGCCTCTAGAAGCGCCCCCCCAGGATGGGACAGCCGGCGCACGGTGAATCAAGTCAAATTCAGTACGACGCTTCCGGCCCGTTGAGGCATACGTTACCGCGGCCTTGGCCCGGGGTGGTGATGCGCATGCGGACGAGAACTCGTTTGTCTGTGAACCGTCGGAAGAACAAATCGCCCACCTCTTATTCGGAAAAAATTGATGTCAAAGAATTGACACGTGTGTTCAGGTATCGTGCGCCAAGGTCCAGTCTGCCGCATTGATAGCATCTCGTATGCAACACAACAGTGCGTCAGGACTGCTTCACATCCCAACTTGGCGCATGCCGCATTACTATGGTGCATCCATGAGTGTGTCGGTTCTTCTCGATGGCGCGTTGCTGGCGGGTCATACCGACGTTCGTTAGGGGTGGCACGTTTCTTGAGTATAAGTCGGTATAAACTTGTACACAAGAGGGGATACTAGATGCGTGGATGGACGCTGAATGACTGGAAACAGGCCTATCAACGCGGCAATGCGCCGGCTATGTTACTGGGCGAGTTGGTCGGTTCGCTATCTGACACGGATCCTGCCTGGATCTCGATCATTTCGGAAGATGAACTCAAAGTACGTTTAGCCGTTCTGCAAGCTAAGCTGGATGCCGTGGCAGGCGATATGTCCAGGTTTCCACTATACGGTGTGCCATTCGCGGTCAAAGACAATATTGACGTCGAGGGTCTGATCACCACGGCGGGCTGTCCGGCATTTGGCTATGCCCCGTCTGACGACGCGACGCTTATCCGTTTGTTGACAGACGCGGGCGCGATCGTTATCGGTAAGACCAATCTTGATCAATTTGCGACAGGCCTTGTCGGTGTGCGGTCGCCCTACGGCATCCCGTGCAACGCCTTCGATCCTGCCTACATATCAGGCGGCTCCAGTTCAGGTTCCGCCTCGGTGGTGGCGCGGGGTATCGTACCGTTCTCCCTCGGCACGGATACGGCAGGATCTGGTCGTATTCCGGCTGGACTGAATAATATAGTAGGGCTAAAACCGACGCGGGGTGCGCTCAGTAACACGGGAGTGGTTCCAGCGTGCCGGACACTCGATTGTGTCAGCATCTTCGCGACGACGGTCGAAGACGCGATGCAGGTCTATGATGTTGCGGCCGCGTTCGACCTAACCGATAGTCTGTCGCGTCCAATACCCGCAGAGCAGGAAAACTGGCTGATGCCGACTGCTCCGCGTTTCGGCGTTCCGGCTCGCCCGGAATTCTGTGGCGACACCCTTGCCGAAAAGGCCTTCGACGATGCAATCAAGAAGATCGAAGCGTTGGGCGCACGCTGCGTCAAAATCGACTTCTCGATCTTTGATGCTGTCACTGAACTACTCTACGACGGCGCTTGGGTCGCCGAGCGCTATGCAGCCATTCGTGACTTTGCGGTCGAACATGAGGCTGATATCCATCCTGTCGTGCGTGACGTCATCTTCAAGGCCAAGCAGTTTTCGGCGGCCGATACATTCGATAGTATTTACCGTCTTGCGGAGCTGAAGCGGCAGGCGGACGCGGTGCTCGCACAATTCGACGCACTATTGGTCCCGAGCGCCCCTACACACTATCGGATCAGCGATCTGCTTGCGGATCCAATTCGCCTGAACAGCAATCTTGGAAAGTACACGAACTTCGTCAATCTACTGGATTGGAGCGCCATCGCCGTACCTGCCAGCCTGCGCGAAGATGGCCTCCCATTCGGTATCACATTGATCGGGAATGCTTGGCAGGAGCGTGGCTTAGCTGTATTTGCCCAACAGTGGCATCAGGCGACCGGCTTGACCAGAGGGGCAACCGGTTTACCGCTGACACCGCCAACCGCTTCGCTGGCAGCGTCGGCGGCTTCTGCAGTCAAGCTTGGTCTGACGATACGTATTGCCGCAGTCGGCGCACATTTGCGCGGTATGCCGCTCAACAATGAGTTGACCAATCGGGGCGCCCGCTTTGTCGAGAGTACGACCACGGCGGGTACTTATCGTCTTTTCGCGTTGGCCAATACAACTCCGCCAAAACCTGGGCTGGTGCACAGCGAAATCGGTGCATCCATTCAGGTGGAACTCTGGGATATTCCGTCAGAGGCATTCGGTTCATTCGTCGCTGGTATTCCGGCACCACTAGGCATCGGCACGGTGACCCTCGCAGATGGTCGCGACGTGAAAGGATTTATTTGTGAGCCCAGGGCGTTGGAGGGGGCGCTCGACATTACCGAGTTTGGCGGTTGGGCGAGCTATCTTAATTTCTTGAGCGGCTTGGCTGCTTCATCCAATTCATAATGTCGGAACGATCATGTTCGATACGGTATTGATCGCCAATCGAGGCGAAATCGCTTGTCGCATTGCGCGCACGCTGAAACGCATGAACATCCGCTCGGTGGCAGTCTACTCCGATGCAGATCGTAACAGTCTGCACGTGAAAGTCGCTGATGTCGCCGTGGCTTTAGGCGGCAATGTCGCCGCCGAGAGTTATCTGCGTGGTGACCTGATCATCGCGGCCGCCAAACGGACCGGTGCCCAGGCCATTATCCCAGGCTATGGTTTTCTCTCGGAAAATGCCGAATTTGCCGGCCAGTGCGAGGCAGAGGGCATCGTATTCGTTGGCCCGACCCCGCGGCAGATGGAACAATTTGGCTTGAAACACGCTGCCAGAGAACTTGCCGAGCGTGCGGGCGTGCCACTGACGCCTGGGTCGGGCTTGCTGGCCGGCCTGACCTCGGCGCGCCACGCTGCAGCCAAGATAGGTTACCCGGTGATGCTGAAAAGTACTGCGGGCGGCGGTGGTATTGGTTTGACACGGTGCAATGACGAAGCCGAATTGAGTGCAACATTTGAATTGGTACAGCGCCTCGGCCACGCTTATTTTTCTAACGGTGGCGTGTTTGTGGAACGCTTTGTCGATAATGCGCGTCACATCGAAGTCCAGATCTTTGGGGATGGGCTCGGTAATGTGGTGGCCTTGGGTGAACGCGATTGCTCATTACAGCGGCGTAATCAGAAAGTGGTCGAGGAAACGCCAGCACCAAATTTGTCCGATTCGGTTCGATCGCAGATATGGGCTGCGGCCGAAAATCTGGGGCGCTCGGTAGCATATCGTTCCGCCGGCACTGTGGAGTTCATCTACGATCCGGCCCAGCAGGCGTTCTACTTCCTTGAAGTCAATACACGGCTACAGGTCGAACATGCGATCACTGAAAGCGTGACAGGCATTGATCTGGTCGAATGGATGATACAGACTGCCGCCGGCGTTCCCCCAGACCTGAGCCGCCAGATCGTGCCTAGAGGCGCGTCAATCGAGGTGCGGATTTATGCGGAAAACCCACTACGTCATTTCGCCCCCAGTCCAGGTACCTTGACGGAAGTGATTTTTCCAGAGGATGTCCGCGTCGACGGGTGGGTCGAGACAGGCACCGAGGTCACCGCCAACTACGATCCGATGATCGCCAAACTGATCTGTCATGGCGAAGATAGAAATGGGGCGCTGGCCGCAATGCGTCGTGCGCTTGACGCCACGCGTCTGTCCGGGATTGCGACCAACCTCGACTATCTACGGCAAGTAATCGGCAGCACTGGTTTTCGGGCGGGCCAGGTATCGACACGTTATCTGGATAATTTTATCTACCGGCCGAATGTCGTCGAAGTATTGGAGGCAGGCACTTACACCACGATACAGGATTATCCGGGGCGTGTCGGGTATTGGGGTATCGGCGTTCCTCCATCAGGGCCGATGGATGACTGGGCCTTCCGACTTGCGAATCGCATCGTCGGTAATCCCGTCGACGCAGCGGGTATCGAGGCTACGGTCTTAGGACCTACGCTGAAATTCCATTGCGCTGCCGTTGTGGCATTGACCGGCGCGCCAACCTATGCCGAACTCGATGGCGAACTCGTGCCATTCTGGACTCCGATTGAGGTGAAGGCGGGGCAGATCTTGCGGGTTGGCAAGGCGACCAGTGGTTGCCGTACGTATATCGCGGTGCGATGCGGATTCGACGTGCCGGTGTATCTGGGGAGTCGCGCGACTTTCGCCTTGGGTCAATTTGGCGGGCATGCCGGTCGGACATTGCGTCCGGGCGACATTCTTCCGATTGTTAGTACAGAGGCCGCAAGTGTGGGGGCTGTATGGGGTGAGCCGGTATCCCTACCGAAAGAGCTCGTTCCGATCTATGGCCGAACCTGGGAAATCGGTGTGCTGTGCGGGCCGCATGGGGCCCCTGATTTCTTTACGAGTGAGTCGATGGAGACATTCTTTGCCAGCGAGTGGGAGGTGCACTATAACTCGAATCGACTCGGCATTCGTCTGAACGGACCGAAACCAACATGGACCCGGTCCGATGGTGGGGAAGCTGGACTGCATCCGTCTAACGTTCACGATTGCGAATATGCGATTGGCAGCATCAATTTTACCGGCGACATGCCGGTGATCCTGACACGTGACGGCCCGAGCCTGGGCGGATTTGTTTGCGCCGTCACTATCGCCAAGGCTGAACTATGGAAGGTCGGTCAGGTGAAGCCGGGCGACAAGCTGCGATTCTTCGAAATGACTTTCGAATCTGCACTTGCGCTTGAGCGGGGGCAGGATGCCTTCATCGAAAAATGGGATGCGGGAACATGGGTCGCGCCGACCTTCTCCGCTCAACGGGGCTCACCCATCCTATACGAGGCAGCTGCCGTCGATGAGCGCCCAAAAACGGTATTCCGCCAGGCTGGCGATAGCTATATTTTGATCGAGTATGGGGAGAATGTGCTCGATCTGAATTTACGCTTTCGCGTCCATGCCCTGATGGTTCAACTACAACGCGACGAGATTGAGGGCGTGTTGGAGCTTTCCCCAGGCGTGCGCTCTCTGCAGGTGCATTATGATAGCCGTATCATTTCGCAGCGGCGCTTGGTTGAGGCACTGATTGCCGCCGATGGCATCCTGAGCGGTATTTCGACGATGAAGGTGCCGAGCCGGGTTATTTATCTGCCGATGGCGTATGAGGATTCAGCCACACTCGATGCGGTGTCCAGATATCGCCAATCCGTGCGCGATAGCGCGCCGTGGCTTCCCAGTAATACCGAGTTCATTCGCCGTATCAATGGTTTGCCGTCTGCCGATGCCGTGCGGGATATCGTTTATCAATCCAGCTACATGGTTCTCGGCCTGGGCGACGTCTATTTGGGCGCCCCATGCGCGGTGCCAGTTGATCCGCGCCATCGCTTGTTGACGTCTAAGTACAACCCCGCACGGACCTATACCGCCGAAGGCACGGTCGGCATTGGCGGCGTCTATATGTGCATTTATGGAATGGACTCGCCTGGAGGGTATCAACTTATCGGACGCACGTTGCCGATCTGGAACAAGTTCCTCAAAAATGAAGTGTTCGTGGAAGGCAAACCTTGGCTGCTACGATTTTTCGACCAAGTGCGTTTCTATCCGGTCACTGAAAGCGAGCTCGATGTGCTGCGTAGTGATTTTCGGGAAGGCCGCGCCAGCCTGCGGATCGAGGCAGAACTGTTCGATTTGGGTGGCTATAACCGTTTTCTTGCGAGTATCGAGGAGGAGCTTAAAATATTTCGCGCTAACCAGAAATTGGCATTCGATGCGGAGGTGGCGCGTTGGGCTAGCGCGTCAACCGACGTTGCCTCCGGCACTGACTCAACACACACGATGATCGAAGTAGCGGTGCCCAAAGGTGACGTGGTTTCAGCGGATGTGAGCGGTAACGTCTGGAAGTTGATCGCGACTCCGGGGGCGCGCGTTAAAGCGGGCGATCCGCTGCTGATCTTGGAGGCGATGAAAATGGAGTTCCATATTTTCGCACCGCGCGATGGGGTGGTGAAGGAATTCCACTGCCGCCCAGGTATGATGGTGAATGCGGGCGATGCCTTGGCTTCCTTCGCATAAGCGTTACCCATCGGTTCGAATGGGTAATGGTTACACCCCCTTTGATTTGGACCCTTACATGCACGATAAAAAAATGCTGCCGGCGCCCGGCAAGAGTGCAAATAATCTGGCTGCGCAAATCTATACACAGTTGAAGGCGGATATCTTCGACTTCAAGCTATTGCCAGGCGACAAATTCAGCGAGGGAGACATTGCAACCCGCATGCAGGTGAGCCGAACACCGGTGCGGCAAGCGTTGTTCTGGTTGCAGCGTGAAGGCTACGTAGACGTTCTTTTTCGCAGTGGTTGGCAGGTTCATGCGTTTGACTTCAAGTATTTCGAGGATTTATACGAGGTCCGCGTGATGATGGAAACGTCCGCCATCGCCCGGATTGTTGAGCGGAAAGAGACTGCCCGACTGGATGCCATGCGTGCAATTTGGTGCGTCCCAAAGAGGAAGCAACTTAAGGATGCCGCGACGGTCGCATCGATGGACGAAGCATTTCACGCCAATCTCGTTGCAGCTGTCGGAAATGACGAAATGGTCAGGATTCACCAAGATGTGACCGAGCGGATACGTATCATTCGGAGGCTAGACTTTACTAAACCGACACGTATCGACGCGACTTATCAGGAACATGCGGAAATTCTCGAAACGATATTTTCGAAAGATGCACGTCGCGCCCAGGAGTTGATACGGAAGCATATCGGCGAGAGTCAAGCCGAGGTTAAACGCATTACATTTTATATGTTACAGGAAGCGCGCGAGCGTTACGGTAACCGACAAGAAGCATGATGTTGTCCGCAAGTGTGCGCGCCGCACCAATGCGGCGCGTCTTTCGCACCGGCGTGTAGCATTGATCCAGAAAAAACAGCAGTATTTGATTGGCTTATCTTTAGTATATCCCCAGGCTTATATGTTTGTTTGAGCTGGCCCGGAATTTGCTCAACGTATCCCGTCTTGTATCCAAGACCGTATCCAACTTCAAAATCGATAGAGGATGATCCATGAACAGACGTGAACTCTTGAAGTTGGGATCGATGGCCGGTGCCGCAGCGGTGGCCGGCAAGATCCCTTCCGGTTGGGCCCAGAGCAAGGAACCGATCAAGGTCGGTGTGTTGCACTCGCTGTCGGGCACCATGGCGATCTCGGAAACGTCGTTGAAGGACACGGCGCTGATGACGATCGCGGAGATCAATAAAAGCGGTGGGGTATTGGGTCGTCCATTGGAGCCGGTGGTGGTGGATCCGGCCTCGAACTGG
>Ga0116226_10000946_pt1 | contig 25352 bp, 18 predicted proteins | sample S1TSphfallax_FD_89692 | JGI IMG/M metagenome (GOLD analysis project Ga0116226, IMG submission 89692) | Host-associated microbial communities from peat moss isolated from Minnesota, USA - S1T2_Fa - Sphagnum fallax MG | ecosystem: Host-associated > Plants > Peat moss > Unclassified | place: USA... | reverse complement strand
GTCTTGTTGTAGGTGAAGACACCGTCTTCGCTCCAGTCGCGCATGATGGCAAAGCGGTGGAATGTCGTCACATTGTCGAGTTCGGCGACACGGTCCAGGGTTTCCAGATACGGATCGAAATTGATGATCGACGCGGTGGTGGGGGCGTATTGCATGTCCATCAAAATGACGTCGATGCCGGCTGCTTTGAGGCGCATGATGCCGTTTTCCAGATCAGCCGCGAAGCTGTCGAGATCGCGCCCCGCCGCCGCATCATTGGTGCCGACATCCCAAATCACCAGCGACGGATGCACCTCAATCACGTCATGTCCGAGCCGTGCCAGCATCTGCTGGAGATCGTCGCGCGGCACGCCCTTGTTCAGCACTTCGACCGGATGGCTAGTGCCGAGCACCGCTTGCAGCCTTGCCTGCAGTCGGGATGGATAGGTCATTGTCGGATCTTCGGCCGCCTGCCCCAAGGTCGAGCCTGCACCGAACGCAACAATCCGCAGCGGCTGATCACCGGCGAGTTTCGCCTTAGTCGCCGGCAATTCCGCATCGTCGATCACCAGATCCGGCGGGATCGGACAACTGGGTGCAGCCTGTGCGGCGCTCGCCAGCATGACAGCAACAAGTCCGGTGCCGATCAGGGTTTGGATCATTGCCGCACCCGCTCCGTCATCGCCACTGCGTCGTGGCGCGACGGCAGGCGCCCGCCATTGCGGAACCATGACAGCAGATAGGCAAGGGCGAACATAATCAAGAATCCCCCGAGATTCATGGCGATTTGAACCCAGAATCCGTCGCTGATCTCCACCATGATGAAATGGCCGAGCAACGCAAGCAGGATACTGCAGCAAAAGACTTCAAGCGAATTTTGCCCGCAAACCACCACCGGCCAGGCATAGCGTGAGCGCAGCCAATCGGAATCCGGTCGGATCAGGCTGCTGGCGAGGAGCGCAAGCGCCGCAAAATTTACCAGACGAATCGGTGCCAGCATTGTTTTGTCGACGGGCCATAATTCGCGCAGAAACAGACCCGGAAAATCGTCCCACTCGCCATGCACCGTCCAGGATAGGCGAATGATCGCCAGCCCCCCGGCTATGATCGCGGCGCCCCAGACCACGGCTCGATGACGCGGCAGCAAGTGCCGGCTGGTGGCTTGCGCCTGGCCGAACGCGGCGCCTGCGATAAAGAGGAATTGCCAAGCAAACGGGTCGAAGAACCAGGTGCTGCCTTCCGGAAAGCCGGGCAGGTTAAACTGCCAGATTTGAACCGACGCGTACAAAGCTGCCGATAGAATCAAAACTACAAACGTGGCGCGCTGCATGCCGACCAAAACCAGGGGGAAGAATGCGAGCAGCGCAATGTAAAGCGGAAGAATGTCGAGGAAAGTCGGTTGAAATTGCAGGGTCAGCGCGTTAATGACCGCCAGATCCGGCATCTTCAGAAAATCGGCGACGTGCAGCTCGTCATTATACATGGGGTTGTTGAAGCGCTGCACGGTGAAGCTGACTTCAGCATTATAGACCATGAACAGAAACAGATGCGCGACATAGAGCTGCCAGACCCGCTTATAGATGCGCGCCACAGAGAATAACCAGTGGGGGCCCGCTAATCCTCGGCTATAGACCATGGCCGCGGCAAAGCCGGAGATGAAAATGAAGATTTCAGCCGCATCGGAAAAAGCGACCGATGGCAGGGTTAGCCAGCCCAGGATATTATCCGGGATGTGATCAATGAAAATCAGTAGCAGGGACACGCCCCGGAAAAAATCGAGGCGGTAGTCGCGTGGACGTGCGGGTTTGGGGGGCGTTGCGACCGAATCTGACATAGCGTCCGACCTTGCCCAAAACCGCCGCAGCCGACAACAGGTCGGATCCGCGCAGCTGTTATTTTCGGGGACATAATACTAATTACCAAAGCGCCGTGGGCGCTTTGGTAATTAGTATTGTCCCCAAAAATAAAAAAAGGGGAGGGAAAGAGGAACTGCTAACGCTCTAGCTGCTGCCGATGGCGTCATCGACGGTCTTGGCAAAAATTTGGTCAAGGTCGGCCGCAATCGCATCCAGTTTTGGGTTATCGTACAACGCGAAGATTGAGCTTGGCGTGCGATAGATGATCGAGGCGTGGCGGCTCTGATCTTCGGTTACGTAGATGCGGATCGGTATTTCCAAGCCGGCGAGGCTGTTCGCTTCGACAATCTGCACCGCCATGTCGTTGCGGGTGACCAGCATCACAATATTGGCCGGGATTGTGCCGGCCCGCGCATCGGCGCTCGATGTGGCGACCACGGTCAGGCCGTTTGCGGTAACCGCACGCTGCAATCGGGTTACCAGCTCGCGAAACCCGAACTCAGTATGCCACAACAGCGTGCCGGGATACGGACCGACATCTTCCGCTTCGGCCTCTGCCGCCTTGATAGGATGCGGCAGCGCCAACGAACCGGCGAGAAGTGCCAATAGAACCCATCTTCTCGCGACCCGCCCGCGCCTCATAAAATTTGCTCCCAGCTTGGATCTGATCAAAGGCGATCAGTATAAGGGGTGCAAAATTTTCGCGCAGGACTCCGAACCGTATCAGAGCGGAATCTCGAGGAGTGTTGCCGACAAGCAGCGTCTATAGCGTGATCGTTGAGTTTGGGAGCGGCCTCAATCGTTTGGGACCGCACCGACCGGATAGAGTCAGGCCGCGGGCTGAAACGCCTGCCGCCGATTGCGCGGCGCTTTTGCGGCGCGTAAATCACTGACAGCCCGGTGGACCGCGTTGATATTCAAAAAGCTTTTACCATCAAGCGGGTAAAACGCTGAGTCCGAGGCGTAGAATCTGACACCTTGTTTTTCAACGACCACAATACCGGCCGTGATACCCGCCGTCTCAATAACATATGCGTCGGCCATAGGACCGTCTCCTGTGTTTCACAGGCCGATCATGGGACCTGTGACATGTTAAACGCAGTCAATGCAAAGTTCGAGCCGGACTTGGCTCGCAGGATCAACAGCGTCGACAGAGACGGAAAAGCAGGGAACCGAACATCGAGATTATCTCCTGGGCATAAAATAGGGGCCCACGGGACCATCCCCGTGGCGCTTTAGCGATTGATGACGCGGCGCAAGCTGCCCTTCAAATTCCGCGGACCCTTAAGGATCGCCGTGACCCTATCGCGATAGCATCGGACCGTCAATAAAAAAGAGAAACAGGCAATATAGCAGCGCAGCGCGGATCTGGCGGCGTTTGATGGGCGTCGTTGCGGGGCTGAACATCAACCCCGAGCCAGCCAACAACGCGCGGTAAAACCTGTTCCCGATCCGGCTCAGATCCGGCGGATGATTTCTCGACGATAATTCGGTGGGGCAAGCAACAGGATGGGTGGGGGCGGCGGCCGCTCGGACTCAGCACGCAACCGCTCTTCTTCCAGAGCGGCGGCCCGCGCCTCAGCTTCTGCCCTGGCAATCGCCTCAAGCCGTTCCGCAAACCGCTCCACGGTGTGCGGATCTTCCTCGGCGACTTGCAGGTCGGAGCCAAAAAAGCGCTTCAACCAGTCGAGCAATGCGGCCTCGCGACGTTTCTTTATATGGTGGCATATAATGACACCCGGTCGAAAGACCGATTATGGTACTGGATTATAGCACAGCCAGATTTGACTCTCTATCGGCGCGCACAACAGATCACGGATCGCCGCTATTTCAGCAGATATTATATGCAGTGCTCATGGTTTAGGCGGTACTTGGGTAAGATTGGCGGCCAGAAACCGGTTCAGTGCCGACAACCAGGCAAGGCGTGCCGCCTGCGTACCCAGGTAATGGTCCGAATTGTCGAGATAGATCGCCTCCACCGGCTTGTGAGCGTCTTTCAGCGCGTCTTCCATCCGTTCCGACTGGTTCACATGGACAGTGAAGTCGGTTTTCCCGTGCATCAGCAGGACTGGGACTTTGATGCGGTCCGCGTGCAAGGCCGGGGACGCGGCCTTCAACCGGTCCTCATCCGTGCCAAGTTGTTGGAGCGCGGCTTGCGGTTCCGCCACGTGACTTCGGATATCGTGGGCCAGCAGCGAAATATCGCTCACCGGCGCCCAGGCTGCGGCACACCGATAGAGATCCGGCTCTTTGGTGACGCCCTCGAGCGCGGCATAGCCGCCATAGCTCTCGCCCACGATGGCGATCCGCTTTGGATCTGCCAGCTTCTGATCGATCAGCCAGCGCGTGCCGTCTGTTACGTCATCCTGCATCGCGAAGCCCCATTGGCCAAAGCCGAGTTGCTCGAAGCCTGCACCCTGACAGGTCGAGCCGCGAAATTGCGGCTGCAGCACGCCATAGCCGCGACTGGCGAGAAACTGCACGAGGTAGTCGAAATCGCCCGAGTCACAAGCGTGCGGCCCGCCATGGGGTAGCACGACGAACGGGACCGGCGTGCCAGAAACTCCCTTGGGCAAGGTCAGCCAGGCCGCGATCTCAAGCCCATCGCGCGCCCGGTAGGTGACATGCTTAACCGGAGCAATGCCGGCATCGTCGATATCGGGATAGGTCGAGACAAAGGGCGTTACATGGGTCGGCTTGACGGTGCGATCCAGCAACCACCAGGTCGGCGGACCGTGCGGTGCCGTCCCCTTCGCCAATACATGCCGCCCGTCCGTCGCGCGATCGACGATCATGATCTGATGGTCCGGCAACGCGGCTTTCAGCTTGTTGAGATCAGCCTGCCACGCGGGATCCAGATACACCCACTCGCCGCTGCGCCGCTCATACCCGAGCAGTACACCATTGACCACGCGCATTTCCTGGCCGGCTTCCGCATCGACCACATGATCAAGCGCCAGCTTTTTGGTGTCAAAAGCCCAAAGCCCGCCGCGTCCGGAGGAATCGCTCGTGAGGACAAGCAGGAGCGTCGGGTGATCGGGATCGAACGCGACCGGCACAAAGTCAGGATCTTGTGCGCCGTGCTGATTAATGAGTCGCCAGTCGGCACTCGCATCATCCCGGACATAGGTCAGCGTATTGCCTTCGTCGCGTCGTACCGCGATCCGCACCGTACCTGCCGCATCCACACCGTACCAGGAGAATGGGATCGGACTGCGACCTACTCGCTCGCGGCTGCCGGTATCGACATCCACAAGCCATGGGTTGGCTCGAAGCGGCTGGTGGATCATGGGCACGGAGGTGATCACAGTCTGCATCACATGATGCGGATCGTTCTCCAGCAAGCTGGCGAGGTCATCTTGGATCTGGGGACTGACGCGTGTGTTCCGGTCCGTTGAACCTTCATTGTTCAAGTCCAGCGGGAACCCGTTTTTCGGTTCCCCAATATTGATAAAATTGGAGCCATCGGCATTGAGCGCGTATAGCCTCGTGACTTGAGATCTGACGGTTTCGCCGAAAAACAGATCATCCGTCGACGCATAGAGACTAACCACCAGCCGGGTGGGGCTTTTCCAGCTTGCCCATCGCAACTGAAATTGCTGAAGATCTTCAGTGACGACTATGTTCTTTTCGATATTGCGAATCAGCAGCAACGGCTTGCCCGCACGCGATCCGGTGAGGGCGAATTTCGTGCCGTCCGGGGACATGCGGATCACCGAGGCGAGCGGAATTTCCGCGTATTTTTCGACTGGGATAGGGTCAGCAGCATTCGCGAGGCCGATCGAACCGGCGAACGCTGAGACGGCGATAAGCTGCGCCAATCGCATCATCGTGCCACCGATCCTGGACCAAGATTGGTGCCAAGAAACCGGTTCAGCGCCTCCAGCCATGTGCGGCGCGCCGGTTCAGTCATTAAGTAATGATCAGCATCGTCGAGATAGATCGCCTCGACCTGCTTGTGGGCAGCTTTCAATGCTTCCTCCATGCGCTCGCTCTGCCGCACTTGGACGGTGAAATCGGTCTTACCGTGGATCAGCAGCACCGGGACCTTGATGCGATCCGCATGCTGTGCCGGCGATGCCGCATCGAGCTGGCCACCATCCCGGCCGATCCGCTCCAACATGAGTTCACCCCCGCCGTCTCCGCTGTTAAAGCTCTTTGCCAGGGAAGAGAGGTCGGTGACGGGCGCCCAGGCCGCGGCACAGCGATAGAGATCCGGCTCCTTCACCACGCCTTCGAGCGCGGCATAGCCGCCATAGCTGGCGCCGACGATGGCGATGCGTTTCGGATCGGCGAGCTTTTGACCGATCAGCCAGCGCGTGCCATCGGTGACATCGTCCTGCATGGCCAGGCCCCACTGGCCAAAACCCATCCGCTCGAACGCCTCTCCCTCACAGGTCGAACCCCGAAATTGTGGCTGTAGGACCCCATAGCCGCGGCTGGCCAGGAACTGCACCAGATAGTCGAAACTGCCCGTATCGCAGGCCGCTGGGCCGCCATGCGGTAGCACGACGAAGGGGATCGGGTCGCCTTTTGAGTCCTTGGGTAGAGTCAGCCAGGCTTCGATTGGCAGCCCGTCGCGGGCGCGGTAGGTCACCAATTTCACCGGGGCGATGCCGGCTGCGGCAATGTCGGGATAGGTTTTGACGATCGGGCTTAAATTCGTTGGTTTCAGGGTGCGGTCCAACAGCCACCACGATGGCGGGGCGTGAGCAGTTTCGGCCCGAACCAGGACATGCTGCCCGTCTGTTGTGCGATCGATCAGGTCAATGCTCTGATTGGGCATAGCATGCTGCATGGTTTCCAAATCATGCTGCCATCCTGAATCCAGATATTTCCAGCTTCCGTTCTGCTGCTGATATCCGATCAGCGTGCCATTGCGGACAGTCATAACATTCGACGCTGTCCCATCGACCAGATGGTCGAGCGTCATGGTCCTAGTATCAAAGTCCCACAGGCCCGCAACCCCATTTGTGCCGGTGGTCAAGACATAGAGCATGGTGGGACTGCCGGGATCGAAGGCGATCGGCTCGAAGCCCGGCTGATTGAAGCTGCGCCTATGAATCAACCGCCATTCGGAAGAATCGTCGTCGCGGACATAGACGACTTCGTTGGTACCATCGAGTCCCTCGGCGATGCGGACGGTCCCGGATGAATCGACTTTGTAATGCTGGAATGTTGGTCTGGCGTGGACCAGCTCTTCGTGATGGCCGGTATCGACATCGACACGCCAGGCCCCGGCAACAAGATTTTCGTGCAAACGCGGGACGATGCTCACCACGGTTTGCATGACGTGATGCGGGTCATTCTCCAGCACACCCGCGAGCTCGTCCTGAACTTGCGGGTGAATGCCGCCCGCCAGATCGGGATGCGACGTGTCCCTATTGATGAAGCCGCCGTTCGGTTCGCCGATATCCTGGAGACCCGAGCCATCGGCATTGATCGCCATCATCCGTGTCGCACCGAACCGATCATAATCGCCAAAGAACAGGTTATCGGTTGACGTGAACAAGCCTAGCACGAGCCGTGACGGACTCTTCCACGTCGCCCAGCGCACCTGGAGCTTGCCGAGATTAATGACGCTGCCCGGATCTTTCAGGCTGCGGATCAGCAGCACATGCTTGCCGCTTTGCGATGCGGCGATCGCAAATTTTGTCCCGTCCGGCGACATGCGGATCACTGAAGCGGGCGGGACCTCCGCATATTTTTCGAGCGGAATGAGGTCGGCGCTCTGGGCCGGCATCCCCACACTGAGCCCAAGCGCTGCCGCCAGCACCCAAGATGCTATCCCTGTCCGCATCGCTGCACCACATATCCCCAAAGTCTTAGTGTTTGCACGACAAGGGCATGGGATGCAACGCGGGATAGATCGACTTTCTATGCGGCGAGGCGAGACGCCGCACTGGCGACCGCGCGAAGCGATGCCGTCACGATGCTGCCATGGAGGCCCACGCCATGCAGCGGCCCATCTTTCGCCGTGACCTGGAGATAAGCCGCGGCCTTGGCCGATGACCCGCCGGAAACCGCATGTTCGTGATAATCGGTGACGACGATCTCGATACCGAAAGCCTGCTTGATCGCCGCGCAGAATGCGTCGATCGGGCCGTTGCCGGTACCTTCGATCACCTGTTCGGTACCCTGCCACATCACGCGCGCGGTCAGGCGTTGGATCTCGCTGGCATGGGTGTCGGGCACGATGCGGGCATCGATGAGCTGGAGTGCGGCATCTTGCGAGAGGTAGGTTTTGCCGAACAGCCGCCAGATATCGTCGGAGCTCGCTTCCTTGCCGGTCTCATCGGTCATGCGCTGGACGATCTGGCTGAATTCGATCTGCAAGGGCCGCGGCAGGTCGAGGCCGTGATCGGTCTTCAACAGATAGGCGACGCCGCCCTTGCCGGATTGGCTGTTGATGCGGATCACCGCCTCGTACGACCGGCCGATATCCTTGGGATCGATCGGCAGATAGGGCACTTCCCAGAGATCGTCATTGCGGCGGGCGAGCGCATCGAAGCCCTTCTTGATCGCGTCCTGATGCGATCCTGAAAAGGCCGTGAACACCAGATCGCCGGCATAGGGATGACGCGGATGCACCGGCAATTGCGTGCAATATTCCGAGGTCCGCACCAGCGCCCCAATATTATCGATGGTGAGACCGGGATCGACGCCTTGGGTAAACATGTTGAGTGCCAGCGTCACCACATCGACATTGCCGGTGCGTTCGCCATTGCCGAACAAGGTGCCTTCCACGCGGTCGGCGCCGGCCATCAGCGCCAACTCGGTCGCGGCGATCCCGGTGCCGCGATCATTGTGCGGATGCAGGCTGAGGATAATGCTGTCGCGATCGCGCACGTTGCCCAGAAACCATTCGATCTGATCGGCATAGATGTTGGGCGTGGCGAGTTCGACGGTGGAGGGCAGGTTGAGAATGACGCGATGGTATGGCGTCGGCTGCCACACATCCATCACCGCCTCGCAGATCTCGACGGCGAAATCGAGCTCAGTGCCGGTAAAGCTTTCCGGCGAGTATTGGTAGACGATCTCGGTGCCCTGAAGCTTTTCCGCCTGTTCGCGGACCCAGTTGGCACCTTTCACGGCAATGTCGACGATGCCCGGCCGATCCAGCCCGAAGACCACGCGGCGCTGTAACGTCGACGTCGAATTATAGAGATGCACAATCGCCCGCTTGGCGCCGCGGATCGCTTGGAAGGTTCGGGCGATGAGGTCAGGCCGCGCTTGGGTCAGCACCTGGATCGTCACATCGTCCGGGATCATGCCGTTATCGATCAGCATGCGCAGGAAATCGAAATCTGTCTGGGAGGCCGCTGGAAACCCGACTTCGATCTCCTTGAAGCCCATCGTCACCAGCAGCTCGAACAGCCGGCGCTTGCGTTCCGGCCCCATCGGCTCGATCAGCGCCTGATTACCGTCGCGCAGATCGACGCTGCACCAGATCGGCGCGCGATCAATGATTCGGCTCGGCCATTGCCGGTTCGGCAAAACGACCGGGGGAAACGGGCGGTATTTTTCGGTTTTCATCATCGTCATGGCGGATACTCGGGTAAAGCGGCGGGGGACGGTGCGATCACCTAAATCCATCCTCGCCACCAATGCTCCCTCAACGGGAGCCAGGAACGGAGCAGCAGCAGCGATCCGGCGCGCGTTAGGCGGCCGGGGTCGTAAGTCGCAGTGCAAGGCTCGACAACATTCCCATAATCTGTTCGTTTCTATCGGAGGACGGCCGCCGGGTCAACCGAAGCCCAGGCCTGTGCCGAACTCATAGCAAACCGGCGGGAACCGTTTCAGGTAGAGGCCGTTCGGCTTGCAGTTGAATTAGAGAAGGAGTGCAAAACATGGCGACGCGTACGCTTGAAAATACCTTGGACGATTTGCGCGCGAGATTGGACAAGCTGCAGTCCGACATGCAGCGTCAGGCCGTCTCGGCCGGCAAGACCATCGCCGATCAGGCGCCGAACTTGATTGGCAAGGCTCATGACGTCGCCGAAAACGGCGTGGACCGTGCGGAAGATATGCTCTCGGCAGGCCGCCGTCTGTGGGCGGCGACCGAAGATGGGCTGGGTACGGCGCGCGACAATGTTCGGGTTGCTGCTTCGAAGACCAAGACCGCCATCGTCGATGTCGCGTCGGCCGCCGATGCGGGTGGCCGTCAGACCCTCGGCACCGTGCGCGATTTCGTGAAGGCGCGCCCCGTTACAAGCCTGTTCATCGCGATCGCGGCCGGGCTTGCAATCGGCAAGGTGCTTGAGCGCGATTAGGTCTGCTCACGCGACCAACGCCGCGCTGCCATGAGGCAGCCGGTCTTGCATGATCGGCCGCAGCGTCTACCCTTCCGATTGGAATGGGGAGATGCTGCTTGGCCGATTTTGCATTCTTGATTTGTGGGCTCGACGAGCTGGAACAGCTTCACGATTCGACCGTCACCCATGTCGTGTCGATCCTCGATCCGGTGTGGCCGGAACCGGATATCTTCGCCGCATTCCCGGACCATGACCGCCTGACATTGCGGTTCCACGATATTATCGACGAGGCACCGGGCACCGGCTACGACGCGCCTGAGCTCCACCATGTCGAGCAGGTACTGGCGTTCGGCCGGCAATTGGCTGCGGATGGGCAACGGCATCGGGTGCTGGTCCATTGCCATGCCGGCATTTCCCGCTCGACCGCAGCGTTGCTGCTCTTGCTGGCGCAAGCGGAACCGGACCGTCCGGCTGACGACATCATCGCCGATATCGTCGGGATCCGGCCAAAGACCTGGCCCAATCTGCGGATGATTGAAATGGGCGACCGGTTGCTCGGGCGCGACGGCGCCCTCATTGCGGCGGTGCGCCGCCGGCATCGCCATGTGCTTGAGACGCAGCCCCACATCGCGGAACTGATGCGCAGTTTCGGACGGCACCGCGAGCTTGAGCATGCGGGCTGGGCCGATTAGAGGAAGTTTCGGGGGGATTTTTGGGGACACAATACTAATTACCGGCGCGCCCTGGGCGCGCCGGTAATTAGTATTGTGTCCCCAAAAATCCCCCCAAAACTTCCCGCACTGCGTCACGAATGCTACCTGACTCTTGCTCCGGTTTAAGGTACCAGAATGTGCCGGGCAATATTGAGTACAGCGGGTCGATGCGACAAAGCCGATCTGGATCGTCGCGGAATCGGTCTCTAAACCTTTAGTCTAGTGCAAAATCTTAACGATCATCCGCTTCTATCGGTTTCGTTGAGTGCATTGGCGGGAATAGGTACGGTTGGGTGATGCCCTATTACGTTAAACCAAAGAGAGCGACACCCTTGCGCTCTGTTGCGCAGGCTGGCAGCACATTTTTCGAGATTTTGTGGTGGTTTGTTTATCAGGTCGCCAAGCTAATACGCCGCGTGCCGAAGGCGCTGGGCGTCGTGCTGATCATCCTGATATCGCTGAGTGTTGGCTATATGGCGCGCGGCGGCCCTAAGACGGCGTCATCCAGCCCTGGCTCAACCGGCCCGTTGACCTATCGCGACAGCAATCCCGACGCTCCGGTGCCCGTCACCGCCGCTCGGGTCGAGCGCAAGGATGTGCCGATTTTCCTGACGGGTATCGGCACGGTCAGCGCCTATAATTCCGTCGCGGTGAAAGCGCGCGAGGACGGCCAGCTGATTGCGATCAAGTTCAAGGAAGGCCAGGAGGTCAAGGTCGGCGACGTGCTGGCGGTGATCGATCAGCGCCCCTATCTGGCCTCGCTGAAACAAGCGCAGGCGACGCTGGCGAAAGATCAGTCGCTGCTGGCCAATGCCAAGCTGGATCTCGATCGCGATATCAAGCTTGGCGAATATACCTCGCACCAGAGCGTCGACACCCAGAAATCCCTTGTCGAACAATATCAGGCGCAGGTCGAATCTGATACGGCGCAGGTCGATAGTGCGCGAACCAATTACGATTACACAACGATTACGGCACCAATCGACGGACGGACCGGCATCAGAGGTGTCGATATCGGCAATATCGTCCATGCGGCAGATGCCACAGCGATCGTGACTGTGACCCAGCTGCAGCCGATCTCCGTCGTCTTTACCTTGCCCGCCGACAATCTGGCCGTTGTCAGTAACGGGATGGCACAACAGCCGCTCACCGTCATGGCCTATTCCAAGGACAATGAGAAATTGCTGGGTGAGGGTAAGCTGGTCCTGGTCGATAATCAGATCGACAGCACGACCGGTACGGTGAAGCTCAAGGCGACGTTTGCCAATGCCGACCGTGCCCTCTGGCCTGGTCAGTTCGTGAATGCAAGGCTGCTGGTCGATACCGCGCATGGCGGTCTCGTCGTTCCTGCCCCAGCCGTGCAGCGCGGCCCGAATGGGGCGTTCATATGGGTGATCGGTAGCGATTCCAAGGTGGTAATGCGGCCGATCACGGTGCAGCAGGTGCAGGATGGTGTCGCGCTGGTCAGCCAGGGTCTGACGGAAGGCGACTCCGTCGTGGTCGATGGTCAATATAAGCTTCAGCCGGGTAGTAAAATTCAGCAGGAGCTGCCGAGTGCTGCGCAGCCGAATGTCGGCCCGGCATGAACTTTTCCGGGCCCTTCATCCTTCGGCCAATCGCGACGACGCTGCTGATCATCGGTGTGGTGCTGCTGGGGCTGCTGGGCTATCGCGCCATGCCGGTCGCGGCGCTGCCATCGGTCGATTTTCCGACGATCCAGGTCACGTCGCAATTGCCGGGTGCCGGGCCCGACATCATGACCTCGTCGGTGACCACACCGTTGGAGCATCAGTTCGGCCAGATCTCGGGCCTGACCGCGATGAGTTCGACGAGTGCGCTCGGCACCAGCCAGATCACCCTGCAATTCTCACTGGAGCGCAATATCGACTCGGCGGCCGAGGATGTGCAGGCCGCGATCAACACGGCCTCCAATCTGCTGCCGCTGAGCCAGATGCCGGCGCCGCCGGTCTATAGCAAGGTCAATCCGGCGGATGTACCGATCCTGATATTGGCGCTGACTTCAGACGAATTGCCGCTTCGGACGGTCGATGATTATGCCGACACGGTGATCACCCAGAAATTATCGCAGGTGAAGGGCGTCGGGCAGGTCGATATCGAGGGCGGCCAGAAGGAGGCGGTCCGTCTTCAAATTCGGCCGGCGGCGCTGGCCGGGCTTGGATTGTCGCTGGAAGATGTCCGGACCGCGATTGCGGCCGCGACGGTGAACCTGCCCAAGGGAAGTCTCGACGGTCCGCGGCAGGCCTATGATATCGGCGCCGATGACCAATTGCTGACGGCCGCTGCCTATGGCGAGCAGATCATCGCGTTCAAGAATAATGCACCGATCCGGATCAAGGACGTCGCGACGCCGGTCGAAGGCGTCGAGAATGACAAGCTGGCCGGTTGGTATGATGGCCGCCCGGCCGTGATCATCGATATTCAGCGTCAGCCGGGCGCCAACATCATCGAGGTCGTGCAGGCGATCAAAGATTTGCTGCCACAGCTTCGCGAAGCCGTGCCGCCGAGCGTCCATCTCGTGATCCTGACCGATCGCACGACGACGATTAAGGCCTCCATCGAAGACGTCGAATTCACGATGCTGCTGACCATGGCGCTGGTCGTGATGGTGATCTTTTTGTTCCTGCGCAAATTATGGGCGACCGTGATCCCTAGCGTCACGCTGCCCGTGTCGCTGATCGCCACGTTCGGGATTATGAATCTGGCCGGGTTCAGCCTCGATAATCTGTCGCTGATGGCGCTCACCATTGCAGCGGGCTTCGTGGTCGACGATGCGATCGTGATGATCGAAAACATCACCCGCTATGTCGAAGCCGGTGAGGAGCCCGTGGTGGCGGCGCTGAAAGGGGCGCGGCAGATCGGCTTTACCGTGATCTCGCTCACCGTCTCGCTGATCGCCGTGTTTATCCCGCTGCTGCTGATGGGTGGCGTGGTCGGCCGGCTGTTCCGCGAGTTCGCGATTACGCTCTCGGTCGCGGTGGTGATCTCGGCGCTGGTGTCGCTGACCCTGACCCCCATGATGTGCGCGCGCCTCTTGAAGCCCGAGGCGCCGGATTATCGGCCAGGTGCGCTGTTCCTATGGACCGAGCGCGCCTTTGATCGCCTGCTGCATCAGTACGAGCGTGGTCTCATCTGGGTGCTGCGGCATCAGCGCGCGACCTTGATCTTTACCGGCGCGACCTTGGTCGCCACGCTGGTGCTCTATGTCTGGATCCCAAAAGGCTTCCTGCCGCAGCAAGATACCGGCCTTATCACCGGCGTGACCGATGCGGCCGAGGATATTTCCTTCTCGGCGATGGCGGCGAAGCAGCAGGAGATCGCGGCGATTATCCGGCGTGACCCGGCGGTGGTCGCGGTCAGCTCGTTCGTCGGGACCGGCACTGTCAATGCGACCGGCAATACCGGGCGGATCTATATCAATTTGAAGCCGCGCAACGAGCGACGCGAAAGTGCCGATCAGGTGATCCGGCGGCTGAAGGGCGCCGTTGCCTCTGTCCATGGCATCGATCTCTTGATGCAGTCGGTCCAGGATATCCAGATCGATAACCGCGTCTCGCGGACTCAGTATCAATACACGCTGGAAGACGCGAATATCGCGGAACTCGGCCAATGGGCGCCAAAATTGCGGGCGGCGCTGGCGCAACAGCCTGAATTGATCGATGTCGCGTCGGATCAGCAAAGTGCCGGACTGCAAGCCGGCCTCAAGATCGATCGCGACGCCGCGTCGCGCCTGGGCGTCGGCATCCAGGCGATCGACGACACGCTCTACGATGCGTTCGGGCAGCGCCAGATCGCGACGATCTACACCCAGATGAACCAGTACCACGTCATCATGGAGGTCGATCCGTCATCGCGCCACGATCCGTCGGCGTTCGATCGGCTCTATGTGAAATCGACGGCGAACGACATGGTGCCGCTGTCGATGGTGGCCAAATTCGTGCCTGGCACCGCTTCGCTCGCGATCAGCCATGTCGGGTTGTTCCCCGCCGTGACGCTGTCCTTCAACGTGGCGCAAGGCTATTCGTTGGGGGAGGCGTTGGAAGGCATCCAGCGCGCTGAAGCTTCGATCGGCCTGCCCGATACGATCGCGACCAACTTCACCGGATCCGCCGCCGAATTCCGCCGGTCGCTTGCGAATGAGGGCATCCTGATTCTGGCCGCGATCGTGACCGTCTATATCGTGCTGGGCGTGCTCTATGAGAGCTATATCCACCCGATCACGATCCTGTCGACTTTGCCGTCCGCCGGTGTCGGTGCGCTGCTCGCCCTGATGCTGACCGGCAATGATCTCAGCGTGATATCACTGATCGGGATCATTCTGCTGATCGGCATCGTCAAGAAGAATGCGATCATGATGATTGACTTCGCGCTTGATGCGGAGCGGACGCAGCATATGTCGCCGGAAGATTCAATTTATCAGGCCTGTCTGCTGCGGTTCCGGCCAATCATGATGACCACCATGGCGGCTTTATTCGGGGCGATCCCGCTGGCAATCGGCACCGGTACGGGTTCGGAACTGCGCCGGCCACTGGGTATCGCCATTGTCGGCGGGCTGGTGCTGAGCCAGATCCTGACGCTCTACAGCACGCCTGTGATTTATCTGGTGTTCGATCGTCTCAGTACACGGATTCGCGGCTTGCTGCACCGTGTGGCGCCGCCGGCGGAGCCGGAGCCGCCGACCGATTCGGAGCCGACGACGCGCTGGCCGGCAGGCGTGGCGGAGTAGAGGCCATGTCGATTTCGGAGCCGTTCACCCGACGGCCGATCGCCACCACGCTCTTGACCATTGGATTGATTTTATTGGGGCTGGTGTCCTACCGCCAGCTCGGCGTTGCGGCGCTGCCTAATGTCGATTTTCCGGTCATTTTCATGCAGGCCTCGCTGCCGGGTGCCAGCCCGGAGACGATGGCTGCCGCAGTGGCAACGCCGCTGGAGCGGCGCCTGGGTGCTATAGCCGGTGTCAACGAACTCACCTCGGTCAGCAGTGTCGGCAGCACCGTGATCATCATCCAGTTCGAACTGGGCCGCGCCGTCGAGGATTATGCCCGGGACGTCCAGGCGGCGATCAACGCCGCGGCGCCCTCGCTGCCCAAAGATTTGCCGCGCCTGCCGACCTACTTCAAGGCCAACCCCAGTTCGTTGCCGATCGTGACGCTGGCGCTGACCAGTGACACGCTGCCGGCGAGCGCGGTCTATGATTACGCCGACACGGTCGTGTCCCAGAAATTGTCGCAGATCGACGGGGTGGCGCAGGTCAATATCAGTGGCGCCGAGGCCAGCGCGGTGCGGGTCCAAGTCAATCCGCGCGCTGCCGCCAATATGGGTCTGGCGCTCGATGATATCCGTAGCGCGATCCAGAAGGCGACGGTCGACGGGCCCAAGGGCAGTCTGGATGGCGGGACCCAATCCTGGGTCATCGCGGCGGACGATCAGCTCCACAAGGCCGACGAGTACCGGCAGCTCATTGTGGCCTGGCGGAATGGTGCGCCGGTTCGGCTGGGTGATGTCGCCAAGGTCACCGACAGCGTCGCCAATGACCGGGTCGCCGGCTGGTTCGATACCAAGCACGCGGTCGTCGTGCAGGTCCGCAAACAGGCCGACGCGAACATGGCCGAAACGGTCGATCGGGTCCGCGCGGCACTGCCGCAGTTGAAACGCTGGATCCCGCCCTCGATCGATATCCAGATCACGGCCGATCGCGCGGTCACTATACGAGAGGCGATCGCCGATATTCAGGTGACCATGCTGCTGACCACTTTCCTGGTCATCATGGTCATCGCCATGTTCCTGCGCCGATTCTGGGCGACGCTGATCCCCAGCGTTACCATCCCGGTCGCGATTGCCGGCACCTTCACGGCGATGTTCCTTTACGGGTTCACGCTCGACAACATGTCGTTGATGGCGCTGATGATTTCGATCGGCTTCGTGGTCGATGACGCGATCGTGATGATCGAGAATATCGTGCGCCTGATCGAAAGCGGCGTGCCGCCGCTTCAGGCAGCACTGAGCGGCGCGAAGCAGATGACCTTCACGGTGATATCGATCACCGTGTCCCTGCTGGCGGCCCTCGTGCCGATGATGTTCATGCCGGGTTTCGGCGGGCTGTTCTTCCGGGAATTCAGCGTCACACTGGCCGTCTCGATCGTGATCTCCGCGGTCGTGTCGCTCACGCTGACACCGATGATGTGCGGCCATCTGCTGTCGCGGCGCAATGTCGGGGCCGATGACACACGCTTCGCCCGTACGATGGAACGGGGGCTTGCCTGGGTAACGGATCGCTATGCCAGGAGCCTTGAGACGGCGCTGCGCTTCCGCTGGTCGATGATTGCACTGACGATCGGCATCACTTTCGGCACGATCTATCTCTATATCATCATTCCGAAAGGGACTATGCCGACCCAGGATACCGGTGTCATCCGAGCGACGACCGATGCGCCGCCGGATATTTCCTTTGCGGCAATGCGCGACCGGCAATTGGCAGTGGCGCAAGCGATTCTGACCGATCCGGCGGTTGATAGCCTGACCTCAAGCGTCGGCTCATCGTCGGGTATCGGCTCCAGCATGAATAACGGCAGCCTGACCATCAATCTGAAGCCGATGAGCGAGCGCCATATTCGGATCGAGCAGGTGATCGACCGGTTGCGGCCGAAGCTCGCCAGGATCATCGGTATCGATACTTATCTGGTTCCGGTCCAGGATTTCGGGTTTGGCGCACGCTCCGGTAAGGCGCGCTATCAATATTCGGTTCGCGGTGCGGTGGATCTGGCCACCTTGCAGAAATGGACAGAGATTTTGCGTGCCAAGCTCTCGACCCTGCCCGAGCTTACCGATATTGCCAGCGATCAGGATGCCAGTGGTCTCCAGGCCAATCTATCGATCGACCGGGTCTCCGCAGGCCGGCTCGGGGTGAGCCCGTCCATTATCGATCAGACGCTGTATGATGCGTTCGGTCAGCGCCAAATCGCGACGATCTATACCGATCTTGATCAGTTCAAGGTCGTGATGGAGGTGGATCCCGCCGATAGTGAAAGCCCGGAAGCGATTTCCCGGCTTTATCTCCCCGGCGCGGCGCAGGTGCCCTTGGCGGCGGTGGTTAAGACCACGCCTGATTTGGCACCGGTTACGCTCAACCATGATTCGCAGCAGCCTGCCATTACCATCGGGTTTGATACCAAGGACGGGGTGTCGATCGATACCGCCATGCAGGTGATCACCAAGGCGGTGTCGGAGATTCACCTTCCGGATAATATCACCGCCGATTTCGCCGGCGATGCGCTCGAGTCTCGGGATGCAAATCACGACATGCTCGTCGTGCTGCTGAGTGCCATCGTTGGGATGTATCTCGTTCTCGGCATGCTCTATGAGAGCTACGCGCACCCGCTGACAATTTTATCGACGATCCCATCGGCGGGGCTGGGGGCGTTGCTGTCGTTGATGGCGATGCATATGGAATTCTCACTGGTATCGACGATCGGGATCATCCTCCTGATCGGCATCGTCAAAAAGAACGCTATCCTGATGGTCGATTTCGCGCTGGTCGCCGAGCGTGAGGCAGGGCTGACGCCGCGGGAGGCGATCATCCGCGCGGCCCGCCTGCGGTTCCGGCCGATTACCATGACCACGCTTGCTGCCATGCTGGGCGCCCTGCCGACCGCGATCGGCATGGGGGTCGGTTCGGAATTGCGCCAACCGCTCGGCGTGACCCTGATCGGAGGCCTCGTCGTCTCGCAAGCGGTGACGCTCTATACGACACCGGTTGTCTATCTGGCGGTCAATCGCATGCGATCCTGGCGACTGTTCCGGCGCCTGCGCTGGCTCACCCGTGTCTGGCGTTGGCGTCCGGCGGCGTCGTAAGCGATTAGAGCGGTATGAATTTAGGGTGAGTCAGCAAATCGTAAGAAAGTCCCCTCTCCGCCCCAACGGGGCAGAGAGGGAGAAAAAGTAAATGACCGGACCTAATATCATACCGGCCTAAAGGGACGTCTCGTTTATGACGTCCGCTCGCTGGACAGCAGTTTGCCGTCTTCGAAGGTGCAATTATAGCGGGCCGGGTGCAGCGCATCCGGATTGGTCTGCCGTGCTTCGAGCGAGATCATCGTCGTCGCGCCGTCATGCATCACGGTCGGGCCGCTATCCATGACGACCGAAAGCCCATGCAGATCTTCGGTGAAATGTTTCTGGCACTCGGCGACCAGAGGCTGAGCTTGCTCCACCGCCTTCACCGCATTCGGATCCGGACCGCGGCCCCAGGGCCAGCCATTGCCGCAGCCGCTTAATATCAAGGTCGCGGGAAGCAGCAAACAAACCTTGCGCACAGGGACTGACTCCAAACGATCGATTCCAGAGCCCGGATGTTAGCGCGGACAGGCGGCCGATACCAATGGCGATATTCAGCCCGCCTGATGGCGGCCATAACATGCTACATGACATCTTAGAAACGATAATAAGGTAATCATGCCGGCAGGACCACGGCCATGACCGCGCTCGTTTTTGACGCTGTCACCAAACGCTACGGCACCGTTACCGCGGTCGACGGGATCAGCTTTGTTGTGCCTGAAGGCGGGATTACCGGCTTTTTGGGGCCGAACGGTGCGGGCAAGACCACAAGCCTGCGCATGGCGCTCAATATCACCGCACCGACCAGCGGCCGAATCAGCTTGCTGGGCTTGCCGCCCGGGCGGGCCGCATCGATGCGCGTCGGGTTCCTGCCGGAGGAGCGCGGCCTCTACCGACGCATGACCGCGCTCGACTCGGTGGTGTATTTCGGCCGGTTGAAGGGCATGACAAAGTCCGAGGCGCGGAGCGCCGGGCGCGCGCTGCTGGACCGGCTGGGTCTTGGTTCCTCGCTGTCAAAGATGGTCGATTCGCTATCCAAGGGCATGGCCCAAAAGGTCCAGCTTGCGGCGTCTCTGGTCAATGCGCCGCAGCTTGTGCTGCTCGACGAGCCGTTTTCCGGGCTCGACCCGGTGAATCAGGCGGTTCTGGAGGAGATCATTATTGATATCGCCCGTAACGGCGCCACGGTGATGTTTTCGACCCATGTCATGCAGCATGCCGAGCGGCTCTGCGATCGGCTGATACTGCTATCGTCGGGGCGGAAAATCTTCGAGGGCTCGCAGCAGGAAGCCCGTCAGCAATTGCCGCCGTCTCTGTCGCTGGTCAGCCGGGCCGACCCCACCACGCTCCCCGGTGTCGAAAGCGCGGTCGCCCGGTCGGAGGAAGCGGGCTGGACCGAATGGTACGTTCGGCTGCAGCCCCGTGCCGATCCTGACGACATTCTGGAAGCCTGTTTCGCGCAAGGCATCGTGCTGAGACGCTTTGAGCCTTATCGGCCGAGCCTGCACGATATCTTCGTCCATCTGGTCGGCGCCGACCAGCGGAGGCACGCTCAATGATGCCGAGCTTGATCATCGCGCTGCGTGAATATCGGCAACTGACCTCGACGCGATCCTTTTGGATCACCTTGATGGCAATTCCGCTGCTCATCGGGTTTCTGGGCGTGCTGCCGTCACTCTTCTCGCAGCCGCCGGGGAATGCCTATTTGGTGCTGGATCGCACGGGCGCATATGCCGACCGCATCGCATCACGGGTTGAATTTGCTTATCAGCGCAGTAACTTACGGCAAATAATTGGCTATGCCAAGGAATGTCATGTCGTACCAGCCGAGCCGGATGCGGCGTGGGCGCCGGACGGGCAATGGCTGAACGACGATGTTGTCGAGCGTTTCATACGCGACGGCGGCGTGCCCGCTGCGTTGGCGGAAATCGATCGCAACAGGGCGCCGGACAGCCTGCCGTTTCGGCCGTCACCGCGCCGCTTTCTGGCCGCCGACGTCCCGCCAGATATCGGCAAAGACCTGTCTGCCGAAGGGTTTCGGGATGCTATAAAGCCCTATCTGGACGGCAAAATCGCGACGAGTCAGGGCAATTTGCCCCTGATGCTGGCGATTTACATTCCGCCGGATTTTGGCAAGCCGGGGGCTTCCCTCAGTATTTGGACCAATGGCCGCGCCGATTTTGATTTGATCAACCTGATCAACGGCGAAATCGGCCGCGTGCTGCGGGCCGATGCCGCTGCCGAAGCGGGGCTGCAGCGCTCTCAAGCGGCATCGATCGAGTGGGCCGGAGTGCCAATCTCGCTGATTTCGCCGGCACCGGAGAATGGGGCGAACCGCCTTGTCATCAAATCGATCCTGCCGCTGGCGCTTGGCTACCTGCTGCTCATGACCGTGATCGTGACCGGGACGATGATGCTGCAAGGCGTGATCGAAGAGCGATCCAACAAATTGGTCGAGACGATCCTCTCCTGCGTCAGCGCTCAGCAATTCATGTGCGGCAAGCTGATCGGGGTCGGTGCGGTCGGTTTGACCATTCTGGTCGCCTGGATCGGGTGTGCTGTCGGGGGCGGCCTTTATTTGGGGCACGAGATCATCTCTGCGTTCCATGTCAGCCTCGCCGGGCTGCAATCGCCCATCGCAATCCTGTCGCTGATCTTCTATTTCTCTACCGGCTATCTTTCGACGTCGATCGTGTTCCTGACGATCGGGGCCATGAGCGATTCGATGCAGGACGCGCAAGGCTATCTGATGCCGCTCATCATGCTGTTGAGCGGCCCGTTCGTCGCGCTCATCATGATCCTGGTGAACGATCCGGACAGCAGCTTACCGGTGATCCTGTCGTGGATCCCGCTTTACACCCCGTTCGCGATGCTGGCCCGGCTTGGCATCGGGGTGTCGCCCGCCGAGATTATCGGGACCGCTGCTTTGATGATGCTGTTTCTGATCGGCGAATTCGTGCTGCTGGGCCGGGTGTTTCGGGCCAGTTTGCTGCGCACCGGCCAACCGCCCCGGCTGCTGACCTTGCTGAGGCTGATGCGCCCCGAGGGGGCCTGATTTGGGTCAGGCCGCCTTGCGTCGTCCGCCGCCTGCTTCGAGATTCGGCAGCAGAGCTGTCAAGATGCCCAGGGCGGGGACAAAGGAACAGACGCTGTAGACGAAATCGATGCTGGTGAGATCGGCGACCTCACCGAGGATCGCCGCCGAGATGCCGCCCATCCCGAAGGCAAAGCCAAAGAACAGGCCCGAAATGGTCCCGACCCGGGCGGGCACCAGCTCCTGCGCATAGACCAGGATCGCCGAAAACGCCGAAGACAGGATGAGACCGATCACGACGCTGAGCACACCAGTCCACAGCAAGCTTGCGAACGGCAGCGCCAGCGAAAACGGCAGAACACCCAAAATTGAACACCAGATCACATATTTACGCCCGAACCGGTCGCCGATCGGGCCACCGATCACCGTCCCGGCCGCGACCGCGAAATCGAACAGGAAGAGATTGAGCTGGGCGTGCTGCACGCTCACGTGGAATTTGCTGATCAAGTAGAACGTGAAGTAGCTATTGAGGCTCGCCAGATAAAAGAACTTCGAAAAGATCAGCAGCATCAATACCGTAATCGCGATACCGACCTGACGCCGCGATAGACCATGCGTGTCGGTTCTTGAGGAGCGGCGCGTACCGGCTGGTACAGAGATTTGCGCCCGGTACCAGAACCCGACATGCGTGAGGATCAGGATCGACAGAATGACCGCCGGCGCGAACCAGGATACGCTGACCTGACCGTGCGGCACGATGATGAAAGCCGCGAGCAGCGGGCCGATCGCGGTGCCGGCATTGCCCCCGACCTGAAAAATCGATTGCGCAAACCCATGCCGTCCACCCGATGCCATCCGGGCCACGCGTGACGATTCGGGATGGAACACCGCCGACCCCATGCCGACCAAGGCTGCCCCAATCAATAACGTCTCGAACGACCCTGCGCGCGACAGGATGAATAATCCAACCAGCGTAAACCCCATGCCGATCGGCAAGGAAAACGGCTTCGGTCCCCGGTCGGTGTAGAGGCCGACGAGTGGTTGCAGGAGCGATGCGGTCAATTGAAAGGTGAGGGTGATGAGGCCGATCTGCCCGAAATCCAAGCCGTAGGTGCTTTTCAAAATCGGATAGATCGATGGCACAAGGGACTGCACCATGTCGTTCAGCAGATGGCAAAAACTGATTGCCAGCAGGATCGACAGCGACGACTCGCCGATTTTTCTGCCCGTCGCTGCAAACGTAGTGTCGGCCACGACACGTCTCCCTTCATTGAGCCCTCAATATGACGACGAAGAGCGCCGCTTCGTTATGCGAAGCTGGTTGGTCTGGCATTTCCGACGCAACGCATCAATTATCGGCCTGAAGCGGGCATCGCCCGACTCGAGCTGAAGGGCTAAGGAATTGTACGTCGTCTATTTTCTTCGTGGATTGGCCGACATCGTCGTCTGGGGGACCGCGACCGGGCTCGTTGTCGGTCTCGGGGCCGGGTTGATCAGAGCAATCATCCGGGGTCGCCGCGGCATGCAAATCGATCTCAATGACCGGCGTCCGCATCGGATGCGTGTGCCGACCGATAGTATGTAATGTGGGAGATTCATGACGAAATCATGCGAAATCGCTTGGAACAACGACGATATAGTGTAGGTTAATGACAACGGCGAAAAGCCGATTGACGGGAGGAATGCGATGTTTTGGTGGAGCTGGCTGCTGCTGGCCTGGGCGACGCTTGGCCTGCCCTTTGGAATATTAGTGGGCAAGTCGATCAAATCGGTTCGAGAAGGCGTGGAAATTCATCGGACGCCTCAGCCTAGACGGTTCTGACGCGCAGAATAGCGTTATAAATCAGGGACTAGACCCTAACGCGCGTCTCCAGAGGCGTTTCGCGCGGCGTACGCTTTTGCGCGCCGCGCCAGCGCTGTTCGGGTCAAAAACCGCGTCTTCAAGGCTCTATAGTCCCATTTCAAACCGCTCGCCGCGGTGTTAATCTTTTTAACGATGCGGTCATATGTGGCTGTTAGGCTCGTGCGTGTAAGTGGTAAGCATATTTGAAGGAGCACATTTGAATGTCGAAATCACTCGTGCACAAACTGGGTTTGGGCCTCGTTTCGATGATCGGCCTGTCGGTCGCGCAGGAAAGTTTTGCTGCGAATAACTATCCGATCATTCTGGTCCATGGGTTCCTCGGGTTTGGCCGGAGCGAAATGCTTGGCTATAAATATTGGGGCGGCTTTAACGACATCCAGGCGACCCTCCAAAAGCAATTTCCCGACGAGCTGATTGCTACCACGGCAGATGGCCCGGTCAGCTCGAGCTGGGAACGTGCAATCGAAGCATTTTATCAAATCAAGGGCGGTTGCGTCGATTACGGCGCGATCCACGCCAAGACTTACGGCATCTTGGAAATCCCTGAAAATACCTATCATAACGGCCGGACTTGCTATGCCGGATATTATCCCGAGTGGGATGCCAACCATCCGGTCCATCTGGTTGGGCACAGCATGGGTGGCCAGGACGTCAGGATGTTGACGCAGTTGCTGGCGACCAATGGTGCGCCGCTCAATCCGAATCTCTTCCCGTATGCGACCAGCGCGGGCTGGGTTGCGAGCGCGACCACGATTTCGACGCCCAATGACGGCACCACGCTGATCTATCAGTTCGACAATTTGTTGCATTACGTCACTCAATATCTCGGCGGCCTCGCAATATTGGCGGAGATCAAGGGTGATCCGATCAAGGACGTGTTCGATTTCAAGCTCGATCAATGGCAGATCACGCCACAGCTTCCTCATGAATCCTACAAGACCTATTTGAAGCGCGTTGAGAAATCGCCGCTCTTCAGCGGGTACACGAAGGATTTTTCGAGCTATGATCTGAGCCCGGAAGGGGCCATGGTCGAAAATGACTGGGTCAAGGATCAGCCCGGCGTCACCTATTTCTCGATCGCGACCAACTCAAGCTATCCTGCCAAGGGCACCGGTTACGCAACCGCACTGAAGTCGACCACATTCCTTTATTCCGAATTCGTCCGACCGATCGGTGATTACAAACCAACGGCGAGCCGTATCTTCCCGTATCCGGTGACCAATCCGCTCTATAAGACGTGGTGGCCGAATGACGGCGTCGTTCCGACTGTCGCGCAGCCGGCGCCGACCTGGGCGATGAACGCGTCGGGTACGATCTATACCAGAGGCACACACATTAATGATTTGAGTGTTGGTGGTACGGTCGATTTTACCAACAGCCTGCCGTCCACGCCGGGCCAGTGGAACTATCTCGGCCTGATGTCCGCGGTCGATCACATTGGTGTCGTCGGCTGGGACATTAACTGGAGATGGGACCCGCTTTTCACGTCCCTCGTGACTCGGCTGCGCTCGCTGTAATCCAGCCGATCATCGCAGACAGCCGGCGGGGCTTATGTCCCTCCGGCTCTCTCGTTAAGCTCAGACCCCTGCCCAGGCCCTGTGCGGTGGGGGACGATCGCAGCCGTAGGTAGTTTCCGAATCTCTTCCTCTCCAGAGAGATCGATTAGTCTTACATGATGTTAATTTGAAACTGTGGTGACCATGTTCATCAGCTCGGCGCAAGGGCGTGTTCAATGGAACTAGTCCAGCATAAGCAAAATCAGCCCTCCTGGAGTGCGCGCATTGCCTTATGGCGCCG